>ODAI010469149.1_pt1 | contig 24964 bp, 26 predicted proteins | sample 1539321 | NCBI WGS metagenome assembly ODAI01 (sample SAMN02144231, study PRJEB22623) | gut metagenome | biome: sheep rumen | host: Ovis aries | place: New Zealand
GTTTTCGCGAAATCCGTCAAATGCGGCTTTATTTGTATATTCTTTTATATACGGCGGATTCCCAATCACAATATCAAAGCCATTTTTGTTGCAATCATTCGTTCGGTTTAATTCAACGTTTTTAGGAACCTGTAAAGGGTTGTGCGGTCAACATTTAATTCTTTTGCAAGCTGAGTCTTTGTACATCCTTTGGATAAGCGAAGAAGAATATAATCTTCTTTTCCTGTCAATTTTGTATATGAATTATGAGAGCCTTTGATTCTTCCAATTTGGACACCTTCAGCTTTCTTCCGGGCTAAAGCTTCTTTTGTTCGTTGACTGATTAAATTTCTCTCAATTTCTGCACTTAAACCAAAGGCAAATGCAAGAACTTTGCTTTGAATGTCATCACCAAGACGATAATTATCTTTAATTGTCCAAACCTTACATTCCTTATTCATACAAACATTAAGGATTTCCATAATCATGAATAGATTTCGGCCTAACCGGGACAATTCAGCACAAATAATAAGGTCATTTTTCTGAACTTTATTAAGTAAGTTTCCCAATTTTCGTTTATCGTAATTCTTACAGCCACTTATTGTTTCTTCAATCCAACCATCAATATTAAGATGTTCTTTATTACAGAAATTAGTAATCTCAAACCGCTGGTTTTCCACTGTCTGCTTATCAGTGCTAACTCGTATATAGCCGTATGTCATAGAATCCTCCAATTATATTTATTCAAATGTATCATGAATAATTTTTCGACGGACTTATAAGATACGAGTACAAGTCATCATTTATTAACTGTTATTCCTTTCATATTTGAAAGCAATAAAAAAACAAAAGACGTTCAGAAGGCGGAAATCTTCTACAAGATATAAAACCTGTGAAATTTCTGAGAACTATTTACTGTCTTATTTAAAATGAGAAATTGATGTAATTCTAAAAATTTAAGTAAATATTTTAAGTATTTCGAGAATTGAGATGAGTTCAGATGAGCTACCATGAATAGATTTTTTTTCAAAATTCATGATATAATTTAAATATCGTGGTAGAAAGCCACAGTTTTTACTTATCTGAACTCATCTAAACTCAAATCAGAACAAATTTAATTGAGGGAGTGCTCGGATAGCCCGACCCGCCAGTTTTTGCTTAGCAAAAACTGGGTAAGGTGGCTTTAGCCACCGACGGGAAGCCCCTGAAATAAAGCCAGAATAAGCCCCTGGACTTTACGAAGCTCTTTATTTAAAAGAACGGATTAAGAATTGATAAAGACCTGCTCTTATGGCATGGGAATTGTGATCGGCGCCGATAACTTCAAACCAGAGGTGCTCAACACCATTAGAGGTAAGGATGCGGTGATAAGTTTTAGGGAACTGACCTACGGTACCATCATTAGTTCCGCAGCAAACCATAAGAAGTTCCGGCTTACGGCTACCTTCCTTAAATTTAAGTTCTTCTTCCTGAAGCTGACCCGGATGAGACATAGCCCAGTCTTTAGAAGGAACAAGACCTGGGGCAGGTGCAATTGCGCCAATATAGCCGAATAAATCTGGTCTTTGTAAACCGATAAAAAGACTTTCGCGTCCACCCATACTAAAACCACAGATTGCGGTATTTTCCGGGCCGGTAAGAACCTGGTAGTTCTTTTCTACGTAAGGCATTAAATCATTAACAAGTTCATTTATAAAATTATCATAAGGTAAAACTGCATCATTTGAGAAAGCCGGTTTTTGTTTTGGATCTTTTGTAGCATACATATTTCCAAAAACAATAATACATTCTTTACAAAGTCCGTCTGCAGCAAGATTTGTTGCTATTTCTTTTATTTTGTTATTCTGATCAAAAATAATGCAGTTTTCGTCTCCGAAAATTCCGTGCTGGAAATACATAACCGGAAACTTTTTATTTCCATCATAAGAAGATGGTAAATAAATTGTAAAGCCTCTTGTAAGTCCGCAGGTTTCTGAGTAATAGTTTACGTGTTCAGTTTTTCCATAATCGAGTTTTGCCCTCTGTTCAGAAACTTCAACAGGGCAGTCGCCTGCTATTTCATTATTAATCTGACTTTTTTCAACATATTCCATTCTTTTTCCCCCTTTATTTTTTGCGCATGCTGATAAAGTTGTAATACACATCAAAATTAAAATTAGTTCTTTTTTCATAATAGCCTCAATCTTAAAAATTGTAAAACGTTTCACTTTACAATAATATTTATGATAAAAAAAATAAATAAGAGTTTTCCATTAAAAAAAACACCGGGAAATCAACGAAATCCCGGTGAAACAAATTGAAAATCGGATAAAAGTATGAAAAAATTTTCTTTAGTATAGATAATAAGGCCGTTTTTACCTATAGGGTAAACTCACCATATTAAGCCTTTTTTCCGTCCCTTAAAAGTTTTATATATTCATAAAGAAAATCAACTGTTGCATCTACTCCAAGACGGCTTGAGTTCAGGCAGATGTCATAAGTATTACAGTCTCCCCATTTATGATCTTTTACAAAATAATCATGATAAAGGGCTCTTTTACGGTCATGACGTTCAATGGCTTTTTTTGCCTGTTTTTCGTTCATGTGGCGGACATTTATAATTCTTTTTATCTTTTCTTCCATTTCGCCGGTTATGAAAATGGAAACAAAGCCTTCCATCCCGCGAAAGAGGTCATCCGAACAGCGGCCTACAACAACAAAGGAATCTCCGTCGTAAGCCTTGGATTTAAGCAGGGCAAACTGAAGCTCTGCAACGTTTTCTTCAGGCGAGTTTGAGTAACCGTTTACTGTTCTGCTGAAAAAACGTTTTTTTGGTACTTCATCATATTTTTCAAGATCGTTGGTATCAATATTTTTAATTTTTCCAATCTCTTCAAAAAGGTTTCTGTCGTACAAATCTATATCAAGCTTTTTTGCAAGCTTTTCTGCTATTTCGTGTCCTGCACTTCCATACTGACGTCCAATAGAAATAATAATCTGCTTTTCCATGTTCACCTCTTTTATAAATATCTAATAAAGATGAAAATTGTAGAAATCATCAAAACTAGAATTGTTGCGGGTACTGCTGTTTTACAGTATTTTGCCCAGCCGACTGGATATCCGGCCTTACCTGCCACGGAAGTTCCAACTACATTTGCGCTTGCTCCAATTGGAGTTGCGCTTCCACCAATGTCAGTTCCTATAGAAAGTGACCAGGTCATAACTGTAAGTGGAACTCCGGTGCTTGCTGCCAGAGACTGGATAACAGGAATCATGGTTGCTGCAAAAGGTATGTTGTCTATAAAGGCAGATGCAATGGCAGATACCCATATAATTATTGCTATCATTAAGTATACATTGCCTCCGGAAATCTTACCAATAAAACCTGCAACAATTTCAAGTAAACCAGTCTGTTCCAGTCCGCCTACTACAACAAATAGTCCTATAAAGAAGAGAACTGTTTTATAGTCCACCTTTTTAAGAATTTCTCCCATATGTTTTGGAGCTGTAATCAAGGTTGTCAGGGCAATAAAGAGTCCAATTGTTGCAACTGTGAGTCCTGTCTGAGCATGGGTAACAAGCAGAACAACTGCAATAAGGAAGATTACAGAACTGATTACAAAGCCTCTTTTGTCTGTAATGGCAGAAGAAGGTGATGGCATTGAAGAAAGATCAATTTCATTAGTGCTTTTTAAGTCTTTTCTGTAGGCAAGAAAGAAGTAAAGAATTACAAAGATTAATGATATTCCTGCAATGGCTCCTGTATTTGTAAGGAAGTCCATGAAGGAATAGCCGAAAGAGGTTCCGATGATGATGTTTGGAGGATCACCGCACATAGTAGCAGAACCTCCCAGATTTGCACAGAAGATTTCTGATAAAATCATAGGGGTAGGGTTGAACTTTAAAAGCGAAGAAAGTTCAATTGTAACCGTTGCCAAAAAGAGGATGACGGTGATGCTGTCAATGAACATTGATAAAACTGCCGACATCAGCATAAAGGTGATAAAAATTGGAATTACCTTATAATGTACAGCCTTTGCAAGCTGCATGCATAACCAGCGGAAGAATCCGACACGAGCCATGCCTTCTACCATTATCATCATTCCTGCAATAAAAATGATTGTTGCCCAGTTGATGCCGCTTGACGATTCTGTACTTTCGCCGGCAGTATACCAGAAACTGAGGGTAAAAAGATTTTTTATGTTCAGGGTTTCTGATACTGCAGTCCAGCTGTGAAGTCCAAGTCCAAATACCAGAATAAGGGTTAATGCACCACAAACAAGGGTAATCCACTGGCGCTCAAATAATTCAAGAATAATGAGACCAAACATGATTAAAAAAATTAAAACTGCGATAATTTGTGCTAATAACATATGAATATTATAGTAAAATAACGAACATTTCGCAAATAGTGTAAAATGATGACAGACGTGGGGGGGTGCGTGTGGCCATCTGCATGTAGACATCTGCGCGTGGCAATCTGCGTGCGGTCATAATAATATTTATATTTAATTTTATTTATGATAAGATATTAAAAAAGGCAGGTAAAAATGATTACTATACTTCCACAGACAGATAAAGAACCATTAAATACAATAGGATATTGTGCTGGAGTTTGCTGGAACAGTCCCGTTGATGATAAAGAAAAAAATATTAAAAGGGCAAAATCCTGTATTCTGAGCGGTCATACCAGAACTGCCGAGTATCCAGATGTTTTCTGCATTGTTGAAGGCTATTCTGCAAGATGTATCCGCGAATTATATACACATATCATTGGAACTACCAGACTTCAAAGTTCAACCCGCTATGTTGATGCAAAAAATATGGATGTAAGCGAAGATTTTTATTCGCCTTTTACTGATGAAGCTGATCAGGTTTACCGCCAGGGCCTCGGCGGAATTATGGAAACCTACCAGAAGCTCGAAGAATTAGGATATCCAAAAGAGGATGCTGCAAATATTCTGCCTCTTGGAATGGAAAGTAAAATTGTATGGAAAATTAATTTACGTGCCCTGATGCACTTTATGAACATGCGTTTATGTACCAGAGCATACAAAGAAATAAGACAGCTTTCTAATGAACTTAAATCAAAGCTTAGAGTTTTAAGTCCTGAATGGGAATGGATTTGTGATAATCTTCTGCTTCCAAAGTGTGAGGCCATCGGTTACTGTGATGAGGCTAAATGCTGTGGCCGTTCAATCACAAAAGAACAGATGCTTCAGGCGGTTGCAGAAAAGTTTCCGTCAATGAGAAGGAAGTAATTCTTCGCGAAAAGCTTCTGCTAAGCCCTGCCAGATAATTTGTCCCTTTTCAAGAAGAATTATCTGGTCACTCATGCTTTTTGCTTCGTTAATATCGTGGGTTACCATAATGCCTGTAAAGCCAAAGTCTTTCTGTAGTTTTTTTATAAGCAGGGCCAGTTTTTTTCTTAAAGGGGCATCAAGGGCCGAAAGGGGCTCATCAAACAAAACAAGTTTTGGCTTCATTATGAGGGTTCTGGCAAGCGAAACTCTCTGGGCTTCTCCTCCCGAAAGGGTTTCCGGATAGCGTTTTTCAAATCCTTCTAATTCAAAATATTTTAAAAAGTCACGGGCTTCTTTTCTGGCATCCTTTCTTTTTACTCCATTTGAAATTAAACCATAGGCAACGTTGTCTTCTACCGTAAGGTGATTAAAAAGGCAGTTACTTTGAAAGACAAGGCCGGTCTGACGTCTGGAAGGGGGAAGTTTGTTTATATCAATTCCGTCTAAGAAAAGTTCCTGTTTTGGGTCGGCTTTATTTAAGCCGCAGATTAACCTTAAAAGGGTAGATTTTCCGCTTCCGCTGGAACCTACAATTGAAGTCATGGAAGCTTTTTCGCATTCAAAAGATGCATTTACTTCCATAGAATCAAATTTCTGTATTAAATTTTTTGCATAAAAATAAGCTTTTTCTTTCATAATTATATCCTTGTAATCTAATCAGTCCCGGTCAAAAAACTTTGTAAGACTGTAAAGCAGAATGCATAGTCCTCCAAGAATCACGCCGCTGGCACAGGCTTCGTTAAAACGGTAGGCCCCGGCCAGGCGGTAGGTGAATAAAGAAAGGGTATCCAGTTTTGGAATGGAAAGTACCAGAGGTAAGGTGGTGTCTCCTGCACTTACTGCAAAACAAAAGCCAAAGGAATTTATAAGGCTTGGCAGACTTACAGGAAAAATCACTCTTTTTATAATGTCAAAAGTATTTCTTGAATATATAAAGGCTGAATCCAGACTCTGACTGGAGATTTTTTCAAGTCTTGGATTTATGATTCTAAAGGAAAGGGGCCAGAAAAGGGCAGTCTGGGTCAGTATAAGCAGCATAAGGTTTCCTCTTTTTACAATCAGAGAAATGATGATGCCTGCCGCAACGCTGGAGATTGTCATTGGAAGCATGGGAAGAACATTAAGAAAAAGTATAAGTCTTCCATAGAACTTTCTTTCTGCAAAACGTAAAAGCGTGGCATAAAAAAAGGCCAGCAGGGTTGAAAGAAAGCCTGTTCCAAGGCCCAGCAGGATTGTAGTTTTTAGTGAAGGTAAAAAACTTCTCATTGAAAAAACTTTTTTAAAGGTTGAATAAGTAAAGCCCTTTTCCCTTATATTTGATGATGTAAAGGCATTTGTAATTATGGCTCCAAGCGGGGCTATAAAAAAAAGCAGGATAATAAAAAGCAGCAGGGAAAAGATGAAGATTTCTTTTGCTCCCCTTATGGAGCTATGCTGGTCCTTTAAGGAAGTTTTTATCCCCTTTGTCTTTTGTGAACTTTTAATTTCTACAAAAGAGTAAAGGCAGGTTATAAGAATTAAAAAAATGCTTTCTGTAATAGTAAGCAGGGCAACCTTTGAAAAATCAAGGCTTCCTCTTGCGGCCTTAAAAATTTCAACTTCCAGGGTGGAAGTTCCTACCCCTCCAAAAAGCAGAACCAGAATAAAGCTTAAAAAGCAGTAGATAAAAACAAGTAAGGAGGATGATGAAAGGGAAGGCAGGAGCTGATAAATTGTGATTGTTCTGAAGATTCTTGAATTAGAGGCGCCCAGCATTTTTGCGGCATCGCTTGAGTCGGAAGGCAGGGCTTCCCAGGAATCTGAGAGACTTTTCATTATTATTGGAAAATTATAAAAGCCCTGGGCAATTATAAGGCCTGCAAAGGAATATAGAAATTTGACAGGGGGATTTTTTAATCCGAAAACTGTCATTAAAAAATGATTGAGGTTTCCGTTTAAGCCTAAAAAGCTTACATAGCCAAGGGCAATAATCAGGGATGGGAGGCAGAAGGGAACCAGCGAAAGGGAAAGCAAAAACTTTCTGAAAAAGAATTTTCTCTTTGCACAAAAAAAGGCCAGAGGAAAAGCTATTAATATTGCAAGTAAAGTGGAACATGCTGCCTGAAAGAAAGTGTAACAGACAACATGTATCAGGTGTGAAAAAGACACAAAAACCTCAGCTTTTAGTCTTTTAAGATTTCCATAATCTTTGTAATTGCAGCATCAACTTCATCAGGATCTGCTGTAAGTGTTACTTCTGGAACAGGAGCTGCCTTTTTGTAGCTTTCTGGAAGCTCAACATTTTTGTTTGCAGGATACATCCACTGGGTAAGAGGAAGGGTTGCCTGAGCTTCTGTACTGATTAAAAAATCCATAAAGGCTTCTGCACCTTTTCTGTTTGGAGCATTTTTAAGAATGCCGGCTCCTTCTACCTGTATTGAATGGCCCTGAGCAAAAAGAGGCGCAATGTAACGGTCTGTGTTATCGTATTCTACGTGGCTTGCAGGACTTGTTGTATAGCTGATTACAAGTGGAGCTTCTCCTTTTTTGAATAAACCGTAACCGCTTGACCAGCCGGAAGTCATTGTAAGAATATTTGGCTTCAAGGCTTTCCAGTAATCTTCAACCTTGTCCTGGTAAACTGCAAGAGTCCAGGCAACAAAACCTAAGCCCGGTGTAGAAGTTCTTGGATCCATTAAAATGATTTTCTTTTTGTAAATGTCTTTTGTTAAATCTTCCAGGCTTTGTGGACATGGAAGGTCTGACTGAGTGTCGTAAATCATTGCAAAGTGACTGTAATCATATGGGGTTAATGTCCAGTCATCACCTAACTGTCTGCGGATATTTTCTGGAATTACTTTTTCTGCATCTGCAGGTTTGTAAGAAGAAAGAATTCCCTCATTTCTGGCCTTTTTAGCAATGTTGTTATCAAGACCTAAAATAACATCTGCTGCAACATTGTTTTTTTCAAGAACAGCCCTGCTTAAAAGCTGAACGCCGTCACCACAATCGACAAAAGTAAGGTTTAAGCCTGTCTTTTTTTCGAAAAGCTCTTCGATTTCGGGACCAGGTCCCCATTCGCTTACAAAACTGTCATAGGTATAAACGATGACTTCTTTTGCACGTTCTGCATCTGCAGGAGATTTTTTTGAACAGCCTGTTAAAGCTGCCAAACCAACAATAGTGAGTAAAACAAATTTAAGATGAGAAGATTTGAACATATCTTCCTCCGCCGGCATTATCCGGATCAGGTTGGGCTTTCATACGAAAGCCTGTGGGTATAATCTCAGCCGATTTTTCAGCACCCCAGTATGATTTCCAGTTTTTAATATAGAAAAGATACAAACGTAAGATATCACAAATCAAATCTTATAACAATTAATTACAACTCATTTTTTAGTTTTTACAGTAATATATGTGATATGAGGTCATTATGAAAAAATCTTTTATAATTTTTTCGGTGTGGGTTTTGTTTGTAAGCTGTCAGAAAACCAGTGAGGATAACATTAATAAGGTTTATTTGAATCTGACAAAAGAAACTTATTCCATAGATGGAAAAAACTATAAAGAGATAAGTCAGGAAAAGACTCTTGTTTTTGAAGGCGTTTATATAAGATATGAAGGTGATAAAGCTGCTTCCTTAATCATTATTGATGCAAAAAAATCGGCCGAAAACGGACTTCCTGATATCTATCTGACCGGAAAGAAAAAGGGGGGCGGCTTAAAGATAAATACAAACAGCGAAGACAGTCTGAATCTTTTTATTTCAAAAGTCTCCCTTACATCGTCAGATTACCCCTGCATAGAAATTACAAAGAAAAGTCCGGTCTTCATTTATTTTTCGGGCCAGAACACCCTTACCGACGGCCGCCTTTACGAAAAGGATTATTCTGCCTGTGACGGCGCTGCAAAGGGAACTCTTTTTGCAAAAGGAAATCTGAACTTAGTTTCCATGACAAAAGATTCGGTTTTGAATATCAGTCAGGGGTACAGAAACTGCATTTATTCTGATGGTGATGTTTTAATAAATGATGGAAATTACAATCTTACTTCAACTGCTAAGCATGGTATTCTTGCCGGAACTGCCTTTATAATGATGAACGGAAATTTAAATATTGAAGGGAAGGGCAGTTATGAAAATGATGAGAGTAAGGGAATTGTTGTAAAGGGAAATGATTCTGCCCTGCAGGCCTATGAAGGCAACGGATATATAAAAATCTATTCTGGAAAAATTAATATAAATACTTACGGAAAGGCTATAAGTGCAAAGTGGACCAGCGAAGATGCAAGTGCTGCCGAAGAAAAAGTTACTCCTGATCCAAGCGTTTATCTTTATGGCGGAGATTATAAAATTGTAACTTACGGCATGAAGATGGACTGTGCTTCCGAAGGTATTGAAGCAAAAAAAGATGTAAACATTTACGACGGAAATTATGAAATTAATACGGTTGATGATGGAATAAACTCCAGTACTCCGGGAAACAATGTGAATATTTTTGGCGGTAATCTCTATATTACTTCTTCTAAGGGCGATGCAATTGATTCAAACGGAAATATTCTTATGGAAGGTGGAAAACTCATTGCCTATGCTCTGATGGGCTCTGAAAATGCCCTGGACTGCGGTGACCTTGCCGGCAGCCAGATTACCATAAATGGCGGCTATCTTGCGGCATTCGGCGGTTCTTCGAGGATTGAGGGGGACTGGTCGCAAAGTAAGCAGAATTATGTAAATATAGAAGGCGTGCTTAAGGAAGATGGGCCTGGCAGACATGGCGGCTGGGGAAGACCGGGCTTGTCTGAAGGTCCGGATATGGAAAATATGCCTGAGCGGCCACAGGGCTTTCCAGGAGAAGGCAGACCAGACATGGAAAATATGCCTGAGAGACCACAGGGCTTTCCCGGAGAGGGAGGACCTGATATGGAAAACATGCCTGAACCACCTGACATGCCGGCTTTTGCTCATAAACAGGATTCTGAGCATACCTTAAAGTGTGATGCCGAAAGTATTTCTAAAATTAGTCTTTCAGACCAGGAAGGAAATCTTTTAATGGAAGTTAGCCTGTCCGGAGCTGATTCTTTTGGTCTTGCAAGTCTTTCCTGTCCTGAACTTAATAATCAGGAAGCTCAGAGCCTTGTCCTGGAAGTTAGTGAAAAATAAAAAATCAGAACTTACCGCTTGAATGAGAAAAACCGCCGGCGTTAATGGAAGTGCCTCCCGAAGGCCGGCCCGGTCCTGCAGAGTTCTGGTTTATTGGACTTCTGATTACCGTGTTATGAGTAAAGGAGTCTGAGCGGTAAAGAATCTTTATTTTATCAGCTTCTGCATAAGAGTCTGCATCTTTTGCAGCTTTTACGTTGTTCATTTTGCCTTTTAAAAGCAGGGTGACAATCATGCCTGCAATAAAACTTAAAGCCAGGGCTGTTATCAAAGCGATTATAAGACTTTCAGGGTCAAAATAAAAACTTCCCCTGTCAAAAGGCCGGCCTTTTTCTGAATAGACAAGCAGAACTTCTGCTTTGTTTATAAAAGAATCAAAAGCCTGGTAAAAGTCCAGTTTTTTTAAAGAAGGCATACAGTAAGCTGCCAGTTTATTTTTTCCAAAATCTGTATAAGTTTTGTGGCTGAAATCTCCATAAGCACAGAGGTCATATTCTCTTTCTTTGTAACTGATTATAAATAAAATTCCGTTCTTATCCTGACCATAGCCGAGTTTATTCTCTTTATAAAAGTATTCGCTGAAATCTTCTATGCTGTAAAAGCCGTAGTCAGAATATGAAGTTACCAGGGCAAGATAAAGGCCAAGTTTATAATCATGTCTTTCTTCTGTTTCTTTTATCTTCCGGTTCAGGCCGCTTTTTTCTTCAGCTGAAAGAAGTTGTGTCTCGTCATAAATATGTGAAGCTGTAAGAAGGTTCGTGTCCATATAGCTGGAATTTTGGGCAGACAGAGAAGAGAAAAAGATAAATAAAATATAAAAAAAGAAAAAGGATTTTTTCATAAATCAATTACATTCCTTTGATAATTAAAGTGTAAATTAAAGGGGTGAGTAAAAGAAGTCCTCCAGCCATAATGCCGCAAAGCCAGGCTGCAAAACGGCCCTTGTCCACAGGCAGTTTTCCTACCATTTTTCCAGTCTGTCCGTTCATGGCAAAGAGATAATTTTTGTCTTTCCATCTGGTGCTTAAAAGCCAGACAGGCAAAAAAGCATAGGCTGGTTTTTGAGAGAGTTTTGTATTTACTTCAGAACTTACCCTTTCTACCGAGCTGTAGCCTCTTACATCAAAAAGCATCTTTTCTTCTGCCGTTTTAGAAACCCTTGCTTCTAGCCTTTTCTGGCAGTTTTCTGCATCGTCATCATAGCTTTCTGCAAAAAAGCCCGGAAGATAAGACGGGGTAAAAGGCTTTAAATCATCATAATTAAAGGGTTCAAGAGAATCCATCATGGCGTTATCCATTTTTACAGAAGCATCTACCGGTATGTTTTTAAAAGGAACAATTCCCTGTCTTTCAATATTAAAGTGCGAAATATTTTCTATTCTTTCTTTTGAAGTAGTAACGACGTTTACCTTCTGAGCCTTAGCCTTGAGTTTGATTTCTGCTTCCCCGCTGAAAAACCAGAAGGGAATGTAAACGCCTTTTACTTCTTCAATATGATTTTCTTCAGAGAAAACCTTAGGCAGAAGTTTTTTTCCTTTATAAAATTTAGTAAGGGCTTCAACAGCTTCCTTTTTTTCAAGCTTAAAGGGAATTACTAAATCAGGCATTTCCTTGTCTTTGAATTTTCCCGCTATAATGTTTGGATTAGAGCAGTAGGGACAGCTGCTGGCCACTGTTACTTCATCGCAGAATAATTCTGCACCGCAGGAAGAACAGGTATAGGTTTTAAGGGAAATACTTCCCTTATCTATTCCTCCCTTGATTTTTTCGGCGTAGAGACTGTCAATTTTTTCAACTTCAAATTTACTGTCACAGTAATCGCATACAAGAAGATTACTTTTTGGATCAAAACGGAGTGGGGCAGTACAGGCCGGACACTGATAGTTAGTAGATTTTGCCATTCTTAATTCCGCTAGTTTCTTTTTGCACCGCATTCACTGCAGAACTTTCCTGTGTTCTTTGTTCCGCAGCTGCAGATCCATTCCTTGTTTTCTTCCTGAGCCTGGGCTCCCATCTGGTAAAGATTCTGAACATTAATGCCGCCTGCATTCTGGGCCATGTTCATTCCCATAAAGGCCATAGCAGCTCCGTTAGGATTGCTGGCCGCATTTTTCATTGCTTCTGCCTGAGCACCAACAAGGTGGGCTGCAGCCAGACTTGGATTTGTAAAGGCTGCATCACGCTGTAAGCCTTTAAGCATTTTTTCATCTTCTTCATCAGCCTTTACAGAAGAAATGCCAATTGACTGAATTTCAATTCCGCGGAATTTACTCCACTTTGCAGAAAGTTCTTCCTTAAGAAACTGAGCAAGCTCCTGGGTGTGGGCAGGAAGAAGAGAATATCTTACTCCCAGTAAAGAAATTTTTGCAAAAGCAGGCTGCAGGGCTGTTAAGAGTTCTGTCTTAAGCTGACTGTCCAGATTTTCTCTTTTGTATTCATCTGCAATATTTCCGCAGACATTTGTGTAAAAGAGAAGGGGATCTGTAATTTTGTATGAATACTCTCCAAAACATCGGATGGAAATGTCTATATCAATGCCGGCTCTTGCATCTACAACTCTAAAAGGAATTGCATTAGGGGCGCCGTATTTGTTGCCAATAATCTCCTTTGTATTGATGTAGTATATTCTCTGATCCTTAGCAGGCTGGCCGCCAAAGGTAAAGCGTTTTCCAATATTTTTAAAAGTTTCTGCAAGAGCATCACCAAAGTTTCCTGTAAATACAGAAGGTTCGCTTGACGCATCGTATTTAAATTCTCCGCTCTGGGCACAAATTTCAGTTACTTTTCCCTGGTCTACAATAATCATGCACTGTCCGTCTGCAACGGTAATTACAGAGCCCGAAGTTATGATGTTTTCTTCGCCTTTTTTATTACTTGAACGTCCGCTGCTTTTTTTACAGCCTTTTGCACAAAGTACTTCTGCAGATAAGGAATCACAATAAAAATATTCTTTCCACTGGTCAGCAAGAAGGCCGCCTGTTGCACCAGCAATTGCTTTAATTAAACCCATGTTATAACCTCTTTATAATATTGTAACAGTTAATTATTTAATTTATGATACTAAAAGTCAAATTAATTTTCGAGGATTTTATGACATATACTTATAAAACACAGGGAACCTGTTCAACACAGATTCAGTTTGATAAGGATGAAAACAACGTTATTACAAATGTTGTTTTTACCAATGGCTGCAATGGAAATTTAAAAGCTATTGCAAAACTGATCAATGGAATGAAGGCCGAAGAAATCGCAGAAAAATTAGCCGGAAATCTTTGTGGAAGAAGACCAACCTCCTGTGCTGATCAGCTTGCAAAAGCTGTACTTTCTGTATAAAGCTTTTTATTCCGAAAAAACGCCCATCTCCTGTATTTTTTTGTTACGGTATTTTACCAGAACGGCAGGAGATTTTTTCATCAGTTTTTCCAGGTCTATTTTAATCTGACTTTTTATGGCCATGGCTGCAGCCTTTGGATTCGTCTGGGCTCCCCCTTCCGGCTCTTTAATTATTCCGTTTACAATTTTCATTTCAAGAACATCTTTTGCGGTAATTTTAAGCATGGCAGCTGCGTCTTTAGCACGGGCAGAATCCCTTAAAAGAATTGAGGCACAGCCTTCCGGAGAAATAACCGAATAGATGGCATTTTCCAGCATGTAGATTTTGTCTCCGACGCCAATTCCCAGAGCTCCACCGGACCCCCCTTCCCCAATGACAATGCAGATTACAGGAGTTTTAAGCTGACTGAATTCCCTGAGGTTTACGGCAATGGATTCTCCAATTCCCCTTTCCTCAGAACCTAAGCCGGGGTAGGCCCCCTGAGTATCTATAAAAGTAATTACGGGGCGTTTGAATTTTTCTGCCTGTTTTGCAAGCCTTAAGGCTTTTCTGTAGCCTTCCGGATTTGCCATACCGCCGTTTCTTTCAATAGTTTCCTTAAGATTTCTTCCCTTCATGTTGCCTATTACAGTTACAGGAATGCCGTCCAGAAATCCAATTCCGCCAATAAGGGCAGGGTCATCAGAAAAATAACGGTCCCCATGCAGTTCTGTAAAATCATCAATAATCAGATTTATATAATCCAGGGCTCTTGGCCTGTCTGCATGGCGGGCAAGTTCAACCTTTTCCCATACCTTACTGGCTGAGTTTACGTTGTCTTCAATTTTCTTTGAAATTGTAGAAAGTTCGCTTGAAATGTCTATTCCATATTTTTCTGCCATAGCTTCAAGCTGATTAAGGAGTTTTTTGTCAGCTGATTTTTCTCTTTTCATCTTTTATTTTTCCTCCTTTACCTTTTTTACATTGTGTAATTTAAACATCTTAATCCAGAAGTCCCTCTGTTCTTTTCTTGGAACAATGCAGTCAACAAAGCCCTTCTGCTGCTGAAACTCAGCTCTCTGAAAGCCTTCCGGTAATTTCTGTTTAATGGTACCTTCAATAACCCTTGGTCCTGCAAAACCAATCAGGGCTCCCGGTTCAGCACAAATTAAATCTCCCAGCATGGCAAAGCTTGCAGTTACGCCGCCTGTTGTAGGGTCGCAGAGCATTACAAAGTAGGGGATTCCCTGTTCATTAAGATGGGCTGCCGCAGAGGAGGTTTTTGCCATCTGCATTAAGGAATAGATGCCTTCCTGCATTCTTGCTCCACCTGAAGTTGCATATATGATTACCGGGATTTTTTCTTTTGCGGCCATAAGCATCATTCTGGAAATTTTTTCTCCAACAACAGAGCCCATGGAACCACCCATAAAATCAAAAGACATAATTCCCAGCATTAAAGGGTAATCTGCAATCCTGCATTTTCCGGTTATTACTGCCTCGCTTAAATTTGTTTTTTCTTTAGCGGCAGACAGTTTTTCTTCGTAGCCTTCCATTTTTATAGGATTGTCAGATTTTAGATTCTGGTTTATTTCTTCAAAAGTGCCTTTATCGGTAAGATATTCAATTCTGTCCTGAGGGGTTATTCTAAGATGATAACCACATTCGGGACAAACCATAAGATTTTCTTTAAATACTTTATCTTCATGACTTATTTTGCAATGTGGGCATTCCATATGCTACCTCTCTTTTTTATTAAATAATTCTTCGTATAGTGAGGTTCCGAACTTTCCGGACTGGAATTGTCTGGAAGCAAGAATCTCTTTCTGTTCTTCTATGTTAGTTTCAATGCCTTCAAGCTTTAATTCGTCAAGGCAGCGCATAAGTTTTTTTATGGCCTTGTCACGGTCGCTGTCATAGGCAATTAATTTTGCAAGCATGGAATCGTAATGGGGTATTACGGTATAGCCTGAATAGATAAAGGAATCGAAGCGGACTCCCGGACCTGAAGGTATGTGTAAAAAACTGATTTTTCCAGGTAGTCGGGCATTAATTCTTGCTTCTATAGCCCAGCCCTTAAGACTTACTTCTTTTTCTGTAAGGCTGAGTTTGTTTTCGGTACAGGCAAGAATCTGTTCGCGGATAATATCGACTCCGCTTATAAACTCAGAAACCGGATGTTCAACCTGGACTCTGGCATTTACTTCCATAAAGTAATACTGGTCGCCGGGAACCAGAAATTCTATTGTGCCTGCTCCCCGGTATTTAAGTGAAGAAAAAAGTTTCTGCGCGCCGCTGTACATCTGGGTGCGGAGATCAGGTGAGACCGCGGGAGAAGGACTTTCTTCTATCAGTTTCTGATGATTTCTTTGTACGGAACAGTCTCTTTCTCCTAAAATTAAAACATTTCCCTTACCGTCTCCAAGTACCTGAACTTCAACATGTCTTGGATTCTGTATGTATTTTTCTATATATACAGTTTTGTCTGCAAAATTAGCCAGAGCCTCGCTTGAAGCAATCTTCAGATTTTCATCAAGCTCTTCTTCCTTCCAGACAATTCTCATGCCTTTTCCGCCGCCACCACTTGCTGCCTTTATGATTACAGGATAACCGCATTCAGCGGCAATTTTTTTTGCCTGGTCTAATTTTTCTATTGCTCCGTGAGAGCCCGGCGTTACGCAAAGTCCGTTTTTTATGGCAGTCTCCCTCGATTCAACCTTGTTACCAAGCAGTTCAATAGTTTCCGGTCTTGGACCAATCCATATAAGGCCTGCTTTTTCTACATCGCGGGCAAAGACTGCATTTTCTGAAAGAAAGCCGACTCCCGGATGAATTGCTTCGCAGCCGGTTCTAAGGGCAACTGTAATTATTGCATCATCGTTGAGATAACTCTTTGCCGAAGGAGGCTCTCCAATGCAGTAGGCTTCGTCTGCCAGTTTTACATGAAGGTTTTCCTTATCGGCAGTTGAGTATACTGCAACAGTTTTTATTCCTAATTCTTTACAGCAGCGGATAATCCTTACGGCAATTTCTCCTCTGTTGGCAATTAATAGTTTTTTTATCATGATTCACCTGCTAAAAGTTAGGACTATATTTTCTTTATTGCAAAAAGCGGCTGGTCAAACTCTACAAGCTGTCCGTTTTCTACCAGAATATCAAGAACTTCAAAATCGTAATCGGCATTTAAAGTGTTCATCATCTTCATGGCTTCTATGATGCAGACAGGTTCTCCTTTTTTAATTTTGTTTCCCTTTTCTGCATAGGCAGGAGAATCTGGAGAAGGGGAGCGGTAGAAGGTTCCTACAATAGGAGACTTTAATACTTCTGCCTGACTTTCTTCTTTTACTTTTGTACTTTCTGCCTTTTTTTCTTCTTTCTGAAGCAAAGGTTCAGCTGGACTTTCTGTCTCTTCTCTTTTTTCAATTTCAATTGTCTTAGAAAGAAAAGCTTCTTTTTTTCTGAGAAGAAGGTGAGCTCCGTTCTGATTTAAGTCTAAATCTACAATATTACTGGAATTAAATTTTTCCATTATTTCAAAAATAAAATCATCAGTCATTTTTTTTATTCCTTTTTTTTCTATTGTTTAAGCAATAGCTGATTAAACAAGGTCAAAACGTTCAACTTCTTTGTCGTAATCTACGCCGTCAATGTCAAAGCCGCTTGTTGCAAGAAAATCATGACGGTAGCCTTCAAAATCACCAATTGTAGAAATGTTTTCTTCTGTTACCTGAGGCATTAATTTATTTACCTCGGCCTGAACTTTTGGATCCATTTCCCAGTCGTCAATTCTGATTCTGTTTTCTGAATCTACAGGAACTTCTGCCGAACCATCAGCATTTTTTATATAAAGTCTTTCTGCAAAAAGTCTGTTTATCTGTTCGATGCAGCCTTCGTGGGTTCCCATTTTTTTCATTACCTTGAATAAAACAGAAAGATACAAAGGAATGATTGGAATTACTGCACTTGAGCGGGTAACAAGACCCTTGTTTACAGAAACAAAAGCATTTCCCTTAATTTCCTTCAGGCTGGAACGGATATCTGCGGCTCTTTTTTCCAGGTCAAGTTTTGCCATACCAATTGTTCCGCTTCTGTAAATTGCCTGAGACAGTTCCGGACCAATGTAAGAGTAGGCTACTGTCATACAGCCTTCGTTTAAGACAGCTGCAGCTTTAAGCTGTTTAATCCATCTTTCCCAGTCTTCTCCGCCCATGACCTTTACAGTGTTTGCAATTTCTTCTTCGCTTGCCATAGGGGCTGTAATTTCTTTCATTTCGCCGGTCATTGTGTCAAAGGTTTTTCCTGAAAAATCTTTTCCTATTGGTTTAATTACAGAGCGGTACATGATTTTTGTATCTGGATCTGTTCTTACAGGACTTGCAAGGGAATAAACAACCAGGTCAAATTTGATATTGTTTTCTCTGGCAGTTTTAATAACCTCTGCTTTAATTTCATCAGAAAAAGCATCTCCATCAATTGTTTTACTGAAGAGCTTTGCCTTTTCTGCTTCCTGATCAAAAACAAGATTGTTGTACCAGCCCGGAGTTCCGAACTTTGTCTGAGTTCCTGCCTTTTCAAAAGAAACTCCTACGGTTGCTGCATCATATGCAAAGGCCGCTGTAATTCTGCTTGCAAGACCATAGCCGTTGGAACAGCCCAGAACCAGTACATTTTTTACAGGTCTGTGTTTTCCTTCCTTTGCGGCAGTTTTTGCTTTCTGTTTTTTTGTATATTCAATCTGATTTAATACTGCCTGTTTGCATCCCTGTGGGTGAGCATTAAGACAGATATTGCTTCTAACCATTGGTTTCATTTTTATCTCCTTTTTGTGACATTTTTTCCGCATTTAAGCAGATTTTACTCAGCTTTTAGTCAGCCTTTAGTCAGCCTTTAGTCAGCCTTTCCAACCAGGCACATCCATTCCGCTTCGCAGGCAAGATTTTCGCCAACCCAGGCTTTCCCTTCCTGCTTAATCATCTTCTTTGAAACTCTAAGATTTTTTACCTCTACGCGAACCTTGTCTCCGGGTCTTACCTGGTGGCGGAACTTTACCTTATCAACGGTTGCTAAAAAGAAGAGGGAACCGTCTTCAAAAATTTTCTGATAGCTAAGGGCTGCTCCACCACACTGAGCCATGGTTTCAACAAGGATTACTCCCGGAACAACCGGGTATTGTGGAAAATGCCCCTTAAAAAAGAATTCATCTTCTGTAAAAGTGTGTTCGCTTACAGACGAGTTTTCGTCTGCGCTTATAATTTCATCACAAAAAAGAAAGGGTTTTCTGTGGGGTAAAAGGCTTTCTATATCTTTTGTAAGGCTCATTTTTTTTCTCCTCTTTTTATTATTTATGCTGATTAGATTTTCTTAAAAATTACAACGCCGTTGTGACCGCCAAAACCAAGAGAACCAGAGGCTACACAATTTATGCTGCCTTCAGCTTTCTGGGCCTTGTTTGGAACATAGTCAAGGTCGCAGCCGTGCTCTAAATCCGGATTTTCAAGATTAATTGTTGGAGGATAAATATTGTCCTGCATTGCCTTAATACAGATAAGGGCTTCAAGAGCGCCAGCTGCACCAAGACAGTGACCTGTCATACTCTTTGTTGAAGAAACTTTAATTTTATAGGCATGGTCGCCCAGTGATTTTTTAAGCATTGCAGTTTCTGATGAGTCGTTTATTGAAGTAGAAGTTCCGTGAGCATTGTAATACTGTAATTCTTCTGCTTTAATTCCGGCATCTTCGAGGGCAAGTTCTACAGCCAGGGCTCCGCCTTCCCCGCTTGGGTCCGGACTTGTAATGTGGTAGGCATCAGAGGTTCCGCCATAACCTGCAAATTCACAGTAGATTTTTGCACCGCGTTTTTTTGCGTGTTCATATTCTTCAAGAATCAGCATTGTTGAACCTTCGCCCATAACAAAGCCTTCTCTGTTTTTATCAAAAGGACGGCTGGCAGCTGTCGGATTATCGTTGTAAGAAGATGCCAGGGTCTTTAATACACTGAATGAACCAATTGCAAAGCCGGTTATAGAACCTTCTGCACCACCTGCCAGACACATGTCTACACGGCCGCTTCTAATCTGGTCTAAGGCAAGGCCAAGGGCATCGGTAGAAGATGCACAGGCTGTCTGAAGAGTCCAGGCCGGGCCCTTAATGCCAAAGAGCATGCTTACATTTCCGGCTCCTTCATTTCCAATCAGCATTGGAATTGTAAGGGGAGGGATTCTTGAAGGACCTGCTTCAAAATATTTTTTCATTGATGCTTCAGTAATTTCAAAACCACCGATTCCACAGCCAATGACAATTGATGTACGTTTTGAATCCAGGCTTTCTTTTGTAAGACCTGCATCCTGAAGAGCCTGACTTGAAGCAACTGCTGCAAACTGGCAGAATCTTGCCATTTTTCTTGCTTCTTTTTTGTCTATCCACTGGCTTACATCAAGATTTTTTACTTCTCCTGCAATTTTTACGGCAAAATCACTTGTGTCGAATAGGGTGATTTTATCAATTCCGCTTCGTCCGTCTTTTATTCCCTGCCAGGTTTCTTCAACTGTATTTCCAAGAGGACTTACGCAGCCAAGTCCTGTTACAACAACTCTTCTTTTCATTTTATTACTCCTGCCTTATTTTTAGTTTTTTGTTTTTAAATCTTTTAGCAGCCCATGCCGCCATCTACGCCAATAACCTGTCCGCTTATGTAAGTAGAAAGATCACTCGCAAGGAAGAGGGCTGTATTTGCTATATCTTCAGGCTGACCGGCCCTTTTTAAAGGGATTGTATCCAGCATAGCCTTTTTTAAATCTTCACTAAGAACAGCGGTCATATCTGTAGCAATAAAACCAGGTGCAATTGCATTAACTCTTATGCCTCTTGAACCGCATTCCTTTGCAAGGCTTTTTGTAAGACCAATTAAACCTGCCTTAGAGGCTGCATAATTTGTCTGTCCGCCCTGACCGTGAATTCCTACGATGCTTGACATATTTATGATTGAACCGCTTCTTTTTCTTATCATGTCAGAAGCAATAATCTGGCAGGCTGTAAAAGCGCTTGTAAGGTTTATATCAATTACCTTCTGCCAGTCTTCCATTTTCATGCGGAAACTGAGTCCGTCTTTTGTAATTCCTGCATTGTTTACAAGAATGTCAAAGCCTTCACTTTCTTCCAAGGCCTTTTTTATTACTGCAGTCCATTCTTCTGTGGACTGGGCATTTGCATATAATTCATAAAATCTGCAGTTATTATCGGCTGCAATTTTTTCCAGTTCTTCTTTTGAGGCAGAGGGTTTTGTACAGATTCCCCATACACTTGCTCCTTCAGAAAGAAATTTCTTTACAATCTCTTTTCCAATTCCTCTTGAAGAGCCTGTTACCAGTGCTTTTTTTCCTTCCAATAACATTTAGATTTCCTCCATGTGTTCTACGCAGTTAACTGCCTTACAATTTATATTCTGGGCAAAGCCGCTGTCTCTCCAAAGTCCGCTGAGTACACTTCCAGGTCCTGCTTCTATAATTCTCCATTTAGAAGAAAGGTCTGTTTCTTCCCAGCCGATTAAGGCAGCAATTTCTTTTTCTTCGCTGGTCCACCTTACAGGATTTGTAAAATGCAGGACCGCAAGTTTTTTTGCTTCTTCGCCGCTTGTAATTTCTTTTCCGGTTACGTTTGAAAAGATTCTTTTTTCAGGATTTTTAAAATTTACGCTGTCTAATACCTTAGAAAATTCATCTCCGGCCTTTTGCATTAAAGGGGAGTGGAAGGGACCTGCAACCTTAAGTTTTATAAATCTTCTTGCCCCTGCCTGTGTGCATAATTCTCCAGCTTTTTCCAGTCCTTCTGCACTTGCAGAAATTACAGTTTGTTTTGGACTGTTCAGGTTTGCACAGAAAGCAAGCTTTTCGTCCGTCAAAGGTAAAATTGCTTTTTCAACTTCTTCAGGAGTCAGTCCTATAACGGCTGCCATTCCGCTCATATTTCCGTTTGATTTTGCTGCAAGTTCATCACAAACCTTCTGCATGATTTTTCCGCGCTGACATACAAGCTTTATGGTTTCTTCAAAGTCCAAAAGACCTGCTATATGCAATGCAGCAAATTCTCCAAGAGAAAAACCTGCACAAATATCTGCTTCTATTCCCTTACTTTTAAGAACTTCTGCAATGGCTAAAGATGAACAGGTTATTGCCAGTTGACTTCTGTCACTTCTTGCAAGTTCTGCATCTTCTGTTTCCCAAAGATAATCTGATATCTTTTCCCCGGTGATTTTTTCTGCTTCTTTGATAACATTCAGGGCCTGAGGATATTTTTCACAGATATCCTTTAACATTCCTTTTTTTTGTGCTCCCTGACCGGGAAATAAAAATACATTTTTCATAATAAAGCCTTACTTCCTAAAATCTGAATACACTTCCTGCCCAGGTTAGCCCTGCACCAAAGGCTGCGCTGACAATTGTTGTTCCTTTTTTAATTTTGCCTTCCTTGTTCAGATCATAAAGTGCAATCGGAATAGAGGCAGAAGAGGTGTTTCCGTACTCAGCCATTGAACAGATGAATTTTGAAAAATCAAAACCCAGTCTTTTTGCCGCTGCTTTCAGGATTCTTTCGTTTGCCTGATGACAGACAAAATAATCAATATCCTCTTCCTTAAGATTTTCTTTTTCCATTACTTTTTGAATTGCTGTGGTCATGGCATTTACTGCAAAGTTGTAAACCGCATGACCGTCCATTTTCATAAAACCGTCTTCCCTGTCCAGATAAAGGGCTTTTTCCCCTTTTCCGTCTGAGCCGGAAATAAAGCTTCCTGTTTTTCCGCAGGTTTTCTTATCGTTTTTTATTGATTCTTCATCTACTTTTTCTAAAATGACTGCTCCGGCCCCGTCGCCAAAAAGAACACAGGTAGAACGGTCTTTCCAGTCACAGATTCCAGAAAGAATTTCGCTTCCTGCAACCAGGGCATATTTCCAGTTATTTAATTCCAGCATTCCGGCCGCATTATTAAGTGCGTATAAAAAGCCGGAACAGGCTGCCGTAATGTCAAAACAGGTTGCATTTTCAGCACCAAGTTCTTTTTGTATTACGCAGGCTGTAGAAGGAAAGCCATTGTAGCTTGGAGTTGTGGTGGAGCATATAAAAAGATTGATATCTTCTGCCTTTATTCCCGCTTCTAAGACTGCTTCCCTGCAGGCAGAAAGTCCCAGACTTTCAACGCTTTCGTTTTTACCTGCAAGATATCTTGAACAGATTCCCGTATGAGAGCGAATCCATTCATCACTTGTATCAAGTTCTTGTGGAAGCTGGGAGTTTAGTACTTTATTAACTGGAATTGCCTTTCCAAAGGACCTGATTACAACTGCCATTATGCTAATTGTCCTTTGATGTAGTTGTAGGCATCGCCAACAGTTTCAAATTCATTTGCCTTGTCATCTGGAATTGAAATGCCAAGTTCGTCTTCAATAGCGTAGATTAATTCATAAGTGTCCAGACTGTCTGCTTCAAGATCTGTCCTGAAGTTTGCTTCCATTGTGATTTTTGATTCATCAATTTCAAGTTTTGAAGCAATAAGGCTTCTTAATTTTTCAAATGTTTCTTCCATCTTTTTCTCCCGGAATATCTTTTTATAATGACAAAATAACTAAAAGTGTCATTTAGTCTACAAAGTGAAGATACTCTAACAAAAGGCAGATGTCAAGAAAAAAGTTAAAAAAAAAATCATATAACCCCTGAGGATTATATGATTTTAAGAAGTTCAGCCTTAAGCTGTAAGATTTTTGTGTAAAAGCAGGTAATAGCTTAGTAGTTTTCTGCTTTTATTTCAAAATAACTCTGTGGATGTGCGCATACAGGGCAAACCTTTGGAGCTTCTTTTCCAACAACGATGTGGCCGCAGTTTCTGCACTGCCAGATTGCATCTCCGTCTTTTGAGAATACAACCTTGTCTTCAAGATTCTTTAAAAGTTTTCTGTAGCGTTCTTCGTGATGTTTTTCAATTGCACCAACACCTTCGAACATTTTTGCTATAGCTTCAAAGCCTTCTGCTCTTGCAGTTTTAGCAAAATCATCATACATATCGGTCCATTCATAGTTTTCGCCGTCTGCAGCTGCTTTTAAGTTTGCTGCTGTATCGCCGATTCCACCAAGAAGTTTGAACCACATTTTTGCGTGCTCTTTTTCGTTGTTTGCTGTTTCTTCAAAAAGTGCAGCTATCTGTTCATAACCTTCTTTTTTTGCAACTGATGCAAAGTAGGTGTATTTGTTTCTTGCCTGTGATTCACCTGCAAATGCTGTCTGAAGATTTTTTTCAGTCTGAGTTCCTTTTAAATCTGCCATTTTTATGCTCCTTTTTATCATAAAATATACTATTAGAATTATGAGTTAAAAGAAAAGCTTTGTAAATACTAAGATTTATAAATATTACAAAGTTTTACTCTTTATAAAGATGAAGGATTTTTTATATAATTGAGTTATGAATAGTGCAAAAAAATCTTTTTATGAAAAACAGGCGCAGACAATAATTAAAAATCTGCAGACCAGAAAAATGGAAGGCTACTACTGCGAAAGTGCAGGGGATGCAAAAAGAAAGCTTGCAGAACTTTTGAGCGGTTCTGTAAAAAGTGTAGCTTATGGCGGATCGATGACTATTGATGATAACGGCTTTAAGTCTGTCGTAGAAGAAAATGGTCATGAACTTATTGTAAGGGAAAATTATAAAAGTCCTGAAGAAGTAAAGGAGCTTAAGGCAAAGCAGGTTAATGCAGATGTTTTTTTAATGAGCACAAATGCAATTACCCTTGATGGTGAACTTATTAATATTGACGGAAGGGGGAACCGTGTAAGCTTTTTGATTTACGGACCTGAGTCTGTTATTGTAATTGCCGGTATGAATAAGGTTGTTGCAAATGTAGAAGACGGTCTTCGCAGGGTAAGAAATATTGCAACTCCTCCAAACTGTATCCGTCTGAATAAAAAGACTCCTTGTTCTGTTACAGGAAAGTGCGGAAACTGTTTTACAGAAAGTATTTGCAGCCAGTTTGTTGTTACAAGAATGTCTATGATTCCTGGCCGTATTAAGGTAATTCTTGTGGGCGAAGAACTGGGATATTAGTTCAAAAGAAGTCATAAAAATTATTGAAAAAAAAGTTAAAAAAAAGTGCAAAAAGAGATGATTTTGTATTGACACTTTTTCGACGGAAGTATATATTAGTTTTCACCGTCGCAACACAGAGCAACGGTGAAACAGTTGTTTGACAGTTCAGGGAAGGAAACAATTGA
>ODAI013500049.1_pt1 | contig 24956 bp, 30 predicted proteins | sample 1539321 | NCBI WGS metagenome assembly ODAI01 (sample SAMN02144231, study PRJEB22623) | gut metagenome | biome: sheep rumen | host: Ovis aries | place: New Zealand
AGTCGTTCATGTGCTGGATGTAACCAGTATATTCTTTTGCCACACCTCTGTGCGTATACTCAACAGTTACTTTTTCTCTGCAACCGATCACGCAGAGGATATCAAATATAACAGCGGGGCAATTCATTTCGTTTCTCCTTTCTTCATGTCTCCCAGCAGGATCTGGAAGAGTTCCCATGTGTCGTACTGGCTTTCAATATCAACCAACTGTTCCAGACTTTCGTAGTCAGCTTGTCTGTCATCCGAGAAGAACTCGTCCCAGTCTCCAGTGAAATCCATCTCTTCCGTCTTCGTGCTGAAGTATTCATCTTCTTCAACAATCAGCGCACAGGTGATTCCGTTTTCAGAAATCGCTGTGATGTTTTCCGTTCCGTTGTCCAATCTGTAGATCATCTCAGTTCTCCTTTCGCGAATGCAAAGGCCTGTTCCAGTGTGTAAAACTTCGCCCATCCTTCCGGGAGAATGACGGTGTACCATGTGTACACCCGCCTCCCGTGGTTCCTGGTGCGGCGTTCAATCCTGCACCGTTTCGTTTTGGCGATCACCTTTGTTCTTTCCATTTCATGCTCCTTTCTTTCCGAAGAGGACTTCGAAGATGCTTTTCTTTTTCGGAGTTCTGAGTTCAATCAGCTTGCCGATGTCTTCCTGCGGGATCATCGGAATGGCGAACAGTCCAATGTCTGCACCCCTTCTCACGTAGGCTTCAGCTTTGTGCGTGAGTTTAGGATTCGGCAGCATCTCACAACCGGACACTCCGATGATGTTCCTGGAGTCCTGTGCGCAAGCGGTGCGAAGGCCGATGCGGCAATCGAAATTTGCTTTGATGGTTGTGGGTATGACTTCCCTCAAAGGAACCTGCGTGGCGGCGATGAGAGAAACTTTACTTGCTCTTCCAATCTGCGCGATCCTCTGGAGCAGAGGCTGTGCTTCCCTCTTGCAAGTCAGCATCAAATCTGCCAACTCATCCACGACAACGGTTACTTTCCTGCCGTCATACAATCTCAGTCCCCGCCTTTTCATCTCCGCATATCTCCGTTCGATGATGGAGATTGCGTACTCCAGAGCGGAAATCATTTCCGCTTTCTCATCTGCATACAGGATGCAGTTCTCAGTCTGTGAATACGGCGAGAGTTCCACTTTCTTCGGGTCAATCAGAATCAACTGGTCGCCCTGGAGGAGGGAAGTGTAAATCAGATTGTTCAAGAGAACCGACTTGCCGCTTCCAGTCGCTCCAGCAATGAGTACGTGATTCTCTTTCAGAATCTGGAAGAATAAATCATAGCTTTTGAATTTCATTTCATTTCTCCTTTCCGAGGTCTGGCCTCATGGAATCCCTTCTCAGAGAGAAGAGAAACCATCAAGTCAGAACGCAACTGCAACTTTTCTGGTGGCGAACTTCGCGGAGAGAGTGGAGAACTTTCCTTCACTGTCCACCGTTTCTCTGAGGATCTGGTAGCAGAGTCCAGATTTCATTTTCACGGTGATGACTTCGCGATGGCAGAAATCCCAGTCGTTTTTGTGAGGGACGGACAACAGGCAGGTGAAGCCTGCGCTCTTCATGTCCTTGATCAGAACTTTGATTCCCTCTCCCGCAAGGATGGCTTTTGCTGTTCTCAGATTGTCGTTTCTCATTTCATTTCTCCTTCCGTAAATTTGGCTTTGATGTTTCGGATATCGTGGTCGTTGTAGTTCCCCTCTGGATGGTTCTCCAGAATCCAGTTGCACATGGCTGCAAAGAACTCTCTCGCCTCTTCCGTGTCATCCAGATAGCTGTCCATGCAGTGGTCAAAGTACCATTTGTCTTCCATCGTTCCATCGGGTTCTGCGTCATACATGAACACGTAGTAGTGGTCAGTGTCGGTTTCGAAGAACCTTTCTTCAACAGAGTTTCCGAATCTCTGTTCACACTTGCCGGAGAACGTATAGATCCCGCCGCCCGTGTAGTCCGCTTGGACTTTCTTAATTCTGAATTCCATCTCGTTCCTCCTTTTCAGGTTCCATGTTTCTGGTTTCATTCCTGCCTCTCTTCTGGAAGGGAAGCAGTGTATCAAATCAGAAGACGAACTTTTCGATCCTGTTCAGCAGTTCCTCTGTCGGGCAGAACTGGTATTTCGTGTCACTGTACCATCTGCGAATTGCTCGCACCGCGATCCATGCGCGCTCCCGCTGTTCTCTGTCCATGTCCAGGACTTCAAAGATTCCGAGAATCACATCATAATGTTTGTCTGCCCATCTCGCAGCCGAGAGAATATGCTTCTCTTCCGAGTTTCGCGGATTGTCTGCCCAGATTGTGATGTATGGATGTTCGCGGTGATATCTCGCGTTCGATTCGTTCATGTCGTTGTTGGAATCGAACCATTCGCTCATAAGATCCATCATGCGGTCAATGTTGATTTTCATTTCATCCATCCTTTCTGTGTGAGGAAATCCATCAGGTCTTCAGTTTTCTCTGCCTGTTCTTCAGCTTCAGCATTTATGATTTCAGATAAGATCCTGTCTATCTGGAAATCGTAGCGGTCATGAAAGATATCAGTCCACATTTTCGCTCCTTTCAGAAGATGCCTTCTTTCGTGTATTTCATGGGATCCATTGCCGTTTCGTAGATGGAGAACAGAAGTTTTTCGCCTTCCAGGATTTCGGCTCCGGCATTCCAGGCGGGATGGAATTCATCCGTGAGTTCTGCTCTGATGGTATGTCGTGCGTAGTCGTGGACATCTTTGATGGAGTCGGAACTAAAGTAGAACTTGTCGATGGTTTCGTCAGTTCTTTCAATCCAGATTTCAGCGGTATACATTTTTGTTCTCCTTTCTTTGCTTTCGGTTCTCAACTCGCGCTCCCGTGCAGGGTCTCGCGAATCGGATGCGGCTGTGAAGTTTTGCACTTCACTTTGAGGTCTAACCGCCGCCGACGAATCAGTGTTCGTCGTTGTAGGTGTCCTGTCCTGCGATGCATCCGCAATGGGCTTTGATGCAGGTTCCGCAATTTCCGGGACACTTGAACATCGTGTCGAAGCTTTCCGCTGTTCTGTTTTTGTTTCCGTCTTTCAATTTGACGGCGAACACAGGGAAGTTGTAAGGATTGTCCATTTCCATTCCATCCCATTCACTGAACATGATGGAGAAGTTGGAAGGGATCGCCGCCTCTCGGCTGCCGCCATGTGTACGAACATATTCGTTCACGATGCTATAGTTCTTTGTGTATGTCCAGATTGTGAAGTCTGGATGATTCTTCGCGTTCTCAATCATTCTTTCGAAGTAGTCCATATCCAGGATGTCTCCCGCCACATGCCATCTGAAATACTTGTTCTTCTTTCTTCTTGACATCTTCGCGTCAATCTCTGCGAAGAATCTATCGCGGTGAAACCTTGCGAGGAACAGGTTCTTAATACGATTGAAGAAAACATTCTTTGTAAATCTCATGCAAGCTTTGATGTCGTAGCAGAAGTGAAGACAGCCGCCGCAATTCTTACATGCAAAGATGGGAGCCGTCGAAACATTCATTGTCTTTCCGATCTTGTCATTTCCGTAACTCACGCAGACATGAAGATTATCGGCGTTCATGCCTTCCAGGATCTCCATAAATCCCTTGCCCATTTCGATGTAACGCTTGATTGTCTCTGCCTTGTATGCCATAATTAATTATCCTTTCTCCCTATGTGGGGATTGTGTGTTGGGGCTTGCTTTGCTTTCCTACGGCTGGAGCAAGTCCCTTTTTCTATCCCTTGCGGGTATTCCTGCATAGCGGAGTTGCACCGCCCGCTGTAAATGTCGCACTCTTCAGCGTCCTAGATCCTGTATACAGGGTTCCTGTCGGCGGGTACTTTATAACGGTGTCTTGCACCGTACGGGCTTGCACTTTAATCAAGTGTCGGCATCACTTACGCCGCCTTTATGCATCCCCCCGCTTGCTTTCTCGTCCCCGCGCTGGATTGTATATGGTTCGGTTTATCGCATCTGTCCCCGTGACCGTTCGACATATGACACCTTGTTGACCATCTCTGTTTCTCCGTACCCACCAACGGGCGGGGGATCTTTCGGCGTCCTAACCACGGCGGAGATATGCAAGTATGTATTTAACGGGAGTAAACAGGTCTGCCCTACGTTATCGGAACCCTTGTTGTTTACTCTTCAACCGTCCTACTACCCTGTCGGGGTTCGTTCCCTATTTGTGTACGGGCGAACGTGAGAAGACGTAGACGGTGACTCCATTGTGGAGTCCCTAATACAAAAGCACCTTGTGGACTACACTTCCCTGTCCACGCTCCCATCATACTACGCCTACGAAACCCTGTCATCATGCAAAATGCACAAAGGTGATTGTGCAGAATAGCCAAAACATCTGTTCGGATCCCGGCGCCAGGAACCTTCGAACATGTGTTCGGCTGGTGGCTGCCATGCCGTACATACGTTCGATTAGGTGTCGCTAATCTCTCGAGATATGAGACCACAGCACATTGCACCAAACATATGTTCGATTATGTGCGGATCTGGCGGCATGGTATGGCATGGCTAACCACAGATAGGCGCGCCTAACCACGCCAATTACCCCATTACCAGGTAGGCAGGCGAGCGGGTAGGGGTAGCAGGGACTAACTCCTATACGCGGGGTGACCCCCTTCAGCCCAACAAAAATAAAAAAGCATACTTTGCACCTTGACGGACTACAATAAACTGACTTATACTATTCTCAGAGGGAGGTGTGATATGAAAGCACAAGAGATTATTAAAGAGATCATGAAGTCTGAGGGGTTATCGCAGTATGCGTTATCATCGATGTGTGTTATGAAGCGGACTACATTGCAGACGGTGCTGCTAGAAGACAGGGATATGACATGTGATACGATATCCAGGATCGTGTCTGTGTTGAAGGGCGAGTTCCTTATAGGCGGTCACACCGAGGACGCGATTACGGCGATAAAGCTGCTCATGTCAGAGAAGGGTGAGACGCAGGCATCCCTTGCCAGGAAGAGTGGTTACAAGTCCAGACAGGCTGTAGGGTCACTGCTTCAAAACAAGTCTGTGAGGGCCAGTGTCCTTGTGAAGTTGGTTCACGCAATGGGGGAGAGCGTAGTGATCCGCCATAACGGAGAAGAGTGGGAGGTAGAATGATCTACGGATACGCGAGAGTAAGTTCAAAGGGGCAGGAACTATACGGGAATGGTCTGGAAGTGCAGGAGAAGATCCTGCGAGACAACGGAGCGCAGATTATATACTCTGAAGCTTATACGGGAACTAAAACCCACAGACCTCAGTTAGACAGGCTGCTGAACGATTTGAAACCCGGTGACACATTAGTGGTTGCCAAGCTTGATAGAATCGCACGTTCAACGAAGGGCGGCATCGAGATCATCGATAAAGTCATTGAGAAGGGCTGCGCACTGAACATCGTGAACATGGGGAAGTTTGATTCGTCTCCTTCTGGGAAACTGATGCGAACCATCTTCCTGGCGTTTGCAGAGTTTGAACGCGATATGATAGTCCAGAGAACCAGTGAGGGGAAGGACATAGCGAGGCAGCGAGAAGGATGGAGAGAGGGAAGGAAACCTTCTGAAGTTCCTTCCTGTTACAAGGAGAGAGTAAGAAGCGGCGACATGACCGTGAAAGAAGCATGTGAAGAGTTAGGCATATCAAGAGCAACGTGGTATCGCCATTAAGTGGTGATAAGTCCAATGGGACTCCTTCGGGAGTCCCTTTTTTATTTGGAGGGACGATGGAGAGATTATACGAAGAGATCAATAAAGCCATCTCAAGAAACAAGATGGACATTTCAGCCTATGATGACTGTTTCTCGTTGTGCAGGGATGTTGAGAAGGAAGAATTTCAAATTGCGCACAATTGGAATCATCATTTAAGAGACCAGGTCAACTGGATGATCCGTACCTGTGTGGAAGAAGGTAGATATAACGAGGCAGAAAAATTCGCGGATCTGCAAAAAAGGTCTATCTTCTTTTCTGCTCCATACTTCTTTGACGATTACTTACAAGGCGTGGAATACGACCGCCCATTGGCAAAGAAGTTCTATCTCCCACGAAGACATTACTTGAAAAGATATGTAGATGCATACCAGGAAGTGTTGGAAGGGAAACTGGATTTCCTGTCCATCAGCATGCCCAAACGAAGCGGCAAAAGTCAGCTCGGAATCAACTTCACCTGTATGCTCAGTGGCAAGAACCCGGACAAAGCAACACTGATGGAAGGTACTGGTGATGATCTTGTAAATAGTTTCTACAAGGGCTGTCTGGAATATCTCATAGTCCCATCTGAATACAACTTCTACGACATCTTCCCGCAGAGAAAGCTGGTACAGACGAACGCAGACACGAAGATATTCAACCTTGATAACAAATCACGTTTCCCTACAGTGATGTGTCGTTCAATCGATGCACGACAAGTAGGTTTGAGTGAGGCTACAAATCTGTTGTACCTGGACGATTTAGTTGAGGGACGAGAGGAAGCCAAGAACCGTAAGAGACTGGATGAGAAATGGGAAATCATCTCCGGTGATATTCTTGGTAGGGCAATAGAAGGAACACCTGTTGTGGTGTGTGGGACAAGATATTCTCTGTACGACCCGATGGGCAGGTTGCAGGAGGAGATGAAGAAACAGGGAAAACGGATGATGGTACTGGAGACCCCTGCTCTGGATCCGGTCACAGATGAATCCAATTTTGAATATGAGAGGGATGGAAAGAAGGTCTTTACGACCCAGTATTTCAGAGACCAGCGTACCATGCTGAGTGCGGAACAATGGGAGAGTGAGTTTCAGCAGCAGCCCTTTGAAGCGAAAGGGTTACTGTTCCCCAAGCACGAACTGAACTACTACTTTGAATTGCCAGTGGATAAGGAACCGGATGCCATCGTAGCGGCCTGTGACACTGCTGAATCTGGTGAGGATAGTTGCGCCATGCCCATCGGGTATGTCTATGGGGATGAGGTGTATATCGAAGATGTATTGTTTGATGATTCCCCTGCCACGGTGACGAAACCGGAGTGCGCACAGAAACTCATTGCAAACAAAGTCATTTCAGCGACATTCGAATCCAACAACGCCGGGACATACTTCGCAAGGGATGTGCAGACCATCCTCACGGAAAGAGGGTATCAGTGCAACATTCGGACAAAAAGGAACCTGTCCAACAAGCAGACGAGGATGGAATTTGCTGCGCCCAACATCATCGCCAAGTTCTACTTCAAAGATCCTTCCACTTATGAACGTGGGTCACAATACGACATGTTCATGCGACAGGTGACTTCACACACCAGAGTGACGAAGAAGGGACATGATGATGCCCCCGATTCTTTAGCCCAGCTTGAGAACGAACTGAGGACATTCATCAGAAACCAGTATGAGATTATGCAAAGATTTGTATAAATATGCAGTATAATTGCATAATATGCAGAAATCATGTATAATTATACAGGGAAAGGAGGGCAAACCTTTGCAGCTTAATGGTCGAAGAATGATTCTCACTGATGAGACAGAGGTGACAAGGGAGAATGTAGTACAGATTCTCAACGATGCCCTCTTTTATCATGTGCAGAATCGGTCGGAAATTGATTACCTCTGGAAGTACTACAAGGGATGGCATCCTGTCCTCAACAGGACGAAGGAGTATCGACCGGAGATCAACAACAAGATCGTTGTGAACATTCCGTATGAAGTCGTCACTTTCGATACGGGATATCTGATGGGCGAACCCGTCCAGTACATCTCCAGGGGAAACGAGACCATCTCTGATGATATCGATCTGCTCAACAGATATATGTTGAGCGAGGAGATGTTCACAAAGGACAAGGAACTGGCTGACTGGTTCCACATCTGCGGCACATCTTACAAGATGGTTCTCCCGGACGATGAGATTGATTATTCCCCGTTTGAGATCGACATCCCCGATCCCCGTTCTACCTTTGTTGTGTATAACAACGGGTTTGGGAATAGGCCCATTCTTGGTGTGAGATATGTCACTGATTCCAAGGGGGTCATACATTACTCCTGTTACTCCAAGGACAGGTACTTTGAGATCACCAATCTCAACTCCGTCATCTATGAGGGTACACATGATCTGGGTGATGTGCCTATCGTGGAATACCCCTTGAACAAGGCCAGACTGGGTGCGTTCGAAGTCGTTCTTGATCTGTGCGATGCCATCGACACTGCCGATTCCAATAGATTGGATGGAGTTGAGCAGTTCGTCCAGTCACTGATGCTGTTCCACAACATGGACATCTCCAGTGATGATTTCTCCAAACTCAAGGAGTTGGGTGCAATCAAGTACAAGGACATCGACCCGCAGATGAAAGCGTCTGTCCAGTATCTCACTTCCGAACTGAACCAGACGGAGACACAAACGTTGGTAGACCACATGTACCAGATGATCCTCACCATCTGCGGCATCCCCAATCGACAGGGTTCCGCAACCGGGGGAGACAATGGCCTCGCCGTAATTTACCGGGACGGATGGTCTACAGCGGAAGTGAACGCCAAGAACGCAGAAGCTTCTTACAAGAGAAGCGAGCGAAGATTACTGAGAATCATCACTCGGATCTGCAATCGTCTGCGTCCGATGAATCTGATAGATGCGGACATCGACATCCACTTCACCAGAAGGAACTACGAGAACACGCTCACCAAGTCGCAGGTTCTCACCACCATGCTGTCGAATAACAAGATTCATCCGAAGCTTGCGTTCACCCACAGTGGAATGTTTGTCGATCCAGACCTCGCATACAACATGAGCAAGGAGTACGCCGATGCCCACAAATCTGAGCCTGTCCAGGGAACAGATAATGGAGATAGAAGCGATCCTCAAGAGGGGGTCGCGAGTGGAACTGCTGATAGAACAGGGACAGATAGTCATAGTTGAGATTAAGAGGAAGATGCGGAGGAAGGGATGAATGCTTATCAACTGAAGTTTGATGAGATTAATTCCCTCAAGTTCTCCAACATGCCCCGTGACGAGATAGAAGACGAGTTCATCGACTTCATGGCTGAGGGATACTACTTAGCCATCCACGACCTGGAGGACATGCTCCACAAAAAGGTGGAGGCTGAACTCGATGAGATAGAGGACATCCTGTGGTTAGAGATAGATGGGAAAAACTTCGCCGACCGCATCGATGACCATCTCGCCGCAGAAGACTATGGCGGTCTGACGACCCTTGCAGAATCAGAGTTCCATCGTGTCTACAATACCGGAATGTTCGATGCCGCCAAGCGAAGCGGCGCAACAGAGAAGATATGGCAGACGATGGAGGACAACAGAGTCAGAGTCACACATGAGTTCCTGCAATCTGTCGCAGTCCCCCTGGATGAGATGTTCTACACATTAGACGGTGACAGCGCATATTATCCCGGAGGATTTGAGAAAGCAGAGAACAATGTGGCATGTCGATGCTGGCTTACATACAGGTGATTACACCTTCGGGTGAATACATGGCAGAGGGAACTGCCTTATCAAACGCAAGAGACAGGACAAGTCTTAAAAACGGAAATCGGAGCAGAGGGAACTGCTTTAACAAACGCAGGAGGGCAAATGAGTTACTTGAGTGATCTCTTAGGAGACGGTTACCACGAAGGTATGACAGAGGAGGAGATTTCGACCGCCCTTGAGTCGGCACAGGTCGGCGCAGGGAACGAGATTACGAATCTCCGACAGGCACTGTCGAGGGCAAACAGCGAAGCCGCCGATTACAAGAAGCAGTTACGTTCGCGCCAGACAGCAGAGGAAGCTGCCGCCGCTGAACAGAAGACTCTCATGGAGCAGATGGCACAGGAGAACAAAGACCTTAAAAGGTCTATCGCCATCTCGGAGAAGACCACACAGCTTCTCGGTATCGGCTATGGTGCGGAACTCGCATCCGCAACGGCACTGGCAATGATCGATGGTGACCTTGATACCGTCATCAAGAATCAGTCAACGTTCCTTGAGGCCCAGAAGCAGAACATCCTCGCCGAACGCATGAAGAACACTCCCAGACCCGCGAGTGGTTCCGAGGGCGGGGCAGGACACTATCAGCAGCTTATCGAAGACGCAAAGGGTCGCGGTGATTTCTCGGCAGTAGCCTACTACACCCGCCTTGCGCAGAGTGAAAATTAAGGAGGCCACACATGGCAGTAGCAACTTCTTTTGCTGTACTGAACTACAGCGGCATGCTCTTCAATAAGGGCAATGTCCAGACTCCTCTGAGCGCCATGATCGGCGGCAGAGTCAAGACCACGAATCATGTCGAGTTCGTTACCGGACAGGAATACACCACTGGCGGCGGCGCACAGCCCGCGATCAGTGAGACCGCATCCCTCACCGCACCGGAACCGACCTTCATCACCCGCGAGCAGAAGACCAATGTGACGCAGATCTTCCATGAGTCCGTTGGTGTCTCTTATGCGAAGATGTCCAACATGGGTACTCTGTCTGGCGTGAACATCGAGAACCAGCAGGCCAATCCGATTGATGAACTCGACTTCCAGGTCGCTGCGAAGATGCAGAAGATCAACAACGACATCGAGTACACGTTCATCAACGGTGTCTACAACAAGGCCACCACTGATGCCACGATCAACAAGACCAGAGGCATGATCGCTGCTATCGGCGTGGACACCACGGTCGCTATGGAGGACGCTCCTCTGACCCTGTGGAAGATTGCGGAAGGTCAGAAGAAGATCGCCGACCAGCATGCTCCGACCGTCAACCTGGTTCTGCTGTGCGATTCCACCACGCTCCTCCAGATCAATGCGGATGCGGCTCAGAATGGTCTGACCATCGTTCCTGCGGATCGTACCGTCAACGGTATCGCCCTCTCCAGCATCATCACTCCTATGGGTGTTGTGTATCTGGCTCTGGGTCAGTACCTCCCGGCTGGCACGGCTCTGCTGCTGAACATCGATGTCATCAGCCCCGTGATCCAGCCTGTTCCGGGCAAGGGCAACTTCTTCCTTGAGGAACTTGCGAAGACCGGAGCCGGAACTACGTATCAGCTGTTTGGTCAGATCGGGTTAGACCACGGCCCCAGCTTCTATCACGCCAAGTTCACCGGCATTTCCACTGATCTTCCGACTGGAGCCTAATGATACTGATTGCCGTCCCAACATTTGAGAACATACTTCCCGAAACATTCAAGTCCATCTACGACCTTAAAGGCGAGGACACTTGTTTCGAATATGTCAGAGGCTACGACTGTGCCAATGCGAGGAATCGTATAGCGCAGATAGCTATAGACAGAGGCGCGGAGTATGTTCTCATGGTGGACAGCGACATGGTCATCCCCAGCGATGCGCTGACCAATATGCTGTCGGACAACTGCGATGTAGTACTTGGATATTGTCCAAGGAGAGAAGACAGCTACACAGGACAGACATGCATCTACAAGCAGGGATGGTTCAGCTACGTTGACGAGTCCAGGTTCACCGTAAAGGAACTGCGGAATCTGAAACGGGCAGGATGGAACACTGTTGCTGTCCACGGCGGCGGCATGGCGTGTGCGCTCATCAAGACAGATGTCTTCAAACGACTTACGTATCCTTGGTTCAAGTGGGTAGACTACCCGTCTGGCGAGGTATTGTCGGAAGACCTGTACTTCTGTTCCAGATGCGGAGAGGAATCCATTCCCATCCATGTGGATACGAGAGTAGGCTGCGGACATCAGATGAGGCACATTCAATTCCCTACATGAGGTAAACCATGACAGACGCTGAGAAGGTAGCAATCATCAAGCAGATGTGTGATGAGACTGATGAAGACCTCATCAGTACATACCTTGACTTGGCGGCACAGGCGATCCTTCAAAAGGCGTATCCCTATGAGGAGGAACTTCCAGCCGAAGTCCCGGACAGGTATGTAGAGATACAGCTTGAGGCCGCCAGTTATCTCATCAACAAGCGTGGTGCTGAAGGTGAGTCCGTCCACCTTGAGAACACCATCCATAGACACTATACAGACGCTGATATCCCTACCACCCTTCTCAGAAGGATTACACCGTATGCGGGGGTGATCTGAGATGATGCGACTGTTGAGACGGAATCTCTCCAAGATGTACTACTGCTTGTACGACCACAAGGAGAAGATTCTGGACGAGAACGGACACTTCACAGGGGACTGGAAGCTTGTCTACAAAGACCCTGTGGAGATTGATGTGGCTGCCGCCCCTCCCAGAGGATACGTTCATGCTGATTACTTCGGCAGGATGGACTCCTACGACAGGGTAGTGGTGTGTGCAGACCCCACATGTCCCATTGACGAGGAGACCTTGATCTTCCTCGACAAGGAACCGGAGTTCTATGAGGACGGTGCGCCGAAAGCAAACTACTCCGTGAGGAGGGTTGCCCCGGCAAAGAACTCCATCCTGTATGCGCTGATGAGGATAACATGAACAGCGTTTCGTTCAACATTTCCTCCATCGAAGCGGCACGGGAGGCAATCGAATCTCAGAAGAAGGACATCTTCCAGGCTGCCCTTGAGACAGTACAGGAGTTGATTCAAATCGGAGAGGCTGATGCCACCCAGAGGTTCGCCAACGCACTGTACGCAGGTACGAACGATGTCGAAGTCAACAGCAGGATAACCAATACCAACGGTCACAAGGTCGTTGGGGAGGTGGAAGCCACAGGAGACTCGGCACTGTTCATCGAATACGGCACAGGCATAGGCCCTGTCGAACCGCCGCATGTTGCTGGTGAGTACGGCAAGGGACAAGGTGCAAATCCTCCGTGGTACTACTACGGTGAGCAGGGCAACACACCAGACACGATGGTCGTTCGTGAAGACCCGGCAAGAGGGTCAGTCGTTCGAACCTTCGGTAATCCTGCCAACCTGTGTCTGCACCTGGCGAAACAGACAGTAGAGGAAGAGATTGAAAGGAGGTCAAGATGATAGATCCAGAAAACGAAGTCATCGACTTCCTTACAGACGCTATCCTCGCTGAATTTCCAGAGGCGAACATCTCCAGTGTGTGGGAGAAATCACCGTCCAGTTTCCCCCACGTATCCATCTGGGTGTCCGACAGCCATAACCTTGCAAGCGCATGGGACTCTGGCAACAAGCAGATTAACGTTTTCACATTCCATGTAAATGCATATTCTGCCAAGCCCTACGGGAAGAGGGAGGAATGCAAGAGGATAATGCACATCGTGGATGATGTTCTGAGCAAGAAGAACTTCAGAAGAGAGTCCATAACTGCATTACCCAACATGGAAGACAACTCTATCTACAGACTCGCCGCAACCTACATCGTAGCGACTGACGGTGAGTACTTCTACAGGAGGTAATCCTATGGCTATTTCTACCTATATGACCTTCCTCATGATGAAGGGGACGGGCGATACGTACTCGAAGGTCTGTGACATCACGGAGTTCCCGGACATCGAACCCGCACCGGAGATGATCGATGTTACGACTCTGTCTGATGGGATCCGTACCTACATCCCCGGCATCGGCGGTTCCAGTGACGGCGCTACGTTCACTGCGAACTACGACAAGACCGTGTACTCCACGCTGAAGGGGTACGAGGGAGAGCAGAAGAACTATGCGCTGTGGATCGGCGGCACGGAGTCTGGCGGCGTTGTCACTCCTACTGGCGACCAGGGCAAGTGGAACTTCCCCGGCACTCTGTCCGTCACGAAGAACGGCGGCGGTGTCAACGAAGCACAGACCATGACGATCACCATCGCTATGGCGGCGAAGCCGGAGTTCGTCAGCGCGTAAACCCAACTGAAGAATTGGAGGATTTGCAATGGCAAAGCAGATTACGTTTACCTACGGGGATACCGACTACACCCTGGAGTACACGAAGAGGTCGGTACAGCAGATGGAGAGGAACGGGTTCGACACGAATGAGTTCGCGAGCAAGCCGATGACGCTCCTGCCGCAGCTGTTTGCGGGTGCGTTCCTCGCCCACCACCGCTTTACGAAGCAGGACAAGATCGATGAGATCTTCGCCGCGCTTCCCGACAAGGAGGGGCTGGTGGAGAAACTGGTGGAGATGTACAACGAGCCGATTGAGGCGATGCTTGGAGAACCCACCAAGGGAAACGTAAAGTGGACGGCGAGCTGGTAACGGACTCACCGTCACAAGGGGGTGGGCAAAAACCACCCCCATTTCGTTACGGGGTATTCTTCGAAGAACAATGTCCCTACTACATGGCGATGGGGATGACCTACGAAGAATACTGGGACGGCGACAACGACCTGTGCAAGTACTACCGCAAAGCCGAGGAGATACGCACAGAACGAAGGAACCAGGAACTCTGGCTCCAGGGTGCGTACATCTATGAGGCACTGATGGATGTATCTCCTGCATTCCGTGCATTCAGCAAGTCACGCCCTCAACCGTACAGGAAGAAACCGTTCGCCATCACCCACAGACAGCAAGTGGAGGAGGAGAACAGGAAGAAACTGGAGGCGAGTGCTGATGCGGCTGCGAGACTGATGGCGAGATTCCGAAGGGATTAAGGCATGGAAGACCTAAAATTTCAAGTAACCGCTGATACCTCACAGGCTGTCTCGGCGATGGACAGACTGGCAAGCAGTCTTACAAAGCTGCGCACCGTGTCCAACACGTTCAATGCCACCACGCTGGCGGGACAGATCAACCGTATAAATGAGGCTCTGAACAATGTGAACGTGGGTAAGACACGTTCCTTTGCACAGGCGATGAACGGCCTCAAGAGTGCCATGAAGGGCGACCAGTGGGGAAGAGTAGAGTATGAGATCCGAAGCATCGCCAACTTCCTCAAGGAAGTGGATGTGACAAAGGCTGATGCTCTTTCCAAGTCCTTACGTGCGCTGACCGGAGCGAACGGCAGTGACCCGGATTCGATGAAGCAGAGCGCAGAGAATGTCCGTCTGTTTGGCGAGGCCATGAAGACCATCGGCGACTCCGGTGCATTCGTGAAAGCTGTGAATGCACTTACAAGAGCGGCGAACATCACGGAGTTCACCCTCGCCGATAAGGTGAGAGAGTTATCTGCTGCCATCAATGAGATGGATGCCGACAAACTCATGGCTGTTGCCGAAGCGGCGAAGGGGCTGAAGACCGTCTCGCGGCAAATATCACCCAATCTGTCCGAGCAGACCGTTGGGAATGATGCTGGCGGTTCTTATAACCCCGCCCCAGTGTACACAGACCCGTCAGCGGCGACTGCACAGATTTCGACATTGGATCAATACCTCGCAAACCTGGAAGCTAGGCTCAGTGGTGCATGGGGCTGGATCAAGTCCTTCGGCATTGAGTTGGGCAAGGCGGCATCTGCGGCAGTTCCCTTCGTAAAGACCATTGCACAGCTTCCCATGCTGATGGGGTCAAAGCTTGCGGCACAGGTCAAGAGCGTGACATCCGCACTAGGAGGACTTATCCACCAGTTCGCCCGTATCGCTGTAATCAAGGCGATTCGCGGCCTCATCTCCTCCATCACAAAGAGTTTCCAAGAGGGCGTAAAGGCTCTGTACGAATACTCCAGCGCGATGGGGACTACATTCGCAGGCAGTATGGATATGCTTGCCACATCCGCAAACTATCTGAGCAATTCGCTTGCGGCGATGGCGGCTCCCATCTACAACGCTCTTGCTCCCGCTCTTGATTTCCTAGTGGACAAGATCGTTGTCGTGATGAACTGGATCAATATGCTGTTTGCGGCACTCGGCGGTGCAACTACTACTACGATTGCCAAGAAGACAGCAACGGCATTCAACAATGTCGGCGGCAGTGCAGGGAAGGCGGGAAGCGGCGCAAAGAAAGCGGCGAAGGAACTCAAGAGGTTCATCCTTGCATTCGATGAGATCAACGCCCTTGGTTCGCAGAACAGCGGTTCTGGATCCGGTGGCGGTGGCGGCGGCGCTGGAGGTGGTGGTCTCGGAGGGTATGGCTACTTCGAAGAGGCCGCTATCAACCAGAACATCCGCAATATTGCTGACACCATCAAGGCATACATTGGTGCGGAGCAATGGGAGAAGCTTGGCAGATTCCTTGGCGATGGAGTGAACCAGGCTATTGGGATGGTTCCGTGGGAAGAGGCCGGAGAGAAGCTTGGCAAGGCTTTAAGAGGAGTCATCGACACCACGTACTACTTCCTTGATGAGATCAAGTGGGTAGAACTTGGTGGTCATATCGCAGACTTCTTCAACAACGCCATTAGTAATGTCAACTGGGAAAACCTCGGCAGGATCCTTGTGAAGAGGTGGACGCTCCTCTTCGACATGGTTATCGGCTTTATTTATAACCTGGATGCAGGGGAACTAGCGAACGCCATGAGCGACTTCATCAGCGGTCTCTTCGCAGAGGCGGCGAAGTTCTTTGCAAGCCATGACTGGGTGGACATTGGTTTCACTATCGTCAAGAAGGTCGAGGACTTCATTCTGGGCATAGACTACGCGAACCTTGCATCGTCCGTAGTAAGTTATATCGCCGAAGCACTCAAGGCAGAGTTCGGACTGTTTGGCGGTTTGCTTGGCGGCATTGCAATGAGTGGTTCGGACCTCCTCGACAAGCTATTCGACTTTGCCGGGTCGAACAGTGCCGAAACCTTCGTGATGGACAACATCATCGACCCGTTCATGGAGACCTTCCTTGGAGAATCGTGGGATCAAGTGAAGGAAGTCGGACGGAAGATCGCTGAAAATATCAAGGAAGGCATCAAAGAGGCCGCCCCGAAGCTGTACGAAATATTGTCCGGGGAATACACCGAAGTCACTCCTCTCATTCCGACCGATACGCCCAAGCAGACCCAACAGGAAGCCCCCAAGAAACGCTCACTTATGGGATGGGGGGCATCGAAGCTTGGCGGGTTCGCATTCTCCACCGCCCTCACAACAGGCGCATGGTTACAGAAACTGTTCAACCCTAGCGGTAAATTCACCGGAACCGGAGCGACAGGTGGCAGCGTCATAGGCGCGCTCAGAAAGCTGAAGCCCAAGATTCACCTTGAGATCGCGAACGACTCCGAAGACTGGAAGTCCGATATCACCGACTGGCTCGGCGAGGGTGAACTTACCACTTTCAAAACTGGCGTGACCAACAATTCTGCCACATGGTGGGAGAACACCAAGAGATGGTGGGATGGAAGAGTCGGAAGAGTGTCTGATTTCTTCACCTCCGTAAGGAACGACTCCACTACATGGTGGGCCAACGTGATTTCGTGGTGGGGAGAGAAGTGCGGCAAGGTGAAGGAGTTCACCACCAACGTTACAAACTCCGCAGGAACATGGTGGAACAACGTGAAGTCGTGGTGGGCAGGTAAGGTCGGCTCTGTTGCCAACTTCACTACTCATGTGTCGAATGACGCTGGGACATGGTGGAGCAATGTCAAGACTTGGTGGAACGGCAAGGTCGGTTCCGTTGCAAGCTTTTCTACGAGCGTCAAGAACGATGCCAGCACATGGTGGAGTAATGTGAAGAGTTGGTGGAAAGGCAAAGCAGGAAGCCTGTCCACAACACTGAGCATCAAGACCCCCAAGGTCACGGTCACATGGTCTAGCGTGACTGTCTTCGGCAAGACATACAAATACCCCAGCGGATTCGGGCTCAGATGGAACGCCAAGGGCGGTATCCTGGACGGCGCACAACTCTTCGGCATGAAGGGCAACACCCTTCTCGGAGGAGGCGAAGCAGGAAGAGAGGCAGTGCTTCCGCTTGAGACCCACACTGAGTGGATGGACACGCTTGCCAACAGGGTCTGGGAGATGATTCCAAATAACAGCGGCGATGAAGCGAATGACGCACAGCAGATTGCACTGCTGAGAGAGCAGAACGACCTGCTGAGAGCGATCCTGGACAAGGACAACTCGGTGGAGATCACAACCACATCGCTGACAAGTGCATTCAACCGCAAGAACCAGAGGGATGGCAAGACCATCATTCCGGTAGGAACGTAACAAGGAGGGACACATGGCTAACGAATACAATCCTTTACAGTCAGTTGGGGGTAGTACGGTCAAGTGTCCCTCTAAGTATGTCTACAAGTTGCAGGATGTATCCCAGAGCAACGCAGGGCGTACTGATGACGGGACGATGCACAAGCTGATGGTAGGGCAGTGTGTGAAGCTGGAACTCGGTTGGAACGGTGTAACGACATCTGAGTTATCCTCCATCCTCACGGCCTTCAACCATGAATACATAGATGTCAACTATCTGGACGGATTGACCGGAGGGTACAAGACCAAGTCGTTTTATGTCGGCGATAGGTCAGCACCCGCATACAACACCCGCAAGGGAGTGTGGGAGAACGTGGAGTTCAATATCATCGAGAGGACTTGCACATAATGTACAACGTATCTACTGCGATCAAAAACCTGCTGATCCAGGGCGCGAGGCAGACCTATAGAATCACCTTCACGGGGAGCGAAACGTTCTCCATGACAGAGAGTGATATCGTGCAGGGCGGTCTGACCATCGACAGATACTGTGTGTCTGGAAGTAAGCTGGAACTCGGCACTGCTGTTGCTGCTGAACTGAGACTGAAGATCGCCAACTATGACGGCATCTATGATGATGTCATCTTTGAGGGCGGCGAGTTGTTTGTCGAGGTAGGAGTGAACGGCACGTACATTCCCTGTGGAAGGTTCATCGTTGATACCCCTCCCAGAACAAGGAATGTCATCTCCATCTCTGCCTTGGACAGAATGGTGAAGTTCGACAAGGTGGTCGATTGGAGCCAGATTACTTTCCCCATCACTGTTGGGAATCTGGTGTCCAGACTCTGCACCATCTGCGGGGTAACGCTTGCCGCTTCTCTGAGTGGTAAGCCCAACTACTCCTACTCCATTTCGTCTGCACCGGAAGGGACACTGACATATAGGAACCTCATCCAGTGGTGCGCATTCATGATGGGAACGTGCGCCTACATGGATTACAACGGAAGGTTAGTCTTTTCGTGGTACACCACCGCTTCCTACAGCATCACCTCTGCAATGAGGATGATGGGGTCTGATATGTACGAGTCCGACATCACTGTCACAGGACTCAAGTACATTGCGATGGACGGCACTTCTACCTTGGTTGGTACGGACACTTATGTCCTTACCTACGACTACTGCGGTCTGTTGCAGGACAATGCTTCCACGGCACTCACGAATATCTACAACGCGATCAAGAACACCACGTACAGACCATTTGAATGTGAAGTGTTGTCTGCGCCGTTCGTGTACCCTCTGGATGCTATCACCTATGTCGATGCCAATGATGTCTCGCACAACACTGTGGTGACCAATATCACCTACACAGGGAATGGGCCTACTGTATTGTGTGGTGCAAAAGATACTGCCGCTATCTCCAATCGTGACGGGGCATCCACCCTTACTGTCGAACAGAAGAGAGAGATAGCTGCGGCGGTCGAAACTCTCCCTGTGTACACATGGACAGCCTATGCTGATTCTGCTTCCGGTTCTGGCATCTCGTTAGATCCGACAGGCAAGACCTACCTCGGTACTGCTACGAACAGAGCAACAGAGACCCCGGACATCTCCGATCCTTCTATCTATTCGTGGGTATACGTGAAGGGCGGTATCGGCGCGACAGGAGCAACAGGTGCTACAGGAGCAACCGGGGCAACGGGCAAAACGGGAGCCACAGGAAAGACCGGAGCCACTGGAGATACGGGAGCAACCGGGGATACAGGCGCTACGGGAGCCACAGGAAGCACAGGCGCTACAGGGAAGACAGGCCCTCAAGGCGAGACGGGAAGTACAGGTGCAACCGGGGCCACTGGCAGTACAGGCGCGACAGGCGCAACAGGTGTTGGCGTAGCATCCATCACTGAGTACTACGCACGGAACAATTCCACAACCGCCCCTGGATGGACATCCTTCACGGCAGGAGTTACCACACCCACTTCTTCATACAAGTATGTGTGGAACTACGAACTGATTACATACACCAGCGGTGCAACGACCAGAACAGCCAGGCACATCGCTGCCACGTACGGCGAGACAGGAGGAGACGGTAAAGGTATTACTTCCATTGTGGATTACTATGTGGCAACAAATTCCACCACTGCACCTGCCGATTCTGAGTTCTCCACCGCAGTCCCCACGACATCCACTTCCAAGCCTTATCTGTGGAACTTTGAGTACATCACCTATACGGACGGTTCTCACGCCTCTACTGACAAGAGAATCATCGGCACTCACGGAGCAACTGGAGCCACGGGTGCGACAGGTAAGACGGGAGCCACTGGAGGAACGGGTGCTACGGGCAGTACGGGCGCGACAGGTGCTACTGGCAAGACCGGAGCGACAGGTGTTGGCATCAACTCCGTGACTATCTCCTACGCACAGTCCACAACTATCGTGAGCAACCCCGCCACATTGAGTTGGCAGAACAGTATTCCAAGCGTGGCGGCTGGGAACTATCTCTGGATCCGCACGATCACTGACTACACCGATTCCTCAGTACAGGACACTGTCACATACACCTATTCGAAACAGGGCGCAACAGGAGCAACGGGCGGTACGGGAGCAACTGGACAGACAGGTTCCTCCGTCACCGTATCATCCATCAAGTACCAGGCAGGAACATCTCCTACGACAGCGCCTACTGGATCATGGAGCGACAACCCCGTCACTGTAGCAGAGGGCAATTACCTCTGGACGAAGACCACCTTCAGCGACAACTCCATTGCCTATGGTGTGGCGAAGCAAGGCAAGACAGGTGCTACAGGCGGTACTGGGGCAACGGGGGCTACCGGAAGTACTGGCGCAACTGGCAGTACTGGAGCCACGGGAAAAACTGGAGCGACAGGGGCTACTGGTGATACTGGGGCTACTGGAAGTACCGGGGCTACGGGGGCTACTGGAAAAACGGGCGCAACGGGAGCGACTGGTAAGACGGGTGCTACGGGAGCCACGGGCGCTACTGGCGATTCCATCACCGTGACCAAGGTCGAGTACCAGGAGGGCGACAGCGCCACCACACCGCCCAGCGGCGATGACTGGTCTGACGATCCTGTCGAAGTGTCGGAGTACAACTACCTCTGGACAAAGATCACGATGTCCGATGGTTCAGTTGTGTACACCGTAGCAAAGCAGGGCGGCAACTCTCCCGTGTTCAATATCTCCTACGACTGGAATGGGACTACAGCGAACCTGGAAGTGAATGTCGTAGCTAACAACTCCGATGTGACTGACCAGTATGACGCATCGTGCTTCGAATGGACTCTTGTCACAGAAGATGGTGAAACATCTCTTGGAACAGGCAAGACCAAGAGCGTCAATGCGGCAGACTGTGGCTACGGCGCGACAGTGTTGTGTAAGTTCCTTCCTCCTGCCGTGACGAGATATCTGACCGACCGGAATGGCAACTACCTCACCACCAGAACAGGCGACCGCCTCACGGTTAGAGTGAGGAATGTCTTCTACGATGCGCAGGTGCAGTTGTACCAGACGGAAGCGATCAAGACCGCCATCAACACTGTTGCAGCATCGGCGAACGGGAAGAACAAGAACTACTACCAGACCAACCAGCCTACAGGCATGGCATCTGGCGACACATGGTTCGTCTTCGGCACTGGCGATGATGCCAACCGTGTCGTGGATGTCAAGAGATACAACGGCAGTGCGTGGGTAGATGCCGACTACACATCTGGTGTCTTCGCCTACATAGATGCAGCCAAGGTTTCGACAGGGACATTGAGTGGTATCGAGATCGACCTCACAGGAGACAAGGAAGTCACCTACTACAAGACGGACGGCACGACTGGAACGTGGACTATCAACACACACATCCACATTGAGAGGGGTGTGTACGATGTCACGGGTACGCACGACAACAAGGCCACAGAGTATGTCACCTTCGGTGTTGCTGCACGGTCTACCGATCCCAATGACGCATGGTACTCCGATGACAACCCGGAACCATATGCCTATGCGGGACTGGAACTGCGAGGCGACAATGTCACTGGCAAGGGTGGCGAGAAGACAACTGGTACTGCCAGTGCTGTAACCTACACGCCCAAAGGAATATACACCCCGGACATCATCGTCCTCGGTGAGAGCGAGAACCTGTCTGACGCTACCAAGTTACCGGACAGAAACAGAGTCCTCATGAAAGCGGGCAACAACTCGTCCGTCCTGTCCTCCTTCATGTATGAGGAGAACTTCTACCCGGTGATGGAGAACGGCGAGATGGTACGCAAGTTCCATTACGCACCGGACGAAAGCTATGTCGCACCTTGGAAGTACTACATCCCTTGGGCGAGACAGCTTGATACCCAGCTTGTTGGATATGACGGCAGATGCACTGTCGAAGGGAACATGATAGTCCAGGGCAAGGTGGTGACACTGAGCCTCAAGATCACGTCCAACGTATCCAGAGGCACAAGCGCATCGGCGTACATCTTCGCAGAACTGGATGACTGGACGAACGAGAACTCCTTCCGTGTCGCTCCCATCACGGCGTACACACCGCTGAACGGATACTTCACGCATAATTCCACCACAAGAAACTGCGTGGCATACGTGGAGAAGATAAGCGGCAGGACATTCACGAACCTGTGCCTGGTGTTCCCGTACTATCAGTTGGCAGTTGGAGACATCGTGTACGTTTCTGGATCCTACATCATCGACAGATTCGACCCCGAAGCTTGGGTATCATAAGGAGGCCACATGGACTTACTGACATTACTTATCGGAGGTGGCCTCCTGGCATTCATCCAGTGGGCGGGGGACAGGATTCTTGATGCGATGGGCAAGAAGAACAAGACCATGAAAGCTATCGAAGACTTGAGCGAGAAGGTCGAGAAGCTTCGGTACACTATGGAGGAGAGAGATGCCATACTCGCACGAACCCACATCCTTCGGTTCAACGATGAACTGATTAACGGGGTAGAACATACACACGAATATTTTTTGCAGACAATAGACGATATCTCCACTTACGAAAAGTGGTGTGCCAAGCCGGGAAACGAGAACTTCAAGAACGGCAGGACAGTCCAAGCGGCAGAGAATATTCACAGGGTATACGACAAGCTGTTCGAACAGCACAAGTTCAGATAAGGAGGCGACATGAAACTCTCAGATGAAACCTATGACATCCTCAAGTACATCGCACAGATCGTTCTTCCTGCGATCGGCACTCTGTATTTTGCACTGGCGAAAATCTGGGGACTGCCGTATGGCGCGGAGATTGTCGGAACGATTACGGCGGTGGATGCGTTCCTCGGCGCACTGCTGAAGATTTCCACGGATAACTACTGGGGAGGCGACTATGATGAACTGGACACCGCAGAAGACAATCGATAAGCACAACAAGGACTTCAATGTCTCCAACTACTCCGCACGGATGAAGGTGCTGGGAGGCTTCGACAAATACGTTGCCTCCCTTGGGATCGAGAAACCCGCGCAGGTGAAGACGGTCAGTGAGTTCCAGAAGATGGTGCAGTATGTCATGTCCCTCATGATGATTTGGGGCATCGACTACTACAACGGAAAAACATATTGGAGATGGGGACAGGGTTCTGGCACAAAAGCAACTGCCGATGCATTCCGCACCAGTGGCAAAGGCAAGTGCGCTTCCGGTGACATCAAGAAGATTCTGGATACCCCTACCATCGTGACCACCAACTGCAACTACGGGGTGGACACACTCTCCAAAGCACTTGGGAAGAACATCTGGTCTTGTGATTATGACAAGATGATTGCCAAGGGATACAAGAAGATCACAGGAAAATCCAATATTAGGGTGGGAGACTTGGTACACTTCTTCAAGGGGTCTATCAAGAAGTCCAACTGGAGGCACGTAGCTATCGTGTATTCGGTAGGGAATGACGGTATCTGGCTGGCAGACTTCGGTCAGCGGTTCGTGAAGCAGCGGAAACCGCTCCACAAATTCCCGGACGAGTACAGCGGCTACGGCAACAACTGGCTGGCTGTAAGGTATCTGGATCTTGTAGAGGAGAAGAAGGAGGAGATTGTGGCATCCAAGCTTGCTACCTATACGAACATCTCACCCAATAGCTACGGGCAGAGGAACCATGCCATTGATACCATCACTCCGCACTGCTTTGTCGGAATGGTAACGGCAAAACAGGGAGTGGACTACTTCCAGAACGCAAATCTCCAGGCATCCTGCAACTATGTCATCGGCACGGATACGATAGGCTTGTGTGTACCGGAGAACAAAGGGTCGTGGTGTTCATCCAACATGACCAACGACATGAGAGCGATCACTATCGAGTGTGCCTCTGACAACAAGGCTCCGTATGCATTTCCGCTTGCCACCTACAACATGCTCATCAATCTCTGTGTGGATATCTGCAAGAGGTACGGCAAGAAGAAGCTGCTATGGTTGGGGACGAAGGAGAAGACCCTCGCCTACACGCCCAAGTCAGACGAGATGGTGCTGACCGTACATAGATGGTTCGCATCCAAGGCTTGTCCGGGAGACTGGATGATGGCAAGGATGGGAGAACTGGCAACTACTGTAACCAAGAGACTGAATCCAGAGGAGGATATTCCAGTGCCTAAGACAATCAAGATCGGTAGCAGAGGGAAGCTTGTCAGAATCTGGCAGGAGTTCCTTGGCAACGTGAAGGTGGACGGCAAGTTCGGCGCGAAGACCAAAGCCGCCACTATCGCATGGCAGAAGAAGCAGGGCGTAGCCGCAGTAGGGCAGCCCGATGGTGTGGTAGGCCCGAAGTCGTGGCGTAAAGCCCTTGAGATCCTGGGGAGGTAAGACATGGCAGACCAGAAAGTCAATGAACTCTCGACAGCTACTCCCGCCCTCACTGATTACATCATGGGCATGTCTGGCACAGCAGAGTACAAGGCACTCGTCTCTGCGGTCGCCAAGAAGATTGTGGAGGACTATGCCGGGTCAACACTGGCAGGATCCGCGCAGAGTGTGAAGAGTGCGCTTGATGCATTAAACAGCACTTTAGTTGGAGGAGCGTTTACAAATATCGCCACTGAGTACACGGCGGGCGTGGGTTATCAGAAACGCTCTGGGTGGGTGTTTGTCCGTGGACAGGGTCTCCAC
>ODAI012476709.1_pt1 | contig 24953 bp, 36 predicted proteins | sample 1539321 | NCBI WGS metagenome assembly ODAI01 (sample SAMN02144231, study PRJEB22623) | gut metagenome | biome: sheep rumen | host: Ovis aries | place: New Zealand
GTTTCACCGAAGCGTCATCTGAAAGAATTCAGAGACTTCGAGAAAGAAGTTGCAGTTGGTGACCAGATTGGTCTTGAACTGTTTGAAAAAACATCTTTTGTTGATGTTACCGCAACTTCAAAAGGTAAGGGATTCCAGGGTGTTATGAAACGCTGGGGCTTCCATGGTGGACGTGCTACACACGGTTCTAAATTCCATCGTGAGCCGGGCGGAACAGGAAATTGTACAACACCTGGACACAGCATGAAAAACATCAAGATGCCGGGACGTATGGGTTTTGAGCGCGTAACAGTGCAGAACCTTAAGATTGTTAAGATCGATCCTGAGCTGAAGGTAGTTATGGTTCGCGGGGCTGTCCCGGGAGTAAAAGATTGCACGCTGATTATCAAGTCTGCGGTTAAGAAATAAGGTCGAGGGAATACGATGGAAAAGAAAGTTTATTCAATCGATGGTAAAGAACTCCGCACGATTACACTTGATGATACCGTGTTCGGTCTTCCGGTAAATGAAGATGTCATTTACTACGCCATCACGAACGAATTGGCAAACAAGCGCGTTGGTACTGCCTGCACAAAGACTCGCTCAGAAGTGCATGGTTCAAATGCCAAGCCGTACAAGCAGAAGGGAACTGGTCACGCACGCCGTGGTGATAAAAAGTCACCAATCAATGTAGGTGGCGGTACAATCTTTGGACCGAAACCGCGTGATTTCAGCTATTCCATTCCGAAGAAAGAAAAACGTCTTGCTATGAAATCAATCCTGTCTTTGCAGGCTCAGAGCGACAGACTGACTGTTGTAGAAGATTTCACAGTAGACAGCGGAAAGACAAAGGATTTGGTAAAAATCCTCAGCAACTTTGCAAAAGACGAACGCACTGTAATTATCCTTAAGGATGACGACAAGAAGATTAAGCAGGCTGGACGCAATATCCACAACCTGTATTTCCTGTCATACAACCGTCTGCGTGCACATGACTTGTTCTACGGACGCAAGGTTATCCTGCTGGAAGGTGCTGCAAAGAATCTTTCTGATTTCTATAAAGTAGAAGAGGAGGCTAAATAATGAGCGATTTGTCAAACATGAACGATGTTCTTATTCAGCCGGTACTGTCTGAAAAAGCTACTGCACTCCGCGAGCAGAATAAGTATGTGTTTAAGGTAGCATCTGATGCAACTAAAACACAGATTAAAGAAGCAGTATCAAAGCTCTTCAATGTAAAGGTTGTGAACTGCACAACTATCAACGTATTTGGCAAGATGAAGCGTCTCCGCGGTAGACCCGGAAGAACTGCCAGCTGGAAGAAGGCGATTGTTCGCCTCGCTCCCGGTGAAACGATTAAGGTATTCGAGGGCGTTTAAGCCTTCGTAAATTAAGGGGAACCAGATGGCTCTTAAAGTTTTTAAACCATACACTGCGGGTACTCGTAACCGCATTGATTTGGTAAGAGAAGAACTGACAACCGATAAACCCGAAAAAAGTCTGGTATCAGGTCTTAAGTCAAACGGTGGCCGTGGTCAGGGCGGACGTATTTCTGTACGTCACCAGGGCGGCGGACACAAAAGAAAGTATCGTGTAATTGACTTCAAGCGCAACAAGCACGGCATTCCCGGAACGGTCAAGACAATTGAATACGATCCGAACCGCAGTGCTAACATTGCTCTGATTGCTTATGCAGACGGAGAAAAGCGCTATATTATCGCTCCGAAAGGACTGATAGTTGGTCAGAAAGTTATGTCAGGTGAAAATGCAACTCCGACTGTTGGAAATGCACTTCCTCTGGAAGCAATTCCGGTAGGTTTCACAGTACATAACATCGAGTTGACACTTGGTCGCGGCGGACAGCTTGCTCGTTCTGCTGGTGCAAGTGCTCTGGTGGCTGCAAAAGACGGTGAATATGTTGTTATCCGTCTGCCTTCTAGCGAAACACGCCGTGTTCTTGGCAAATGCTATGCAACAATTGGTGTAGTTGGCAATGAAGACCGCATGAACACTCAGCTCGGTAAAGCAGGTCGCAAGCGCTGGCTTGGTATTCGCCCGACTGTTCGCGGTATGGCGATGAACCCGGTCGATCACCCGCTTGGTGGTGGTGAAGGTGCAGGTAAAGGACATCAGCCTGTTACTCCTTGGGGACAGCCTTGTCGTGGTTACAAAACTCGCAACAAGAGAAAGACGTCAAACAAGTTCATTGTTTCACGTCGTAAGAAGTAGAGGAGTTAGCGGTGTCAAGATCTGTTAAAAAAGGACCTTTTATTGAAAAGAGTCTTTACAAGAAAGTAATCGAGATGAACAAAGAGTCAGACAAGAAGATGATCAAAACATATTCTCGCTGCTCTACAATCATCCCTGAAATGGTAGGAAATACTATTTCTGTGTATAATGGCAAGTCATGGGTTCCGGTTTACGTAACAGAGAATCTCGTCGGTCACAAGCTCGGCGAATTTGCTCCGACACGTACCTTCAAGGGTCATGGCGGTTCAGATAAAAAAGCTGCAAAGTAAGGTGGATATTATGGCTGAAAAGAAAGGTTATGTAGCCACTACAAAATTCCTGATTGCATCTCCGACAAAGGTTCGCCCTGTTGCTCATGTAATCAATCAGAAGCCCTACTCAGAGGCTATGGCAATTCTTGCTAACATGCCGCAGAAAGGTGCAAAACTTATCGCTGGTACTCTGAAATCAGCGGCGTCCAATGCACTGTATGCTAACAAGAAACTGGATGAAGATATGCTGTACGTCAAGGAAATTCGCATCGACGAAGGTCCGAGACTCAAGAGAGTTTGGTTCCGTGCACGCGGACGTGCTGATCAGCTCTTGAAGCGTATGTGCCATATCACCGTCATTGTTGACGAGAAGGCGGGGGAATAAAGTGGGTCAGAAAGTAAATCCTATCGGTTTGCGTCTTGGCGTAAACAAGACATGGCAGTCTCGCTGGTATGCAGATCCTCGTGAATATGCAGACCTCGTTCTGGAAGATTTGAAAATCCGCAAGATGGTAACATCTCTGCCGGAATGCCAGAATGCTGATATTGCTGAAATCGAAATTATCCGTCATCCGCAGCGTGTGACAATTGTAATTCACACTGCTCGTCCGGGTGTCATTATTGGTGTGAAAGGCGCAAATATCGAAAAGATTAGCGCTGAAATTCAGGCGAAGCTGACGAAAAAGGTACAGATTAAGATCAAAGAAATCAAACGTGCCGACATCAATGCTTCTCTGATTGCACAGAATGTTGGACGCCAGCTCTCAGGCCGCGGTTCATTCCGCAAGGCATTGAAGCAGGCTTCTGCAAACGCTATGAAGGGCGGCGCACAGGGAATTAAGATTCGCCTGGCCGGTCGTCTTGGTGGTGCAGATATGAGCCGTAGCGAAGAATTGAAGCTGGGACGTGTTCCTCTTCACACTCTCCGTGCGGATATCGACTATGGAACTTTTGAAGCTCATACGACATACGGTAAAATCGGTATTAAAGTTTGGGTCTACAATGGCATGAACTATGGTCGTGAGCAGAATGAAGATGCTGGTCAGTTGGTGCGCAAGCCCCGCCGTGACCGCGATGCATCTGGCGAAGGAAAGTCAGCAGATAGAAAACCTGCCGACAAGAAACGCCCCGCTCGCAGTGCTTCAAAGGAGTAACGTAAATGCTTAGTCCTAAAAGAGTTATTCACCGCAAAGTACAGCGCGGAAGAATTAAGGGTAATGCAACTCGTGACAATACCATCGACTTTGGAGACATCGCTCTCGTAGCGCTGGATTCAGTATGGTTGAGCGCAAAGCAGATTGAAGCTGCTCGTGTTGCAATTAACCGTAGAATTGACCGTAAGGGTCATGTTTGGACACGTGTGTTCCCGGACAAGCCTATTTCAAAGAAACCTGCTGAAACTCGTATGGGTAAGGGTAAGGGTTCTCCTGAATCCTGGGCTGCCGTTATTAAGCCGGGTATGATTTTGTTTGAAGTTGGCGAAGTAGACATCAAGGCTGCAGAAGCAGCTCTGACACTTGCTGCAAGCAAGTTGCCGATTAAAACAAAGATTGCCTTTAAACCGACGCAAGACTAAGGAGTAGAAAGATGGCTTCAAAGAAAAAGAATGTAAAGGAACTGTCTTACAACGAATTGGTTGCACAGGAAAAAGAGCTTAAGCAGAAGTACATGGATATCCGTTTCCAGAAGGTAAACGGCCATGTAGATAACCCGATGCAGGAACGTGCAGTACGTCGCGAAATCGCGAAAGTAAAGACGTTCATCCGCCAGAAAGAACTGGCCGGACAGACAAAGTAGGAGCTGAATCGTGGCAGAACAGACTGTTCAGAAAGGCGCAAAACGTTCTTTGGTTGGCCTGGTAACCAGCGACAAAATGGATAAAACCATCGTTGTGTCTATCAACACCAAGAGAATGGATACGCTTTATAAGAAGTATGTTACACGCACAAAGAAATGTAAGGTTCATGATGAAAAGAATGAAGCTCACATTGGAGATACAGTGCGTATCGTGGAATGTCGCCCTCTTTCAAAAGATAAGTGCTGGCGTCTTGAAGAAATTATCGAGCGTGCAAAATAAGGCTAAGGAGTTACCAATATGCTTCAAATGCAATCAAATTTGACTGTTGCTGATAACTCTGGCGCAAAGCTCGCTCAGGTAATCAAGGTACTCGGTGGTTCACACCGCCGCTATGCCGGTATCGGTGACATTGTTGTGGTGGCGATTAAGGAAGCAATTCCTACGTCAACAATTAAAGAAGGTTCAGTTCAGAAGGCGGTAATCGTTCGCGTTGCTAAAGAATATCGCCGCCCGGACGGCACATATATCCGCTTTGACGACAACGCATGTGTTATCGTTGATGCAGATAAGAACCCGAAAGGAAAACGTATTTTCGGACCAGTTGCCCGTGAGCTTCGTGATATGGATTTTATGAAAATCGTGTCATTGGCACCGGAAGTTCTGTAAGGAGTATTGAATCATGGAAAAGAAATTCAAAATCCGTAAGGACGACACGGTACAGGTAATTGCAGGAAAAGACAAGGGCAAGCGCGGACAGGTTGTTCGCATTGTCGCTAAAAAGGACGCAGTTATTGTATCCGGAGTCAACATTGTCAAAAAGGCAATGAAAAAACGCAGCCAGCAGGATCAGGGCGGTATCGCTGAGATCGAAGCTCCGCTGAATATTTCTAATGTCGCAATCGTATGTAAAAAATGCGGTCCGACTAAAATTGGTTACAAAATCGACGGCGACAAGAAGATTCGCGTCTGCCGTAAGTGTGGAGAAGCACTGTAATGGATAAGTACGTACCTCGGCTTAAGAAAGTCTACAAGGACGAAATCGCACCCGCTCTCTTTAAGGAACTGGGTTACACAACGCCGATGCAGATCCCCGCAATCAAAAAGGTTGTGGTAAGCATGGGCGTTGGCGAAGCACTCACCAACAAGAAACTCCTTGATGCCGCAGTTACTGACCTGACACAGATTACCGGTCAGAAAGCTGTAAAAACAAGGGCAAAGAAGAGTATCGCTAACTTTAAGTTGCGTGAGGGCAATGAAGTTGGTGTAATGGTTACATTGCGCGGCACCATCATGTATGAATTCTTGGATCGCCTTATCAATGTGGCATTACCTCGTGTAAAGGATTTCCGCGGTATCAAAGCAACTGGCTTTGACGGTCACGGAAACTTCTCTCTTGGTATTACAGAACAGATTATCTTCCCGGAAATCGACTTCGATAAGATTGTCAAGATTGCTGGTATGAACATCTCGATTGTAACGAGTGCACGCACGGATAATGAAGCTCGTGCTCTGCTTACCAAGTTCGGCATGCCGTTCAGAAAGTAGTGAGGAAAGCATGGCTAAGAAATCAATGATTATCAAAGCGGAGCGCACCCCCAAATACAGCACACGTGAATACAATCGCTGTCAGATTTGTGGTCGTCCGCGTGGTTACTTGCGCAAGTTCAAGATGTGTCGTGTCTGCTTCCGTAAGTTAGCAAGTGAAGGCCTGTTGCCAGGTGTCACAAAATCTAGTTGGTAGTAGTGGAGGAGAATAAGAAATGAGTGCATCAGATCCCGTAGCAGATATGCTGACAAAGATCCGCAATGCCGTTCAGGCTCGCCACGAAAAAGTAGATGTTCCTACATCTAAGCTCAAGCTGGAAATCGTGAAGATCCTGAAGACAGAAGGATATATTAAGAATTTCAAGAAAGTGCAGGAAGAAAACAAATCAATCATCCGTATCTTCTTGAAGTATGATGACCAGAATGGTCCGGTTATCCACGGCGTAGAAAAGATTTCTACCCCCGGTCGCCGCGTATACTCTGGTTACAAGGATTTGCCCCGTGTTTACAACGGTTACGGCACATTGATCGTTTCAACTTCTGTTGGTGTTACAACCGGCAAGAAAGCAAGCGAAAAGATGGTCGGTGGCGAACTGGTCTGCAAGGTTTGGTAATAGGAGGAAGAGATGTCTAAAGTCGGAAAACTTCCTGTTGCTGTACCGGCAGGAGTAACAGTTACTACAGCAAATAACGTTATCACTGTAAAAGGCCCGAAAGGTGAACTGAAGCAGGCTTACAGCGATGATGTTACTGTTGAATTCAAAGATGGACAGATTACAGTAAGTCCGAATTCAGAGACAAAGGTTGCTAACGCAGCACACGGTCTCTATCGCGCTCTGATCCACAATATGGTTACAGGCGTTACAACTGGATTTACAAAATCTTTGGTTATCACTGGTGTTGGTTACAGGGCAGAAGTTCAGGGAAAGAACCTTGTTATGAATCTGGGATATTCTTCAGACTTCATCGCAATCATTCCCGAAGGTCTGACTGTTACAGCTGACGCTCAGGGTAAAATCACCATTACTGGCATCAGCAAACAGCTGGTTGGTGAGTTCAGTGCTCAGATTCGCAAATTGCGTGCACCGGAGCCGTATAAGGGCAAGGGTATCCGCTATGAAACTGAAGTTATCAGACGCAAAGTTGGTAAGACCGGCGTTAAATAAGGTGGTGTAGCAATATGTTGAAGAAACTGACTGAAAAAAATAGAAAGCGCCTGCATCGCAAGATTCATATCCGCAAGCGGATTTTCGGTACCGCGGAACGCCCGCGCATGACTGTAACCCGCAGCAATACGAATCTGTATGTTCAGGTTATCAATGACGATGAGGGTAAGACCTTAGCCGCCATTTCTACGATGGAAAAAGAATTTGCTGCACTTAAGCCGAATATCGACGGTGCAACAAAACTTGGTGAAGCTTTGGGAAAACGCCTGCAGGAAAAGAAGATTAAGACTGTAGTCTTCGACCGCAACGGTTATCTGTATCATGGTGTTGTCAAGGCCCTTGCAGACGCAACCCGCAAAGCCGGGATTGAATTCTAGGAGAGTCTATGGAACGCCAGAATAAGTTTGATAAAGAAAGAGAACCTAAAGAGTTCATCGAAAAGCTGGTTAAGCTGAATCGTACTTCTAAGACTGTCAAGGGCGGTCGCAGAATGTCTTTCTCAGCACTGACAGTTGTCGGTGACCAGAAAGGTCGCGTCGGATACGGATTTGGTAAAGCAAATGATGTTTCCGAAGCTATTAGAAAGAGTGTTGACAAGGCAAAGCGCAATCTCGTTATGGTTCCCGTTAAGAACGGAACTTTGCCTCATGAGATGATCGGTAAATACAAGAGCTCAGCAATTCTGCTGAAGCCGGCTTGTCCTGGTACAGGTATCATCGCTGGTGGTCCGGTTCGTGCAATTATGGACGCAATCGGAGCAACTGATGTTATCTCTAAGTCACAGGGATCACGCTCATCAGTTAACGTTGTTCGCGCAACATTTGATGCTCTTGCGAACCTTATGGACGCAAAGGCAGTTGCATCTAACAGAGGTAAGTCTCTGCAGGATATGTGGGGTTGATCATGGCTAAGAAACTCAAGATTACTCTTAAGAGAAGCGTAATTGGTCAGAAGCCTGCAAAAAAGGCTACTGTCCGCAGTCTTGGTCTGAAAAAGATCAATTCTTCAGTAGTACAGGAAGACAATCCCTGCGTTCGTGGCATGGTTGCTTCTGTTTCACATCTGGTTGAAGTTGAGGAGACAAAATAATGACAGATTTCGTACTGAGCGCACCCCAGGGTGCCAATAAGAAAAAGCGCATTGTAGGTCGTGGCTCTTCATCAGGTCGTGGTACTACAGCAGGTAAGGGAAACAAGGGACAGCAGTCCCGCTCTGGCGGTAAGACATATATCGGTTTCGAAGGCGGTCAGATGCCTTTGTACCGCCGTATCGCTCACCGCGGTTTCTCAAACTATCCTTTCAAGAAAGAGTTCGTTACAGTAAACGTAAAACTGCTTGAAGAAAAATTCAGCGCAGGCGACACTGTAAACAAAGAGTCTCTGATTGCAAAGGGATTGCTTGATTCTGCTGAAAAGCTGGTAAAGATTCTGGCTGACGGCGAATTGACAAAAAAACTGACGGTAGAAGTAGACAAGGTTTCTGCTTCAGCAAAAGCTAAAATTGAAAAAGCTGGCGGTTCTGTAAAGGTCGCTGAAAATGCTGATGCAAAAGTCGAAGCTGCAAAAAAATCTACCAAAAAAGAAGAAAAGTAAGCGGCGGAGACACACATGGCAAATAATCCGATTGTAAATATGTTCAGAATTAAAGAATTGCGCAGTCGCCTTTTCTTTACTTTTGTAATCTTAGCTGTTTTTCGCCTGGGTTGTGTGCTTACAATTCCGGGTGTTGATGCTGGAGTTCTTGTTGATTACTTCAGGGATCTGGCTTCAAAAAACAGAAACGCATTTGCGAGTTATATGGACTTCTTTGCCGGTGGTGCATTCTCTAACTTTTCTGTGTTCATGCTGGGTGTTATGCCCTATATTTCAACACAGATTATCTTGCAGCTTGCGCTGATTATTTTCCCGTCTCTCAAACGCCTTGCGCAGGAAGACGGTGGTCAGCGCAGGGTTGCAGCCTGGACTAGAATTGGAACAGTTTTTGTCTGTCTGATTCAGTCTCTGGCTGTAACAGTGTATGCATACAGTATTCCAGGCGCAGTTGTCCTTGAAAACGGTATCGCATTCAGACTGCTTGCAATGCTCACGGTAACAACGGGTGCAATGATTACGGTGTGGCTTGGTGACCAGATTACAGCTCATGGTATTGGAAACGGAATCTCAATTTTGATTTTCGCCGGTATCGTAGCTCGTCTGCCCCATGCGGTTGTGGAACTTTATGAAAAGGTTTCAGGACCGAGTCCGGAAATCAATCCGGTGTTCTTGATTGTCGTGCTGATTATGTTTGTTGCGGTTATCGCATTTGTTGTCTATGAACAGCAGGGCGTTCGCAAGATTCCGGTCAATTACGCTAAGCGTGTTGTTGGCCGCAAAATGTACGGCGGACAGAATACTTACATTCCGTTCAAAATCAATCCGTCGGGAGTTATTCCGGTCATCTTTGCTTCGTCATTCCTGACCTTCCCGCTCCAGATTGTTTCAAGTCTTGGTAACAGCCAGAATTCTGCACGCTGGATTGCTCGTCTTTCTGCAATCCTTACGCCGACAGGATGGTGGTATAATATTTTGCTGGTACTCCTGATTATATTCTTTGCATACTTCTACACACAGGTAACACTGAACCCCACAGAAATCGCAAAGAACATAAGAGAGAATGGTGGAACTATTCCGGGAATCCGTACCGACAAAACAGAAGAATATATGCAGAAGGTTTTAAACCGTCTCGTATTGCCTGGTTCCTTGTATCTTGCTGCAATTGCAGTATTGCCGACAATCATTCAGAATCTGTTTGGATTCCCCCAGTCAATTTCAATGTTGATGGGTGGTACTTCACTCCTGATTCTGGTTGGCGTTGACCTAGATACAATGAGTCAGATTGAAGCCTTGCTTAAGATGCACCACTCAGAGGGTCTTGTTAAGAAAGGTAAGCTGCGGTCAAGAAATCTCTAGATTTCCAGAAACCTTTCGGTTTAAGGATAATCGATAGAATGAACAAGTATTTGCGCGAATTAGTGCTAAATTCGCGCAAATTTTGTCTAAATTTCTTAGAAATTCTAACTGTAGCAGTAGAATAAGTATAGGAATTTATGCTATATTTTTAGGACGCTGAATTGTAATTCATTGCGAATTGCCATGATTCAGCGAAAAAAAGCATATGTTCCTAGGGGGACTTTTATGAAAGTACGAACCAGCGTAAAGCCCATTTGCGACAAATGCAAGGTAATTAAGCGCAATGGTATTGTCCGTATCATTTGCACTAACCCAAAGCATAAGCAGAAGCAGGGTTGAGGAGTAACAGATGGCTCGAATTGCGGGAGTTGACCTCCCTAATAAGCATGTTGTAGTTGCTTTGACCTATATCTATGGTATTGGTCGTTCAGCAGCGAAAGCAATTTGTGAAAAAACCAATATTGATCCTCAGAAAATGATGAATGACTTGGATCAGGATGAACAGGCTAAGCTTCGTGCTCTGATTGATGCAGAGTACAAGGTAGAAGGTCGTCTTCGTTCAGAAATTGGTCTTAACATTAAGCGCCTGATGGATATTGGTTGCTATCGTGGCCTTCGCCATCGCAAAGGTTTGCCTGTTCGTGGTCAGCGCACACGCACTAACTCACGTACTCGCAAAGGTAAGAAGAAGACAGTTGCTAACAAGAAGAAGGCTGTCTGATAGGCGGGGGATGTAAGGTAAATGGCAAACAATACAAAGAAACGAAAGGAAAAGAAGAGCGTCTACGAAGGAAATGTTTACATCCAGGCGACGTTCAACAATACTATCGTAACAATTACAGACTTGAAGGGAAATGCTCTTTCCTGGGCTTCTTCAGGTGGACTGGGCTTCCGCGGAGCAAAGAAATCTACTCCTTTTGCCGCTCAGACTGTTGCAGAAACAGCAGTTCAGAAGGCAGTAAGCTATGGTCTGCGTGAAGTACACGTATTCGTAAAGGGACCTGGTGTAGGCCGCGAAAATGCAGTCCGCGCACTGGGAACTTTGGGACTCAAAGTAAAGTCAATTTCTGACGTTACACCGATTCCCCACAACGGATGCCGTCCTCGCAAGACACGCCGTATGTAAGAGACGAACATCTGGCAGCGTAATGCTGTCACTTGTTCAAGTGGCCGGAAAGTCTGGCACAATCCGCCTAAACCACAACGGATTGTTGGAACTCTGGCAGAATTATCTGCCTGCATAGTATTACAAAAATGGCTCGTGGTTGAGCTCTATTTTATACAAAGGAGTTCAGATGGCTCGCAAAAATCTGCTTAAAGGTTTCAAAAAGCCAAAAGGCATTACATTTGAACATCTGGAAACAAATCCGGATTACGGTAAGTTTACAGCATATCCTTTTGAACATGGATTTGGTACGACAATCGGAAATACTCTCCGCCGCGTACTGCTTTCATCAATTCAGGGTTTTGCTGTTTCATCAGTTCGGATTACTTCATATGATGCTGATGGTGTACCTCATGTAATTTCCAGTGAGTTTGAAACAATTCCAAATGTATCAGAAGATACTTTGGAAATCTTGAACAGCTTGAAACAGATTCGCGTGCGTCTTCCTGGCGATACAGAGCAAGATACTCTTCTTTATGAATTCAAAGGTCCTGGCACAGTAAAGAGCGATGACTTTGAAAAAGAAGGACAGCTTGAAGTGTTTACGAAAGGTGTTCCCGTTTTCACTATGATGGACGGTGCTCATCTTGAGATTGAAGTTCAGGTTGACTTGGGAAGAGGTTATGTTCCGGCAGAAGTGAATGAACATTATATCGAAGTTGTTGGTACAATTCCGATGGATGCTATTTTCTCTCCTGTTCGCAAGGTAAAGTTCGCTATTGAACCTTGTCGTGTTGGTCAGCGCAATGACTACGACAAGCTTATTCTTGAGATTTGGACCGATGGTACTATCGCTCCCGAGGATGCATTGGCAGAAGCAGCAAAGATTGCAAAAGATCATTTCTCAATCTTTGTAAACTTTAACGACAATGATGTTTTTGGTGGTGATGATATTGATGAAGGTGACGAGAGAATCCGTCAGTTGCTTAACACCCCTGTTGAGGAACTGGAGCTTTCAGTTCGTTCATCAAACTGCCTGAAGAACGCAAACATTCGCACAATCGGCGAATTAACCAAAAAGACAGAAGATGACATTGCCAAGACACGTAACTTTGGTAAGAAGAGTCTGACTGAGATTAAAGAAAAGCTCCAGGAATGGAACTTGACGCTCGGTATGACTGACTACAGTCATTTGAAAAACGCTGTCAATTTAACTAAGCCAAAGCAGAAGGAAGAATCAGATGAATCATAGAAATGGTTTTAATCCGCTTTCTCGTACAACAGCACATCGCCGTGCTATGTCACGAAATATGGTAACTTCTCTTTTCAGATTTGAACGCATTACAACTACCAGTGCAAAAGCAAAGGAAGTTCGTCGTGCTGCTGAAAAGCTGATTACACGCAGTAAGGTAGATTCAGTTCACAATCGCCGTATTGCAGCTAAATATATTCAGGATGAAAAGATTCTGAACAAGCTCTTTACTGAACTGGGTCCCAGAATGAAGGAACGCAATGGTGGTTACACCCGTATCCTTAAAATCGGTTTCCGTCAGGGTGACGCTGCAGACATGGTTATCCTTGAGCTGGTAGACTACAAGCTGCCCGCTGAAGAAGATAAGGATGCTGCAAAGGCAAAGAAAGCTGAGCCCAAGGCAAAGGCAGAAAAACCTGCAAAGAAGCCGGCTGAAAAGAAAGAAGGAGCAGCAAAGAAAGCTCCTGCTAAGTCTGCGGCAAAACCGAAGGCTGAAAAGAAAGCAAAGGCGGAGGACTAAGAGATGTCTAAAGGTCATCGCGGAGCTGGTATCCGCTCAGAAGCACATCACGGTCGTGGAACATGTCCGCGCTGTGGAAAAACCAACGTCAAGACTTTGTATGAAAAGGAAATTGACGGAAAGCAGGTTAAGATTTGTAAGGTTTGCAATGCTACACTGAAAAACGTTGCACAGAAAGAAGCGAGAGCGGCTAAGGCTGCTGCACCCGCTGCTGAAGCAGCACCTGCTGAAACAACTGAAGAAGCTCAGGCATAATTGCCGGGTAACTTCCCAAGCCGTTCTTCATTTTGCAAGGACGGCTTTATTATTTTAGTATAAACATTTTGGAGGTTTATAAAATGAAAAAGATTCTTCTTTTGGCTGCAGCAACTCTTGCTGGTCTGGCACTTGCAGGCTGCTCAAAATCAGCTGGCAATTCGATTAAAATTGGTTCAATTGGTCCGCTCGCTGGCCCGGTTGCCGTTTATGGTGTTGAATGCAAAAATGGTATTGATCTGGCAGTTGCAGAAATCAACGCTGCTGGCGGTGTAAACGGTCAGCTTCTGGAAATTATTGCTGAAGATGACGAAGGAAATCCTGAAAAATCAGTCAGCGCATACAAAAAGCTGGTAACAAAAGACGGTGTAAAGTTCATCATCGGTTCTCTGACATCTGGCTGTACTCAGGCAATTACTCAGAGTGCACAGGCTCAGAAAGTTGTTCAGATTGCTCCTGCAGCAACCGCTCCTGCTATTACTGATGCCGGTAACTATATCTTCCGTGCCTGCTTTATTGACCCCTTCCAGGGAACAGTTGGCGGAAAATTCTCTGCTGAAAATCTGAATGCAAAGACTGCAGCAATCCTCTATGATATTGGAAATGATTACTCTGTTGGTCTGAAAGAGAACTTTGTTAAGGAATTTGAACGCCTTGGCGGAAAAGTTCTTGCAACTGAATCTTACAACACTGGCGACAAAGATTTTAACGCTCAGATTACTAAGATTAAGAATGTTACACCGGATGTAATCTACCTGCCTGACTACTATGGCACAGTTGCTCTGATTGCAAAGCAGCTTCGTGCTCAGGGTATTTCAACACCGATTGTTGGTGCTGACGGCTGGGACGGTCTGACGGAAAATGCAGGAGAAGAGGTTCTGAACGGCTTCTACTCAAATCATTATGCAATTGACTCTGACTCTGAAGCAGTAAAGAAGTTTGTTGCAGCATTTAAGGAAAAGTACAACAAGCTTCCGAACTCTTTTGCAGCACTGGGATATGACAGTGTATACATGCTGAAAGATGCTCTGGTAAAGGCTGGAAAAACTGACAGCGCTGCTGTTCGCGATGCACTGGAAGCAACCAACGGTGACTATGTAACCGGTCACCTGACATTTGATGAAAAGCGCAATCCGATTAAATCAGCAGTTATGCTGCAGATGGTTCTGGGTTCAGACGGAAAACTTTCAACAAAGTACAATTCAACTGTTAATCCGTAAGCTAATATTGATTTAGCAAAAAGACTGCCCTGGAAGTTTTAATCGAACTTCAAAGAGGGCAGCCTTTTTTTTATGAATGAGGGCATCATTATAGTAGAAATTCAAATAATTTTTTAGGAAAGGAATTTTCTGGAAGCTTTAGACAAGGCAGGAAATCAGGTCAGCAGATATTCTTTTTAGTCATTCTTTACATTTCTTCTTTATTATAACATAATGGTGTATTGTTATGGAGGAAACGTGACAAACGCTTCGATTTTTGTTCAGCAGTTGATAAACGGACTGTCATTGGGAAGCATCTATGCACTGATTGCATTGGGTTACACGATGGTCTATGGTATTGTCAAACTGATTAACTTTGCCCACGGTGATGTAATGATGGTGGGTGCATATGCCGGCTACTTTGTCTTGTGTGCGGTTGGTACGACTCCGCTGGGAATGACGCTTGCTTTTCTGGCGGCAATGGTCATGTGCGGTCTTTTGAGCCTGGTTATTGAAAGACTTGCCTATCGTCCCCTGCGCAATGCCCCGCGTCTGAATTCTCTGATTACGGCCATTGCGGTAGAACTGATTTTACAGAACGTGATGCGCGTACTTCCTTTTGTCGGACCGGATCCGCGTCAGTTTCCTACTATGGCGACTAAAACCTTTTCTCTGGGAATCGTTTCTTTTTCAAACATCCAGATGATTGTTATTGTGCTGAGTGCAGTGCTCATGGTGGTGCTGAACTACATCGTAAATTACACCAGAACGGGAAAAGCCATGCGAGCAGTAAGTTATGACCTGGGTGCGGCAAGCCTGATGGGAATCAGTGTAAACAGAATAATTGCCATTACCTTTGTGATTGGTTCTGTGCTGGCTGGTGCGGGCGGTGTTCTCTATGCAACGGCTTATCCGCAGATAGACCCTGTTATGGGTTACATTCCCGGCTTAAAGGCCTTCGTTGCGGCGGTTCTGGGTGGTATCGGTTCCATTCCGGGCGCAATGCTTGGCGGTATCATTCTGGGCATTGCAGAAACGATGACCAAGGCATACATTTCTTCACAGTATGCGGATGCCATTTCCTATATGATTTTGATTGTGATTCTGCTGGTAAAACCAACGGGCATTCTGGGTAAAAAGACCCATGTGAAGGTGTAATGGGGGGCAGCATGAAGAATAAATTTTACAGAAATACTTTTATTTTGAGCGTGATTGCATTTCTTGCGGTTTTTCTTCCGACCCTGCTGATTAAGACAGGTGCAATCAATGCCTATACAGCCCAGATTATTACTCTTGGCGGCATAAATGCAATTATGGCTTTGAGCGTAAACATCGTCTGCGGTATTACCGGTCAGCTTTCTTTGGGACAAGCCGGCTTTGAAGCAATCGGTGCATACGCTGTTATCCTGCTCACACAGAATCTGGGAATACCGCTTCCTGTCAGCATGATTCTTGCGGCTCTGATTGCGGCTTTTTTTGGATTTTTGATTGGCTTTCCTACACTCAAGCTGGAAGGCGATTACCTTGCAATTGTAACGCTTGCCTTTGGCGAAATTATCCGCGTAGTGCTGGTAAACGTAAAAGAAATTACCGGCGGTCCTAACGGGAAGCAGTTCCCTACGATTCTTTCTACCGATCTTGTATGGGGACCGGCTCTTTCCTATCTGGTGATTGTGGGTGCCCTGGTAGCAATTATTATCCTGCTGCAGAATTTTATCCGCTCCACCTATGGACGGGCCATTCTTGCAGTTCGCGAAGATGAGATTGCGGCAAACTCAAACGGTATCGGAGTCTTCCGCTACAAGATGACAGGCTTTGTAATTGCCTCTTTTGTGGGTGGCATCGGTGGAGCCCTGTACGCTCCCTTTATCGGCTTTATCAAACCAGATTTGGCATCTTTTAACAACTCAATCAATGATTTGATTTTTGTCGTGCTTGGCGGTATGGGAAGCGTAACAGGTTCCGTGCTGGCAGCCTTTGTTCTGACCTATCTGCAGGAATTCCTGCGTTTCTTACAGAATTACCGCCTGCTTTTCTACCCGGTCATTCTGATTCTGGTCATGCTCTTCCGTCCACAGGGACTTTTGGGCATGAAGGAAGTAAGCTTTATCCGCCTTGTGGAAAAAGCCGGTCAGCTTAAGTCATTTTTGAAGGAAAGGGGAAAGAAAGCAAGTGCAGAAAAAGTAGATCCGGAGGCCAAAGTATGAACGGCGAGAAAAAACTGATTTTACAGGCTTCTGATGTGTCCATCGTCTTTGGCGGTTTGCGCGCCGTAAGTGACTTTAACATGGATTTGCACCAGGGCGAACTGGTTGGCCTGATTGGCCCAAATGGCGCGGGAAAGACAACTGTCTTTAACATGCTGAGTGGCGTCTATACTCCTACCGCCGGAGAAATTACTTTCTGGGACAGGCATGGCAAGGTACAGGTTGTAAACAAAAAATCTCCTGCCCAGCTGAATAAAATCGGTATTGCCCGCACTTTCCAGAATATCCGGCTTTTTGGCAATCTGACGGTGGCGGACAATGTGCGCATAGCCATGCACAACCAGAGAAAGGTGAGTCCCTTTGATGTTCTTTTCAGAACGCCCCGCTTTTTCCGGGATGAACTGATGATGACCCTGCGTGTTCAGACTCTGCTTTCCCTCTTTAATATGAAGAAAAAAGAAAACGAGCTTGCGAAAAATCTTCCGTATGGAGAGCAGCGCAAACTGGAAATTGCCCGTGCCCTTGCGGCAAAGCCTACGCTTCTTCTGCTGGATGAACCTGCGGCGGGTATGAATCCCCAGGAAACAAAGGAACTGATGGAATCAATTGCGGCAATCAGAAAGGAATTTAAGGTGACTATCCTTTTGATTGAACATGACATGAAGCTGGTTATGGGAATTTGTGAGCGGCTTTTTGTACTGGATTACGGAAGGGTTATTGCCCAGGGAACGCCGCATGAAGTGGTTTCTAATCCTCAGGTTATCAAGGCGTATTTAGGGGAGGATGCAATCAATGCTTGAAGTAACAAATCTGACAGTATCCTATGGTGCAATCCGTGCGCTGAAAGGCATTTCTTTTGAAGTCGGTCAGGGTGAAATCATCAGTCTGATTGGCTCAAACGGCGCAGGAAAAACGACAACCCTACATTCCATTTCAAACCTGATAAAAAAGCAGGGGGGAAGCGTGTCTTTTAACGGAGAGGACATTACTTCTCTTGCGGCTGACCAGATTGTGCGCCGTGGACTGATTCACGTGCCGGAAGGAAGGCGTATTTTTGCAAACCTTACGGTAAAGGAAAATCTGGAAATGGGTGCTTTTATCCGCAAGGACAAGGCTGGAATCAAGACGGATATGGAACGCGTCTATGAACTCTTTCCCCGCCTGAAAGAAAGAATTAAGCAGGTGGCGGGAACTCTGAGTGGCGGTGAGCAGCAGATGCTTGCCATGGGACGCGGCATTATGAGCCAGCCAAAACTGCTTTTGCTTGATGAGCCAAGTATGGGGCTGGCTCCCATTCTGGTAGATGAAATTTTCAGCATCATCCAGAGAATCAACAAAGAAGGTACCACTATTCTGCTGGTAGAACAGAATGCCTTTAAGGCGATGAGCATTGCCAACCGTGTGTATATCCTGGAAACAGGCAACATCATAAAGAGTGGTGATGCAAAAGAACTGATAAGTGATCCGACGGTTAAGTCCGCATATTTAGGAGGTTAAGTATGATAGTTTCTGATTTGATGAGCAAGGATGTGATTTATGTCAGCCCTGAGACATCGGTGACGGACGCACGCGCACTGATGACAAAAGAAAATGTGAACAAACTGCCGGTGCTTGACCGGGACAACCGTCTGGTGGGCATTGTGACAAAAAATGACCTCACAAAAGCTTCTCCTTCTGCGGCAACAACCCTGGATGTGTATGAAATGAGCTATCTGCTTTCTAAACTCAAGGTTGAAAAAGTGATGGTAAAAAAAGTTACCACCGTAGATCACAATGAGGTGATTGAAGAAGCGGCCCGCATTATGGCTGACAAAAATGTTGGTTGTCTTCCGGTCATGAACGGAGATCTGCTGGTCGGAATCATCACGGAAAGCGATTTGTTCCACGCCTTTATAGAAATGTTTGGTGCCCGTCATCGTGGCGTTCGCTTTATGGGCGATATTGCGGAAAAACCCGGCGAACTGGCAAAAATAAGCCAGTCTATTGCGGAACTGGGTGGAAATATTGTTTCCATTGTTACCAGTGAAGGCTGTGATGTTTCAAAGCGCCGCATTACCTGTAAGGTAACCCATATAACAATAGAACAGGTAAAATCTCTGCTGGAAAATATGAATGTGGAGCCTGTTGATATCCGCGAAGTTTAAATAGACGATTCGGAAAAAAAGCAGTATCTTAGGCGTATGGACTTTTCCGCAGACACATTACTACTGCACTTTCTCAGAACCTTCCGTGATCCCTTTACGGCTAAAGAGATGTGCCGCTTTTTGCATCAGGTGGGAATTCGTGCGTCCATAAAGGAAGTGGCTGATTATCTTGAATCAGATCCGCTGGTTTTTCCCCTTGAACACAAACTCTATCTGACCCGGGCGGGGGCATTTACCGGCCAGTTTTTCAGTTTTGTACCCACACCACAGGAAATTGCCCAGCAGGTTATCGTTCCCGGTGACCGCTGCATTCCTTTTGTTGATATGGAAATGCTTTCCTGTACCCTTCAGTTTGAGTACAGCGGAAAACTGCTTGAGCCTAAAGTCTTTGAAACAGACTGTAATATGGCCCGGGAGCTTTTTTCATTCTTTGGCGATGAGTATTCGGCCCAGTACATTGCGGCAGACCCCGTAAACCGGCAGCTGAATCTTGCGGAAAAAGATTTTGAACTTCCCTCTCTACTTTCTCTGACTGGTGTATCAATAGAAAGAATCATGCAGGACTGCGACTTTAAGTATGGCGACCGCCTGCTCTGCCGTGTAGTCAACTGGGACCGGGGCATAATTGAAGTCTTTCCCCTCGTAACCCACAAGCACAATCCCATGCAGATTGACAGCGAGGATATGGCACGCCAGCACTGGAATGATATGCTGGAAAAAACTCTGCTGGAAAGTTTTGACCGTCTGGGCCCCTGTGCAAGCATGGATGAACAGTTGGCAAATGTATTCTACGAAAACCGCAAGAAACTCTGTACGGCGGACTGCGGTTCAATTCATGAATTTCTGGAATCTTCCAAAAAAGTCTCTATGGAGCTTTTTGGCGTGGAGACCCGGCTCTGGCGGACAGGTCAGGATGTGCCGGCTGTAGGTCAGTGGAACAGACAGGATCTTGTGCATGGTCTGGACGGCGGAGTGCCGCTTTTTAATCTGCCTGACTATGTGATTGACTGTTTTATTCAGGATTTGCTCTACGAAAAAAAAGATGACGTATCCGGTCTGGTAAAAAGAATCATTCCAAAGTCCATGGAAATTTCGCCGGAAGAAGAAGAATTCTTTACATTGCAAATAATGCACAGAAATGCTATACTGCGGAAAAAGTATAACTGGTTTGCGGACTTTTCGCGCGGGTCAATACGGCACCGGGCACTGGAATTATATTCTGAAGTAGGTTCACTGGTGTACGACATAGACTGTGCCAGCGATAAACTGGAGCAGATGCCGCAGCAGGAACTGGTTACCCTTTCACAATTGTTTACTCATGTTTCACGAATGCTGGAGGCTTTATCCTGCCTGAATGAAAATCTGGAAGGAGACGAGTATGCGATGCAGCTTTCTCTGGAAGGCATGGAGTACAATTTTGAAGATATCCGTGTTCCCCTTGTGGCGGCAATTGAGCGGCTGCAGAACGATCGGTTTAAAATTATTTAATTACTTTTTTTCGGAGGAAGTATGAATGTTACATTGAGTCTTGCAGAACTGATTAAAAAAGGCGGTGTCTACACAGGCATTGAAGGCTCAACACCTCCGGAAGTATACAAGAATCTTAGTGAAGTGATTCCGCTTCCATCCTATATTTCAAAGAATGAATTTATTGACGCCCTTTGCCAGAGGGAAATGGTTCTGAGCACCGCTGTGGGTAACGGTATTGCAATGCCTCATCCGCAGACAAGGGTAATTAAGGATGCTGATGACCAGAAAATTATCGTCTGCTATTTAAAACGTCCCATTGACATGAATGCACCTGATGGAATGCGCGTGTTTGTAATGTTTGTGCTGATGACCAGCAATGTGCAGGCTCACCTGCAGATTATTTCTGCACTGGCAAAATCCCTGCATCGGCCTGAAGTAAAAAAGGCTCTGGAGCATGAAGCGGGAATAGAAGAACTGATTAAAATAATAGAAGATAAGGAGTAACACAATGAATCTTACGGGTCTGAACGCCACGGCAAAGTCGATTCGCAGTCTTTCAATAGATGCGATTCAAAAGGCAAAATCTGGTCATCCGGGACTTCCTCTCGGCTGCGCAGAACTGGCTGCCTTGCTCTATGGCGAAATCCTTAAGCACAATCCGGCAGATGCAAAATGGGCTGACAGGGACCGCTTTGTATTGTCTGCAGGACACGGTTCCATGTTGTTGTATTCAGTGCTGCATCTGGCAGGTTACAACATTTCTCTTGATGACATTAAATCATTCCGTACACCCGGTTCAAAATGTCCGGGTCATCCTGAATACGGTGTGACAGAAGGCGTGGAAAACACAAGCGGTCCGCTGGGTCAGGGTATTGCGGTTGCAGTCGGTATGGCAATGGCAGAAACAATGCTTGCCGCAAAATACAATACCCCTGCACATAAAATTGTAGATCATTATACCTATGTTCTGGTTGGCGAAGGCTGTCTGGAAGAAGGTGTTTCTTCAGAAGCCAGCAGTCTGGCAGGTCACCTGAAACTGGGCAAACTGATTGTTTTCTATGACGAAAACAAAATCAGCATTGACGGTTCAACTGACATAACCTTTACCGAAGATATTGCAAAGCGCTACGAGGCATACGGCTGGCAGGTTCTGAAAGGCAGCATGTACGATGTAGAAAAAATTTCAGACCTTGTGGCAGAAGCAAAAAAATGCAGTGACAAGCCCACGCTGATTATGCTCAAGTCTGTTATCGGAAAATATGCTCCCAAGCAGGGAACTTCAAAAGTTCATGGAGAACCCCTGGGAGAAGCCGATGTGGCAGAGACAAAGAAAAATCTGGGACTGAACCCGGATGAATTCTTCTACGAAGATCCTCAGGCTCTTGCCTGGTTTGCAGAAAAAAAGGCTGCTTTTGCTCAGCGTCAGGCAGACTGGCAGAAAGAATTTGACGCATGGGCAAAGGAAAATCCTGAGCTCGCAAAACAGTGGAAAGCCTCTTACGAGGGAACTGCTGACGGAGAAGAGATTGACCCCGTTTACGAAGTCGGTGCCTCTGTTGCAACCCGCACGGCAAGCGGTGACATGATTTCTGCAATGGGATTGAGCCATTCTTATCTGGCTGGCGGCAGTGCAGACCTGAAAGGTTCAAACAAAAGCGGCATGAAATGTGACGGCGGTACCTACTCAGCAGAAAACCGTGCAGGACGCTCCATTGAATTTGGTATCCGTGAATTCGGCATGGCAAGTGAAACTCTGGGCATGACTGTACACGGAGGTCTGCGGGGCTTCTGTGCTACCTACCTTGTTTTCAGCGATTACATGCGTCCGTCGATCCGCCTTGCCGCAATTATGAAGCAGCCGGTTATCTATGACCTGACTCACGATTCCATTTTTGTCGGAGAGGACGGTGCAACCCATCAGCCGATTGAACATCTGGCTTCACTGCGCGCCATGCCCAACGTACAGGTTCTGCGTCCGGGTGATGCGGAAGAAGTTGTTTCTGCATGGCATATCGCAATGGAAAGCAAAGATCATCCGGTTGTTCTTTCTCTGACCCGCCAGAATGTTCCGGTCTACGCAAAGGAAGACAAAGACTGGAAGAAAACTATCCGCAAGGGAGCCTATGTTGTTCTTAAGGGCGCAGAGACTCCTGACATTACGGTGCTGGCAACTGGCTCTGAAGTAAACATGGCACTGGAAGCGGCAAAACTGGTGAGCGGAAAGAAAGTGCGCGTTGTTTCTGTCCTTGACCGTGAACTTTTTGACTCTCAGGATGAAGCATTCCAGAAGCAGATTATGGGTGGTGCTAAGCGCGTGGTTGTCTGTGAAGCCGGCTCAAAATCTGGTTGGGAAGGATTTGCCACAAGCAAGGGTGACTTGTTCACGCTGAACCAGTTTGGCGTGAGCGGCGAAGGAAAAGCCGTAGCAAAGGCACTGGGCTTTACCGCAGAAAAACTTGCAGAAGTTCTGAATAAATAAAGAGCATCATGCTTTGATACAAAGAGCCCCAAAAGTTGGAGACAATTTTTGGGGCTTTTTGTATGTGCAGGCCTTCTTGTTATTTGATTCGGTCTTTTATCTCTTCCAGTACCCGCAAATCTGCGATGGCGGCGGAAAGGGGACTTACCAGACTTGCCTTACCGTCCAGAAAATCGACGGCGTTTTGCACCATGTTGGCAAAGTAGCCGGTTTTTTTGGGAAAGCGTATTGATTTTTCCCGGGCCAGAGAGTAAAAGCCTGTGTAGAGGCGGCTTTCTTTTCGTACATAGCATTTTGCAAAACCGTTTCCCAGACAGATGCGGCCGGTGGTGCCAAGAATGTCCAGGGCAAAGGCAAAAAATTTACTGCGGCCGCTCATGGTCAGTGTGACTGAAGGACAGGCACTGGTGGTGTAGTGGGCCGAAAAATTCCTGACATCGCCATTTTCGTCTCTGTGAATGCCGGTGATGACTGGTGAAGTGAGCAGGGGGCTTTCATCATCCTGAGGGGCAGGGTAGAAGGGGGCAAGCAGAAATTGGACGATATCTACCAGATGGGTACCGTCGTGGAGCAGACTGTATTCTCCGCTGGATTCTTTTTCTTTGCTGTAGACACGGAGACCGGAAAAAAGGTCGGCGCGAATCATCTGTAAATCTCCAATTTTATGCATGAAGTCAGCGGCAATAGCGTAGTCTAAGGCGAAGCGCCGTTCGTGGTTTACCATGACGGGAACAGCGTTTTCTTCTGCGCAGGCTTTTATGCGCAAGGCTTCTTCTACATTGAGGGCAACCGGCTTTTCCAGAATGACAAGGCGGGGTTTTGCCTGAATTGCCTTGAGGCATTCGGTAAGATGGGCGTCTTCGTTTACGGCGATGGTGATGATGTCCGGATGGAGGGCTGCGTAGAGCTGGTCACTGGAAGAAAATGTCCGGGCGTGGGGAAGATATTTCTGCCAGCGGGAAAGATTGTCTGCATCTGTGTCCGCGGCGGCGATGAGACGGATGCGCCTGTTTTTGCACAAAGCCATGGTGTGGGAGGCAGGCTGTTCCCTTTTTTTGTCAAATCCCAGTGAAAATCCTATGCGTCCGGTGCCGATAAGTGCGGCTGTGTAGTATTCCATACCTGATTATCGGAGAAAACTCCCGCGGGTTTTAGGGCTGCAGCCTGCGGAGGCCCTAGGGGAAGGGGGTGCGGCGCAATGAAATGCGGCGCAGAGGGAAGGCTTTCCCCCGCATGATAATGGGGGACCTCTTGCATAAAATGGCGCAGTCAGTTATATTAGTATGACACTTTGACAGATTTTGTCATAAAGATAGGAGATTCTATGGCTAAGAAGTATGCTTTTTTGTTTCCGGGACAGGGTGCTCAGGCACAGGGTATGATGAAGGATGTGTGCGATGCATTTCCGGAAGCACGCAAGGTTATTGACGATATTTCTGCAATTACAGGAAAAGATATCACAAAACTGCTGTGGGAAACGGAACAGACTGAACTGAACCGCAGCGATAACAGTCAGCTGGCGATTACTGCCGGAAGTCTTGCAGTGATGGCTGCTTTGAAGTCAAAGGGAATTGAGCCTTCTGCGGCAATGGGATTCAGTCTGGGAGAATTTCCTGCCCTCTATGCGGCTGGCATTCTTTCTTTTGAAGATGTGATTAAGATTGTCGTTCAGCGCGGAAGCATTATGCAGAAGGTCTGTGAGGATATTGCCGCTGCAAATGAAGGTCATGCACCTGGAATGACTGCTGTGCTTGGTCTTCCGCCGGAAAAGGTTGAGGAGCTGGCAAAGGGTGTAGAAGGTGCGTATGCCGCAAACATGAACAGTGTAAAGCAGACTGTTGTTAGCGGAACTTTTGACGGTCTGGCTGCTGTGGAAGAGGCTGCAAAAAATGCTGGTGCCCGCAGAACGGTTCGTCTGGCTGTTGCTGGTCCTTTCCATTCTCCTCTGATGCAGGCTGCTGCTGACGGATTTAAGACTGCTCTTGAACCGTATTCTTTCTGTGACCCCAAAATTACTCTTTTCAGCAATGTGACTGGTAAAAAGGTGACCGAAGGTGCGGCTGCAAAGGCAAGTGCTGTAGATCATCTGACAAATCCTGTCCGCTGGACTGCTGAAGAAAAAGTTCTTGCTGATATGATTAGCGAAGACAAGGACAATGAATGGGTGATTCTTGAAGTGGGTCCCGGTAAGGTTCTGAGCGGACTGTGGGGACAGACTGAACTGGGTGCAAGCCTGGCCTGTACGCCCATTAACACTGCAGAAGCAATTCAGGCACTGTAAAAGGAGAGCAAGATAAAAACTGCCTGAGATAGCGTCAGTTTTTATCTTTGCAAAGTTTGCGTTGCAAACTTTTTATCAACTGCCCTTCCTCATTCCATTGCGGA
>ODAI014189225.1_pt1 | contig 24952 bp, 17 predicted proteins | sample 1539321 | NCBI WGS metagenome assembly ODAI01 (sample SAMN02144231, study PRJEB22623) | gut metagenome | biome: sheep rumen | host: Ovis aries | place: New Zealand
CAGCGAGTCGCTGATTTTCTTGATTCCCATGATTTCAACGCCGATTCCATGGGGTACTTCATCCTGCAGGTGACGGAGTGCCTTTTCACGTATAATCTCAGAACAGATGTTCCTTTCGGGTTGATCGGTCATCATATCATCCGGGAAATACTTTGGCCCTTCAGGGAGAAAACGAACGATGCTGGAAGTAAGATCCTCCAGTCCGCTCCTGTTCCTGGCACTGACAGGAATAATCTCATTAAAGGAATAATCAGCAAATTCTGCAGTGATTTCAAGTACCTTTTCAGGATGCACCAGATCAATTTTGTTCAGGACAAGTATTTTGGGAACTTTCTGAGAAGCAATGTTTCTGGCCAGTTCCCTGTCCTTATCCTTAATATGTGTGACATCTGCAACCATAAGAACACAATCCATCCCGTCCATGGCGGTTGAGACGGACTGCATCATATATTCACCAAGTTTGGTCCGTGGATGATGGATTCCGGGAGTATCAAGAAAAACGATCTGATCATTTTCGTGCGTTACAACCCCCATGATCCGGTTTCGGGTCGTCTGAGGACGGCTGGAGACAATAGCGATTTTTTCTCCGATCAGTGCATTCATAATGGAGGATTTCCCTACATTGGGCAAACCTACAATGGTTACAAAACCTGATTTAAAAGGAGCTTTCTGACTCATGGATTGCTTTTCTCCTTTGATTTTATTTAATACCGGAGGAGAAGAGTATTTTTTCTTCCATCTCCCGCATAATGCGCTTTTCATCTTCCTGCATATGGTCATATCCCATAAGGTGGCACATTCCATGAGCAAGGAGGTAACATGCTTCCCGCATAACAGAATGCCCGTATTCCTGAGCCTGAGCGATCACGTGAGGCACAGAGATGATAATGTCTCCCAGAAAGCAGGAGGAAGATTCATCATCATATTCATTTTTCAGCATTTTTTCGCACAACCGGGCTGTCTTCCCCTTCGGGAATGCAACAGAAGGAAAAGAAAGGACATCGGTTGACTTGTCAATATTGCGAAAACGTGCATTGACGGATCGGATTTCTTCATCGCTGCACAGCCTGACGGATACCGAACAGGAAAGAGATACTCCTTCGCAGAGGATGCTTTTTTCAGCAACCGTTTCCATATGATGGATGATTTCTTCCGGAAGAAGCTCCCGAGTAATCCATTCAATCTTCACCGCTGTGTTCCTCACTGTGTGATTCTTGTACCGGATTCTCAGGTTTCAGTACAGAAGCTGCAGACTGTCCCCGGGAGCCATCTTCGGCAGAATCAGCTGAAGATGACGTGGAGGATGTGCTCTTTACATCAGCATCTGAAACAGCTGGTACATTGTTGACATAATGCCGGACATTCGGGTATTCAATGCGTTCATGGTAGACGCCTTTCAGAATATCGGAGAAGGCCTCGCATATCTCGTCAATATCGCGGAGGGACAGGGGGGAATCGGAAAGCTGCCCGTCTTCAAGCTTGCCTCTTACGAGACGTTCGATGAACTGATCGATTGCTTTGGGAGTCGGAGATTTCATGGAACGTACTGCTGCTTCTATTGTATCAGCAAGCATAACGATGGCAGCTTCTTTTGTGTTTGGTTTTGGACCGGAGTAACGGAATTCATTGATATCCACCTGTTGACCGTTGGAAAGCTGCAAAGCCTTGTGATAAAAATACATGACAGGCGTAACGCCATGATGCTGTAAAATGATGTTCTGAATCTCAGGCGGAAGATGATCTTTCTGAGCCATCAGCATACCATCCTTTGGATGGCTGAGAACAATGGCAGCGGAAACGTAAGGATCTGTATGTTCATGCGGGTTTTCACCCATCTGATTTTCTTTGAAATACATGGGACGTTTGAGCTTGCCGATATCATGATAATACGCACCGGCCCTGGCAAGATATGTGTTGGCTTTGATTCTGGATGCAGCGGATTCTGCAAGATTTGCGACAATTATGGAATGATGATAGGTGCCGGGGGCTTCTATCATCAATCTTTTCATCAAAGGCTGCCCGGGATTTGTCAGCTCAAGAAGACGCGTAGGTGTAGGAAGCCTGAACAGAAATTCGAACAGCGGCTGGATCGCCAGCGCAAGTGTCCCGCTCAGCAAACCGCCGCCGATGGACCACCCTGCAATTGAAGCTGTGTCCAGGGATTCAGCAGATGTAAGGAGCTTGATTCCGTAGATAACTGCAATACCGATAATAGCTGAAAGAATGCCGGATATCAGAACACGGGTTCGCTGCGGGTGCCCTTTCAGGAACCAGATTGTTACCATGCTTTCAGCAAGCGTCATGATTGTGATTAAGACAACATCATAGAAAGACGATTGATTATTTCCTGCTGTGATGGCGGCCAGGAGAAAAGTAATCGTGATTGTCAGACTGATTCCGACTTTGTACCCGATCAGAACGGTTGCCAGAGCGGCGCACAGGGCAACGGGAAGGATATAAAGGCGCGGTAGAAGATTTGACAGAGCTGCAAACCCAACGCAGATCAGCAAAATCAAAAGAATGACCGCAGTCTGGCGGATGTTGCTCAGCACATCGGGGCGCAGCAGGAACAGCATGATGAAAAGAATCACCATAGACAGGAAGACTGCAATAACTGAGCCCCAGTAGACGGAATAATCAAAACGATCATCTTTGAGAAGGCCAAGCTGCCGGATCATCTCCAGCTGAGCCCGTGTAATACGGTCCCCTTCACGAATAATATTCTGTCCCTGAAGATAAACAACCGGCTCAACGCTGTCCATGGCTTTTACTCTGGCTTCGTTGGTCGCATCCTCATCAATAATCATATTCGGTTTGATGCAGGCCCTAAGAACAGTGGGAAGAATTGTCTGCGTAAGGGAAATATCAACTTTATAGCCAACGATATCACGAATATCCTGTATCGCCTGATCAATCTCTCCTTCACGGACAGATGAATTCATTTTATTATCCACCACAGTCGTAACTGTGCTGACCATGTTTTCAAACTGATCAGAATCAATGCGAAGAAGCGTAACAATTTCGTTCCTGTTCAGATAGAGTGAGTTCAGGAGGCCGATGGCATATGCAATTTCATCTTCGGAGAAGTTCTTTGAGCGTGAGCTTTTCTCACCCAGCAGTGTGGTGCCATATTGCTGAATGGTACGCAGTTCATTGAAGGAAGCGTTAAGTGCGTTCAGAACTTCTTCTTTTACGCCTTGCTGGAAACGATAGGCTGGTTCTACAATTGATGCGGCGTCTTCCCTGTTCTTCTGCGTCGTAATTTCATCGATAACGTCCTTCGAGGCATTGATCGTGTCATGGGAGATGGAACCGACAGCAAGCGCATATTTTTTGGGGACACAAACGAGGAAAAAAAGAATGAGTATCAGAAAAAAGGCGGCAACGTCCATCAGAGCACATCTGAAAGCAGACGATTTAAGCCAGCGGATCAGTTTATTACCCGCATTGACTGTTTTACTCATAAGGCTCTCTTCCCTTCTGCCAGTTTCGAGTCTCTGTTGTCATAAGCTTCAACAATCTTTTGGACAAGCTCATGCCTTACGATATCTTTCCCGGTCAACTCGGCAATTCCTATTCCGGGAATTCCCTGAAGCAGTTGAATTGCTTCAGCCAGTCCGGACTGCTTTCCCGCAGGCAGATCGGTCTGGGTAATATCCCCCGTAACGATTACCTTTGAATGAAAACCAATTCTTGTAAGGAACATTTTCATTTGCTCAGAAGTGGTATTCTGGGCTTCGTCAAGGATAATGAAAGCATCAGAAAGCGTGCGCCCCCGCATATATGCCAAAGGAGCCACCTCGACACTACCGCGCTCAAGCAAACGGGTATATGAGTCGGCGCCCATAAAATCATACATGGCATCATAAAGCGGACGAAGATAAGGATCGACTTTTTGCGTAAGATCCCCGGGTAAAAAGCCAAGCTTTTCACCGGCTTCAACAGCAGGCCTTGTAAGAATGATTCTTTCAGCTTCTTTGGCTTTCAACGCCATGACGGAAAGCGCCATTGCCAGGTAAGTTTTCCCTGTACCGGCTGGACCCACTGCGAATGTAAGTGTGTTTTTCCGTATCGTGTCAATATAGTTCTGCTGCCCTATTGTTTTGCAGGTAATTTGCTTTCCTCTGTGAGTGACCGCTATAACCCTGCCAAGAGATTCCTCGATCTGATCTGCTTTTCCCTCTTTCACCATATTAATAACATAACGAATCCTGATCCTGTCCACATATTCTTTTTTTCGGATCAGATCGAACAAAATATTCAGTGCTTTTTCCACAACAGGGATTTGGCTGCTGTCGCCCTGAATGACGAGATGCTCCCCGCGTAACGCGATATTCACCGAACATTCCTGCTCAATCATTGCAATGTTCTGATCGTTCAAACCAAATAGGGCGATATATGCATCCATGGTATCCGCAGTGAGAATCATCTCACAGTTGTCAGCCAATAATACAGACTCCCTTCCCTGTTAAAAATCAATTAATATGATATCTTTTTTCTTTGTTTTGTCAATTTTTCATTGATATACAGGTTCTTTCAGAACGGCATGTGCAAAAAAAAAACAGTCCCGGAATAGAAGTCATAATTGACACAGGATTAATGGGTATGTTAACATGCACGCAATTGAATATGGAAAGGCAATGAAGGAAGGAATGTTTCCAGGAGTGTTTCAGAGAGCTGTCGGTGGCTGTGAGACAGTACACAATCGGAAACTGACTGCTTCCGGAGCTTGTTTTGTGAACGGCATCTGCTCAGTAATAAAACACGGGCGCCCCGTGATCGGCTTTGGACTTGTTTGAGTCTGAGAGTGATTGTACTATGTACAGTAAATTTGGGTGGTACCGCGGTTATTTCGTCCCAGAAGCGAATGCTTCTGGCTTATTTTTTTTGAAGGAGCAGTAGGAGAAATGAGAAATATTGAGGAAACAAGAATCTGCGATATTACGCTCTGCCAGGGGGAAAAAAGCCCGAAAATGAGTTTTCGGGAGACAATTGAGCTCTGCAAGATGCTGGATAAACTTGATGTGGATTATATTGCCCTGAAAGGCATCAAACAGAGTAAAACGGACAGTTTGCTGATCCGGTCGGTCAGTCAGGCCGTTAAAAATGCCAGGATTGCAGTACCCGTTTCAATTATTGAAGAAAATGCTTCCGTTGTCTGGGAAGCGTTAAAAGAGGCAAAATCGCCAAGGCTGCAGGTAATTGCACCGGTCAGCTCTGTTCAGATGGAATACCTGTATCATCTGAAGCCGGATGTTCTGCTTTCAAAAGTTTGCAGCACATTGGAAGAGTGCGGAAAATACACATCCGATTTGGAATTGATCGCAGTTGATGCAACGCGGAGTGATATTACCTTCCTGGAAAAAATGATTTCCGGAGCCATTGGCGCCGGAGCAAAGACGGTTACAATATGTGATACGGCGGGGTCTATGCTTCCGGAGGAGACATCAGCCTTTCTTGACAAACTGCAGGATCGTGTTCCTGCCCTGAAGAATATAACTTTGGGATATTCATGCTCTGACACAATGAAACTTGCGGATGCCTGCTGTCTTGCGGCTGTTCAGAGCGGCGCCAGGGAAATAAAAGCTTCTGCATTTCCGACAGACAGTATTTCAATGAGAAATATAATATATATACTGAATATCAAACAAAAGCACTTCGGAGTCCGGATAAAGCCCGGTACGGAAAAAATCGACACGCTTACAAATCAGATCAATAATCTGTGCCAGACGGGCCTAGGTCATTCCTTCCACTCTTCTCACAGTGACGATCTGAAAAACGACACGATCACGATAAATGCGCACGAATCGAGCAAATCTGTTTCTGACGCAATCAGGAAGATGGGCTATGACTTATCCGAAGAAGATTTTGACAAAGTGTGGCAGCGGTTCTCCGCTGTATCGAGAAATAAGGAAAGGATTACGCTGAAGGAACTTGAGGCAATCGTTGCGACAGAAGCGATGCAGGTTCCCCCGGTCTGCTCTGACATTCAATACCTGATCAACACCGGCAGCGCTATTGGCGCAATGGCGCATATGAAGCTTATGATGCATGGGAAGCAGGTTGAAGGTATTGCAACGGGAGACGGGGCAATTGACGCTGCGTTTAATTCAATCGAAAAAGCAACAGGACGTCATTTTGAACTGGATGATTTCCAGATTCAGTCTGTTACGGAGGGCCGTGAGGCAATGGGCGAAACTCTGGTGCGGCTCCGTTCGGACGGCAAGCTCTATTCGGGAAAAGGAATATCTACGGATATCGTCGGCGCAGGCATTATGGCATATGTGAATGCGATCAATAAGATCTTTTACGAGGAGGAAGAAGCATGAATCTTGCATTCTCTACCCGCGGATGGCGGAATGAGGATTGGGAAAAGCAGGTGGAATATGCATGTGAGCTGGGATTTCGCGGAATCGAAGTGTATAATCTCCACAAGGTTCCTTCTCTGACTGACCGCGGTGCCCCCTTTCACAAATACAATCAGAATCAAACGGACAGGACTTTGAAAGAACTTGGAATCAGGATTCCCTGTCTGGACACGGCGGAGGATATAAGCAGTGATGAATCCGATGCAGATGCTTTGAAAATGCTTCTCGAAGCGGCCGACAATATGCAGATACCTTTTGTATCTGTTTGCGCGCTTCATGACCAGGAGGAACGGATCCATAAATATCTTGATGCTGCGCTGCCGATGGCTGCTCAGCACAATGTCACTTTGCTGATAAAAACGACGGGAATTTTTGCGGATACAAGCCGTCTGCGTTCCCTGATGGATGCATATGCATGTGACGAGCTGGCAGCACTTTGGGACGTTCATCATCCTTTCCGTGATTATAATGAGGTGCCTGACACAACGATCCGGAATCTTGGCGGATATGTAAAACACGTCCATTTACGTGATTCCAACGATGATCTTTCATACAATCTGATCGGAGAAGGAACACTGCCGATTTCTGATGTCATGGGCGCTCTTTCCTCTATTGATTACAATGGCTTTATCTCCCTGGAATGGAAACCGGAATGGATGGAGGATCTGACTGACAGGGAAATCATTTTTTCACATTTCATCAATTACATGAATCGATTTGAGAATCCAAAGGGAAAGAAAAAAACCCTTTATTTCAATTATGATGGAACCGGAAGATACGTATGGAAGAAAGACGAACTGATCGACGAGACATTCGGCCAGGTTCTTGACAGAATGGCGGAAGAATTTCCGGATCAGTATGCATTTAAATATACAACACTGAATTATACAAGGACTTATGCGGAATTTCGTCAGGATGTGGACCGCTTTGCAAGGACGCTGGTTTCTCTTGGCGTCCGGGCAGGCACGAAAGTTGCGGTATGGGCAACAAATGTCCCGGCATGGTATATCACATTCTGGGCATGCGCGAGAATCGGCGCGGTTCTTGTTACCATGAATACAGCATATAAAATCCATGAAGCAGATTATCTGCTGAGGCAAAGCGATACCCATACGCTTGTGATGATCGAGAACGCTCTGGACAGCAATTATAAACAGATTATCAATGAGCTGTGCCCGGAGATTGCCAGCTCAAAAGCCGGAGAAGCGCTTCATTGCAAAAGACTTCCCTTTCTCAGGAATGTGATTACAGTGGGCTTCCAGCAGCCGGGGTGCCTGACTTTTGAACAGGCGATGCGCCGTGCTGATACCGTTTCGGAGGAAACAATAAAAGCCATGGCAGCGAAAGTCCGCCCTGATGACGTCTGCAATATGCAGTACACTTCCGGCACAACAGGGTTTCCGAAGGGCGTTATGCTGACTCACTATAATGTCGTAAATGACGGTAAATGTATCGGGGACAGAATGGGCCTGTCGACAGCAGACAGAATGATGATCCAGGTTCCCATGTTTCATTGCTTCGGAATGGTCCTTGCCATGACTGCAGCCATGACGCATGGAACTACACTGTGCCCTCTTCCCTATTTTTCTGCGAAGAATTCTCTTGCATGTATCAATCAGGAAAGGATTACATGCTTCCATGGTGTACCGACAATGTTTATAGCCATGTTTAATCATGAGGATTATAAAAAGACGGATTTTTCCTATATGCGCACAGGAATCATGGCTGGATCAGGAGGTCCGCCCGAACTGATGAAGAGAGCCGCACAGCCGGATGAGATGAACATGCGAGGAATTGTAAGTGTGTACGGTCAGACTGAATCATCGCCGGGCAGCACCATGTCTGCATGGACAGATCCGCTGGAACTGCGTACGGAGACAGTCGGGTATGCCTTCCCGCATGTACAGTGCAAAATTGTGGATCCTGAAACCGGGGAGGAACTTCCTGATGGAAAAGACGGTGAATTCTGCTCCCGCGGATACAATATTATGAAAGGCTATTACAAAATGCCGGCTGCCACAGCAGCTGCCATTGACCACGATGGATGGCTTCATTCCGGAGATCTTGCAAGAAGGAATCCGGACGGGACGTTCCTGATCACCGGAAGGCTGAAGGATATGATTATCCGTGGCGGTGAAAACATTTATCCAAAGGAAATCGAGGAATTTATTTACACACATCCGGATGTGGAGGATGTGCAGGTAATCGGCGTGCCGGATGCAAAATACGGCGAAGCTGTCATGGCGTGTATCATCAGAAAAGAAGGATGCAATGTAACAGAAAAAGAGATGAAGGAATATATCATGAGTCATATGGCACGGCATAAGGTGCCTCAGTACATCGAATTTGTGGATCATTTCCCGCTGAATGCCGCCGGAAAGGTTCTCAAATACAAGATGAGAGAAGAGGCTGCAAAACGACTTGGACTGGTCGGGGCAGCGGGGATTGATACAGCGGGACGCCCTGAAAATGAGAAATAAGGGTCAGGTTGAAGCAAGCAGATGACGCATACTTGCCGGATTCATCAATACTTTTGCACATCCGAGAACGACACAGTCCCTGGGTTCGGATGCAACACGGCATGGAATACGGATTACGTCAGAGATCGCCTCGGATAACCCATAGAGTGCAGCGGCCCCGCCTGTCAGAGTAACACCGCCCTCCAGAATATCGGAGGCAAGCTGAGGCGGGGTCCTTTCAATTACTGTCTGCACGCTTTCTATCAGGCTGTTCGTGCAGTCAATCAGAGATTCATAGATTTCATCAGAATCGATTGTGATTGTTTTCGGAAGGCCTGAAATCAGATTTCTTCCCGTAATATCCATCACTACTTTGGGGTTCCTTCGAAGAGCGCCGCCCAAAGTGATTTTTACTTGCTCAGCGGTTCTTTCGCCGATGAGCATATTGTATTTTTTTCTCAGATAACGGATAATTGCGTCGTCAAACATGTCCCCGCCAATCTGTACACAATTAAGCACTGAGACGATCCCGTTACACAGGACCGCAAGGTCCGTGCCGCCGGCGCTCATGTCGGCAACCATACTTCCGTAGGAACCGAGAAAATTCAGCTGTGCACCAAGCGCGGCTGCTATAACCCGGTCCAGAATCTGCGTTCTTCGCAAACCCGCATCGAACAGAGCGGTAATCAACGCTTTCTTTTCCATCTCTTTGATGCCAGAAGGAACAGCCATAATAGCTCGCGGACGGGAGAGAAACCGCTTGCCGATCACGTTTGATATATAGTATCGCAGCATAGCGGCGGTAAGATCAAAATCGGTCATTTCTCCTCGTGCCAGAGGTTGAATGATATTGATGTTGGACGGAGTTCTGCCGATCATGCGATAGGCTTCCATCCCGAAAGCAATAATCTGATTGGTTTCACGATCAACCGCAACAACGGACGGTTCGCGGAAAACCACCCCCCGCCCTTTCATATAGATTACAACATTGGATGTACCGAGATCTATTCCCAGATCGCTGCTCTGCGCCATAATCATAATCCCCTTCATCTTACGTTGAACTCACACAGGGTTTATCTTATCATATGTAAAGCAAAAAAGACAACAATGGGCCGCTTTCCCATGAATTCTTGACATGAGTGACCTTTTTTACGATAATAAAATCGTTGAAATTATGCAAAGGGGTGAAACGAAAATGATCAGGATTTTGTCTGTTTCACCAAACTCCCCTGCTGCAAGAGCCGGTATTCAATCCGGCGATTTTCTTGTTTCCATCAACGGCGACCCTGTTATTGATGATATTGATTATCAGGCATTGATCCAGCATGCGCATCTTGAGGTGACACTTTCTGACGAAAACGGAATGACCCGAAATGTAAGCGTCGCCAAATCCTCATGGGAACCATTGGGGATCAGACTGGATGAAAGCATTGCGATGAAACCGCGGCATTGCAGGAATCACTGCGTATTCTGTTTTATTGACCAGATGCCTCCGGGTATGCGTAAAACCTTGTATGTAAAAGACGATGACTGGCGGCTGAGCCTTATGATGGGAAATTATGTTACCCTGACGAATGTGGATGAACAGGAATTTGTCCGTATTCTCAAAAGACATGCCTCCCCTCTTTATATTTCCGTTCATGCCACGGACGGAGATACCAGGATCCGGATGCTGAGAAATCCGGGCGCCGGCAATATCCTTGAACGGCTTACGGTATTAAAGAACCACGGCATCCAGTTTCATACGCAGATTGTTCTGTGCCCGGGATATAATGATGGCGATATTCTGACAAAAACGATTGATGATCTGGCCTCCCTTTGGCCTGCGACACTTTCTGTGGCCATTGTACCCATTGGTGTTACGCGTTACAGAGACGGTCTGGAGCGCATACCGACTGTAGATCCTATAATGGCTTCAGAACTGATCAAAAGTATTTCTGCCTATCAGGTCATCTTTAAACAAAAATTCGGAACGCGCTTTGTTTTTCTGTCAGATGAGTTTTACTGTCTGTGCGGTCAGGATATTCCCGAAGAGGATGAATATGAGGATTATCCGCAGATTGAGAATGGCGTTGGAATGATTCGTCAGTTTAAGGAAGAATGCAAAGCTGCTTATTTCGATGTGAAAAAAGCAAATGAATACAGGGATGCGGAACGCATTATAAAAGTAATCATACCTACCGGAGTCTCTGTGCAGCCCCATATTCAGGAAATTGCAGATAATTATGCTCCCCCCTGGCTGCGGGTGGAAGTTGTTCCCGTGAAAAACCGCTTCTTCGGAGATACAATAACTGTAACCGGCCTGATTGTCGGACGTGACCTGGTCGACACTTTAAAGGAGAGAGACTTTGACCGGGTCCTGATTTCGGAATCAATGCTGAGAGAAAACTCCGAAATATTTCTGGATGATATGACACTCGCACAGGTGCGGGAGGAAATTGGGAAACCGATAACAGTTGTCGAAAATAACGGGGAATCTTTTATCAGAGCATTATATACAACGGAGGACGAGAATGATTAAGCCGCTTGTTGCGATTGTAGGCAGACCCAATGTGGGGAAATCTTCATTTTTCAATAAGATTGCCGGAAGGCGCATCAGTATTGTGGAAGATTCTCCGGGGGTTACAAGGGACAGAGTTCACGCTGATGTCGAGTGGCTGGGGCATCCGTTTACGCTGATCGATACAGGCGGTATTGATCCCCACAGCGAAGATGTGCTGCTCAGTCAGATGCGGGCCCAGGCGCAGACCGCAATTGATCTTGCGGATGTCATCTGCTTCTTTACAGACGCAAGAGAAGGCCTTACAGAGGATGATAAAGATGTTTCAAATCTTCTGCGCCGTGCGGGAAAACCCGTTATTCTTGTAGTCAATAAAGTGGATTATCTTGGGCTCAATGATTCTCTCTATGAGTTTTATGAATTGGGACTGGGTGATCCTATCGGAATCAGCAGTACAAATATGCTTGGTTTTGGCGATTTGCTGGATCGGATTATCAGTTATTTTCCCAGCGGATATGAAGATGATGATGACGATACGCAGGGAGCCATACAAACGGCTATTGTTGGGCGTCCAAATGTCGGGAAAAGCTCGCTGACGAACCGTCTGCTGGGGCAGAACCGTACCATGGTTTCGGATATTCCCGGTACAACACGGGATGCGATTGATACGATTTGTGAATCTTGGGACGGGACCGTTTTCAATATCATTGATACAGCCGGAATCAGAAGGAAAAGCGCTATTGAGGACGAAAGCCTCGAGCGATACAGTGTGCTCAGATCCATTGCGGCAATCAAGAGATGTGATGTGGCGCTGCTTCTGCTTGATGCCAATGAAGGTGTTACCGAGCAGGACACAAAGATCGCCGGATTAATTCATGATGAAGGCAAAGCTGTTATTATTATTGTCAACAAATGGGATGCATTGGAAAAAGAGACCGGAACACTGGAAAAATACAGGAAAGAAATTATAGGGAAACTGAAGTTTATGGATTATGCGCCTGTTCTGTTTATATCAGCCAAAACAGGACAGCGTGTCAATACTGTATTCAGTAAAATAAAAGAGGTATACGAGACTTCCAGGGTCAGGATCACCACCGGAGTGCTGAATGATGTGGTTAATGATGCAACAGATAATCTTCAGCCACCCCTGCAGGGGACTCGGAGACTGAAGATCTATTATGCAACGCAGACAGGTGTGCAGCCGCCGACTTTTGTGTTCTTTGTTAATGATGAGAATCTTATGCAGTTTTCATATGAAAGGTATCTTGAGAATTACTTCAGAAAAACATTTCAGTTTGAAGGGACTCCCATTCGTTTCATTCTTCGTGAAAGAACTGAAAAGGAGAAGTAAAAATGATTCCATCTGTTTTTTCTGAGAAACCGGTTTTGACAATGGTAGCAGTTATCCTCTCCTATCTTGTGGGTTCTGTATCAACTGGAATTCTTACGGCAAAGGCTGCAAACGGTCCGGATCTGAGAACTGTAGGAAGCAAGAACACGGGTGCAAGCAATGTGCAGCGAACAATGGGCTGGAAATACGGTCTCATTACATTCGGCGGAGATGCCGCGAAAGGACTTCTTGCCTGTCTTCTTGGAAGATTGCTGACGGGAGATCACATGGGAGCGCTGCTCTCTGGCTTTGCTGCTGTGATCGGGCATAACTGGCCTGTGTTCTTTGGTTTTAAGGGCGGAAAAGGCGTTGCTACCAGCTGTGGAGTGATGTGCTTCTGCTTTCCTCTGCAGGCGTTGGTTTGCTTTATTCTTGCCATCGGCCTGATTGCATGGAAACGTTATATCTCCCTGGGAAGTTTATTTCTTGTCAGCCTCTATGCGGTACTTGTATCATTCTCGTATAAGGGTGAATGGAATGCCTTTGTTATCGGTTGGGCGGTACTGCTTGCTTTAGTCTGTATAGCCAGACATCATGCGAATATAATGCGGCTGATCCATGGAACAGAGAACAAACTCGGCTCCGGCAGGAAAAATGTGTGAGCTCAGAAGGATGGACGGATATATGCAGGATGGAATCGACAGAATCAAAAATTTTTGTATTGTAGCTCATATTGATCATGGGAAAAGCACACTTGCAGACCGGATTCTGGAAAAAACCGGTGTTTTCGAACAGCGGGAAATGGTTGAGCAGATTCTCGACAGCATGGAGCTGGAAAGAGAACGCGGAATCACAATCAAGAGTAAAGCGGTCCATATGAAGTATCGTGCCAAAGATGGAAAGGACTATACGCTGAATCTGATTGACACTCCCGGCCATGTTGATTTCACCTATGAAGTCAGCAGGGCTCTTGCTGCGTGCGAAGGTGCTTTGCTTGTGGTGGATGCAACTCAGGGAATTGAAGCGCAGACACTTGCGAATGTCTATATGGCGCTGGATCATGATCTGGAGATCATCCCTGTAATCAACAAGATAGATCTTCCTTCGGCAAGACCGGAAGAAATCCGCAGTGAAATAGAAGATGTGATCGGCCTTGACGCAAGCTATGCTCCCTGCGTATCTGCAAAAACAGGCTTAAACATTGATGATGTTCTGGAAGCGGTTGTTCAGCATATTCCCTCTCCGGACGGGGATGTTCAAAAACCGCTTAAAGCGTTGATTTTTGATGCGTCCTATGATAACTACAGAGGAGTAATCTGCTTTATTCGCGTGAAGGAAGGGAAAATATCTTCCGGCATGCGTATGCGCCTGATGGCCACCGGCAGCGAATTTGAAGTCGTTGAAGTCGGACATCTGGCTCCCGGATATATGCCATGTCAGGAACTGCTTGCCGGGGATGTTGGCTATGTTTCAGCGTCTATCAAGGATGTTCGGGATACGCGTGTTGGCGATACGATTACGAACGCAGCAGATCCGGCTTCAGAGCCTCTTCCCGGATACAGGGAAGTTACACCGATGGTGTATTGCGGAATCTATCCGGCAGATGGAGCGGACTATCCTGCTTTAAAGGACGCGCTTGAGAAATTAAGGATGAATGATGCCTCACTCTCCTTTGAACCGGAAACGTCTGTTGCTCTGGGGTTTGGATTCAGATGCGGATTTCTGGGGTTGCTGCATATGGATATAATGACCACGCGGCTGGAAAGAGAATTTGATCTGAATCTTGTGACAACGGCTCCAAGTGTCATTTATAAGGTGGTCTTAAACAACGGAACGGTAAAGATGATCGATAATCCCACCAATCTTCCGCCGGTGAGCGAAATCAGTTATATGGAAGAGCCGTTTGTCCATGCCACTATTTTTACGCCGCAGGATTGTGTTGGAACACTGATGGAGCTTTGCCAGGATAAACGCGGTGTTTTCATCGATATGCAATACGAAGGAAACCGGGTAAAACTTAATTATGATCTGCCATTGAACGAGATCATTTTTGATTTCTTTGATCAGATAAAAAGCCGAAGCCGTGGATATGCATCCTTTGATTATGAATTAAAAGATTACAGGGAAAGTGATCTTGTTAAAATGGATATCCTTTTAAATGGAGACCTGTGTGATGCGTTTTCCATTATTGTCCACAGGGACAAGGCTTACGCCAGAGGACGAAGCATAGCGGAAAAACTGAAAGAAGTCATCCCGAGACAAATGTTTGAGATTCCTATTCAGGCCGCCATTGGGGGAAAAGTCATTGCCAGAGAAACGGTTAAAGCAATGAGAAAAGATGTTTTGGCCAAGTGCTATGGCGGCGATATTACCCGGAAAAAGAAACTTCTCGAAAAGCAGAAGGAGGGCAAGAAGAGGATGCGCCAGTTTGGCACGGTCCAGGTGCCAAGCGAGGCTTTCCTTGCTGTCCTGAAAATGGATTAAATATGGAAAAAACGGAAGAGGTATTGACACGAATTCATACAGCCTGTTTTACAGGCCATCGTTTCCTGCCGGAAGCGGAAATGAGCCGGATCATGGAACAAACGGCCTGTGAAATCGCTCGTGCCTACGGAGAAGGGTTCAATCGCTTCATATGCGGTGGAGCAATTGGATTTGATACACTGGCCGCTAAAGAAGTAATTCGCTTTCGGCTGGAACATCCGGATGTAATCCTTATGATCGCGGTTCCGTGTCAAAACCAGTCGGAAAGATGGGCGAAAAAAGACAAGCTTGAATATCGTAATATTCTTAATCAGGCGGATGAGGTTTTTGTTCTTTCCGACAGGTACTATGAAGGATGCATGCAGGCCCGAAACAGATTCATGGTGGACCATTCATCACTGTGCTTTTGCTATATGACCAGGTTTGAGGGCGGAACATGGGCTACAGTGAGATATGCCATGCATCAGCACTTATCTGTCAGAAATGTTGCTATCCGCCTGGATTCAACAGGTGTCATGAAGGAGTATCCATGGAACTCTATATACATATCCCGTTTTGCAAAAGAAAATGCGAATACTGTTCATTTATTTCGTTTCCGCCTGAAAAAGGTCAAAGGGATCAATATGTCACGGCGCTGCTTGAAGAGGCAAGATTAAGACGTGATGCGTTTAATGAGACTGTGCGAACGATTTTCATTGGTGGAGGGACCCCCTCTCTTCTGGAACCGGAACAACTGAGAAAACTGGTGAACGGAATTCATGAGATCATTCCGGATATTTCATGCGAAGAATTTACAATTGAGGCGAATCCATGTACGCTGACCAGGGAATATGTCGAAATGGCTGTTCAACTGGGAATCAATCGTTTTTCGCTGGGAATGCAGGCCTGCCAGGAAAAGCTGCTGAATACACTTGGCAGAATACATTTGTTTTCTGATGTGATTCGTGCAGTTGAACTGCTTACCGGGAATGGGATCAAAAACTATAATCTTGACCTGATCTTTGGTATTCCCGGGCAAAAAGCGGAAGATTGGGATGAAACACTTGACGCTGCGCTGTCGCTTCATCCTGCGCATATCAGTGCATATGGGCTGATACCTGAAGAAGGAACCCCCTTGGTTCAGCACCTGAAAGCCGGTGACTATGAGCTTCCGGATCAGGAAGAAGAGCGGGAAATGTATGAACGTGCACTTCATAAGCTTGCGGACCACGGCTTTCATCAGTATGAAATATCCAATTTTGCGCTTGACGGGTTCGAATGCAAACACAATATAGGCTATTGGACACAGATTCCTTATATCGGACTGGGACTTTCAGCTGCTTCCATGCAAATCACAAATGCTGGAGAATCAGGAATGAAGTGTATACGCTGGAAGAATCCGGATTCCATGTGTGAGTATTTTGGAATGATACAAAAAAAGAATATGTCATCTGCAGAAAAAGAAATTGTTGACGAAAGAGGAACCCGGTTTGAAACAATGATGCTTGGACTGCGGATGAATAAAGGAGTAAGTGAAAGATCATTCTTTGAAAAACACGGCGTTTCTCTTGAAAAGTGTTACGGTTCCAAATTGAGCGAAATGAAGGAAAAAGGATTTCTGATTGATGAAAACGGTTATTGGCATCTTACCCGGAAAGGGATGGATTTTCAGAACGTTGTGCTGGTTGAACTGATGGACGACGACTGATCAGCTTAGCTCAATAAACTGTCCCTTGCTCTCGAACCAGGATTTAACATAAACTGCCAATGCTTCCAGATCTGCAGACTGAGAGGGGTCGTGAAGAAGTGTTCTTACTGAATCGGATACTTCTTCCAGAAGCTTCGCGTCCCCATGAATAAAAGACAGATCATCTGTATCTCCGGATTGCCGTGTGCCGATAAGATCCCCCGGCCCCCGGAGCTCCATATCCTTCTTTGAAATAATGAAGCCATCATTTGTCTGACAGAGAACATCGAGTTTTTCTGTATGATCTCCTAGAAGAAAGCACCAGCTTTCTTCTGTGCCTCTTCCAACCCGTCCGCGAAGCTGGTGAAGCTGACTCAGTCCACAGCGCTCGGCGTTTTCCACAATCATGATGCTGGCGTTGGGATTATTGATTCCAACCTCAATGACTGTCGTGGCTACCAGTACATCGATACTCCCCTGGAGAAAACCGGATAGGATTTTTTCTTTTTCGTCGCTTTTTTGGCTTCCCCATGTCAGGGCAACGCTTACTTCATGCAGATAGGAAGAACGCAGCTCTTCAAAAACAGATTTCGCACTTTTCAGCTCCTCCCCTGCTTCTGAATCGCTTTCTTCCACCATTGGACAAACGATATATGCCTGATGTCCTTTTTTAATTTCATCACATAAAAAGTGATACATACTCTCACGCTTGGATTCGGGTACGATTCTTGTCTTTACGGGTTTTCGTCCCTTTGGTAATTCGGAGATGACGGAAATATCAAGATCTCCGTAGATAATCAGCGCTAAAGTTCGGGGAATTGGAGTAGCGGACATGACCAGTACATGCGGGTGAAGCTGATCAGCTGAAGTCCCTTTTTCCTGGAGGGCAGTTCGCTGCTGAACGCCGAATCTGTGCTGTTCATCCGTTATGACAAGACCCAGGCGCGAGTATTTGACATCATTGCTTGTAAGCGCATGGGTTCCGAATATAGCCTGACAGATCCCGCTCTGCAATTCTTCAAGAATCATCCTGCGCTCTTTGGCTTTCGTATTTCCGGTCAGCAGGCGGCATTTTATTCCCAAAGGTTCCAGAATTTTGCAGGCATTTTCATAATGCTGGGAAGCAAGAATTTCTGTGGGTGCCATCATAGAGGCCTGAAAGCCGGCAGAACAGGCAATATAAACAGCTCCGAAGGCAACGGCAGTTTTTCCCGAACCAACATCGCCCTGGATCAACCTGGCCATTGCATGAGTTTTGCTCAAATCGTCCGCAATTTCTGCAAGAACCTTTCTTTGGGAGGCAGTTGCCTCAAAAGGAAGAGAATTCCAGTATGTTTCAATCCATGCAGGATTACATGAAAATGGATTTCCGCTGTTTCGATGGTTTCCCATTAACGAAATGTATAAAAGGTAGATCAGGATCCTTTCATATGTGAGCCGCCGGCGGGCAATTTCCAGGTTGATCATGCTGCTTGGAAAGTGAGCTTCACGCAATGCAAAGTTCAGTTCACAGAGCCTGTGCCGGAGCCGGAATGTGGAAGGAAGAGTTTCGGGGCAGCAATCCTCCAGATGATCCAAAGCCTGGCGGATAAGATTCCTGAAAGATTTGGAAGGAATGCCTTTCAGGGTTTTATAAACAGGAATCCAGCCGCAGTCTGTTATAATCTTTGGGTTTTGAAGAATGCGGCGTCCGTCTTTTATTACCAGTCTTCCGTAAAGCCTGATGGTTGTCCCGGGAGAAATCTGTTTTGCAATCCAGGGCTCGTTGTACCAGCAAACAGAAAGTTTCCCGCTGCTGTCTGCGATGGATCCCTGGACTCTGGAAATTCCATGAAAATATGAAGTTTTCAATTCTTGCTGGAACTGACCGGCAACAAGAATCATTCCCGGTTTTTTTTCATTGCATGGAAATGTTGTCTGATGGTCTTCATAGCGAACAGGAAGCATATACAACAAATCGCGCAATGAGACGATTCCCATTGCGCGTAAAGATTCCAGGCGGACAGGACCAACCCCGTCAAGATCGCTGAGGTTCATGATGATTACTCCACTGAAATAAGATAATAATACAACGGCTGACCACCATTATGACACTCAACATCGCAAAAGTCATACATTTTTTCTATATCCGATGAGATTGATTCCGCATCAGCTTCGGTTACATCCGCACCGTAATATACAGTCACAAGCTCATCTTCATCGGTAATGATTGCCTTCATCATATCCATAACCACATCATGGATCGACGATCCTGAAAATTCGATCTGACCATTATGAAGACCGATGATATCGCCCTGCTTGATCTGAATGCCGTTGTATTCGCTGTCACGGATGGCATAAGTAACCATAGCGGTCTTCACGTGCTGCGCAGCATCATTCATTCTGCTGAAATTCTCGTCAGGATCCGCGTCATCCTGAAAAGCAATCGCAGCAGCGATTCCCATGGCAACATTCTTCGTAGGAATAACACGCACGTCTTTTCCGGAGAGCTCCGCTGCCTGATTGGCGGCAAAAATCACGTTACCGTTATTCGGAAGAATAAATACACATTCTGCAGGCACCTGATTGACAGCATTGAGAAGATCGTCAACGGAGGGATTCATTGTCTGGCCTCCCTCGACGACCCGGTCAATGTTCAGGTCAGCGAAAAACTGTGAAAACCCTGAACCGAGGGAAACCGCAACAAAGCCGTATTTTTTCCGCGCTTCAGCAATCTGCCCGCTTTCAGCCTGCTCTGCGGAATCCTGGGATTGAGGTTCGGGATTGTTTTCAGAATCATACTGTCGTTTCATCTGAAGCAGATTATCAATCTTTATTTCAGATGCTTCAGCCAGCTCGATTCCGTATTCAATGGCAGAACCGGGATTGTCCGTATGCAGATGAATGACGGCCTTGTCAAGATCACCTGTGACGGAGACGTTATCGCCGATCCGATTCAGCCTCCGTCTGAAGGAATCAAGATCATGTTCATCGCAATCCTCACGGAAATGAGAGAGCGTGAAATTAACGCAGTAAGAATAAGTGAGTTCCCTGCTCAGATCATGACAATCCTCGGTAACAGCCGTGTAGTCATTTTCCATTCCCGTTTCGGCAAGACTGATGTCTTCCCCGCGGAGAACGGAAGCATATCCCTGGTAGATCAGCATGAGGCCGCGTCCGCCGGAATCCACAACGCCTGCCTGTTTCAGCGCAGGAAGCATATCCGGAGTCTTCTTCAGAATGGTCTCTCCGCTTTTAAGAATGACTGAAAACAGCTTATCGTAATCGTTAGGATCTTTTTCAGCCTGTTTTACAGCGTCTTCCGCCACAACTCTGGCTACGGTAAGAATCGTCCCTTCCTTTGGCTTCATGACGGCTTTGTACGCCATCTCTGAACCTTTGGTCAGAGCCTGTGCAAACTGAAGCGGGGTAATCCTTTCGACACCGCTGAGCGCTTTGGCAAACCCACGGAGCAGCTGGCTCGTGATTACGCCTGAGTTTCCTCTGGCACCCTTCAGTGCGCCTTTGGCAAGAGCGTTTGCAGCTTCATCTGCACGCAGGAACTCTTTGCTGTTGACTTCCCGTGTGGCAGACTGCATTGTCAGGGTCATATTTGTGCCTGTATCGCCATCGGGCACAGGGAAAACATTCAAAGCATCAACCGCTTCCCTGTTTTTTTCAAGAAGGGCTGTTCCCGCCATAATCATATCCCGAAGGAGAAGACCGTCAATCGTTTTAAACTGTATCAAAGGAATATTCCTCCGTTTATCAATTATTAAGACGTAAGAAGGATCAGATGCGGATTCCTTCGACCGAAACACTGACCTTGCGAACTTTGACTCCGGTCATGCTCTCAAGTTTGTAACGGACGGTTTCGACGATCGTTTTGCAAACTTCGGAAATAGAGATTCCATATTCAACGATAATATACAGATCAACGTCCAGCATATCGCCGACGTTGCGGATCTGAACGCCCTTTGAAAGATTTTCTCGTCCGAGCCACTCCACGATGCCATCCGTAGCTTTTTTACCGGACATAGCAACAATGCCATAACATTCAAGTGCGGCATAGCCAACGACTTTCATCATGACGTCTTCAGCTATATAAATCGTCCCGAGATCGTTCTTGACCTTACATTCCATGATTGTCTCCTCCTTTGATTTCAAAACCCGGATAAAACCGGCAGATGAACGAAAAAGGATTCAAATTATTATACTTGATTCAATACGTAATATCAAGTCGAAAAAACTTGACATCAATTCGTATTACGCTCATAATATACATAAATGTGATGAAGGGAAGAGTATCCGGAAGGGTGACTTTCAGAGAGCCTTTGCAAGGTGTGAAAAGGCAGTCGCCTCCGGTGAATTACATCCTGGAACAGCCGTGTTGAAATTATGAGTAGGTACGGCCCGGTATGCCGGTTACAGCATTTGAGTGCAAATCCCTTTCGGGGTCTGCAGAATGGAAGTGGTACCGCGGTTCTTCGCCTTCCGAAGGAACCGCTTCTTTTTTTGAAAGGAGAGTGCGTGATATGGACAGTTCACAGTTTAAATTTGCCCATCGGTTCGATCAGGTCTCAGGAAGTGCGATACGTGAGATTTTTAAGGTGATTGCGCAACCAGGCATGATCTCCTTCGCCGGAGGCAATCCTTCTCCTGATGCGCTTCCGGACGAGATTGTTCGGGAAATATCCGGTGAGGTACTCAGAGATAACGGCAAAACTCTTTTGCAGTACGGAGCCACGGAAGGTTATATGCCTTTCCTTGAAAGCCTGAAGGCCTATGTTCAGGATCAGCTTCAATGTAACATTCCGGCGGTGCTTCCGGTCACGGGATCAACGCAGGCGATGGATTTGCTGTGTAAATCCCTGATTGATCCGGGCGACTGCATACTGGTTGAAAACCCTTCGTTTTTAGGAAACATGCAATGCATGAAGCTGTATCAGGCCAGGCTCGTTCCCGTTGACAGCGATGACGATGGTATGATGATGGAAGATCTGGAAGAAAAGATTTGCCGCTATCATCCCAAAATGCTTTATACAATCCCAACTTTCCAAAATCCAACCGGAAAGACTCTTCCTGCGGACCGCAGAAAAAAAGTTGCTGAGCTTGCGGGAAAATATCAGATGGTTGTTGCGGAGGATGATCCGTACAGGGATCTTCGCTATGAGGGATCTCCCCTTCTTTCCATTAAAAGCTTTGACAAAGATGGATGGGTGATGTTTCTGGGTTCTTTCAGCAAGATTATATCGCCTGGTCTTCGTGTGGGCTTTATTGCAGGGCATCCTGATATCATCCGCAAATGCACGGTGGGGAAACAGTCATCGGATGTCCATACAGCCAATCTCAATCAGGCAATTGTTGATCAATTCCTTCGCAGGAACCTTCTTCCGGACCATATTGAGAAAGTATGTGCGAACTATGGTAAAAAAATGAGTTTTATGCTTTCCAAACTTCAAAACTTTCCGGAAGGGGTAACTTTTACAAAACCGCAAGGCGGATTATTCATCTGGGTTGAACTCCCCTCTCATATGGATGCTTTATCTTTGCTGAATAAAGCAATTGAAAAGAAAGTGGCTTTTGTCCCGGGAACACATTTTTGTGTTGACGGAGGACATCTGAATACAATCCGGCTCAATTTTTCCAACAGCACGATAGAGCAGATCGACCAGGGAATGAATGTTCTGAATGATCTGATTATCGATAATATTTAATGACGGAGGGCAAAATGGAACATATTCTTGATATTTTAAAGGAACGTGGCTTTATTGCACAGACGACTTTCGAAGATGAATTATATGAACAGCTTAAAACGCCGACAACTTTTTATGTCGGTTTCGATCCTACGGCAGACAGCCTTCACATCGGCCACTATATTCCCATTATGGCAATGGCTCATATGCAGAAAGCCGGCCATAAACCCATTGCTCTAATGGGTGGCGGTACTGCCATGATAGGCGATCCTTCAGGCAAAACGGATATGAGGAAAATGATGACAACTGAAACAATTGATCATAATGTTGAATGCATAAAAAAGCAGATGTCACGATTCCTGGACTTTTCGGATGATAAAGCAATTATAGTCAATAATGGTGATTGGCTCAGAAATCTGAACTTTATTGATTTCATGCGGGACATAGGTTCCATGTTCTCTGTAAACAAAATGCTTACTGCGGAATGTTATAAAGCCCGTATGGCTACAGAAAACGGATTAAGCTTTCTCGAATTTACCTACATGCTGATGCAAAGCTATGATTTTCTTGAACTTTTCCACAGATATGGCTGCAGGCTTGAAATGGGTGGAAATGATCAATGGAGCAACATGCTTGGCGGTGCTGATCTGGTTCGGAGAAAAGAACAGGAAAAAGCATTTGCCTGCACATTCCAGCTTCTGCTGACACATGATGGAAGGAAAATGGGAAAGACTGAGGCAGGTGCCCTGTGGCTGGATGCGGAAAAAACTTCACCGTACAATTTCTATCAGTATTGGAGGAATGTGGACGATAAGGATGTGGAGAAGTGCCTTTCCCTGCTGACATTCCTGCCGATGGATGAGGTGCGGAGACTTGGAAAACTGCAAGGTGCTGAGATCAATGAAGCAAAGAAAATTCTGGCATATGAAGTTACGAAGCTTGTTCATGGCGAGGAAGCTGCCAGGCAGGCTGAGGCTGGTGCCAATGCTCTGTTTTCCGGCGGCGCAGAAGGAGGCAACATTCCGACGCTGACTGTTACTGAGGGAGAGCTGACTGCAGATTCACGTATTTCTACCCTGCTCGTTCGGTCCGGACTGTGCAAAAGCCAGAGTGATGCACGTAAACAAATTGAGCAGAATGCTGTTTCAGTGGACAATCAAAAAATATCAGATCCCTCTGCTGCCCTTTCAGCTGAGATGATTGGAAAATCCGGAGTATTGCTGAAAAAAGGCAAAAAAGGCTTCTGCCGAGTGGTTCTTGGATGAACAATTTCTATTTGACGATTCATCATTCTTCCAGGGATGAAGTCATCATCCAGAAAAGCCGGTTTATCGGCTGTGCTGCACCTTGTGAAACAGAAGAAGATGCACTGGAATTCATACGCTCTGTTCACGATCAGTACAGGGATGCAAGACACTGGTGTTATGCCTATGTAATCGGGCAGAACAGAGGCATTATGCGGTACAGTGACGACGGAGAACCTTCAGGTACCGCCGGAATGCCGATGATGGATGTTATAAAAAACAGCGGAGTTGTGAACTGCTGCGTTGTTGTGGTCCGGTACTTTGGCGGAGTCCTGCTTGGTACCGGAGGGTTGGTCCGTGCATATACGCAGGGATGTAAACTTGCACTGCAGGCCTCCGGAATTATACGTATGGAACTTACGGATGTCAGGGAATGCAGGGTATCCTACGCAGCATGGAATATGATCCAGCATGCTCTGCAGAATACATCCTTTTCCCTGGACCGGATTGAGTATTCAGATATGGTTTCCTTTCTCCTTTGCACAAAAGCTGAGGATACCGTGTCGGCCGTCAGCATGATTGACAATTTGACAGAGGGAAAAGCACGCTGGAAAGAAATTGGAATCAAATATACTCCCTGGCCTGTTTAAACAGGTCCAGGGAGTTTTCCGTTACGGCTGCTTCCAATGCTGATGAATCTGATCCGAAACGAATCGCAGATGTGACATAGTAATCAGTTCTATGGAACCAAAGGGCGCACACAGAAGTCTTTCAACAGCCAGCCTGTACTGACTGACCACATTCATCAGTTCTGAGTAATCAATATCGGAATTATCCTTTTCACAAGCCAGCATATAATCACATACTTTCAGCCAGAGCCTGTTGGACAGACGCAGGATAGTTTCTGCAAAGAAGTCCGATCTGCTGCAGGAAAAGATCCCCTCTTCTGTTCCTGATGCAAGAAGCATGGCTGCCTGCTCAAAATATGTATCGGTTAATTCCTGCTCGTAAAAAGTACGGAGAGAGGTGCCTTCCGGTTGATCGAATACGGGAAGAATCATCATGAGGAAAGAGATTTTTTCACCGGAGAACGGAATCATACCGGATAACAAATGATTCAGTTTATCCAGAGTTGAATCATTCACCCTGGAATCAGCAGCCATATTCTCAGCACCGCTTTTTGCATGGATCCTGCAGATTTCTTTTAAAAGTGCTTCCTTACTGAC
>ODAI011361887.1_pt1 | contig 24950 bp, 16 predicted proteins | sample 1539321 | NCBI WGS metagenome assembly ODAI01 (sample SAMN02144231, study PRJEB22623) | gut metagenome | biome: sheep rumen | host: Ovis aries | place: New Zealand
CGGATGTAGCAGCATCTGGTATTGATTCATGGGTACATTATGCAAAATATGGAATAAAAGAAGTGCTGGATAACGGACTTAATCCTCCGGCAAATCTGTTTTTCAGAGAAGGCTATGAGCTGATGTATCCGGATGTAGCAGCATCTGGTATTGATTCATGGGTACATTATGCAAAATATGGAATAAATGAAGAGCACGATAACGGTCTTAATCCTCCGGCCGAGCTGTTTTTCAGAGAAGGCTATGAGCTGATGTATCCGGATGTAGAAGCATCTGGTATTGATTCATGGGTACATTATGCAAAATATGGAATAAAAGAAGGGCGGGATAACGGTCTTAATCCTCCGGCCGAGCTGTTTTTCAAAGAGGGCTATGAGCTGATGTATCCGGATGTAGCAGCATCTGGTATTGATTCATGGGTACATTATGCAAAATATGGAATAAAAGAAGGGCGGGATAACGGTCTTAATCCTCCGGCAAATCTGTTTTTCAGAGAAGGCTATGAACTGATGTATCCGGATGTAACCGCGGCAGGTATTGATTCATGGGTACATTATGCAAAATATGGAATAAAAGAAGGGCACGACAACGGATTAAATCCTCCCGAGTCGTTGTTTTCTAAAGAATTCTACCAGTTCCTGCATTCTGACGTAGAAAAATCCGGAAATAATCCATGGATCTATTACGTCAAAAACTACAATAACGATCTGAAGAATGTTATATACCCGATAGTAAGGAAACAAAACAACGGGGAAGATGCCTGTAGCCAAAATACTGTACTGCTTATTTCTCACGAATTATCAGTAACAGGAGCGCCGTACTGTGTAAACCAGATGGCAAAGCTGTTCGCTGAGGCAGGTTACAGAATTGAAATCTGGACCCTTCCGAGAATTATTGATCCGCATATTTTTGATGATTTGGACTGCAGTATTTATGTGGTACCGAAAATTGCCGAGGATTTTAAAGATCTGGATTCAGTAATAAAAAAATTCTCCTTTATTATTTGCAATACCACTTTAACTGCATCATATGCAAATTATCTTATGAATAAAGGAGTGAATTATCTTTGGATCATTCACGAATGTAAATTCATCCCTAACTTTTTGAATGACATTGGATTCAATACATCAATTCTTGCAAAGTGTAAAACAAATACCTATGTTGTATCAGAGTATGTATCAGACTATTTGTATAATAAATTTAATGTAAGACTCCCTGTTCTTCATAATTTCATTGATGATCTATACAATGAAAAAAGAGCCGGAAACTCAACCGGTCTGTCAGAATATCCGCAAAAAATCATTTTCACATTCTGCGGTTCAATGGATGATAATAAAAGACTGAATGACTGTATTTATGCTTTTTTACGTTTGAATATCAGGTTATGTGATCAATGGGAATTCAATATAGTAGGAAGTTTAAACAAAACAAATGAACCGTTCTGGGGAAAGCTGGTAGATATTACAAAACCGTACAGTAACATCATATGGCATAATAAATTAGTAGGAAATGCCAAACTGGCAGTATTTAACAAAACAGATGTTTTTCTTGTTCCATCAAAAGAAGAGCCGGGAACTCTTGTTGTTATTGAAGCGGCAATGCTTGCTAAAACGTTTGTTATTACAAAAAATGTCGGTACCAAATACCTGGCCAGAGACAATGCCGGGTTTATTCTGGATCGATTTGACATTGAAAGTATTAAGGATTGTATACAGAACATACTATCCATGTCTAAAAAAGCTCTTGCTGCGAAAGGGGCAGCAGCGAGAAACAATTATCTTGCCACTTCAACCAGGGAAATTTTCAAAAAGAATTTTTATTCCATTTTCAATAAACTTAATACTGCCAGTCAATTTAATGCAGCCAATTCTGCTGGTATAACAGATCTGCTTTCCACTGAGGATCATCTGGTTCCTAACTGCCGGACTGATGGTGACAATACAATTATTTTGAGAAATGTGAATTTACATTCAGAAGCTCGTCTGAATTGTGACAGTAATAATTTGAACCTTGTTAATGAATATTTAACCAATAATCATAAAACCATATATGTTATTATTGTCGTCCATAATAATTTTAAATTTTTGCAGCCGTTGTTTGACTCCCTAAAAGTTAATACCGATGTACCGCATAAATTTATTTTTATGGATGATTGTTCCAGTCAGGAAACCAGGGAATGGCTTGATAACAACGTAAAAAACAGGTCTGACTGTATTCTGCTCGAAAATAAAACCAGACAGGGATTTGTAAAATCGGTAAACACAGCAGTTGAATACGCTGATAATGATTTTGTTGTACTGGATCCTAAAGCGGAACTTCCTCCGCACTGGTTATCGCGACTTGTTTATCCGCTGTATAGAGATCAGAAAACTGCCACAGTATCCCCTGTTTCAAATTACGGAGATCTATCAGGTTATCCTTTTGCCTGCAGAAATGATTTGAACCGTGAGTTTCTAAGTCAGCTGTCAGTTTCAAAAATTGATTCAAGTTTCACCTCAGGAGCAGATAAATACATCAATGTGCCTCACGGCAACATTATTTGTACTGCCGTTTCACTTAAAGCATGGAAAACAACAGGATGTTTTAATGAACTTCTGTATGATGATCGTTCCTGTGCAGATATTGATTTTTGTCAAAGGGCGGTAGCAGGCGGCTGGAAAAACACAATGGTGCCAGACCTGTTTGTAGGATATACCGGGGATGATTCTCCACTGCCGGAAGAGTCTCTGGCAGAAGAAGGTGGAGCCCGGCGGATAATTAAACAACTTTATCCCGATTACTGCACATGTGTTCATATTTTTTTCAGAAAATATCCGTTCGGAAGTTCTTTGGCTCAATCAATTTATCAGCTGGCAAAAGCTGATAACTGCAAATTTATATTACATGATGATTTGCCGGTGTTCAGCTATAACTCCGTGCATGACAACAGCATGATGCTTATAAAAAAGAACCACTCTGTTGATTATAGGTTTGTTATCCGGTATAAAGGTATAACCTTGGTTATGGAAAATGTTTCCTTCGAAGATGCTGTAAAAATATCCTCTGAACATGGATTAACGCTGGAATAAAAAAATATAAATATCGTTACGGATTTGAGTAAAAACCGCCCCGCTTTTTTTGTTGGTGAATAATAATGAAGTGTGTGGTGCGGGCAGATTGTAACCTCAGGTTAGTTTTCTCTTCTTCGAGAAAAGGTTTGGCAGTCTTTTGTTTTTTCTAGCTCCTTATTTTATTTTGCCGCCGGGAGCATTACTTTTTAGGATATTTGGCATTGTATACCGGAATTCTGAATATTCTTATCAGCAGTCTTCCGTTAGAGGTAATTCTCTTATCGAATGTGAATCTGCGTAATACATGAGCAAACGGACCTGTTACAAAATCATTCCACCATGATTTATCAAAGCCGCAGATCCGCTTATTGTGTAATGAAACCAAAACCCCAAGTATGCGTTCGATGGCGTGAGCCTTGGTACCTCCGAGTTTTCCTGATTCAGACCGTTCAAACTCCTCATATACCAGAGCGCTATCGATGAGAGGTTTTAAAATATCGGACCTGACCATAAACATGGTACCGGCAATATATTTGGAACCGGTTACATTTTCTGCGTTTAATTTATGAACATAATTACAGATCATTTTTTTCTCCTCCTCATCAGAGGAGGATACAGCCGATAAAAGATAGCAAGAGCCGATCATTCCTATAGATTGATCAAGCTGCATTCTTTCAAGATTTTTTTTGAACAGTCCGGTGGAACCCGCAATAGCATTAATCAAAAATTTAGACCATAATACACGTGAAATAAAGCGTCCGTTGAAAAACACATCAATTCCATGCTGTACCCGTTTCGTATGCAGTTTAATAATGTAATTATAATCTTCAAGATCTACTGACTGTAATAAAAAGAAGAATGGTTGTATATCGTATCCGTTATTCGGCATCCGTATCAGCGACATACCTTTTACCCGGCTTTTTTCAATTGTGTATATATCTAAATCAGATACATCTGAACTTACGGTTGTCAGAATTTTTACTTCAACAGATTTTTCAGCAACAATGTTTTGCAGAATTTTTTCGATCCTGAACCAGGCTTTTATGTAGTAGACATGGACATGAACCAGAACTTTAACCATTCGTAACAGACGCTTATTTTTTATCTATGTTATTGATATTATTGATATTATAGCATTAAAAGTGAATTCTACGCTAACACGATAATCTCCGGAATTCCTAAGGCTGATTTGGTCAACTGCGAAAAAAACTCATGTTTTTGCCCTTTAAAATTCCGGTAGAGTTGATCTGATAAAGGAGAATATGTTCACCGGAGAATTTGACAGGATAAAACTGAACGTGTTCACAGAAAACCTTTGACACGCTATAGCTCACAGACGGCAGTTAAACCGCGAACAGGTCACAAAAGAAAAAAAGGTCACTTTATCAGTAAAACAAGGTGACATAGTCCCGTCATAACAGACCTAAAAAATAAATTCATATTGCATAGAACAGATGTTAAAATCGATACTTGTTGGCATGATACGGTACGTTTGCAAATGAAAAGATTTTCTGTATATTGTTTTTATGACAAAGACGGTATAGCCGGTCAGTATGTATTCTATTATCTAAATGCTTTGAAAGAAATTTCCGATTACTTATTCGTAGTAATAAACGGGGACATTGATGAAACATATAAAACCGGATTACAATCGATAGCAGATCGGGTTGATATCCGTGAAAATTACGGATTTGACGCCTATGCATACAAATATGCTCTGAATGAATGTAAAAATATTCTTTCAGAGTACGATGAACTGATTTTTTCAAACAATTCTTTTTACGGACCGGTATATCCTCTGACAGATGTGTTTGAACACATGGAGAGTAAGAACCAGCCTTCTGCCAACACTTCAAACATAGACTTTTGGGGAATAACACTTCATCCACGGATCAAAGCAAGAATTAACGAAAAGCAAAAACTTCCCTATATTAACGAACATATTCAGAGTTATTTTCTGGTATTCAACCGTCAGGTTTTTTTATCAAAAACATTTTCAGATTTTTTTCAAAATCTCCCTCCTATCGATAATTTTCTCGATGCAGTGGTTTTATTTGAACTCGAACTGACCAGAGTTCTAAGTGAAGATGGACATTTCAGATATTCCAGCTATGTGGATCCTGAAAAATTCCCTGACTGCAACTGTACAATTCCCTATCCGTATGATTTGTACCGTGACGGAAAAACCCCGTTCATAAAACGCAAGGTATTTTTCGAAAAATACCATGAAATTATAAGTCTGAACCGCGGCAACCAGTCCCGCCGGCTGCTTGATGAATTGAAAAACTCAGGCTCCTACCCTGTTGAACTGATTTGGAATGATCTCCTCCGGACTCAGCGTATGTCCGTGCTGAGAGAAAATCTTCACCTGAATTCCATTATTGACGGTTCAATACCGTATCCTCACTGCGCAGAAGAAAACAAAAGGAAGGTGGCACTAATCCTGTATATCTACTATGAGGATCAGGTTGAAAACTGCCTGAAAGACGCGCTTAAGCTTGTCTCTCTAGCCGATATATTTGTGGTATGTTCCCGCAGGGAAACCCTTAAAAAGGCGCAGGAACTTTTTTCCGGGAGAAACTTCCGGAAAGTTGAATTCATTTTGAAACAGAACAAAGGACGGGATCTTTCATCATATCTTATTGATGCAAGATTTGTATTCGATCAATATGACTACGTCTGCTATTTCCACGACAAGAAAAGTCCGCAGCTGGCCAACATATATACCGTCCGCGATTTCTATGAACACTGTATCGAATCAATACTTGATTCGGAAAATACAGCAGTCAGCATCATCAGGGAATTCGAAGAAAATCCAAAACTTGGTCTTTTAGTTCCTCCTCCTTTGAACTGGGGACCTTTCTATCCGTCTGAGTACAATCTTAATCCCCAAAACAGAGAACTTATGCACCATCTGATAGACGAACTGCATCTTAACGTTCCTTTCGATGATTATCCGGTTGCACCTTACGGAGATTTTTTCTGGGTAAGGTCCGCAGCTATCAAACCGCTGTTCAACAAAAACTGGACCTATGATGATCTGCCGGAAGAACCGATTGCTGTTGACGGCACCATACTTCACGCGCTGGAAAGAATAATCCCGTTCTGTATCCAGAGTGCAGGCTATTACACTTCCTGGATTAATTCCGCTTCATCCCAAAAACTTTACACTGACAACTGCTACTACTACGCCAGAATGTTCAATCAGACAATGTTCAAGCTGTTTCCTTTCTGTGATTTGTCGTCAATGCGAATATTTTTAACCCAAATCGAGAGAAAACAGGATAACCGGCAGCTCGAAATACAACCGGATGATAACAACCACAATAACCGCCGGATATCTCAAATCATTGCCGATTACGACAATATAAGAAGAAAATATCGCAAATATTTTATTTTGAATATTCTTTCGCTGGGAATCATCCCTAAATTCAGAAGAAGGAAACTTAAAATAAAAAAAATCATCAATAATCAATTTAAACATGGCTAGCAATCCGTGCCATTTTTTCAATAGAAGTTGGCAATCAGAGTAACAATAACTGACTGGCATCATAGGTTTTCAGACATTACCCGGAATTTCATTCTGTTCTTTATTCATTGAATAAGGAACATGCCGGGTACCTACCGCTTCTATTTGAACAATGATCTGCAGTTCTGTTTCAACCGTGCATTGTTCCCTACAGAGCCAAAAGCAATATAAATCAATACGTTAAGCAAAAAATTAACGGGATTTCCGGTATACAAAGTTTGCACTTTAGGGCTATAATTACCCTATCTTATGTTTTTTATTCGGATACAGGTTGGTCTGTTGGCAGTGCGTTGCGCGAATATTTTAGTTTAAACAGTGAAACTTATAAAAAAAGCCGGTGTTTAACTACGAAAAGATCAAGAAATTTCACCGTATTTTCAGAGGTTCTGTTTGTCCAAATTTACAAAAAAACGGCGTCATCAGAAATCAGAATACCTGAACCAATGATAGGATTTTCATTTGTGAAAAAAATTGCAGTGTTGATTCCTTGTTTCAACGAGGAAAAAACAATAGAAAAAGTAATTACCGATTTTAAGAATAACACTCCGGAAGGAACGGTTATTTATGTTTTCGACAATAATTCAACCGACCAAACAGCTGAACTTGCAGGAAAGACCGGAGCTGTTGTCGTAAAGGAACCGCTGCAGGGAAAAGGAAATGTTATCCGTTCAATGTTCAGAAAAATTGATGCGGACTGCTATCTGATGGTTGACGGAGATGATACATACCCGGCTGAATATGCCTCACAGATGTGTGATGAAGTGATTAACAATCAGGCTGATATGGTGGTTGGAGATCGCCTCAGTTCCACCTACTTTTCCGAAAACAAAAGACCGTTTCATAACAGTGGCAACGTAATGGTCAGATATCTGATCAACCGGATTTGGAAAAAGAACAAGTGCAGAATATATGATGTGATGACCGGATACCGTGCATTTTCCAGACAGTTTGTAAAATCATTCGCCATAACATCCCACGGATTCGAAATTGAAACCGAGATGACCATTCATGCACTGGATAAAAATATGGTAATAAAGAATATCCCGATTGAATACAGAGACAGACCTGAAGGTTCAACAAGTAAACTGAATACCTTCTCCGATGGATTCAAGGTTATATTTACCATTTTCAGGCTCTTCAGAGAATACAAACCGCTTCACTTTTTCGGCATTCTTGCAGTTATGTTTCTGCTGTTATCCGTGGTACTGGGAATTCCTGTCCTGATCGACTTCTTCACAACGGGAACCGTTCCTAAATTTCCATCACTGATTGTATCCGCTGCAAGCATGGCTATTTCAGTGCAGCTGTTCATCTGCGGACTAATTTTAGATAACATATCCGTAATGCATAAGAAGGATTTTGAACTCTATCTGATAAGTATATCATCGAAAAATGATCAGCTTTAAGTTAAGCACAAAGTTTATCAAGTTCTGTATTGTCGGTACCATAGGTTTTCTGACTGAAGCACTTATAATCCATCTGGTAAAAGTTATATACCCGGATTTTCTGCTGTATGTAAGATTCATTTCCTTTCCGGCGGCTTTGGCCGTTACCTGGCTCCTGAACCGAATTTTTGTTTTCGAATCAGGTAATTCCAAAATCAAAGAAGTGTCAAAGTATGCACTCGTGCAGACCTTCGGAGCAATACTCAACATTCTGGTATATACACTGCTGCTTCTGCTTTCAGATTTTTTTGTCGAATACCCTGTTCTGGCGCTGGCCGCAGGATCGGCGGTTGCGCTGTTCAGTAATTATTATCTATCAAAATACTGGGTGTTCTAGATATGCACAAAACAATAGAAACAGCTTATAGTAAAATTAAAGGTTTAACCGGATTTATTAATTTTAAGGTCATTTTAGTAGCCCAGATCCTGCTGCTGGTTATTGGTGTTTCCTTTGGATTAACCGGTTCAAACATAGTATGTATGCGCAATTACGGGAACTTCTTTTCGTATGATTTACACCAGTTTACCGGAAAATGTCAGGAGATCAGATCAGATGAATGGGCGGTTGATACGCCTCTGGCAATCAGCCAGTTCAATAACCATAATGAGCAGTTTCCTTTAAAAAACAAAAATTTCGGCATTGAGGGGAAACAAATGTCGGTTGTTCATGATACGGGAACACCTGTGGCAGAACCTGCACTGCTGGCCAAACCGGCAACATGGGGATTTTTCATGTTTGACTTGCGCAGAGCCTTATCCTGGTACTGGCTGTTTCCGCTTTTTATTGCAATAAACGGGATATTCCTGTTTCTACAACTGCTCTTCAGGGGACAGACGGCAGCCAACTTTGCCCTGAGTCTATGTCTGGTGTTTTCCTACCATTCAGTTGTATGGTCTTTCTGGCCGGCATACCAGATTGGCTTAGGAGCTCTGGCAACATCTTTTTTCATTCTCTTGTATCAAAATGAAAAGATGCTGACTAAGTTCATCTTCAGTATTCTTCTCGGTTTATCAGTTGCCGCGCTGATCCTTACCCTCTATCTGCCTCGAATCATTCCTGTCGTAACATTCTTTTCCCTTGTGCTGGCAACCTATTTCATCAGGGAAAAACTGTATAAACGGACCCCGCTTAATTATCTGTTTCTGTTCATTGCCCTGATAATAACTGTTTCCATAGGTCTGTCCTGGTATATAAACAACAGGGAAGCAGTCAACGCAATTCTGGAATCAAGTTATCCCGGACTGCGCAGAACCTACTACGGTGGCGGTCACTTATGGGATGAATTCAGAGGATGGCTGTATCCGGTCCTGCTGAAAAGCGATTTGGGATTTTTGAATATTTCAGAACTTGGAATATATTGTTCATATATTATTCCATTTGCCTATATTCTCCTTAAATTAAGAAAATCAATCGATTTGATAATAGTTTCGATAGTTATATTTTTATTATTCTCCTATACCTACATATACGTGGGCATTCCGGAGATAATCGGAAAAATCACCTTTTGGAACAGAACGACATTCAGAGCAATAATAGGTACAGATCTTGCCTTGATAGTATTAGCTGCCTGGCTCTACAGCAAGAGAGAGATAATTAAAGAAACAGCTGTAGATCAGTTAGTAGCACTGGTTATTTTTTCTTCAACATTGTTTATTCTTGTACACTACATGCCTGATGTGGCGAAATCCAATATTTTTGTATATGACATCAGATTTACCTGGGCAGTTATCATACTGCTGGTATGTACATATTCCGCAGTTACCAACATCCGGATCTTTCCTTATGTGTACATGATATCACTCCTGTGTTTTACTCTTCCATGGCACCCTTTATCCAGAGCACCGAGTTATCTTAAACCCAATATTCCTTCGGCAATACTGGATGATCATGAAGTTAAATATCACGGGAAACTTGTTGTTGCCACAGATGACTTTGTCAGACCAAACATAATTGCAGCAACCGGACTGCCGGTGCTGAACAATACATCTCACTACACCGACAAGTCTATATTCGATGCATTTTACAAAAACGAATCAAACAGCAGTGATTATAATAGATTCCATCATATGCATATAAAAATAACCGATTCCGGCGATCCAAAAGTTGAAATTCCCTACGGGGACGTTATCAGACTGTCAATTCCGGGCAATACTTTTGATTTCACCAGACTGCATTCTGATTTTCTAATGACATATGCCGGTAACAAAGACATTCTTCAAAACAATGCAACATTGGTGTTTATTGCAGAACAAGACGGTTTTGCTTATTACAAAATCAAATAATCAGTTGTTTTGATCAGCGCACCGACATCATGACTATGGGAACAGTACAGAAAAATGTCAAGCTGTTCCCTGCCGGTGCTCCACCACACGGTTGATTGATAGTTATTTCAAAACAGAACCTCTCTCCCTTAATTACCAAAATTTGATTAATAATTATACAACTACACAGTTTTATCAATCTGTTATTCAAAAAAAACTTTATTTATACCATCTGATCCATTATAATCTTCCTGTTTTCCAAATTCCCATCGTCTAGAGGCCTAGGACGAAACCCTCTCAAGGTTTAAACACGGGTTCGACTCCCGTTGGGAATGCCACTAAAGTTAACATCAGACAAATCAATCCTCAAGCCCGAAGCATCCATGTGATCAGTCTTTATAGGGAATAGTGTTTTCGCTGTTTTTCAACCGGGATTGCTGCTTTGTCGTTTTTCCCATTTCATCCTCTCAATAAATAATTTCACCATCTAAAAAACATGACGCTCCACTGGACTATATTCGTGAAAAGCTTCAAAAATCGAATCTGCTGAAAACTGTGTTCACTGCTACCTATGCTAGAATACCGGGATGGGTAAATAAAAAAACGCTGCACCGGAACAGACGGAAGTCCTTCCTACCTACCGGCAAACAAAATCAAACCCGGCGGACCGGAATAACAGAATAACAAGGGTTCTTATTATGAGCACTATAAACAGAAAACTCTCGGTAACATTTACAGTTCCCCTTTTTATCATTGCCTTCTTTGCCATTGCCGGAATTTACACCATGGGCAGAACCTCTGCGACCAGGGCAAGCCAGACCATCTTCTCCAGCATGCTGGAATCAAACAGCAGATATATCAGTGACTGGGTGGGAGAAAACATAAAATACGTAAAAAACTATGCAGAGCTGGTCAACAGCGACAAACTTAAAATCAACACTCTGAGTGATGCAAGACTTTCCGGAATTGCAACCTCGGTGGTAGGATGTCTTTCACTCTCCTTTGCTTCAGAAACCGACGGCAAACTGTACTCCCCGATCACCGATCCGGATGAACTGCAGAAAAGCGGCTATGAACCCAGAAAGCGCGACTGGTATACAAATGCGGTAAAAAAGGGCGGAGCTCCGGTTATTTCCGATCCATACATTGATGCCGTCAGCCAGAAACAGATCATTACCATATCCCAGCAGGCAAAGGGCGGCGTAGCGGCAGCCGACATCACCACTGAAACCATTTCCGAGCTGATTACACAGATGCAGGTTCCCGGCAACGGCTTTGCCGTGATCACCTACGGCGACAACAACCGGATCCTGGCCCACCCTGACATGGAGATGACAGCAAGAGGGATCAGTGAAATAGACGCAAGCCTGACCTCCGCAAAGATTTCAGAAATTATGGACAATTCAGCAGAGGGGCTCACAACCAGGATTGAATTTACCGGAGGAAAGACCATGGTGGCAATGGGAATTCCAATCAGTACGCTTAACTGGAGAATGATCATCTTCATTGAAAGAGAGTTCTTCTACACCACAACCAACCGGATGCTTACCATTGTAAGTCTGCTTACCCTGCTGATTGCCGTTCTGGCATATTTCGGCCTTAAGATCTACGTTGCAAGAAAGATGGTAGTTCCGATCAAGGCGGTAAGACGTCATATCAGTGCACTTCGCAACGGTAAGATCGCTCTCAACTCCAAACTGGAGGTTGATTCCGACGATGAAATCGGGGATATGAGTTCATCACTGAATGATTTCCTGGAGCATCAGTACGGCAGCATCGAGCAGATCAGCGAACAGATCAGAAGCCGACATCAGTCAGCCCAGGAAAGCAGCCGCACCTTTCTGGAGAGTGTGGACTCCCAGAAGGAGAATGTCTCCTCCATGACCTCCATGTTAAGAAGCATGGATGAGCTGACCAGAAACATCATCGAAAAGACCGGCATAACCCTCAGAAACATCGGTGAAATCAGCCGCACCTCGGAAAACGGCATCAGTCTGGTTTCCGAATCCAAGAACACCATGGAAAGGCTGTCCTCCTCCATCAGCACCACCGAGCAGGCCATCACCAGCACCGCCAACTATTCCGAGGAGATCGCCCACCTGTCTGAAAACATCAAGGCCATTGCCGATCAGACCAACCTGCTGGCACTCAACGCCGCTATCGAATCCGCCCGTGCAGGCGAACACGGCCGCGGCTTTGCGGTGGTTGCAGACGAGGTGCGCGGACTTGCCATCAAGACCAGGGAATCAACCGACAAGATCCAGACCACGGTTGAGGCGCTCACCGCCAGCATGCAGAGTACCATTAACAAGATTGAAACAAGTCTGGATGACTGCCGGACATCCATGGACTGCAATGAAAGGGTTATCCGGTTCATGAACAGCATCCTCGAACAGATCAGCACCACCAACAGTACCGCCGCACAGATCACCGACTGCGCCAACGAGCAGACCAGCATGATTACCACGGTTGATCACGAAATTGAAAAAATCAACCGGGTACAGGCAGTTGTGGAGACCTCGATGAACCAGATGGTGGATACCAACCGTGAGGTGGAAAGGGAAACCAACACACTGATCGAGGATCTTCTGCAGAACCGGAAAACCAGCTGATCAAGAGACGAATTGAAACCTGATTGATCGTTCCTCTCTTTCCGACGGGCCGGCAGGGAGAATGATCAATCAATCAATCAATCAATCAATCGATCACTCACTCGTTCTATCAATCATTTGTCCGTAGTGCCTTCACTATCGTACTGTCAGCCTGCGAAATCGACTGACAGACGGATCGTATAGCACACTTACGTCACAGTAAGAACATCGCCTCCGCACCGCCCGGATCCTCCGACTGCAGCTTCACTTCAGTTACGGTTCACACCGATTCATTTTCACTACGGTGCAAAACCGGGTTCCTCTTCTACAGTCTCACTTCTCTAATCACCCTTCTATAGACTCACTCCTATAGACTCACTTCTCAAATCTCCCTTCTACAGTCCCTCTCCTCTCCTCTCCGCTCCCCTGCACTGCCCACCAGATTTTCTCATTGTCCCACTTGCCTCCTCTGTGTCCGTACTTCTCCCCGCGCCGACCTGCAGCATATCCCGCGCACCGCGCAAATTCAGTTCAAAGTACGGCATCCCTCTGCACCCGCGGGTTACCCGGAAAAGAACCATTTGCGCTGTTCGCGACTCCCGGAATACCATTTTTTGAACAATTAATCAGTTATTGAAACAGTGTAAAAATTCCGCTATAATTTGAAGCAGATCAAAAAGTTGATTTAGAGATTAACAATGAACACAAACTTTATTTTATCTATTCATCATCATCATCGTCCTAAATAGTCTTTCAGGATGGTGAGCTGGAAGACATTATCTTCCGGCGGGCAGATCGAAAAAAGTTGCTGAACCCTTGGAAGATAACCGCTTCCGAGGGTTTTAGTTTTTAAGTTTATTACAAGTGGGAGGAGCTGTTCACCGCAAGGAGGCAGCCAGGATAGTTATGAGTAGCAATCGTTTAAGAATAGCAATGCAGAAATCCGGCAGATTAAGTCAGGATTCACAGGATTTATTGAAGAGCTGCGGCTTGAAGATCAACAAGCGCGAGGATCGTCTGATCGCTCACGTGGAAAACATGCCGATCGACATACTGCGCGTACGTGACGACGATATTCCGGGGCTGGTAATGGACGGCGTGGTTGATCTGGGGATCGTAGGCGAGAACGTACTGGAGGAGACCAGACTTGAGCGTGTGGCTCTGGGACTTAGAACCGAATTCAAGACTCTGCGCCGTCTTGACTACGGTGACTGCCGTCTGTCACTGGCAATTCCGACCGAAGAGGTTTGGCACGGAGAAGTGTCTCTCAACGGCAGCAAGATCGCAACCACCTATCCGAACCTGCTCAAGCAGTATCTGAACAAATTTGAAATCGAATACAAGCCGGTTCTTCTGACCGGTTCTGTAGAAGTGGCTCCCCGTGCCGGTCTTGCCGATGCAATCTGTGATCTGGTAAGTTCAGGTGCCACCATTGAAGCCAACGGTCTCAAAGAGGTTCAGGTTGTCTTCAGATCAAAAGCGGTGCTGATCCAGCGTTCCAAGGAGCTGTATCCTGAAAAGCAGGCAGTACTTGATCAACTTCTGCCACGCCTTGACGGCATGCTGAAGGCCCGCGGCAGCAAATACATCATGCTTCACGCTCCTAAGGACAGTCTCGACCGGATCATTGAACTTCTGCCTGGTGCGGAAAAACCTACCATTCTGCCTCTTGCCCATACCGACAAGATGGTTGCAGTGCATGTAGTTGCCAAGGAATCCCACTTCTGGGAGACCATGGAGAAAATCAAGCAGCTGGGTGCAAGTTCCATTCTGGTACTGCCGATCGAGAAGATGCTCGACTAACTGCAGACAGTTCACCGGCCGGAGCACAGAACACCAATGCAGGTTCCCTGTGCAGGAGCACAGGTTGACAGCTGTTCCGGTCTAACGATCAACATAGAAAACTATACAAAGGCTGATAGACAAAAATGCGTACCGTAATCTGGAAAGATTTATCAGAAGCTGAACGTCAGGAGGTTCTGACCCGTCCTGCCGTAAGTTCAAAACTTGATATTGTCGGCATCGTCACCGATATCGTGGACAGGATCAAAAAGGAAAAGGATCAGGCACTGCTGGAATTCACCGCCAAGCTTGATCATGTTACCGACGGCAAGATCAGACTGACTGCGGAGGAAATCTCCGAAAAATGCGCCGCAGTACCGCAGGCGCTCAAGGATGCCATCGTTCATGCAAAAGAGAATATCAGCGCCTTCCACGAGCAGCAGAAGACCGCTCCGGTGGTAGTGCACACCCAGCCGGGGATCACCTGTGAACTGCACACCCACGCCATCGACAATGTAGGTCTGTATGTTCCCGGAGGTTCCGCACCGCTGGTAAGCACCGTGCTGATGCTGGCAATTCCGGCACAGATCGCAGGATGCAAAAGAGTGATCATGTGCTCCCCTCCTCCGGTTGCCAATGAAATCGTATATGCAGCACAGCTGTGCGGTGTTCAGGAAATCTACACCATCGGCGGTGCCCAGGCGGTTGCAGCCATGGCATACGGCACCGAGACCGTGGGCAAGGTGGACAAGATTTTCGGACCGGGCAACGCCTTTGTTACCGAAGCCAAGAAACAGGTGTCCAAGGACAACCGCGGCGCCTCCATCGATATGCCGGCAGGTCCTTCCGAGGTACTGGTAATTGCAGATCGCAAATCAAATCCTGCCTTTGTCGCCTCAGATCTGCTGTCACAGGCCGAACACGGTCCGGACTCCCAGGTGATCCTGGTTACCGAAGATCTGGAATTCAGCAGACAGGTGGAAGCAGAACTTGAAAAGCAGCTTGCAGTGCTGCCGCGCCGCCAGATTGCAGAAAAAGCCCTCTCGGCAAGCCGCATCATTATCTGCGACAATATGAATGATGCCTGCGAAATTTCCAACGAATATGCGCCGGAACATCTGATCCTGCAGGTGGAGAACGCCCGCAGCCTGCTGCCGCAGCTGCGCAATGCCGGATCGATCTTCGTCGGAGCCTGGACTCCGGAATCAGCCGGCGACTATGCCAGCGGCACCAACCACACTCTTCCTACCTACGGTTATGCGAAGACCTATTCAAGTCTCGGTCTTGCCGACTATATGCGCCGCTATACCGTGCAGGAGCTGACTGCCGATGCACTTAAGGCACTGAGCGGCACCATTATTGAGATGACCAATGCCGAAGGTCTGATGGCCCACCAGCGTGCGGTAACCGTCAGAACAGCACAGATGAAGGGAGACAGATAATATGTCACTTACCGAACTTGCCTGTAAAAGGGTGCAGGAGCTGACTCCGTACCAGTCGGCCCGCAGGATTGGAGGAAAGGGCAGGATCTACCTTAATGCCAATGAAAATCCCCTCAGCATCAACTATGAACTTGACTCCGGATGCTATAACCGGTATCCGGACTGCCAGCCGGAAGAGGTTCTGAGCGCCTATGCCGCATACGCCGGTCTGGAGCCGCAGCAGATCATGGTATCCCGCGGTTCAGACGAGGCCATCGGTCTTCTGGTAAGAACCTTCTGTGAACCGGGAAAAGAGCAGATCCTGATCTGCCCTCCGACCTACGGGATGTATTCAATCGCCGCCGAAACCAACGGGATCGGCGTGGTCAAGGTTCCGCCGCGGGAGGATTTCCAGCCGGACACCGCAGCCATCAAAGCGGCCATGGAGCAGAACCGTGTTAAGGTAATCTTCTTCTGTTCACCTAACAATCCGACCGGAACCATCATCGATGAAAAAATCCTGCGCGAAATGCTTGAATACACTAAAGAGCGCGCCCTGGTGGTGGTGGATGAGGCCTACATCGAATTCAACTCCGACAGAACCGTGGTCGGAATGCTGAAGGAATACAGCAATCTGGTTATAACCCGCACTCTGTCCAAGGCCTTCGGTCTTGCCGGACTGCGCTGCGGTTTTACCCTGGCGGCCCCTGAAATCATCAGTCTGCTGCTCAAGGTCATCGATCCCTATCCAATCTGCGCCCCGGTTGCCCAGGTTGCCACCGCAGCCCTGCAGCCGAAAAATCTGGAGATTGTTTTCGAACGCGTGGAAATGCTCAACCGCATCCGCGATACTTTCGCCGACCGTGTTGCAAAACTGTCTTTTGTTAAAAAGGTATACCCGTCAAGCGGCAACTACAGTCTGATTGAATTCACCGACGGTGAGAAACTGTTCGACTTCATGAAGCAGAACGGGATCATTCTGCGTGACTTTAATGACAAGCCCCGCCTTAAGAACTGCGTGCGCATCACCGTGGGCACCCAGGAGGAGATGAATCAGGTACTCGAGGCCATGGAGAAATTCGAAAAGTGAAAAAATATTTATTTATAGACCGCGACGGTACCCTGGTGGCGGAGCCCGATGATGAACAGGTTGACGCCCTCGGCAAGATCAGATTTGAACCAGGTGTAATCCCGGCACTGCTCAAACTGCAGTCCGCCGGCTATGAACTGATCATGGTAAGCAACCAGGACGGCCTGGGCACCGACAGTTTTCCGCAGCAGGATTTTGAAATCCCCCAGAATTTCATTCTGGATGTACTGAGTTCCCAGGGGGTTCATTTCTCGGACATTCTGATCTGCCCGCACTTCCCTCACGAAAACTGCACCTGCCGCAAACCGAAGATCGGGCTGGTGGAGAAATATCTGCAGCGTACCGACTGGGATCGCACCAGATCCTATGTAATCGGCGATCGCGAGACTGATGTTCAGCTCGGCACCAATATGGGGATCGGCTCGTTCAAATACAACCGCGAAACCCTGGACTGGAACACCATCGCAAGGAACATTGCAGCTCATGAACGTACCGCCCATGTGGTACGCAACACCAGGGAAACCAAAATAGATCTGTACGTAAACCTGGATCACCCGGGTGATTCAAAGATTGATACCGGGATCGGTTTCTTCGACCATATGCTGGATCAGATCGCCTCCCACGGCAACTTCCAGCTGATCCTCAAGGTGGACGGAGATCTCAACGTCGACGAGCACCACACTGTTGAAGATACCGGAATTGCCCTGGGCACCGCCCTCAAAGAGGCGCTTGGGGATAAACGCGGCATCGTGCGCTTTGCCTTCGTACTGGCCATGGATGAGGTTCATGCAAAACTTGAAGGCTTCAGCACCTCTCTGCTCAATGAGGAGCTCGGAGTTGCCATCGACATCTCCGGCAGAGCATTCACCAGCTTCATCTGTGATGCTGAATTCATGCGCGACCATGTGGGAGACTTCCCTACCGAAATGGTTCCGCACTTCTTCAGATCTCTGGCCGATGCCATGGGACTGACTCTTCACATGAATGTGACCAGCGGCAACACCCACCATCAGGTGGAGGCTCTGTTCAAAGGCTTCGGCCGCGCTCTTCGATCTGCAATCAAGATCGAAGGTTCGGCACTGCCTTCAACCAAGGGGGTGCTCTAATGAACAAACCTAAGATAACCATTATCGATACCGGCTGTGCCAATCTGTCCTCGGTTAAACTGGCTTTCGACCGTCTGGGCGTTGACACCACCGTGAGCTTTGATCCGGATGACATCAGAAAGGCTGACAAGCTGATCCTGCCGGGCGTGGGAACTGCAGTTGCAGCCATGCAGATGCTCCGGGAGCGCAGGCTTGTAGATCTGATCCGTGAAGCGAGGCAGCCTCTTTTAGGGATCTGTCTGGGCATGCAGATGCTCGCAACCCTGTCAGAGGAGAAAATGAACAGCGGTGAAAACGTACCCTGCCTTGATCTGGTGAAGGCCCGGGTTGGTCTGATGCAGACCGGAGGTCTGCGCCTGCCGCACATGGGATGGGATCAGATAACCGCCACAGCGGATCACCCTCTGCTCAAAGGGATCCCGGACGGAAGCTATTTCTATTTCGTGCACTCCTATGCCATGGAGGTCTGTGAGGGGACTGTCGCCACCTGCGACTACGGCGGAAAATTCACCGCAGTGGTGCAGCACGGCAATTTCACCGGAACCCAGTTCCATCCGGAAAAATCCGGAGCAATTGGAGCCAGACTGCTAACCAATTTTGTGGAAATGTAAGATATGATTATTCCTGCAATTGATTTAATAAACGGAAAAGTAGTCAGACTGTTTCAGGGGGACTACGGTCAGAAGACCGAATATACCTACAGCCCGCAGGAACGGTTTGATCTGTATGTAAGTGAAGGTGCACAGCAGCTGCACCTGGTAGATCTGGACGGTGCCAAGGATCCTGCAAAAAGGCAGCTTGCGGTAATCGCAGATCTGATCAGGAACACCCCAGTGCCGGTACAGATCGGCGGCGGCATCCGCAGCGAAAAGGATGTGGCGGATCTGCTGGACATCGGCGCCAGCCGTGTGGTTATCGGCTCCACCGCCGTCAAAGATCCGGATCTGGTGGGTTCCTGGATGAATAAATACGGTTCAGAGCGGATCGTACTGGCTCTTGACGTCAACATCGTGAACGGTCAGCGCCTGATTGCGGTTGCCGGATGGCAGCGCGACAGCGGCATCACCATTGAATCACTGATTGAACGCTACCGTCAGTACAACCTCAGACATGTGCTGTGCACTGATATCAGCCGTGACGGAACCCTCAAGGGCTCCAACAATGAACTCTACCGTTATCTGGTTGACAATTTCAGTGACATCACCTTCCAGGCATCCGGCGGGATCGGTTCTCTTGAAGATCTGAGAACTCTCAGAACCTCCGGGGTGCAGAGCATTATCATCGGACGCTCACTGCTTGAAGGAAAATTCACCGTGAAGGAGGCTCTGGCATGCTGGCAAAACGCATAATTCCCTGCCTTGATGTAAAGGAGGGCGTGGTGGTCAAGGGAGTACAGTTCCGCAACCATGAAGTCATGGGTGACATTGTACCTTTGGCAAGAAGATACGCGGATGAAGGTGCGGATGAACTTGTATTCTACGATATCACGGCCTCCTCCGATTCCCGCGTGGTGGACAAAAGCTGGGTGCGCCGGGTGGCTGAGGTTATCGATATTCCGTTCTGTGTAGCAGGCGGGATCCGCAGTATCGAGGATGCCGGACGCATTCTGGAATACGGTGCGGACAAGGTTTCAATCAACTCACCTGCCCTTGCAGATCCGGAACTTATCACCCGTCTGGCCGACCGTTTCGGTGTTCAGTGCGTAGTGGTCGGTATTGACTCCTACTTTGATGCAGAACTTGACCGCTACTGTGTGAAGCAGTACACCGGCGTGGTAAGCAAAACCAGAACCACCGTCTGGAGTACCCAGGACTGGATCCGGGAGGTGCAGCAGCGCGGTGCCGGCGAAATTGTGCTCAATATGATGAACCAGGACGGTATGAGAAAAGGTTACGATCTGGAACAGCTTAAGACCATGCGCAGCATCTGCAATGTTCCGCTGATTGCCTCCGGCGGCGCCGGGGAGATGGAGCATTTCAGGGATGCATTCAGACAGACCGACGTGGACGGCTGTCTTGCCGCCTCGGTATTCCACAAGGGAATAATATCCATACCGGAACTTAAAAACTATTTGCGTAAAGAAGGAGTAGCAATCCGTGACTGACAATTTCAATCTTGATCCGGAATCACTTGACTGGGAAAAAGTTAACGGCATGATGCCGGTAATTGTTCAGAACTATGAAACCGGCAAAGTGCTGATGTTCGCCTACATGAACCGCGAGGCTCTCGACAAAACCATGGAACTCGGCAAGGCGACCTTTTTCAGCAGAACCAAACAGAGACTGTGGACCAAAGGCGAAGAATCACAGCATTATCTCTTTGTTAAATCCATCACCACCGACTGTGATCGCGATACACTGCTTCTTATGGCCGATCCGGTGGGCCCGACCTGCCACAACGGTACCGAAAGCTGTTTTGACGATCAGCCGGAACTGCCGTTTGCATTTCTGGCGGCACTGGAGGCACTGGTTGAATCACGCAAGAATTCCTCCCCTGAAGAAAGCTATACCGCCAAACTGTTCCATAACGGCATACCGCGCATAGCTAAAAAAGTCGGAGAGGAGGCGGTTGAAACCGCACTGGCAGCTGTTACCGATGATGATAAGGAATTTATCGGCGAAGTTGCAGATCTGCTGTTCCATACCACAGTACTGCTCAGCGCCAAGAATAAAAAGCTGACCGATGTTATCGAATGTCTGCAGGAACGCCACTCTGATTTCAAGAACTACAAGATCCTTCATGCCATTAAAAAGGCAAGAACCTGCTAGACTCAGGTAAATTAGAATTACTCGAACCCGCCGGCTGAACAGTTGCGGGTTTTATTGTTTCAGCAGAAACTGGCACAGATTTCATTCTTAATGCATTTTACCTAAGCCGCGTCAAAACATTTTTGGAACTGTTCCTTTTATCTTCAACCAAATCAATCAATCCTGCAGTCCGTAATTCCTCTATACAGGTTCTGAATGTTTTTGATACATTACCGGAATATCCAAGTTTCCTGTACAAATCACCGGTGGAAAAATTTTCACCGTTAAGCAAAGCCAGAATACTATCCTTGATTTCGGTTCTGGTTCTTCTTTTTGAATTGATTGTAATTTTTCCGGATTTACCTGAAGGAATTTTTCCAAGAAACGCCTGATGAATAGGAATGACAACAGAAAAAAAAGTTCGCTCTTTATCCGTAAGCAATTGCGGCAAAGGTGAGCCGTTCTCTTTTATTGATTTGATTGCAGTCGGGATCCCGGTATTTCTTCCCTCTACAAGATGAAGTTCCTTTAGAAAATCGCCTATACGACGATTTCTATACCTTCTTGTCCTCATCTGATACCTGCTTATGTCTTCATCAGAAATCGATCTATCGGGTCCCGGCGCACTGGTAATTTCAATTTTGGAGCTTTCAATCCGGACAGTAACCGGTTCGTGGATTTGATAAGATTTATGATAAACAGCGTTAGAAAGAAATTCTTCAATTGCCTCATAGCTGTAATTTTTTATTCGAACAGACTCAGGTTGTCCGGCGACCTTGAATACTTTTTCTTCAATCACGTTATTTCTTATGTAACTGAGAGCCCCCGTCAACTGTTGATCAATCGGTCCGGTATAAATCCGTTCATCCATTCCATGACCGGTCGGATCCGGAATATTTACAATCTCTATCTGACTGTAAGGGAAAAAGCGATCCGGTTGATCATTGAAAAAGAGAATTCCTACATTCAACGGTTTGTAATATTCCCTTGGTCCGTCGGCAATCCTTAAATTTCTGGCAAGTTGTTCAGTATCAAGGTTATCAAGTTCTTTCAAAAGACTGCTGTTAACATTTTGCAGGTAATTCTTGATAAGCGGATATTTCAAATCAGTCAACTCTGCTTTTGGATTTATTCTGTCATCAAAAGGAATATTATGCGCTAGTGATATCAATTCTTTAACATCAAGATCTGTTGCTTCTATCGTACTGGACAATTTGCGAATGTAGTAGCTCCTTTCGCTATTCTTTGCACTAAAGTACTTTGGGCAGGAATAAGGTCTTTCATATCCGCCGGGGCACCAGACCAGCAGCAGCAATTTTCCATCAAAAAATACAGGTTCGATCAGAGGAATATATACAGGTTTCAAAAATTTACAATACCTGAGTATTTCCTTTTGAATTCTGTCTACTGTATTTGGATCTATACCGTTTACAGGACGGACTACTCTGCCTTCCTTCTCTTCTGCACCAATTACAATGTAACCACCACCCCAATTATCAATATCATTGGCAAAGGCGCTAATTGTTTTCAAGGTGGTTTCCGGATTCCATCCTAGCTTAAATTCAATTCTGGCCCATTCTACAATATTTTCTGACAAAAGCTTATCTATACGTGAATTTTTCTCAAATTCCTACTAAAAAACTCATAGTCAAAGGAAACGATTCAGTTAGTCCTTACCCTTAGGGGCATTTTTGGATCCTTTTGGACGACCTCGTTTCTTCTTTTCAGGCGAGGTGTTTTCGCTACTATTGGTCGATGAATTTTTTACTGTTCCCTTTGGTCGTCCTCTTCTTTTTTCTCCTCGTTCTGGACTGTGCTCAGGAAACTTATGAAATGGATTTGGCTCCTTGCTGGTTAATCGTTTGTTTTCTGCTTCAGCAATACGATCCAGATCAGACGGAACAACTCCACATTCCTTCATAAAATTTTTCTGTCTTTCATTTTCAACATGTCCGACAAAATAGTGTTCGCTGCCATCTAGATTCATAGAGATGAAGTTCATCTCTTTAACAATCTTGTTCGTAGGAAGATTGCACTTCCTTGCCGCTTTCAGCAATTCATTTCGGATCACTGAAGAAATAAATCCTACAGCTATCTTGGTTATAATCCCTGTTTCACTGTGGGTCCCCGTTGTTCCATAACCCAGTTGAGTCTTTACTATTGCGAAATCCTCTTCAACTGAGTTTCGTAATGTGTAGATGGCATTTGATTCTTTAGCATCCATTTTTACCGAAGTAGCCAGAGAACTGAATCCCTTACGATCTCCGCTTAACTGTACCGCTTTATGATTCACGATAACAATTTTTTCACCGCCTTCTTCTCTAACTTCGATACAATTTTTAAACTCCTTCGGAATATCGACATTTGCCTTTCCCTGATTAAGTTCTCTCTGAAGTTCTGTTGCAGTATTTGATACGGTTTTGTACCAGTGCTGCTGCCTTTTCTCACCGTTCCTGCCATCGAAAACAAGAGTAACAAAAGCCTTGTATGAATGGGTACTAAACAGTTTAACCTTCTCATCTGATGATATCCCGTACATTACACAGTCGTTCTTAAGAAATGTTTTAACTCCGTCGGTTTTCCCGTCATCATTGTACTTGTCCAGCATATAATCAAATTTTCTGTTGATTACAGGTGCATACTTTTCGAGCATTTCATTATGGGCGTTTGTATCTCCTTTTAGCATGGCTACGTACTGCATTTCATTCTGATCCAACATTTCTAAAACTTCTTTTGTAGCGAATCCGCGGTCTACCACAACCCCCTTGACCTTTATCTGATATGCATTTAACCATCCTATCATTTTCAGAACTGATTTGCTGTCAACGCAACCGCCACGATAAACATCAAAGCTGATCGGAGTCCCGTCTTTGCTGTCTACTGCATAGAGATAGCTTACAATTTTTACCGCCTTTTTTGATTTTGCATGCCCCCTTTCTGCAATGTCTGCTGTCTTTGACGCACAATCATTATTTGATCCGTCTATTGCCAGCCACACTGATTCCGTTCCTCTTTCGTTGCAGGCCCGGCCCCATTTTGCTTTGAATTTTTCTAATCGTTCGATATTGTCCTCGTGATTAAATAAAAAAGAAATATCTTTTCCTGATTTGAGTAACTTCGAGAAAAGAAGTTGGTCCGCCATCTCAAGAGCAAAGCGATCTGCAATACTGGAATGACATAAAATCGAATACATACAGAAATCAATAATCAGATTTGCTGTTTCGATTCCCATGGATTCATACAGGCAACGATACAAGGAATTTTTTTCAATTACGGAAAGAACTACGGCGTACATTCCTATTCGTTTAACCGATCTTAGTTCCTTTGCTCCAGATGCTTTCTTATATTCTTCAGGATACCTCATACGAAAATTGTGGTTCGGATACATTTTCTGAGGATCTATAGCGCGTCCAATAATAACGTGTTTGACAACGTTGAACTTCCGTACAGGGTCATACTCATTTTTATCTTTGACAAAAACACTTTGATCACTCTTTTCGATATATCCACCAGGGGGAATATCAACTACTACGTTCCGGTAAATTGGCATAAAATAACACCTTATAAAATAGTCGAATATCTACTAAAATTATACAATATTTTTCTGAAAAATAAAAGAGATAGGAACACCTAGAATTTCTAGGCGTTTCAAGGTGATAATGGGTATAATTGGATGGTAAATAATTGTTTTTTTAGTAGGAATTTAGGAAAAATTTACGTATAAATCAACACTTTTAAAACATTAGTATTGTATGTAGTACTAAACTTTAAAGAATCTTAGGATTAATCTTCTGAAATTCATCTTTCATAGGGACAAGGAATGCAAAACCTCTGAAGAACGAACAAAAATAAGAAAAGAGGCAGAGACAAGAGAAAAGGTCGCCGACGTGAAGAAACTGGTGGATGAATGCTAAGAGAAGAAGCAGA
>ODAI011081795.1_pt1 | contig 24944 bp, 19 predicted proteins | sample 1539321 | NCBI WGS metagenome assembly ODAI01 (sample SAMN02144231, study PRJEB22623) | gut metagenome | biome: sheep rumen | host: Ovis aries | place: New Zealand
CGGATCGCCTCACGGATTGGCGTTCGGGAAACTCCGAGCTTATTGGCCAGCTGGATTTCCATCAGGCGTTCCCCGGGCTGCAGTTCACCCTTTAAAATCGCTTTGCGAAGCGTCAGGAACACAACTTCCCTAAGTGGCATAAACTCGTTGATCTCATTGTCATTTCCCACGTCTGATCCCTCCTTGTCCGCATGGTCTGGTCAAAAAAATTCTCGCTGCAGGATACTTTCTCCTCAATTCATCCCTGCACTTTCGTGCATTAGATTCTACTTCAAATATGCCGAACACTGTCGGCCCGCTGCCGCTCATGATAGCCGACAGCGCACCTGCCTGCACCATCTCCCGCTCCATCTCACCGATGATAGGTCTTGACGGCGCCGTGACGTCCTCAAGAACGTTTGCGAGTCTGTCTGTGATGCCATGCAGGTCTCCGTCTTTGATCGCATCAATCATACCGTCAATATCCGGATGATTCTCGATCTCGTCCGCTCTGAGCGCTCCGTAAACTTCTTTGGTCGATACACTGATCGACGGCTTTGCCAGCAGAATGCTGCAATCCGGCATATCCGGGAGAGGTGTCAGTCTCTCGCCGATTCCCTCAGCCAGAGCGGTTCCGCCCATGAGACAATATGGAATATCCGCTCCGAGCTTTGCACCGCGTTCTCTGAGCTGTTCTTCATTGAGGCCGAGCCGGAAAATTTTGTTGACGGCTTTCAGGACCGCCGCCGCGTCCGTACTGCCCCCTGCAAGGCCCGCTGCGACAGGAATAAATTTCTTTAGATTGATCGACAGTCCGTCTGTGACTTCGAATTCATCCATCAGTATCTTTGCTGCCTTGTAGGCCAGATTGTGTTCGTTGGTGGGAATATACGGAAGATTGGTCTTCAGGATGATTCCCGGCTGTCCCTTTTTCGGTTCGAGTGTGATCCGGTCATACATTCCGGTCATCTGCATGATCATACGGACGTCATGGTAACCATCCTCGCGTTTTCTTACAACATCAAGCCCCAGATTGATTTTAGCTGTCGCCTTGATCTCCATATCTGCCCCTCCTGCATGATTCCCGGTGTGTGATACTACCGTACCACTCTTTCACCGAATTGTGCTGTCTATTGTATTCTGTATACAATATTATACCGCACATTTTAATAAGTTCAAGGAATTCTTGAAAACCGCTGTTCGGAGTAATATACTATTTGATGATTACAGCGCCAAAAGTATCACTCTGACACCGAACTTGCTCGACCGTAATCGACTTTTGGTGATAAGAAAGGATTTTTATATGATAAGAACAATTATTGTAGCTATCCTTATACTGTTCTACCTGGTGATCTCCATACCTCTCATGTTCATATTCTGGCTGTTGGAGGAATTCACGCCAAAGGCCAAATGGTGGTATCAGGTCATCGGTATGCAAGCTATGAAAACGATTTTATTTGCATCGGGCGTCAAGCTCACGGTGAAGGGCCGGGACAAAATCCCTACCGACACAGCTGTACTGTTCGTCGGTAACCATCAGAGCTACTTCGATGTTATCATCGGATACGCCCTGATGAAGAGACAGACCGGCTTTGTGGCGAAGAAAAGCCTGAAAAAGATTCCGGTCCTCTCATGGAATATGGCTTATATGAACTGCCTCTTCATTGACCGAGAGAATATGCGCCAGGGCGTCAAGACGATCATGCAGGCAGCAGAGCTTGCCAAGAACGGAACATCCATCTTCATCTTCCCGGAGGGAACGAGAAACAAGAGCGGTGACGAGACCAATCTTGCTCCTTTCCATGACGGCAGCTTCAAAGTCTCCCAGAGAGGAAAAGTACCGATCGTGCCGGTCACTTTCAACAACTCAGAGTCCATCTTCGAAAAACACATTCCGAAGATTGTTTCTTCCAAGGTTGTTGTAGAGTTCGGCGACCCGGTCAACTGGGACGACATGGACAAAGCGACGCAGAAGCACGTCGGGGAGCATTTCCGTGGAATTATCCTTGAAACACTCCTGAAAAATCAGGACCTGACTGCGTAAAGATGTTGACAAAAGCAGCTGCATTCGGCGGTATTAAGATACTACCCGCCGAATGCAGCTGCTTTATATTTATTCTTCGTAGCGCAAGGTAATACTCTTCTCTCACTTTAAAGCCTCAACGATCCGGTCAAATCCCATAAAGTGTGAGGCCTTGACCAGCACGATATCACCCTCATTGAGCAGTGTATCGAGAGCAGGAATAAGTTCCTCCACCGTCTCGAACGTATGGAGATCGGCTTCCGGCTTCACCTCCCGGATCGCCTCCGATATATTCTTAGAAAGCTCCCCTACAACGATGTATTCATCGATATTCTGCTCGCCCGCATACTCGCCGACCTCGCGGTGCAGAGCCGCTTCGTTCTCACCGAGCTCTCCCATGTCTCCTAAGATAGCTACGCATCTCTCCTCAACGTCGTTCAGAACGCCGAGTGACGCCTTCATGGACATCGGATTGGCATTGTAACAGTCGTCGATGACCGTATATTTTCCCGTCTCCACAATGTTGAATCGTCCGCCAAGCGTCTCAAGGCTCTCGATACCGGCCTTGATTTCCTCATCTGTCAGCCCGTAGAGAGAACCCACAGCTGCACCTGCAAGCGCGTTCATGACCATGTGGCGTCCGGGGATCGGAACCTTCACATCAAAATACCTGTCATCAATATTGATCGTGCAGGCGGTTCCCTTCAATCCCAGAGGCTGAATATTTTCAGCATACACGCGCATGCCGGGATCCATTCCATAGAAGATCGGGGCTCTTCCGTGTACCTGATCAACTCGGCAGAGCTTATCATCATCTCCGTTCAGAACGACCGTGCCATTCTCAAAGTCCACATATTCAAAGCACTCTGTCTTTGCTTCAAACACGCCGTCCCGGTCCTTCAGGAATTCGAGGTGGCAGGTGCCGATATTCGTGATGACCATCGTGTTCGGCCTCGCAGTTCTTGCCAGGTCCGTCATCTCACCGAAATGGCTGATGCCCATCTCCAGGACCGCGATTTCATGTTCCTCCGTAATGCGGAAAATCGTAAGCGGCAGACCGAGATTGTTATTGAAATTGCCGGCAGTCTTAAGAACATTGTATTTCTGCGACAGAACTGCCGCGATCATCTCTTTCGTAGAAGTCTTGCCTACGGAACCGGTGATTCCGACCACCGGAATTCCGAGCTCTACTCTGTAAAACTCGGCGATTCTCTGGATCGCTATATCCGTTCTCTTGACTTTGATATAAGGATAACCTTCTGCAGCCTCGTCTTTCTCTGTCAGAGTAAGCAGCGCTCCGCCCTCCATGACCTTAGGAATAAAATCATGCCCGTTGAACTTAGCTCCCTTCATCGGGATATACAGACATCCCTCTGTGACCTTGCGGCTGTCCGTCGTTACAGCAGTCACCTCCCGTCCCAATATGTTCTCACAGTTTACCATCGTTCCGCCGCAGGCTTTCGCGATGTTTTCCGGTGTTAAATTCTTCATTATAATAATACCTGCTCTTTCATCACAGTGAACTACTCGGCAATTGAATAACCGAGTATTCCCTCTTATTATCTTTTTGCGCATTCATCTCACGACTTAAGTCACGAGAATTCTGCGTCAGAGATTAATAATCGCCGTCTATATATTTTCATTCCATGTCAGCATACAGTGACAAACAAAGAGCCGCACAAGCGACTCTTTATCCTCTGATTCTCAGATCCCAAATCACTTAGCATACCGCCTCATAGATACCTCAATGAGCTTCTCGCAGAAGTCCGCGTAACTCATACCGACAGCCTGCGCCTCCTGCGGCATCAGCGATGTCGGCGTCATGCCGGGCAGTGTATTGGCTTCCAGACAGAACATGTTTCCGTCCTCATCCATCATAAAGTCAAGTCTCGCATAGGACTCCATGAACAGCGCATGATAGCCCTCCTCCGCGTAATGCTGCATCTTCTCCGTAAGCTCAGGCGAGAGCTCTGCCGGACAGGTCTCGATCGTCGAGCCGGGTGTGTATTTGTTCTTATAATCATAGAACCCTTCTATAGGTGCAATCTCAATAATCGGGAGCGCTTTACCGTCTATGACGCCGACCGAGAACTCACGTCCTTTGATGTACTGCTCAACAATGACCTCGTCTTCGAGTTCAAATGCAGCCTCGACCGCTGCGTCATACTCTTCCTGATTTTGAACAATGTATACGCCGACAGAGGATCCGCCGCATGCGACCTTGACCACCACGGGGAAGTCAAGCCCTATATCGGATATGTCGACCGAGTCGAGTCCCTTGGTCATGGACGTTCCCTTCGGTACAGGCACGCCTCCTGCCTCCAACATGATTTTCGAGAGGCTCTTATCCATGCAGAGAGCGGAACTTATATAGCTGGTACCTGTATACCTGATCCTGAGCAGGTCGAAGGCTGCCTGAACCTTTCCGTTCTCCCCTGCCTCACCGTGGAGAGCCATAAATACAACGTCTGCCATCTTACACATCTTTATGACATTCGGACCGAAGAAGCTCCGGTTCCTGTTGGCTTTGGCGCTGGCAAGCTGCTTGTCAAATCTGTGGATATATGCTACTGCTTCGTCTACATCGTACAGGTCCGGGAACGCATCCATAAAATCCGAATCTTCAACGCCAAACACAACGTCGATCAGGATTGCATGATGTCCCTTTTCACGCAGCGCCTTACATACGCCGGTTCCTGACACGATCGAGATATCCCTCTCTGTTGAAACACCACCGCATAATACAACTATTTTCATATTTTCCTCCGGAATATTCGGTTCTTCTGAACTCTAACCGTAATATCAACCTACAATATATCAAATATGACCGTTTTCAGCAACCACACGCGGCGAAATTGTTATTGTTAAGCCTCGTGTACAATAAAAGAAGGACAGTCGAATCGATAGGGCAGAACCGAAGCAGTCGGCATTTTCATGATGCCTTCGCTGCCGGATGCTGCCAAACACGGTCCTACTGCCCCTCTTTGAAAGGAAATACATTATGTAGGAAATGTCTAAATAGCTCCGATCTGCAGGATAATTCCGAGAATACAGAGGAGTCCTCCGCCTGCGGCGTATGCTTTCTGACTGATTTCAGCACCAAAAGACCTGCCGCACAGGTAACCTATGACCACAAACGCCATGGACAGACAGAAAAATGACAACCCGACGACAATAAAACGGAACTCCAATAGCCCGCAGGATAATCCGCACAGAAACCCGTAAAGAAGAAATCTGAGTCCCAGAATCACGTCATGCTTCATATCGATGGATTCCATACGGTGTTCCAGTATGGCTCCCGGTCGAAATGCGTGGATCAGCATGTTTATGCCGACCAGTGCAAGGAACACACCTGCCACCACATGAATCCAGAATATCTCTCTCTCCCCGATATCACCTGTCAGGATCCACTGTCCCCCGCAATAACCGAGCGCTACGGATACAAGCGCGAACGCTCCCCATATACACGCCATAATGGTCATCTTCTTATCCAGTTTTACGACCTGTGCTCCCCGCTGGGCGACCATACCCAGCTCTTCAAGTGCCAGACCGAGTGCTATCAGCACAATAATCATTACGCTCATAATCCCATCCTCCGAAAAGGCTCCGTAAATCATATGTAGATTACAGTGTTGCAATGTTTTGTTTCCATTATCCCAGGCATCCGGGTTCACTCCCCGATACCTTCATTCTTGATAATGAATTTTACACTGCTGGATGTACCATCCGCCGCACCCGTGAATGTCGTGTAAGACTTTGCGGCATCACGGAGCTCTTTAATCGTCTTGTCAAGATTCTTGCCGTCTTTCTCATAGAATTCGGCAATCTTCTTGATGCCCTTGTCATTGATCTTGACAACGCCGTCCTTCAGCTCGACTGAACCGGAGAATATCTTGGCCATTCCGTCCGCAAGCTCTTTCGCTCCCGAAGCAAGTTTGTCGGCACCGGTCCTCAGCGCACCTGAGTTAGCATTCAGGGTGCCTGTGCCGCTTGCGAGGGTACCTGTGCCCTCATAGAGAGTGGTCATGCCGCTCGCGAGCTCATTCGTGCCGTCTGCCAGCTGACGTGCTCCATCCGCCACCGTCGATGTATATGTAAGAACACCGTCTCTGATCTGTGCCGCACCGTCTGACAACTGGTTGAACGGCGTATCCAGTTTTTCGAAAATCGACAGTGTTACCTGTGAGCCTACCTGCGATGCAATATTTCCGGCAGTATCATCCATCATGGACGGTATATTGAGCTCCTCTATTTTGGAAACCGCAGTTGATTTAGCTGTGTCCAGAGTACTGTCAATACTTCTTATACCTGCTTCGCTCGCAGCTGCTGTTGCTGCGGCACCGCCTGCCTTCTCAGCAGCTATCGCTGCAGCCGTGGTCGCTGCTGTATTGGCCGCAATATTGGCCGCCGTCTCGGCGGCAGCACCTGCAGCCTGTGTTGCAATCGCCTCCCCGGCAACCGTGGAAGTCGTCTGGGCAGCTGTTTCCGCCGCGATTCCGGAAGCTATGGTCGCTGCCTTTTGTGCGGCTGTTGCTCCCTCCGCAGTGAGCGCTGCCTCAGCGGCTATGTTTGCCGCCACCGGAGCTACAGCCTGGGCCGTTGCATTTGCCGCAATACCCGCTGCTGCTTCCGCTGCCGTTCCGCCTGCTGCCTCTGCGGCGACTCCGGCTGCGGTTTTTGCAGCTGCACCGCCGGCTGCATTTGCCGCGATACCGGCTGCTGCCTGCGCTGCGGCTTCTCCTGACGCATTTGCAGCATAGTAAGCTGCTGTCTGCGCTGCTGCGCCGCCGGCTGCATTTGCCGCATAATACGCTGCTGTCTGTGCTGCCGCGCTTCCCGCTGCCTGGGCTGCATATCCGGCAACGACTCCCGAAGCTGCCTGCGCTGCGGCTTCACCGGCTGCACTTCCTGCTTTTTGTGCCGCGATTTCCGCTGCTGCCTGTGCGGACTGACCGGCGATCTGCTCTCCGAGGGCAGCACTTGCATCTCCCAGATCGTTGGCAAGTGTGTTCCCAAGGTTTCCTGAGGAGTTTGCAAGTTCATTATATACTGAAGTGAGGATTGCCTCTGCGGCTTCAGGAGATATCGTTCCGTCTTCGACCATAGCCGATACAGACGTTTCTATCGAAGAGTAACAACTATACGTCTCGTTTGTGATATCGCCTGACACAGTGCCTACAATGCCGCTTGTATCTACATTCACAGCTCCTTTTACCGCATCTGAGATTTCGGTCTGCGTTCCCTCGTCAGCCATTGTATTCATGACGGCGTCTGTCGCGGCGCTCGTTGCGGCTTCCGAAGCCTCATTTCTGGCGTCTGAACCATCTGACAGAACCTCTCCGACCGCTGCCGCCACATTATTCTCGACAGCCTGAGCCCCTTCCGAGCCCTCAGCGAGTGCAGCCTCCGCAGCGGCTGTTGCTGAATTCGTGACATTCGAAGCTCCTTCAGAACCTTCCGCAAGGGCTTCCATTGCGGCGTTCGATGCGGCATCCGTAACTGTCTGCTTACCGTCCGTTCCGTCTGCAAGAGATGCAGCTACTGCTTCTGTGACTGCCTCAGTTACTTTATTATTCCCGTCAGTTCCGTCTGCGAGAGCTGATTCCACCGAGGATGAAACAGCGTCATGAATTGCCTTTTGATTATCGCCGTTCGTCAGTGCATCCGTAACTGCCGACTCAGCTGCTTCTTTAATTGCTTTCTGACTCTCTTCCGACGTGAGCGCGCCGGTAACAGCCGTAGTCACACTTTGTTTGAATTCCTCTGAATTCAGCTCTTTCGCTATTGATTCAGTAATCTCTCCTTCTTTTGCACCGACAGCCTCAGTGACAGCTTTCGTGATCCTGTCATTAAGTTCAGTACGAAGTTTTTCATTCGTCAATAATTCCGAAACAGCGTCCGTGACATTTTTCTTTATGGCTTTCTGGCTATCCTTCTTATTCAATTCATCCTTAACGGACTTCCCTACAGATGACGCAATTTCCTTCTGCGTCGCATCAGCGTTCATCACACCTGTGACAGCATTTGTCGCTGCAGCTGTGATATCCTCCTTCGAAGCCTCAATACCTGCCTCGATTGCCTGATACATCTCGTTATTCTTATTCTCGTTATAAGTCTTCGATTCATCGCCCGTAAGTGCAAGTCCCATGGACTTCTTGAAAGCTACCGTATAAATGCTGTCAATGTAGTCCCTGATTCCGTCTACCTCCTTCGGAAGGGTATTGACTTTGTCGATGAGCTCCTGTTTTTTCGCTTTATAGTCGTCATTTGCAAGAAGTCCTTCTTTTGCAGCCTGACCCGCTTCGTCAAGAGCACCGTCTGTATTGTTCACATATTTCTGAACCTCATTGTACAGTTCGGCAGTTCCCGAAGCGAGGGACTGAACACCCAGCCTCAATGCACTGATTTCCGTACTGTCAAGACTTGTACCCGTTGCAAGCGTTTTTGCTCCCGTGTTGAGCTGATCGGCACCGTCCTTGGCAGTCGCTGCACCTGATTTCAGCTCGTGTGCACCGTCATTTACCTTGGAAACGCCGTCTGTGTATTCCTTTACGCCGTCGGCAAGTTGTTTCGTACCGTCCTTGAGGTCCGGCATATTGTCATTGGCTTTCTTTATACCGTCAGAGAGCTGCGTCGCGCCGTCAGCCAGCTTGTTCCCTGATTCTTTAAGCTTGTCAACTCCTTTATCGAGCGAATCGAAGAAATCATCCGTATTCTTATCATCGCTGTCATCTGCAAGCAGATTTGAGAATACCATGGTCATACACATACCCATCTTGAAATCCTTAGCATCCATGGTAATATCGCAGGATGACGGAATATCAAAATCGACCAGATCTGTGTTCAGATTCTCCACCGTCTGCTTTGCGTCTTTATCTTCCAGTTCAGTCGCTATTTTTTTCAGATTGGACTCTGCTGCATTTTTAGTGCTCTGCAGACTTTCCTGAAGCCCCGGAAAACCCATGCCTACGACAACGGTATTTTTTCCTTCGGAGATAACGGAGCCATTGTCGATTTTGACATTTTTTACATGCTCGTTATCGAACACGATCCCGGTTACGGCAGTAAACGGTACATATACATCTTCATACTTTTCAGTATTTTCATACTCAATATGAATTTTTACTTCCCCTTCTTTTCCCGCAAGTTGATCCGGCTGTACTTCCTGTCCGTTCAGATAATATGTGAACTTTGCCTTGACCGGGGGCTCCTTTGTGGTCTCTCCCTGATAATAGACATCACCGCCGTCCTCGGCAGTCCACGTGAGTTCATCGCCGTTCGCATTATATGATGCATCGCCCTCGACATTTTTGATATCCGAAAGCGTAGTGTTATCCTCAATCGCAGTTAGATTGTCCTCATTTTTCAGCCAGTTGCTGACGGTAATGTTCTGCGGGTTTCCGCTCGCATCCGTGAATACATATACGGTCTCTTCTTTCTCGATTCCGTCAGTTGAACCGCTGCCGACCGCTGCCGTGATGGCCTGGGTGAGCATCTCCTGCTGCTCCGCCTCTGTCTCAGTGCTCTCCGTGCTGATCTCCGTACTATTTTCCTGACCTGCTTTCGTCCCATCACCGGAGGAGGCAGATTTTCCGCACGCTGTCATATTTGCGACCATCACCAGTACAAGTGTCCCGGCAAGCAGCTTTTTTACAAGTTTGTTTTTCATAATTTACCTCCTTCAGCCCTGCGGCTGTGCCTTTCTTTTTGATTTTCCGAATATTCCCTTTTGTTCCCCTTCCGGCAGGAATCCTTTGCTCGTCCGAACGATGATCGGATCGAACATCAGAAGAACCGCCGGCAGCACCATGATAACCGTGACCATTGAGATCAGGGCTCCTCTCGCCATGAGAATGCAGAGGGATGAAATCATCTCAATGTTGGAATATATACCGACTCCGAATGTCGCCGCAAAGAATGAAAATGCGGATACGATAATACTCTGGATCGATGTGAGGTGCGCGATCCTCACTGACTCTTCGCGCCCTTTGCCGGCTGAACGCTCCGACTGATAACGGCTCGTCATGAGGATCGCATAGTCAACAGTGGAGCCGAGCTGGATCGTACCGATAACGATCGAAGCTACGAACGGAAGCTTCGTGCCGGTGAATCCCGGAATTCCGAGATTGATGAAGATTGCAAATTCAATGACCAAAACGAGAAGGAACGGCAGGCTGACCGAACCGAAAACAAAGAAAATGATGGCAAATATAAAGCCGATCGATACCCAGTTCACAACATTGAAATCGTGGTCCGTGATCGTGATCAGGTCTTTCGTGCACGGAGCCTCGCCGATCAGCATTCCTTTCGGATCATATCTGTCCAGTATCTCATTCAGCTGCGTCACCTGATTGTTGACTTCATCGGATGCCGTTGCATATTCGCTGTTGATCAGTATCAGCTGCCAGTCTTTCGACATAAGGGCTTCCGTGATCTTTGCCGGAAGGAATTCCCTCGGAATTTCTGCTCCGACGAAAGAATCGAGACCAAGTACACTCTTTACGCCCTCCACGTGTTTCATCTCATCACACATTTTCTCGGTCTGTGTGCTTTCAAGCGATGAGTCAACGAGCAGCATATGTGTCGCGCCCATATGAAACACTTCGTTCAGTTTGGCGTTCGCAGTGACCGAGGGAAGATAATCCGGCAGCGTCTTGTCCAGCTGATAATAAACCGAGCTGTGCATGTAACCCCATGCAGCCGGGATCCAGATGATCAGGTAAACTACAAGGATCAGTTTATAGTGTTTTGCGACAAATGCCGGAATCCTCTCGAACTTCGGCAAAATCGGCCTGTGTTTTGTCTTGTCGATCGCTTTATCAAATATAAGTATGAGCGCAGGAAGGATCGTTACGCATCCGATTACTCCGAAAAGGACGCCCTTGGCCATAACAATTCCGATGTCCATGCCCAGCGTAAAGCTCATGAAACACAGTGCAATGAAGCCTGCTATAGTCGTGATGGAGGAGCCGACGACTGACTGCAGAGTCTGCGAAATGGCATAAGCCATAGCGAGCTTATTATCATCCATCTTCACTTCATTTTCCTTGTAGCTGTGCCACAGGAAGATAGAATAGTCCATCGTCACGCCGAGCTGCAGGACCGCTGCAAGGGCTTTCGTAATATATGAAATTTCACCGAAGAAAATGTTCGTGCCGAGATTATATATGATACACATTCCGATCGAAAGCAGGAAGAATACCGGTGCCAGGAATGTATCCATCGCTATGGAGAGCACAACGACTGCCAGAGCTACCGCGATGAGTACGTAGATGGGTTCCTCGGCATTTGCAAGGTCTCTCGTATCCGTGACGATGCCGGAGATTCCTGCCAGATAGACATTTTCCTGTGCTATCTTCCTTATCTGAAGAATCGCCTCCATCGTATCGTCGTCGGATGTTCCCGTGTCGTAAGTGACAGCCATGAGCGTTGCATCACCGTTAATGAATGCATCCCGCACATCCTCGGGCAGTAGTTCCACCGGAGTGCTGAGCGATACAAAACTGTCATACCAGATGACGTCTTTGACATGCGGAACTTCCTCTATTTCCCGGCGGAGCTTTGAGACATCTTTCCATTCCATGCCGTCTACGACGACCATGGAAATTGCTCCTGTCCCGAATTCGTCGAGGAGAATATCCTGGCCTTTCATTGTCTCGATTTCTTTCGGCAGATACGTCAGAACATCATAATTGATGCGGGTGTTAAGGTATGCGATTCCCGACGGAACCAGCAGCGCGAGCGCTAGCGCCATTATGATAAAACGTGTCTTAACTACCGCTTTTCCGAAGTTTAACATGTATTTCCCTCCCTTTCAGGTTTCCTGATATAGCATAAAAAAAAGGGCTGAATAACTGAATATTCAACCCTAAATCCATGTAAAACCGTTTTTTACATTTTTTTCAAAATGTATATCTCACTAATATATTCACCTATCTGCACAATACCCCGCCTGAACATCGTTACGCATGCATCGGCACTCGAGAGTCCGTTTTTCATTTTATTCCTGCATTTCTTCAATGATATCCCACAACGATCTCGATGCTATGTATTCATAGACAGTCGCCATCTCCTCCGGCTCGACCGTCATACCGCTTTTGATCCAGTTCACCACTACATATGTCATAGCCTGCGCATAATATCTTGCCAGATACTCCGGCTCCATCCACTTATGCGCGAATTTCTTTTTGGTCCTGTTCTCTTCCAGAAGCGATAAGAGAAGACCTCTTATTGCCGACTCCACGATCTCCGCGAAAGAATTCTGTCCCTGCATCGCCACAACATGCATATAAAACTCCCTGTCTTTTCGCATATTGCTGAAAATGAGCACAATGGCCTCTCTGAACATCTTATTCGTGAACAGGATCCGGACCGGATCAAGGATCTCTGTTGCCACGATCCATTCCAGAAGATCATACTTGTCCTGAAAATGATTATAAAACGTGACACGGATGACACCTGCCCCGTCTGTGATCTGTTTTATAGTAATCTTCTCAAAAGGCGTCTTAACAACCAGCTTTTTGAGACTGGCGGCAAGTTTTGCCTCAACAGCGTTTTTTCCTTCCATTATGTGCTCCAAGCCACGTGCAAGACCTGTCCGCTGCCTGATGAAGCGGCCGTCTTCCACTGAGATTTTGTCATATCACAGAAGACATCATAGCACCTGTGAAAATGCTTAGCAAGTTTTTTGTAGCAAACTACGTCTTCCGTCAAAACTTCTCCGTACCATGTAAACATGCTGTATTGATTAGGCATGCGCTTGATACTTATGCGCTAAAGTTAAAAATCTATGAACTTTCTAAACTTTTTCATACTTAAACTTGTTGAATAAAAAACTGTTCTCAGCTATAATGCTTTATGAGAATTCCCGTCGAAGCGCAACATTCCGACTGGTTTTTTGTGCACATGCACCAATTTTCAGAAACTATTAATAAAGAAAGGGAGGAAGAGTAGATGGTAGGTATTCTTCTCGCTACTCACGGAGATTTTGCTGAAGGTATTAAAATGACCGGCGGCATGCTCTTCGGAGAGCAGCCAAACGTAGCAGCTGTTACCTTACAGCCAAGCGAGGGCCCGGACGATCTGAGAGCTAAGATGCTGGATGCAATTTCCAAATTCGAGGATCCGGAAAACGTTCTTATCCTTGTCGATCTGTGGGGCGGCACGCCGTTCAATCAGGCCAACTTCATCATCGCCGGACACGAAGATAAGTGGGCGATCGTTGCAGGCCTGAACGCACCTATGCTCATCACAGCTTACGCGAACCGCGATGACTGTGAGACAGCTCACGAACTTGCAGCAAGTATCCTCGAAGATGCACGTGACGGCATCAAGGTTTATCCGAAGGATCTTGAGCCGGAAAGCACGACCAAGGCTGCTGCAGCTTCCACTGCACCGACAGGTGCAATTCCTCCGGGAACCGTTCTCGGAGACGGCCATATCAAGATCAAGCATGCGCGTGTTGACACACGTCTGCTTCATGGCCAGGTTGCTACTAACTGGTCCAAGGCAATTGCCCCGGATCGTATCATTGTTGTATCCGACAACGTTTCCCATGATGATCTGCGCAAGCAGCTGATTATGGAAGCAGCACCGCCCGGAATCAAGGCTCACGTTGTTCCGATTCAGAAGATGATTGATGTTTCCAAGGATGTTCGCTTTGGTGATACCAAGGCTTTCCTTCTGTTCGAGACACCGCAGGATGCGCTTAAAGCCATTGAAGGCGGCGTGGACATCAAGTCTCTGAACATCGGCTCCATGGCTCACAGCCAGGGCAAAGTAGCTGTAAATAAGGTTCTCTCCCTCGACGCAAAGGATATCGAGTGCTTCGAAGAGCTCAAGAAGCATGGCGTTACATTCGATGTTCGAAAGGTCCCGGCAGATGCTCCGGAAGACATGGACAAGCTGCTGCAGGTTGCAAGGGACGCCCTGGGTATCAAGTAACAATTGAATAATTACACAAACAGGAGGAAATGAAATGTCTGGCATTTCTATTATCTTAGTAATTCTCGTGGCATTCCTGGCCGGTGTTGAAGGTATTCTCGACGAGTTCGAATTCCATCAGCCGCTGGTAGCCTGCACACTGATCGGTATCGTTACCGGCCAGCTTGGTCCCTGCCTCGTTCTCGGCGGTCAGCTTCAGATGATCGCTCTCGGCTGGGCCAACATCGGCGCTGCTGTTTCTCCGGACGCTGCTCTTGCATCTGTCGCTTCCGCTATCATCCTCGTTAAGGGTGGTCAGGGCGTTGACGGCGTAGGTACAGCTATCGCAGTCGCTGTTCCGCTTGCTGTAGCAGGTCTGTTCCTTACAATGGTCGTCCGTACACTCTCCGTCGCTGTTGTTCATCAGATGGACGCTGCAGCTGAGAAGGGCAACTTCAGTGGTATCGAAATTTGGCAGCTCATCGCTATCGCTCTTCAGGGTCTCCGTATCGCGATTCCGGCCGCAGCTCTTTGCGTCATCCCGGCTGAAATCGTTCAGAACTTCCTGCAGTCCATGCCGGCATGGCTGACAGACGGTATGGCAATCGGCGGCGGTATGGTCGTTGCCGTAGGTTATGCTCTCGTTATCAACATGATGGCAACTCCGGAAGTATGGCCGTTCTTCGCACTCGGCTTCGTATTTGCAGCAATCGGCGACCTTACACTGATTGCTCTCGGTGTTATCGGTGTCGCTATGGCTCTCATTTATCTGCGTCTCACAGAGAGCGCAGGAGCTGCTGCAGGTGCTGCCGCGGGTACAGGCGATCCGCTTGGCGATATCCTTGACGATTACGAATAAGAAGGAGGAACCAAAAAATGGCAGAAAATGCAAAAAAAGTAGAATTATCTGTGGCTGACCGCAGAAGCGTATGGCTTCGCTCTACCTTCCTGCAGGGTTCCTGGAACTATGAACGTATGCAGAACGGTGGCTGGTGCTACGCAATGATCCCGGCTATCAAAAAGCTCTATACAACAAAAGATGAACAGAGTGCAGCTCTTAAGAGACATCTCGAGTTCTTCAACACACAGCCGTTCGTTGCATCCCCGATCCTCGGCGTTACTCTCGCTCTTGAGGAAGACCGCGCAAACGGCGCACCGGTAGAAGATCAGGCCATCCAGGGCGTTAAAGTCGGTATGATGGGACCTCTCGCCGGTGTCGGTGATCCGGTATTCTGGTTCACACTTCGTCCGATTCTTGCAGCTCTCGGTGCTTCTCTGGCATTGTCCCAGAACCTTCTCGGACCGGTTCTCTTCTTCGTACTTTGGAATGTTGCCCGTATGGCGTTCATGTGGTACACACAGGAATTCGGTTACAGAGTAGGTACAGCTATCACGAAGGACCTCTCCGGCGGTCTTCTCGGCAAGGTAACAAAGGGTGCTTCTATCCTCGGTATGTTCATCCTGGGCGCTCTGGTTATGAGATGGGTATCCATCAATTTCGTAATCAAAGTCTCCGAAGTACAGCGCTCCGCAGGTGCTTTCATTGACTGGGCAAATCTTCCGGATGGATATGAAGGTCTCCATCAGGCATTCTCACAGTTCGCAGGCGGCCTGAGCCTTGAGCCGACAGTTGTAACAACACTTCAGGACAACCTGAATTCTCTGATTCCGGGTCTTGTTCCGCTTCTTCTCACTCTCGGCTGCATGAGACTTCTGAAGAAGAACGTTTCCCCGATCGTCATCATCCTTGCACTGTTCGTTATCGGTATCCTTGGCCACATTATCGGCCTGCTGTAATGACAGTTCGGTTTTAAAGCTGCGCGGGACCCTCGGGCCCCGCGTTTTTTCTATTCTTGAGTTACGCGCTCTTTTGTCTCGCACACGAGGCTTGAACATTAACGCAGAATTGAGGAAAATCTAATGCCAGTAGAAAAAAGCAAGAAAGGTTTCAAGAATAACCGCCCAATGCTCGAACCGCTTAACACAGAAATCGAGTTTCAGGTCAAAGGCACCTCGCATCACGGACTCGATTCCTACGGATTTATTTTTGTGGGCGACAAGGGCTTTGAATTCTACAATGAGCGTACGATTGAGGATTATATTCAGATTCCATGGACTGAGGTAGAGTATATAATAGCCTCCATCTACTTTGGAGGACGCTATATACCACGCTATGCATTTCGCACAAAATCAAACGGTGACTTCGCTTTCTCCTCAAAAAAGCCGCGTGCGGTCCTCAGAGCCTGCAGAGAACATGTTCCTGCTGACAGAATCGTACGATCACTGTCTTTCGGCGAAGTATTGAAACGGAATACGAAGTGGCTTATCGACAAGATAAGAAACAAAAAATAAAAGAAGCTGTCATATCAGGCATTTGTAGCCACAATATCCTGCAGACATTTGCAAATAACGTCTGCAGGATATTGTGGCTACCTGCCTTTAAGCGACGGCTTCTTTCATTTTATTCTTCCTTCTGAGAATCACTCTCTTCTTCTATTTCTTCTTCCTCCATCTTCTGCCCCTTCTTTATCATCTCATCGAACACAGGATGATAGATCAATGCACAGAAATATGAAGGCAGCGAAATCCCGATCAGCAGCGCCAGCGGTGCGAGGCGCAGGTCATGTGTCAGAATAAAGGGTATCACTGACATGATGAGGACCATCGCGGCCGTGCGGAACAGTTTCGATATGCACAGGATGCATGCATTACGAAAGCACCCTGCTGTCGTGTAGACAAATTTCGCAGTGAGCGGAAACAGCCACACGCCCAGCATTGAGAGGAACAGCGCGCCGGCATAGACAAATACTATGACGATCCTGCCTGCACCTCCCTGCCCTTTAAAGGCACTGTACTCAAACATAAGGAGCCCTCCACTGACGAGCATAATAAGCCACAACGGAGTGGCACTTCGAAGATTGCCCCTGAATTGTTTGAGATAAGACGGAACAATATGTCCCTCCTGATCTTCTATCATCTGGTACAGAACATAATGCATGGACGCCACTGCGGCTCCTGCTGTCACGATCGGCAGGCTGCAGACGATTGTGATTAAATTTATAACGACAAGTGATGTCAGATCTCTCATGGCCCGCCACAAAAAACCGTCTGTGCTGAATAAATTTCCCATTGAACTTCCTTAAAAAAGGAGGCCGCGCAATATATGCGAGGCCTCTGTGATGAATCAACATTAAGTGAAGAACTGCTCTGTCGCAAAGCTCTTCAATCAGCCCTTAACAGCACCTTCTACCATACCTTCCATGATCTGTTTCTGTGCGATCAGGAAGATAATGATCATAGGCAGGATTGCAAGCAATGCTGCCGTCAGGATAAGATCCCACTGCTTAACGTAAGAACCGACGAACGCCTGAACCGCAACCGGAAGTGTTTTGTATTTACTGTTATTTCCGAGCATCAGAGACGGAAGCAGGTAGTCGTTCCAGATCCACATACCGTTAAGAATCGTAACGGTTGTAATGACCGGTGTAAGAAGCGGAAGAATAACCTTAAAGAATGTTCCTTCCGGTGAGCAGCCGTCAATAGCTGCTGCCTCCTCAAGGTCATAGGGAACGCCCTTAATGAAGCCGGTCAGGATGAATACAGTCATAGCGCCGCCGAATCCGCAATATGCGAAAATCGCGCCGGGAATGGACTTCAGCATCGGGATGCCGATGAAGTTTCCTACATCACGGAATGTAGAAATAAGCGGAAGCATGACGACCTGGAACGGGATGATCATAGACGCAATAAATATCATGTATATTACAGTTGCCCATGCCTTCTTATTATTACGGCTGATGACCCATGCAGCCATGGAACCGAACAGAGCAAGAAGGATGAGTGAAACGACTGTAATACATGTGGATGATCCGAGAGCCGTCCAGAAATTAAAGTTTGAATTACCCACTACGCTCGAAACGTTTGAAACGAACTGTGAGAATGAAGCGCCTAACCACGCAATCGGGCTTGCAACGATATCTGTCTGCTTCTTAAAGGAGTTAAGAACTACCAGATAGAATGGGAACAAGATATATGCCGCAATAATGATACCGATAATCGTAAGGATGATTGTTCTTGATCTCTTTGTCTGTGACATTATAGCTCGACCTCCTTACTGTTGGATATACGTACCTGAATGAGAGATACAACAGCGAGAATGATGAAGAACAGAACGGCTTTAGCCTGTCCGACTGCATAACTGTTTTTAGCGATCGCTGTGTTGTAGATATTAAGGGCAAGCATCTGAGTACCGTTGGAGAGATAAGCACCCATGAAATTCGGGACAGAGCCTGCACCGTTGGTCAAAGCCATGTTGACGTCGAACTGCTTGAAAGCAGATGTCAGTGTAAGGAATGTACAGATCGTAATAGTCGAAGCAATCATCGGAATCTTGATCTGGAACAATGTCTGCATCGGTGTTGCGCCGTCAATATTCGCAGCCTCGAGAACATCACCCGGAACCTGAGTAAGACCGGTGATGTAAATGAGCATGATATATCCGCCGTACTGCCACAGGTAAACAACTACGATGCAGAGCAGAGCTGTTTTGGACTGTGAAAGAAGTGATATATTGTTCGTCATTCCTATCAGAACGTTGTTAAATACGAACTGCCAGATATAACCGAGTACGATACCGCCGATCAGGTTCGGAAGGAAATATGCCGCCCGGAAGAAGCCTGATGCCTTGATGGAGGATGTACAAAGAAGAGCCAGGCAGAAACCGATTACATTAATCAGGACCATATTAATGATAACGAATATGAATGTAATCAGAATGGAATAAATAAACGCCGGATCTTTGAACATTGACATGTAGTTGGCAAGCCCGACGAACTTCGTAATTTTTACACCTGTCCAGTCAGTGAAAGAGTAACCGATACCGAGAACGAGCGGGATAATTACAGTGACTGCAAATGTAAAGAGAAGCGGGAACAGGAATATGAAATATACGATCTTCCTGTGATGCTTCATAGTCGGAATGAGATAGAGACCGGCAAAGAAAGCGATTATGCCGAAGATCAGCATAGCCCCGCGGCCTGCAAATTTGGTGCCCATTACGTCCATCGCCAAAGCTGCAACAAGAAGCACTATTCCAGCTATGAGCAATATGAAGGACAGAGCACTATTACCCTGTGCTTTTGTTTTCACGAAATCCCTCCTCACTTATTAAATGAAATGCAGGCGGCAGCTTTCGGCCGCCGCCTGTCGATCATCTGAAGCCTAAATGCGTATCATGGTAACTACTCAGCACCCCATTCGCAGGCGCTTTTCACCATGCTCATGATCCGTAATACTGTGCTGTTACCTGAGATACAGTCTTTGTGAATGTAGCAGCATCCGGGATATTGCCTGCGGCATAATCCTGATATACAACGCCGAGTGCATTCTGTGCAAGACCTTCTTTGTTGTTGAGCCAATGCCATCCGGAAGTCTTTCCTGCCTGTGTGTAATCTGTGATCGTCTGAGCGAACGGATCATCAGCTACATATGTGCAGGATGAGAACGGGGAGATGAAGCCGGCGTCTTCAACAAGGATCTTCTGTCCGGCATCTTCGGAGCACCACTGCAGGAATGCCTTGGCAGCGTCAGCCTTATCACCGTCAAATACTGCCCACCAGGACGGAGAATTTGTAAGGATCGTGTCCTGTCCTTCTTCGAATGCGTACGGAAGCATGCCGACCTTGAAGTTTCCGGCTGCCTCATACTGCTCTTTGTCATCAGCTGTCATTGTAGCGCCAATCCAGGAGCCCTGTGTTACGAATGCATACTTGCCGGATGCAAAGTTCAGGATCTGCTGATCATATGTTCCGGAAACCAGAAGTTGCGGATCTGAATACTGGTTGAAGAGTGCGATCATCTCAGCGTATTTCTCGAAACGCTCTTCATCGATCTTGCCGCCGTCAGCAAGCATATCGAAGTACTTTGTGTCGTCACGTGCAAGACCTTCGTCTTCGTAAATGCCGAACATATGATTACCTGTAGACCAGTAAAGGTTTGTAGCCTCTGCGCAGTAACCGATAACTGCTGTGAGTCCGAGTTCATCCTTCTTGGAATCAAGTGTCTCAAATGCAGCCTTCATGGAATCCGGTCCTGTGATAGAAGCCGGATCGATGCCTGCCTTCTCAAGAATGTCTGCGTTGTAAGCGAGACCGATTGCTTCTGTTGTATACGGGAAGCCGACAACTTTGCCTTCACCGTCAACATATTCAGCTTCTGTGTCTTCTACCCATTTCTCACCGCTCATATCAGCGAGAAGGCCTTCCCAGTTAGCGAAATCCGTTGCACCGCCGTTTACGAAGATATCCGGCATATTATTGCCCTGATAGTACTGCTTCAGCTGGCCCTGAATATCAACGCCGCCACCCATGGATTCGATTTCGACATGAACGCCTGACACCTCTTCGTAAGCTTTAGCAAGTGCCTTGAGCTGTGCATCTACTTCGATCTTACCGTTTACGAGACGAAGTGAGTTCGCATCGGAACTTCCGCCGCCTGTAGAAGCCGCTGCACCGGCTGTGGAGTCATCTGTAGCTGCGCCTGATGATCCGGAGCCGCCGCATGCTGCGAGGCTGAGTGTCATTGCGCCAACTAGCGCGATTGCTAAAAGTTTTCTTTTCATTTTTTCCCTCCTTATTGTTTTCTTTGTGCCGTCAAATTTTTGGAAAAAGTATACAATTTTCATTGTATATTACATCCAACTTTTGCACAAAATTACATATTCATGATACCATTTTTAAAGTCAAATTCAATACCTTTTCCAAAAAAACATTCCTTTTAACATATCACACAAATTTAACGTACATATTTTGTCTAAAATACTTAACTTTAGGTCACTGTTTTTCCGGTAGTTTTGTTCATTTTCCGGATGTTCAAAAAACAAAAAATGTCCGTACGAATATATGAAAAAGTCAAATTTCCATAATTTATTGACAAATTTCAGTTAGACATATCCGTATAGCATTTCTATAATGAACTCATAAAAACAAAAGAATTAACGCATCATTCGGATACTCGGCAATGTAATAGCACAAAATTACGAAATCACATTTTTTAACACGCACGGAGGTTTAATCAATGAATAATGAAAAGCGCGCCTGGTGGAAAGAAGCTGTCATTTATCAGATCTATCCACGCTCCTTTCAGGACAGTAACGGGGATGGAATCGGCGACCTGAACGGTATCACCATGCATCTGGATTATCTCAAAAAACTCGGCATTGATGTAATCTGGCTGTCTCCGGTATACAAATCGCCCAATGATGACAACGGTTACGACATCTCGGACTACAGAGACATTATGACGGAGTTCGGAACCATGGAAGACTTCGACCGCATGCTCGCCGCCGCCCATGAAAGAGGGATCAAAATCGTCATGGACCTGGTCGTGAACCACAGTTCGGACGAGCATAAATGGTTCATCGAGAGCCGCAAGTCCAAAGACAACCCATACCGTGACTATTATATCTGGAAAGATCCCAAAGACGGACATGAGCCCACCAACTGGGGATCGAATTTCAGCGGATCCGCATGGAAATTCGATGAAACGACGGGACAGTACTATCTGCATCTGTTCTCGGAAAAACAGCCGGATCTCAACTGGGAGAATCCCAAAGTGCGCGACGAAGTATACGATATGATGACCTGGTGGTGCGACAAGGGAATTGACGGTTTCCGCATGGATGTCATCTCCATGATCAGCAAGGTCCAGTCTTATCCGGACGGAGAAGTCTTCGACGGCGTGTACGGCAACGCCAACCCCTATGTCTGCAACGGTCCCCGCGTACATGAATTCCTTCAGGAAATGAACCGCCGCGTACTCTCCCGCTACGACATCATGACTGTCGGTGAGGCAGCCGGGGTGACAGTGGATGAGGCAAAACGTTACGCCAACAACGAAGGAACCGAGCTGAATATGGTCTTCCACTTTGAGCATACAGACGGAAGTTCCAACTCAGAATCTGTTATCGGAAAATGGACCGTAAACCCGCCAAGACTCTCCTACGTCCGCGGCATTCTCAACAAATGGCAGACGGAACTGGAGGGCAAAGCCTGGGGCAGCCTTTACTGGGATAATCACGATCAGCCGAGAGCTGTCTCCCGTTTCGGAAATGATTCAAAGGAATGGCGGGAAATCTCAGCTAAGATGCTGGCTACAGTCCTTCACATGCAGAAAGGAACTCCTTACATATATCAGGGTGAAGAATTCGGCATGACAAATACCCATTTTGATTCCATTGACGATTGCAGGGATATTGAGGAGATCAATGCATATCAGCAGTATGTCGTTGACCATAAATTAGTTGACAGCGAAACCATGCTTCGTTGCTTTGATACCATAGCAAGAGATAACGCGAGAACACCGGTCCAGTGGAATGACAGCCCGAACGCCGGATTCACCACCGGTACACCGTGGATCAATGTAAACCCGAACTATACGGAGATCAACGCCGAGGCGGCGCTCGCTGATCCGAATTCCGTCTTCTATTATTATCAGAAGCTGATCAGTCTGCGGCACACGACCCCGATCATTGTCTACGGCACGTTCAGACCTCTTCTTGAGAGCAGCGAAGTTATCTATGCATATGAGCGGGAACTGGATGGCAAAGTCCTTACAGTCGCTGCCAACTGGACAGATAAAGAGCAGGAATGCACTTTATTCGATGACCTCGGCGGTGAGGAGCTTATCTCCAACTACGAAAGTCACAAAGACGGCGTCCTTCAGCCTTATGAGGCCAGAGTCATACTTCACTGAACGATATGAAGACAGGTTTACACACGCAAGAAGCAACAGAAGAGATCAGACAGCAGGGTTACACATCATTTCCGTGTTCCATGTACTTTGCCGATTCGGAAAAAGACGGTTCAATACGCTTTGATACCAAAGCTCACTGGCACAATTCGACAGAGTTACTGCATTTTGAGAGAGGAACGTTCGCGCTCTCGATCAACATGGATAACTACGAAATCTCAGATGAGTGCTATGCATTTGTTGAGAGCGGAATGCTCCATTCCATAACCGCTGAATCGGTCTACAAAGAGTCCGCGCTGCTTTTCAGCCCGTCTGTACTCTCAACGAGAAATATAGATTCTTCGGAACAAAACCTGATCGAGCCCCTGATACACGGCAACCTTACCCTTCCGAGGTTCATAAGACCGGATATGCCGGTGTTCGGGCAATTCGACAGGATTTACACAGAGATAGCGAATATTTTCAAAACAGCTGAAGACAGACGCGATGATCAGTACAATCTGTCAGGTTCCACTGATCAATTGAAGTGCAAGGCGCTTATGATGCTTCTCATCTCCTCACTGGCAGAGAGCGGGCTTATGACTGCCTCTGCGTATGACCCTGACCCGAAAGCGGAAGCACTGAAATCCGTTCTTTCATATATAGATGAGAATTACGGCAATAAGATCTATATCAAAGATCTGGCGTCTCTCATGAACCTCAATGAACAGTATTTCAGCCGCTTCTTTAAGAAAACGTTAGGAAGAACATGCGTGGATTATATCAATGATGTACGTATCAGGCACGCAATGAAGATGCTCAGGACTACGGATGCTCCCGTGCTCGACATTGCATATTCCTGCGGTTTCGGGAATATCGGGCATTTCATTCAGACTTTTAAGAAGGCGACCGGGAAAAAACCGCTTGAATACCGTCTGCATTAATGTTCGCGCTATATAAAGAATAAACACATAATATTATTAACTAAAGGAATAAGACCGGACCCTGAATATCCGGGGATTAGACATATCACAAGAGGGATAGTAAGATGATAAGACAATGGTGGAATGAAAAAGTAGCATATCAGATTTATCCGAAAAGCTTCTGCGACAGCGACGGCGACGGTATCGGTGACCTGCAGGGCATCATCAGCAAACTGGATTATCTCAGGGATCTGGGCGTTGATATCGTCTGGCTGAGCCCGATTTACGTCTCTCCTCTCGCAGATCAGGGATATGACATCGCGGATTACTATAATATTGACCCAAGGTTCGGCACAATGGATGACATGGACGAACTTCTTAGAGAAGCCCATAAGCGGGATATGTATATCCTGATGGACCTGGTAGTCAACCACTGCTCCGACGAGCATGAATGGTTCCGGAAAGCTGCGGAGGATCCGGACGGCAAATACGGCAAGTATTTCTATCTGGAACGCACGGATGATCCTTCGACTCTCTGCAACTGGAGATCGTACTTCGGCGGCTCGGTATGGGACAAGCTTCCGGGACACGACGATATATATTATCTCCATCTCTTCCATAAAAAGCAGCCGGACCTCAACTGGGAAAATCCGGAGCTTCGCGAAGACATTTACAAAATGATCAACTGGTGGCTCGACAGGGGGCTTGACGGTTTCCGTCTCGACGCCATTATAAACATCAAAAAGGCCCTGCCGTTCAGGAACTATCCGGCAGACCGTGATGACAACATGGCGTCCTGCACGCGGATGCTCGAAGACGCCAGAGGAATCGGCGACTTCCTCGGTGAGATGCGTGACAGATGCTTTAAGCCGCACAACGCTTTTACCGTAGGTGAGGTATTCAACCAGAAAGATGAAGAGCTGCCGGAGTTCATCGGTGACAACGGCTACTTCAGCTCCATGTTCGACTTCTCCGAGACAATATTCGGACAGAGCAGGAAGGGCTGGCAGGAGAATGTGGATATCACGCCGGACGACTATAAATCCTGTGTCTTCACCGCTCAGGAAAAATTCAACAAGGTCGGCTTTGTCTCAAATATTATCGAGAACCATGATGAGCCCCGCGGCGTCTGCCGTTATATCCCGGAAGGAGACCAGTCCGTAGTCTCAAAGAAGATGCTGGCGACCGTTTACTTCCTGCTCAAAGGTCTTCCCTGGATCTATCAGGGGCAGGAACTGGGTATGGAGAATCTGAAAATCTCTTCCATCGAGGAAGTGGACGATATCTCTTCCATCGATTCCTACAAGGTAGCCCGGGCACAGGGCGTTTCAGACGCGGACGCGCTTCATATGATCGAAAAATACGGGCGC
>ODAI014352953.1_pt1 | contig 24941 bp, 23 predicted proteins | sample 1539321 | NCBI WGS metagenome assembly ODAI01 (sample SAMN02144231, study PRJEB22623) | gut metagenome | biome: sheep rumen | host: Ovis aries | place: New Zealand
AGCTGCAATCTATTATACTCTCACACTTTCTGCAAAGTAGTGTGGTATAAACAAAGAACATTATATTGCAACTGTATTATACCGTATGAGAAGATTTCAAAATGAAATATTGGAGGAACTCATTCCTTTGAATATTTGAAAACTTGAGCCATATCCTAGCTATATGAATATTGCATCTGAATAAGATATGCGATAAGATCGGCGTCGTGCATAAAGCGATGCTGACGTCTTTCCTTGTCTTGGGAAAGTGCAGGGCAACTTCTCTGTTCTCTCGATGGCGACACCGCGCGGCACCGTCTCGGCCAGAGATGAAGTCTGGCCTCGAAAGAAGAACTGCACGGCTGAATCTGCCGGGCGTCGCCCCCCGAGGTCTTTCAGAATGCACGGTGATCAGCCAGGCATGAAGTCCATGTCGGCTTGACCCGTGCGCCAGGCCTGTCGTCCTCATCTTCGGTACGCCGTGCCCGCATGCGAATGCTGAACTGCAGATTTCAGGGTGACAGGCTGGAAACTGAAGCAGGCTCCCATCGAGACCATTACGCCCCACTGCTCTGTACATCTCTCCATACGGGGAGACTAAGATATTTTTTTAGGAATATCAGATAGTTGGCTAAAATGCCGAGAGATGGGGAATGATGGCAGGCTTCTCATGGCACCATTTTGCTCATCCTCTTGAAATCCTCTAGGACGTAATTGAAGCTACGGACACCTTGAAGCGCATGGCGTGGATCCGGAAGTGTGGTTTCAGTGCCGGAGGGCACCGGAGGCGGCCAGCACGCTCCAGTAGTCCAGCTCCCTCTGCCTCCGCAGTTCGGGGCAGGGCCAACGAAAAGAGGGCTCCTTGCGGAGCCCTCTTCGGGAAAGATTTTTCGTAGGATTCGGCTTAGCCCGGCAGATCGTCGTCCTCTTCGCCGACGCCTTCTTCCTCGTCCGCTGCGAGCCCCGTCTGTGGCGGCGCATCGGCGATGGGCTTGTCCGCAGGTCCCCAGTCCTTGACGGTGATCTCCGGCCCCATGAAGCCATAGCGGTTCTCCGTGCGCAGGGTGAAGGCGATGCGGATGGTGTCGTGCACCATATGGGCCGTGATCTCCTGGGCAAAGCCCCAGGCCTTGGCGCGGAGGATGCAGCCGTCGACCGTATCCTTGAGGTTGAGGTCCACGCTGTCGGGATGGTTGCGGAATGTGGTACGCCCCAGGATTTCCAGCGGATTGGAGACGAAGACAGGCTCCGGGTTGCCGGGGCCGAAGGGCTCCATCAGGGCCAGCTCGCGCAGGTGCTCGGGACGTGCCGCGTCGCGGAAGCCGATGACGCCGTCCACGGCGATGGTGGGGACGGGCGTGGCGCCGAGGCGCCGCTTGGTCATGTTCTGGAAGTCGCGCCTGAAGGCGTCGAGCTGTCCGGGCAGGATGCGCACGCCTGCGGCCTGCTTGTGGCCGCCGAAGGCCAGCAGGTGGTCCGGTATCTCCGCAAGGCCGGCGTAGAGGTCGAAGCCGGGGATGGAGCGGCCGGATCCCTTGAGCGTGTCCTTGTCGTCGCAGACGATGATGCAGGGCACGTTGAACTCTTCAATGATGCGCGTGGCCACGATGCCGATGACGCCGGGGTGCCACTGCTTGCCGTAGAGCACCAGTCCCGTGACGGGGCCGTCCTTGGTCTGCCTGCGGGCCTGCTCCCTGGCCTCGTCGAGGATGAGGCTTTCGGTGTAGCGCCGCGTCCTGTTGAGCTCGTCGAGCTCGGCCGCCAGCTCTGCGCTTTCGCCGTAGGAGGTGCTGCGCATGAGCTTGAGAGCGATGCTTGCATGGCGCATGCGGCCGGCGGCGTTGATGCGCGGGGCCAGCTTGAAGCTCACCTGGGTGGCAGTCACCGGCGCATGGGCGGGAATGCCGCACACGGCCTTGAGGGCCGTGATGCCGGGGCGCAGGGGGTGCTCGAGCTTGCGCAGGCCGCCCCTGACGAGGATGCGGTTCTGGCCCGTGAGCCGCATGACGTCGGCAAGGGTGCCGAGGGCCACGAGATCGAGGGCGCTGTCCATCTTGTAGGCCCGTCCCGTCTTGCGGGCGAGGCGGGTGTTGACGGCGGCCATGAGGAAGAATGCGACGCCGACGCCTGCCAGGTGGGGGCAGGGCACGCTTTCAGGATCGCCCATGCGGGGATTGAAGAAGAAGCTGGCCGGCGGCAGGTTTTCCGGCGGCAGGTGGTGGTCGCTGACCACGACGTCGATGCCGAGCTCGCGCGCCTTGGCGATGGCCTTGACGTCCGAGATGCCGGAATCGACGGTGAGCACGACCTGGACGCCCTCTCTGGCCATCTCCTCGATGCCGTCCAGGTTGAGGCCGTAGCCTTCCCTGTGGCGGTCGGGGATGTGCCAGGAGGGATGGAAGCCGTGGAATTCGAGCACGTCGAGCACGATGGCCGTGCTGGTGGTGCCGTCCACGTCGTAGTCGCCCCACACGGCCAGCTTCTTGCCGGCGAGCAGGGACTCGACGAGAAAGTCGGCAGCCTCCGGAATCTGGGGCCAGCGCTCGGGGTTCACGAGGCCGGCCAGGCGGGCGTTGAGATAGTCGTTGATCTCCGCCTCGCTGGCGATGTTCCGGTGCTGGAGTATGTTCATGAGGAAGGGCGAGATGCAGAGCCGCTCGCACAGCCCTGCCTTCTGCCGTTCCTCCGGCGCGTTGTCGCGGTAATGCCAATCAGCCATGCCGCCTCCCGGTGGTGGACGCAAGGAGCAGGGTGCCGGAAAGGCCTTCCGGCGCCGTCAGGCCTGCGCAGGAAAGTCGCAGGCCGCGAGACGCAAGCCGGAGCATGCGCTAGCCTGCCATCTCCTCGAGGATGGCCTTGGCCGCGCCTGCCGGATCGGCTGCCCGGGTGATGGGGCGTCCGACCACGAGGAAGTCGGCGCCCGACTTCACGGCCTGGAGGGGCGTGCAGACGCGCGCCTGGTCGTTCTTGTCCGCGCCGGCAGGGCGTATGCCCGGGCACAGGGCGAGCAGGCTCGTCTGCATTTTGATGCTTTTCACCTCGAGACCGGAGCAGACCACGCCGTCGATGCCCCAGCCGTCGGCGCTCCGGGCCAGCTGCAGGGCGAAGTCCTGCGGGGTGGAGGCAATGCCCGGCATCTCGCAGGGGCCGAAGCTCGTGAGGGCGGTGACGCCGAAGATGTAGGGGCGCTCGCCGTTGACGGACGCGGCCTCGGCGGCCTCCATGGCAGCCTTGCACATCTTCTTGCCGCCCTGGCAGTGGATGGTCATGATGGAGACGCCGTTGCGGGCGCCGGCGGCGACGGCGTGGGAGACGGTGTTGGGAATGTCGTAGAGCTTGAGATCCAGGAAGACCTTGAAGCCCATGTCCGCCAGCTGGGCGACGATGGAGGGGCCGGAAAGGATGAAGGCCTCGAGGCCGACCTTGCACCAGGGGACGATGCCCTTGAGGGCGCGGGCCGTGTCGAGGAGGGCTTCCTTTTCAGGAAAGTCGAGGGCGACGATGAGCTGGGCCATGAAGATCCTCCTCAGCCGATGAGGCTGTCGATGAGCGAAGTGTGGAGCGAGGGTGCGAGGGTGGCGGCAAGGTAGGCCGCCCTGAGGTCGGCGTAGGCGCGGTCGAGTCTGTCGTTGAGCACGATGTCGTCGAACCAGCGCGCTTCGCGCATTTCAGCCCTGGCGTTGGCCAGGCGGACCTGGATGACGTCCTCGGCGTCGGTTCCGCGGGAGCGGAGCCTGCGCTCCAGCTCCTGCATGCTCGGGGGCAGGATGAAGACGAGCCTGGCATGGGGCAGGCTCAGCCTGAGCTGGGCTGCGCCCTGGACGTCGATGTCGAAGAGCACGTCGCGTCCCTGCTGGAGCATCTCGCGCAGGGGCGCCAGGGGCGTGCCGTAGCAGTTGCCGTGGACCATGGCCCATTCGGCGAATTCGCCGCGGTCGCGGCGCTGGAGGAAGTCCTCCTTGGTGGTGAAGCGGTAGTCCCTCCCGTCCACTTCGCCTTCGCGGGGAGCCCGCGTGGTGAAGGAGATGGAGAAGCCGAAATTCGGGAATTCCTGGATGAGCTTTTTGACGAGAGTGGTCTTGCCGGCGCCCGAGGGGGCGCTCAGGACCAGGGCAGTGCCGAGGCGCATTATGCTGTTTCTCCTGTGCTGAAGCGCTGGCTCATGGTGTCAGGCTGCAGGGACGAGAGGATGACGTGGTTCGAGTCGGTGATGATGATGGAACGCGTCTTGCGCCCCTGGGTGGCGTCGATGAGGCGCCCCTGGGCGCGGGCGTCCTCCCGCAGGCGCTTCATGGGCGAGGAGGCGGGATTGACGATGCCGATGATGCGGGATGCCGGCACGAAGTTGCCGTAGCCCACGTTGACGAGCCTGTCCTGGGACATGGCGGGCTACTCCAGGTTCTGGACCTGCTCGCGGCAGCGCTCGAGCTCGTTCTTGTAGTCCACCACCAGGCGGGAGAGCTGGACGTCGGGGATTTTGTTGCCGCAGGTGTTGATCTCGCGGAAGCATTCCTGGAGGGTGAAGTCGAGGCGCCGGCCCACGTCGCTCTGCTCCTGGAGCAGCTCCTGGAGGCGGTCCAGATGGGTGGCTAGGCGCGTGAGCTCTTCGGCCACGTCCAGGCGGTCCGTGAGCGTCACCACCTCCTGAAGGAAGCGCTGCTCGTCGATCTCGCCGACGCCGAGGCTCGCGAGCTGCTCGTTGACGCGCTCCCGCAGGGCCTCGGCGCGCTCGGCGCGTATGGCCGGGGCGCGCTCCTTGACGAGCTCCGTCCATTCGGCCATGCGCAGGATGCGGTCCTGCAGGTCGCGGGCAAGGGCCCTGCCTTCGGTCTCGCGCGACTCGTTCCAGTCCGCAAGGGCCTGGGCCAGGCCGTTTTCCAGCGAGGAGGCCAGACTTTCGTCCACTTCGTCCGTGGGCGCGCTCCACAGTGAGGAGACGCCGAGCAGGACGTTGTAGTCGGGGATGAACTCGTCCTTGCGGGCTTCGGCCAGATTCTCCAGGGCCTCCAGCATGCCGGCGGCCTGGGCCTCGTCGAAGCGGGGCGCCAGCACCCCCTGCTGGGACTGCAGGGAGAGGCTGATGTCAAGGCGGCCGCGGGAGGCAAAGCGCTTGACCGTCTTTTCCAGGCGGCTTTCAAGGCCGCGCACGGCCGAGGGCAGCTGCCACTTCAGCTCGAGGCGCTTGCCGTTGACGCTGCGGATCTCCCACTGCTGGGTGAGTCCGTCCTCTTCCATGATGAATCTGCCGAAACCTGTCATGCTGCGCATTGAAAACGTGTCCTTGTTGAAAGTGAATTTCTAGTCTTACGTTGAAAGTCCCTGCGTTTCAAGAGCATTGCCCGCCGTGCGCTACCTTCCCATGGACGCCAGAAACTGCCGGTTGCTCCTGGTTCCGCGCATCTTCTCGAGCAGGAATTCCATGGCCTCGGCCGGCTGCATGGGTGCCAGCAGCTTGCGCAGTATCCAGACGCGGTTGAGCGTGTCCTCGTCCAGCAGCAGGTCTTCGCGCCTGGTGCCGGAGCGGTTGATGTCGATGGCCGGGAAGATGCGCCGCTCGGCCAGATGGCGGTCCAGGTAGATCTCCATGTTGCCCGTGCCCTTGAACTCCTCGAAGATGACCTCGTCCATGCGGGATCCGGTGTCGGTGAGGGCCGTGGCCAGGATGGTGAGGCTGCCTCCCTCCTCGACGTTGCGGGCCGCGCCGAAGAAGCGCTTGGGGCGCTGCAGGGCGTTGGCGTCGAGGCCGCCCGTGAGCACGCGTCCCGAGGAGGGCGTCACGGCGTTGTAGGCCCGTCCCACGCGGGTGATGGAGTCGAGCAGGATGACCACGTCGCGCCTGCGCTCCACGAGGCGCTTGGCCTTTTCCAGCACCATCTCGCAGACCTGCACGTGGCGCTGGGGCGGCTCGTCGAAGGTGGAGCTCACGACCTCGGCGCCCCGGACCGTGCGCTCCATGTCCGTCACCTCCTCGGGCCGCTCGTCGATGAGCAGGACGATGAGGTAGCAGTCCGGATTGCTGGCCGCGACGGCGTTGGCCAGCGACTGCAGGAGCACGGTCTTGCCCGAGCGGGGCGGGGCGACGATGAGGCCGCGCTGGCCGAGGCCTATGGGGGCCAGCAGGTCCACGATGCGGTTGGCGAAGCCCTGGGCGCCGTTTTCCATGACGAGCTGGCGCTGGGGGTAGAGGGGGGTGAGGTTGTCGAAGAGCACGAGGCTCTTGGAGCTCTCGGGCGCGCCGAAGCCCGTCTGCAGCACCTTGAGCAGAGCGAAGTAGCGCTCGCCTTCCTTGGGGGGGCGGATCTGGCCCGCCACCACGTCGCCCTTGCGCAGGGCGAACTTGCGTATCTGGGAGGGCGACACGTAGATGTCGTCCGGTCCCGGCATGTAGGAGCACAGGGGAGAGCGCAGGAAGCCGAAGCCGTCCGGCAGGGTCTCCAGCACCCCGTCGCCGAAGATGGCGCCGTTCTGGGAGGCGCAGGCCTGCAGGATGGCGAAGATGAGCTCCTGCTTGCGCATGGCGCTGGGGTTCTCGATGCCGTAGCTGTCTGCCAGGGCCAGGAGCTCCGGCATGGACTGCATCTTCAGATCCGAAAGGTTCAGCGAGCCTTCGGCTGCCTGGTCGTCGGGGGGTGCGGTTTTCTTTCTGGACATGGCTCGAGGGGGGTGACGATGGCGGGACAGACGGCATGGCGCTCCCGGGCCGGCAGGCACGCCGGGCGGGAGGGATGCGGATCGGGGGCAAAGCAGGGATGGCCCCGGCGGCAAAGGCATCGGGGGCCATGGCGCGCAGGGCGCCAGAGGCTGCGAAAGAGAGGCGGGGAGGAAAAGGGGGACGGAGGAGAAAGAGGGAGAGGGAGGGAAAGGGAAAGGAGAATAACTCCGCATGATTAGCCTAATGCCAAGGCCATGGCAAGCGCTATTTCATTTCGCTTCTGTTACGCAGGGAGCCGGAGGGCAGAAGCGCTGCTGGTGTCGCCTTCAGCGCCTTTCACGCCTTGCGTGCCTTCCGCGGCTGATGGCCGAGTTCTGTGCGCTGGCCTGCCCTGGCGCTTTGCGCCGCGAAAGGCCGCCTTGGCTGCGCGCCCCCGCCGGCTTGCGCCAGTCGGGCCAGGCGGGCCAGGCGGCCGAGAAGCCAGCTGCCCCTCTGCGGCGTACTCTGCGGCCGGCGCACTGCCGCCCGTTGCCTCAAAGCGGGACAGGGCCGGCAGCGGCATCGCGGCAAGGAAAGAAGCGTAGGGCAGATTCAGTCTGCGGTCCTGGGAGGGGGCGGACTTTTCTGCCCTGCGGGACAGCCTGGCGCGGGCGCAGGCAATGCGCATGCTGCCTATGCCGGTGGCAGGATGCGCTTCGTTGCTTCGCCGGCTGTGCGCACGGCGTGTTCGAGTCCTCTGGCCGCAAAGGCCTCGAGCACGGCGAGCCCCGCATCCAGCGCCTGCTCCCAGCGCTCGCGATCCTCGCCGAAGGGGCGTCCCAGCACCCAGTTTGTCACGTCGCCGCGCTGGGGCGGACGTCCGATGCCGATGCGCAGGCGATAGAAGTTCGGGGTGCCCATCTGCTCGGTGATGGACTTGAGGCCGTTGTGGCCGGCGTTGCCGCCGCCGAACTTGAAGCGCAGGGCGCCGGGCGGAATGTCGAGTTCGTCGTGGACCACCACCATGGCGTCCGGCTTGATGCGGTGCCAGGCCAGCAGGGGCTGCACGCACTGGCCGGAGAGGTTCATGTAGGTGGTGGGCTTGGCGACAAGCCAGGTGCCGCCGAGCATATCCAGCTTCACCCGCCAGAGCTCGCAGGAGAAGTGCCGGCCGTTCTGGGCCTGGCACTGGCCTTCGCGCCCGGCCAGCTCGATCACGCGGTCGGCAACGAGAAAGCCCGTGTTGTGGCGGGTGCCGTCGTACTTGTCGCCGGGATTGCCGAGGCCGACGAGGACGCCTTTGTAGTCCATGTGCTCGCTCCATGCGCGGCTGCCGGGGCAGGGCCCGGCGAGGCCGCGGCTGCATCGTGAGGAAGGCCGCGCGCTCCTTGGGGAAAGCGCCGCAGGGGGCGCCAAAGGGGCATGTGCGTCCGCCTGTGGCGCCGCTGAAGGGCAGGGGGCGGGAAGCCCTCTCCCCGACCCCGTCTTGGGCCATGCTGTTATTGGGCATGGTTTCTGGCGCCCATGGTTCCTGGCAGCCGTACTTTCATGGCTGCAGGGTCGCACCGCTGCCATAATCGCATCGTCGCCACGGTCACATAGGGTCGCATGGCGCCCATGCTCCCGCCGCTCTCCCGGCCCATGCCCCGGCGGGACGAATCCATCTCCTTCAAGGGCGCCGTCAAGGGCACCGTCAAGGCCGCTGGCCAAGGCTGCCGGATAGGGCCAGCGGCCCGAAAAGCTACGAGGCCGGTTCGGCCTTGGCAGCGTGCAGTGCGCCGTGCCGGCCGCTGGCATCCTGCCGGCGCCGCTCGGCAAAAAAGGCGTCCTGAACGTCGTCCAGGGCCCCGTCAGCCTCGACGAAATCGTCGAACGACTCTTGAAACTTGTATTTTTTCGAAGACGGATCTTCGGTGTTTTTGACGTAGTTGTGCAGATCTTCCATAAAGGTATCGAAATTTGGCACGTGCGCCTCCTTCGATGCGTATGCTCGATTTGAAGTGAATGGCTGATTTGAAGTGAATAGGGGAATGGGGGAATGGCTGAACCCGAGCAGAGGAGCGGAGCGGAGCATCAGGCCCTGCTGGAGGCCCGATGCGGGAGCGTGGGGGGGAATCCGGCGCCGAAGGCGCCAGCTGGCAGCGTTGCGGATAAGGCGGAGCGGCAGGCGAAGCTAGCCTGCCTGGCCGGCGTCGAGCCGCAGGCCCGAGGCCGCGGCCCTGGCTGCCATGAGGGCTGCCGTCTGGCCTGCGAGCTCCCGGTTGAAGGGGAAGAGGTGCCCTCCGCCGGGAAGCCAGCACAGCTCCGCGTCCTGGCCGGCCGCAATGTACTCGCCGTGGAGCTTGACGGCCATGCCTGGCGTGAAGAGCCTGTCGTTTCTCGCGTAGAGCAGGGTGAGGGGGCAGGAGGCCCTGGCCGGCACCTGCATGGCGAGCAGGCCGGCAAGGAAGGCCAGGGGATAGGACGCGCGCGCCCCCGTGCGCGGAATGCGCAGATGCCTTGCACCCGAAGCAAGGCGTCCGAGGGGCAGGTAGCCCCAGGGGGGCACGGGGAGGGCCGGACAGAGGGCGGAAGCGAGGGCAAGCGCCTTTTCCAGGCCCCGGCGGCGCGGCTTGAGGAAGCCGAAGATCGTCAGATCCAGCGTTTCCGGCAGCTGGGGCAGGATGCCCGCCAGCGCGAAGGCGCGCCTGGCCCTGGTGCCGGCCGCGGCATGGGCGAGCGTCAGGATGGCGCCCTGGCTGTGGCCGGCCAGCACAAGCTGGGAGCCGGCATGGGCCAGGATCCAGCGTTCGGCTGCCAGGCCGTTCTCCACAAGGTCCCTGGGCGAGAAGACCCGCCGGCTGGGGCTTTGGCCATGGCCTGCCAGATGCAGGCCCCAGACGCCGAAGCCGGCCTCGTGGAGCGCGTCGAGCAGCACCTCGTACTGCCGCGGGCTGGCCATGGTGCCAGGGTAGAAGAGCAGCTGGCAGGCGCCGGGCCGCTCCCTCGGCTCGAGCAGGAAGTCGCCTCCCCGCGAGGCAATCTGGACGGGGGCTTGCGGCATGCGCCTCCCTCGGCGTGCGGCCCCTCGCTGCGGGGTCTACGAAAAAGGCCGGCGTTCTCGGAGAACGCCGGCCGGAAACATTGCCGGAAGGGATGCCTACTTGGCGGCCGCGGCGGGAGCGGCTGCGCCCTCGGCGCCTTCGGCGGCTTCGCCTTCGTCTTCGGCTGCATCGCTGCTCTTCTCGATGACGGCAACGATGGAGAAGTTGTTGTCGTAGACGGCCTTGCAGCCCTCAGGCAGCTGGAGCTTCTCGACGGTGATGGACTGGCTCACGCCCAGATCCGTGACGTCCACGGTGATGGAGTGGGGCATGTCCAGCGGCTTGGCGGAGATGAGCACTTCCTCGCGGTAGGTCTCGAGCATGCCGCCGAGCTTCACGCCCTTGGCCGTGCCGGTGAAGACCAGCGGAACCTCGACCTTGACTTCCTTGTCGAGATCGACGCCGTAGTAGTCGATGTGGGTGAACTGCTTCTTGTAGGGATGCTTCTGCACGTCCCAGAAGAAGCAGGGATAGGTGGTCTTGGTGCCGTTGTCGTCGATCTCGAGGTTGAAGACGGTGGAGGTGCCGACTTCAAAGTAGAGCTTCTCGAGGGGAAGCGCAGGAACCTGGACTTTGATGTTTTCGCCCTTGCCGTTGTAGAAAACGCCGGGAACGAGAGACTGGGCGCGCAGCTGGTGGGCGCAGCCCTTTCCTGCGCCCTCGCGCTTCTGGGCACAGAGAGTTTTTTCGATAGCCATGATATAGACTCCTTAGGCGCTGCAAGGCGCGAAGATTATTAGCGGATGGGGATGCTTCCGGGGCCGGAGGCTAGACGAAGAGCACGCTCACGGAAGAGCCGGTGTGGATGTTGGAGATGGCCTTCCCGAGCAGGGAGCCGACGCCCACGACATGCAGCTTGGAGCAGCACTCCAGCTTCTCGCCCAGCGGGATGGTGTCGGTCACGTAGACGCCGCTCAGCGCGTCGGTGGCGTTGATGCGGTCTATGGCCGGCCCGGAGAGCACGGCGTGGGTGGCGCAGGCGATGATTTTGACGGCGCCGTTCTTGAGCAGGACGTCGGCGGCCGCGCACAGAGTGCCGGCCGTGTCGATCATGTCGTCGACGATGATGGCGGTCTTGCCCTTGACGTCGCCGATGACGTGCATGGCGTGGGCCTGGTTGGGCTTGTCGCGACGCTTGTCCACGATGGCCAGCGGGGCGTTGAGGCGCTTGGCGTAGGAGCGGGCGCGCTCCACGCCGCCGGCGTCGGGGGAGACGATGACGGCCTCGCCCTCCATGGCATTGTGCAGGGGCTCGAGCATGACCGGCGTGGCAAAGAGGTTGTCCACCGGGAAGTTGAAGAAGCCCTGGATCTGGCCGGCATGGATGTCGATGGTGACCAGGCGGTTGGCGCCGGCCACGGAAATGCAGTCCGCCACCAGCTTGGCGCTGATGGGCGAGCGGGGGCTGACCTTGCGGTCCTGGCGCGCGTAGCCGTAGTAGGGCACCACGGCGGTGATGCGGCCGGCCGAGGCGCGCTTCAGGGCGTCGCACATGAGGCAGAGCTGGATGAGATTGCGGTTGACGTCGGGCGGACAGGTGGGCTGGATGACGAAAACGTCGTCTCCGCGCACGTTGGTGCCTATCTCCACGCGCAGTTCGCCGTCGCTGAACGTGGTGGCCAGCGTCGGGGTCAGCTGGCAGCCGAGATGGTCGCATATGGCCTGGGCCAGTTCCGGATTCGAAGAGCCAGTGACAATTTTCAAGTCGTTCATCATGCCGCTACCTTGAAGTGCTGATTGCCCGCGTCGAGGCGCCGCAGGAAATTCGATGGCTGGGATGGCAGGATTTGAACCTGCGCATGACGGAGCCAAAACCCGTTGCCTTACCCCTTGGCTACATCCCAGTGCAGATGCGCATGCGCCGGACCGGCCAGACGGCCGACAGCGCTTCGCAGGCCCTCTCGGCGCCGGCGGAATCCTGGAACAGGCCGAAGACGCTGGAGCCGCTGCCGCTCATGGAAGCGGCGGCCGCGCCGAGGGCAAGAAGCCTGTCCTTGACCTCGGCAATCTCCGGATAGCTGGGGAAAACCGCCAGCTCCAGATCATTGCGCGCAGTGAAGCCTCGAGAACCCAAGAGAGAGGATTGCTTATCTTCTGTCCCCGACTTTGTCAAGGGCTTTTCGCTCCCGCCGGCGCGGGCGTCCCGTGCGTCTGGCCTCACCCCGCACAGCCTGTCCCAGGTCTGGTAGGCCCAGGGCGTGGAGACCGCAATCTTCGGCGTCACGAGCACCAGATCCCTGCCGGGCAGGTCCAGCGCGACCGGCTCCAAAACGTCGCCTATGCCGGTGACGCGCATGGGGGCGTCCTGGAGGAAGAAGGGCACGTCCGCGCCCACGCGGGCCGCTATGGCCAGCAGCCTGCCCTCGTCCACCCGGCCTTCGGCAAGGCGCTGGAGGTGCCTGAGCAGGCAGGCCGCGTCGGCGCTGCCTCCGCCGAGGCCGGCGCCCCAGGGGACGCCCTTCTTCAGCTCCACGGCAAGGCCGATGGCAAGCCCCGTTGCCTCCCTGAACTTGCGCCAGGCCCGGACAAGGGTGTTGTCCTCCTCGTCCACGCCCTCGGCCGCGCACGCGACCCGGATGGCCGGCTCCGGGATGCGCCAGACGAGCAGCTCGTCGCAGGGCTCGGGAAGCGGGATGAAGACGGAGTCGAGCAGGTGGTAGCCGTCGGGGCGCCTGCCTGTGATGGCAAGGCCGTAGTTGATCTTGCAGCCCGCCCTGAGGCGGACGGGCTCGTCCCGGCCAGCCCCAGCTTCTGCCGGGCCTTGGACCCCTTTGGGGCGCGCTGTGGGATGCATGGGCTCTCCTAGAGCGTTTCCACGGTGAAGTTGCCGTTGGTGTAGACGCAGATTTCGCTGGCGATGGCCATGGCGCCGCGGACGATGGCCTCGGCGTCGAGGTCGGCGTGGCGCAGGAGCGCGCGGGCGGCCGCCAGGGCGTAGGGGCCGCCGGAGCCTATGGCGGCCGCGTCGTCGTCGGGCTCGATGACGTCGCCCGTGCCGGAGAGCAGGAGGATGTGCTCCTTGTCCGCCAGCAGGAGCATGGCCTCGAGCTTCTGCAGGTACTTGTCGCGGCGCCACTGCTTGGTGAGCTCGACGGCCGCGCGCACGAGGCTGCCGTGGTACTCCTTGAGCTTGGCCTCGAAGAGCTCGAAGAGGGTGAAGGCGTCAGCCGTGGCACCGGCGAAGCCGGCGAGGATCTTGCCGTCCTCCCCGACGCGGCGCAGCTTGCGGGCGGTGTGCTTCATGATCATGTTCTGGCCGAGGGTCACCTGGCCGTCGCCAGCCATGGCCACGACGCCGTCCTTCTTGACGGCGAGGATGGTGGTGGCGTGCAGGGACGCGTCGCCGAAGTATGAGCCTAGAGCTTTTTCCATATCTCTTTTCTTTCCTTGTAGACGGTGTCGAGGCGCTTGAACTCCTGCGGGTTCTGGCCCTGGAGGGCCTTGGCCTTGTCGAAGTAGCGGCCGGCGAGCTCCTTTTTGTGGGCGTAGAGGGCGGCGTAGCACAGGTGCACGTAGGCGAGGCCCTGCCGGCCGCCGGCGCCGTAGCTCTTGCCGAGGGACTCGTGCACGTCGGACTCCTCGGGCACGTAGCGCAGGACTTCCCTGAACTCGGCCTGCGCCTGGGGCCGGCGCCCCTCGTCGTCCAGCATGCGGGCGAGGAAGTACTTGGCCATGTAGTCGCGCGGATCCTTCTGCAGCGCCTGGCCGAGCAAGAGGCCGGCCCTGCCCGCGTCGCCCTTGCGGTAGTGGAAGATGCCGGCCTCGCGCAGCACAAGGGGATCGCGGGGATCCTTGGCCATGGCGGCCTCGAAGCAGCGGGACGCCTCGCTGACGTTGTTGAGCCTGGAATAGACCATGCCCCGGCCCATGAGGGAGAGGGCGTCCTGGCCGCGGAAGCGCTGCAGGGCCTGGCTGGGATCGCCGTGGCGTCCCCAGAGCAGCACCTGCATGCGCTTGAAGCGGGTGTCGTCGCAGGTTCTTGCCTGGATGCTGCGGGGCAGGGTCTGGATGCGGGCGCCGATGCCGTTGATGCGGTCGCCGATATCGGGGTGCGTGGAGAGGTAGGCCGGCACCCGCGATCCGCTCATCCAGCTCTTCTGGCGCAGGATCTTGAAGCCGCCCACCATGCCCGAGGGCGGATAGCCCGCCTTGGCGAGGTACTGCAGGCCGACCTGGTCGGCCTCGGTCTCGTCGGCGCGGGAGTAGTTGAGCATGGCCGCCTGGCCGGCGCTCAGGGAGGCCGTGGCGATGGCGCCGCCGGCTCCGCCGCCGGCGGCAATGCCGGCCACGGCGAGCAGGAGGGAGCCGAGGGTCACTATCTGCGCGCGCTCGAGGCGGCTGGCCACGTGGCGCTGGGTGACGTGGGCGAGCTCGTGGCAGAGCACGCCGGCCACCTGGGCCTCGCTTTCAAAGTGCATGAGCAGGCCCGTGAAGACGTAGACGTAGCCGCCGGGCACCGCGAAGGCGTTCATGGCATTGTGCAGGATGACGCCGGTCTGGAAGGCGAAGGGCTGGGGCGGGATGGCCTTGGAGATGCGCGCCACGAGCCCCTTCACGTAGTCGCTGATCTCGGGATCCTGCACCATGGGCAGGGAGGAGCGCACGAGCACGTCGAACTTGCGGCCCATCTCCTTCTCGTCCTTGAGCGTCACGCCCCCGAAGTAGAAGGCCTGGGCGCAGGGCGCGAAGACGAGGGACCAGACCATGATCGCGCAAAGCGCGGCCGCCAGCAGGCGGGAAAGGCGTGAGGGGCGGGCGCGGCTGGCGCTGCTGGTGCGGAAAGACGTGTCGCGGGACAAGGCAGAAGCCTCCTTGCAGGCCTGGCGGCTGCGGGATGCACGGGCGTGGCGGGAAGGGCGGGAATGGCGGGAAGGGCGGAGGGTGCGGGGCCTGGGGCCGGCCCGCCGCGCCCTAGGCGAGATCCCAGGTCTGGCCTTCCGGCGTGTCGCGGACCTGGATGCCCATGGCGAGCAGCCTGTCCCTGAGCTCGTCGGAGCGGGCGAAGTCCTTGGCCTTCCTCGCCTCCGCGCGCTCGCCGAGCACCCTGGCCACCTCGGCCTGGTCGATGCCGGCGCGCTTGCAGCGCCTGGAGCGCAGGGCCTCGAGGAAGGCGTCGGGATCCTGGCCGAAGAGGCCTGTCATGTCCGCTATGGCGCGGGCGCGCTCGAGGAAGGATTCGAGCAGGGCCCTGGCGCCTTCGCCGGCCTTGAGGGCCTTGTCCTCCAGGACGCGGTTGACGGTGCGCACCATGGAAAAGGCGTGGCCCAGGGCCTGGGCGGTGTTGAGGTCGTCGTCGAGGGCCGCCTCGAAGGCGGGGCCGAGCTCCTCCCACTCCTTCTGCAGCTCGGCGGGAAGCGCCGTCTTCTTCCACTTGGCGCGGGCAAGGGCCCGCCTGGCCTCGCGCAGGCACTCGTAGAAGCGCAGGAGCGCGCGCTCGGCGTCGTCCATGCCCCCGGGCGTGAAGTCCACGGGCGAGCGGTACTGCTTGCTGAGCAGGAAGTAGCGCAGGGTCTCGGGAAGCCAGGTCTCGAGGATGTCGCGTATGGTCTTGAAGTTGCCGAGGCTCTTGGACATCTTCTCGGCGTTGATCTGCACGAAGGCGTTGTGCATCCACACCCTGGCCAGCTCGCAGCCGCAGCAGGCCTCGGTCTGGGCTATCTCGTTCTCGTGGTGCGGGAAGACGAGGTCCATGCCGCCACCGTGGATGTCGAGGGGCAGGTAGGGGCGCGACATGGCCGAGCACTCGATGTGCCAGCCGGGGCGTCCCAGGCCCCAGGGGCTCTCCCAGGAGGGCTCGCCGGGCTTGGCCGCCTTCCAGACGGCGAAGTCCATGGGATCGCGCTTCTCCTCGCCGGGCGCCACGCGGGCGCCGGCCTGCATGTCGTCGAGGCTCCTGCGGGAGAGCTTGCCGTACTGGGGGAAGGCGCGCACCGAGAAGTACACGTCGCCCGAGGGCGTGGCGTAGGCGAAGCCCTTCTGGACGAGCTCCCCGCAGAGGGCGATGATGCCGTCCATGTATTCGGTGGCGCGGGGCTCGACGTCGGCGCGCAGGATGCCCAGGGCGTCCATGTCCTCGTGGAAGGCCTTGATGTAGGTTTCGGCCACTTCCTTCCAGTCCCGGCCCTCCTCGCTGGCGCGGCGGATGATCTTGTCGTCCACGTCGGTGAAGTTGCGCACGAAGGTGACGTCGAGGCCCTTGCGGCGCAGGAAGCGCACCAGGACGTCGAAGACCAGGGCGGAGCGGGCGTGGCCGATGTGGCACAGGTCGTAGACCGTGACGCCGCAGACGTACATGTTCACCTTGCCGGGACGGAGGGGAACGAAGGGCTCCTTGCTGCGGGAGGCGGTATTGAAAAGCTGCATGGCTTGTCCTTGTCGAAAGCTGGTGGGGAAGGCCGGGGAGGCCGGCAGGGGGGCGAGGCGCCGAGGGCGGCGCCAGGTGAGACACCAGGTGAGGCGCCAGGGGAGGCGTCAGCAGGAGAGCTTGTCGATGCGGCGCTGGTGGCGTCCGCCCTCGAAGTCCGTGTCGAGGAAGGCGTCGACGATGGCCCTGGCCAGATCGGCGCCCGTCATGCGGGCGCCAAGGCAGAGCACGTTGGCGTTGTTGTGCCTGCGGGCGAGCCTGGCGTGGAGTTCGGTGGTGCACAGGGCGGCCCTGACGCCCTGGTGGCGGTTGGCGGCCATGGACATGCCGATCCCCGTGCCGCAGAGCAGGATGCCCGTGCCCTGCTCCTTTTCCACGGCGCTGCACACGTCGTGGGCGATGTCGGGATAGTCGCAGCTGTCGGCGGTGTAGGTGCCGTGGTCGGTGGCGGTGAGGCCCCGCTCCTCGAGCTGGCGGATGACGGCGTTCTTGAGATCGACGGCCGCGTGGTCGCAGCCTATGTGGATGGTCTTCTGCATGCGGTGCTCCTTGGGGGTGGAAAGGCCGGGGGCGGCTTGCGCTGGCGCGCTAGCGGCGGAAGCGCTCGATGGGCAGAACCTGGGTGCCTGGCGGGAGCTCCAGGGCGGTCTGGCGCCTGGCGAAGGGGGTGCCGGGCGCTTCGCGCTCCTTGACGAGCACGATGCCCTTGTCGCCCCTGCGGCTCGCGAGATCAAGGCGCCTGGCAAGGCCCTGGCCGTCGAGGTCGAAGGCTATGGTCCAGTCCTCGTTCTGCCAGGAGGCGGGAAGGGCGTCCTTGGTCAGCACGAGCCGTCCGCCTATGCCCTGGGCCAGGTCGTAGGCCGTGCCTGCGGGCACGGCGTCGGCACGGAGGAACTCCCTGCCGAAGACTTCCTGCCAGCGGCCCTGGAGCAGGGCTTCAAGGCGCGCCAGGTCAACGGGCAGCGGCACGCCAATCTTGAAGAGGGGGCTGTCCTGGCCCTGGTGGAAGAAGGCCTTCCTCTGCATCGGGGCGTACATGAGGAAGGTGTCGCCGTCCTGGGCTATCATGGCCACCGTGGCGCCGACGCCGGCAAGCACGTCGAGGCGTATGGCCGAGGCGCCGTTGCCCCAGACGAGAGCCTCGACGCGGCGCGTGTCGCCTTCCTTGCCGAAGCGCATGCTGAGCGTGTCGCGGTAGGGGGCGGGCGCCGGCGCCTGGCGGGAGGCAAAGGCGTTCCAGGTGCGCCTGGCCGCTTCCGGATCCGCGGGAACGGGCCCCTTGGCGCAGGCCGAAAGAAAGAGGGCTGCCAGCAGGGGCAGGAGTAGCAGGGGAGTCGGGAAGGATGCGGGCTTGTGCATGGCGTGCCTTGCGTGCCGGCGAAGGTGCCGGATTCGGGAGGGATGGGGCGGGGCGGAAACAGTGCGGACTGGCCGGGAACGTTGCGGATGGGCCGGACCTGGTGCGGTGGGCCGAACGTGGGGAGGGGGAGTGCCGGATCCGGTGCGGAAGCAGGGCGGAAACGGGGCTCTGGGGAGGCTTGGCCTAGGGCTGGAGGGCGTCCAGGCGGCGCTGGATGTCGGCAGCGTTCTCGGGCTTGCGCTCGAGGGCCTTGCGGTAGGCTTCGCGCGCCTCGGACTTCAGGCCCCGCTGGCTTGCGATGTCGCCGTAGTGCTCCCAGATGGCGGGATCGCTGGCCTTGTCGAGGCGGGCCGCCTCGCGGATGCAGGCCCAGGCCTCGTCGGCGTGCCCTGCGCGGTAATGGGCCCAGGCAAGGGAGTCGAGAATGTAGAACTGCCCCGGCATGAGGCGGTTGGCGCGGATCAGGAGATCCAGCGCCCTCGGAATGTCCCTGTTCTCCTCGGCCAGGGTGTAGCCGACGAAGTTGAGGGCCTGGTAGTTGTCAGGCTCCTTGGCAACGATGCCCTCCATGATGCCGAAGGCCTCCTTCTTGGCGCCGCCTTCGGCGAGGAGGGTGCCGAGCAGGAAGGCGAGCTCCGTGTCGTCGGGCCACTGGGCGCAGGCGGCCCTGGCGCTGGCAAGGGCCTCGTCCTTGCGGCCTGCCTTGGAGAGGATGCGGATTTCGATGTTCACGAAGTCGGGCACGTCCGGGAACTGGACTTTGCCTGCGCGGGCGCGCTCGAGCGCCCGATCGGTCTCGCCGGCTTCGGCGAGCAGCTGCGCGGCCATGAGGCCCTTCCTGGGGGCAATGCCCGAGGAGTCGGGGATCTTGGCGAGCCAGGCAAGGGCGCCGTCGAGGTCGTGGCGCTGCTCGAAGGCGACGTCGGCAAGCACCAGGAAGACTTCCGGCGGGGGCGCCTCGCGGGCAGCCAGGGCCTTGAGCAGCTTTTCCGCCTGCAGGTAGTGGCGCGCCTCGGCAAAGAGGGCGCCTGCCCGCATCTGGAAGGAGGGATCGTCGGGTCCCTGCTGGCAGTAGGCCAGGGCCTTGCCCGGCTGGTTCATCTTCAGGGCGCAGGCAATGAGCCTGAGGCGTACCTCGCCTTCGGAAACGTTGAGCTTGAGCAGCCGCTCGTAGGCCTGGCAGGCGCCCTTGATGTCGCCGGTGCGCTCGCAGGCCGAGGCGATTTCCGCCCAGGCCTCCTCGAAGTCGGGCAGCTTTCTCACGGCCTCGCGCAGCCGGGCCAGGGCTTCTGAGTCCCTGCCGAGGGAGGCCAGGGCCTTGGCGTGGTAGAAGTCGGCAAGGCCGGGGCGGGCCTGGGGCTTCACGGCCTCGAAGGTCTGGCAGGCCTTTTCGGCAAGGCCCGACTTGAGCTGGGTGATGCCGAGCTGGACAGCCGTGTCGGCGCTTGCCGGATTCTTGGCCAGGGTGTCCTCGAGCAGGCGCATGGCCTCCTCGGCAAAGCCGTTGTCCGAGAGGGCCTCCGAGAGGGCCAGCGTCAGGGGCACCTCGCCGGGGCAGGCCCTGACCGCGCTCCTGAGAAAGGGAATGGCGTTGACGGTCTTGCGGTCCATGTACCAGAGCGCTGCCTCGAGCCAGAGCTTGGGCGGCAGGTCGTCGGTGCCGGCAAGGGAGGCGAGCTCCTCGGCCGCGCTGAGGCCCGCGTCCTCGTCCTGCATGGAGATGGCCTGCATCAGGGCCAGATAGGCCGCCGTGCCGCGGGCCTGGGGACTGAGCTCGTCCTGCTTCGGCTGCACCTCCACGCCCTGGAGCAGAAGCGCCTCGGCGGGAGGGGCCGCGGCTTCGGCCCTGGCCGCAGGGTCTGCCTTGGCCGGCGCCTCGGGAGCGGCGCCGCCCGGGGCGCTGTCGTCGCATCCGCCAAGGCCGGCCAAGGCCAGGGCAAGGGCCAGGACAAAGATGGAAGGTGTTGTTTTCACGGCTGTATCCAGGTGTCGGAGAAGTCTTTGATGTCCGTCGAAAGGTGCTTTTTGATCTTGTCGAGGAGGCGGATTTCCAGCTGGCGCCCCCGCTCGCGGGTGACCTTGAAGCGTTCGCCTATCTCCCTGAGGGTTTCGGGCGCATCGGAGAGCAGGCGGTGCTGGAGGATGTAGATCTCCTTGTCGCTGAGCGAGGGCAGGAGGGTCTTGATCTTGCCCCGCAGCATGCCGGAAATCTCCTCCGTGGCGATGCTGTCCTCGATGGCGGGGCCGATGGCCGGCAGAAAGTCCATGCGGGTCGCAGAGCCGGAGTCGTCGCCCACGGGCACGTTGAGGGAGACGTCGCCGGCGGCCAGGCGCTGGTCCATTTCCTGGATGTCCGCCTTGCTGACCCCGAGGCGCTGGGAGAGCATCTCGGCGTCCGGATCGAAGCCCTCGGCGACAAGCTTCTGGCGCTCCCTGTTCAGATTGAAGAAGAGCTTGCGCTGGACCTGGGTCGTGCCGATCTTCACCATGCGGAAGTTGTCCATGATGAACTTCAGAATGTAGGCCTTGATCCAGAAGGAGGCGTAGTAGGAGAACTTGATGCCCTTGTCGGGGTCGAACTTGTAGAGGGCGTGCATGAGGCCCACGTTGCCCTCCTGGACAAGGTCCAGGACGTTCTGCATCCAGCGGCGCTGAAAGTCGATGGCGATCTTGACCACGAGCCTGAGATGCGAGGAGATGAGCCTGAAGGCGGCCTTGGGATCCCGGCTGTCGCGGAAGCGCACGGCAAGCTCGTGCTCCTCCTCGGGCTTGAGCAGGGGGTAGCGGCTCGCTTCCTTAATATAGAGCTGGAAGCTGTCCCTGGTGGAGGGGAGGCGGCTCTTGGCCGGCGCAGGCAGGATGGCGCTTGCGTCGCGATCCCCGAGCTCCTTGACCGTCCCTTCTTCGCCGTCGAGCACGACTTCGACGTCCACGCCGGACGCGCCGCCAAGGTCAAGGTCGCCGTCCGCCGCGGGTTCGCCGTAGTCCTCGGCCATCTCCTCGACTTCGGCTATCTCCTCGCCGGCGTCCTCGCCGGACGCGCCTGGCGTCTGGGTGACGACAATGCTGCGGCGGCTCCGGGGACGGGCCGCCTTGGGGGCGGGTCCCGGAAGGACGTCGGGCGTGACGGACTCCCTCGCGCCGGCGCCGGCATCGCCGGTGCTGGCGGCAAGGTCCGTCGGCATCTTGGCTGCGGGCTCTCCGCCCGGCCGGTGCGGCTCTGTCGTCGTGCTGCGTTTCATTCTGCTTCCGTCGCAAAGGGTGAGCCGGCGTCGGGTCGCGAGCCTCGCGCGGTAGCCGGACAAGAAAAGGCAGACAACAACTAGGTACTGGGAGGCGCTTTGTCAATGTTGCCGGCGGGGCGCCTGCAGGAGGGAGGAGGATGCGGAAACTGTTCTTGTGAACAGGGAGCGAGTGCTGTAGACTGCGTGGCTAGGCGGAAAAACCGCCGGGCCCCGCCGCGGGGCCCCACCAGCCATCTTCAACAGCGGGACGGCGCCGTCTCCGGCCAGGCCGGCAGGGGCGCGTCCTGCAGGAACCAAAGAGAATGAAGAAGATTTTCGCCGCCGTCATGCTGACGCTCCTCATGGCCCTTCCTGCCCACAGCGCCCCCGCGCAGGGCTCCCTGCAGCCGCTCGGCAACGCGGCCCTTGCCGATCTGATCCGCGCCAGCAAGGGCAAGGCCGTCATGATCAATTTCTTTGCCACGTGGTGCCCGCCCTGCCGCCAGGAAATCCCGAGCATAGTCAAGATGAACAAGAAGTTCGCGGGCAAGGTCGTCTTCGTCGGCGTTTCCGTCGACGACGCCAAGACCGCGGCCCAGGTGCAGCCCTTCATCAAGAAGATGGGCATGGACTATCCCGTCTACGCCGTCACCGGCGAGCTCGTGCAGGCCTTCGGCGTGACCAGCGTGCCCTTCAACGTCTTCTACGACAAGCACGGCAAGAAGCAGCTCGCCGGCTCCGGCGTGCTCGACGACGAGGATTTCGAGCAGGTCATCAAGGACCTGATCAAGTAGGCGCCCCATGGACAGCACTCTCGAAGTTCGCAAGGCCGCCATTCCCGACGTCAAGGGCATCCACGCCCTGCTCATGCAGGCCGCGGTGAAGGGCCAGCTGCTTCCCCGCGCGCTGGCCTACCTCTACAGCCACGTGCGCAACTTCTTCGTGCTCGTCGAGAACGGGGAGATGATAGCCTGCTGCGCCCTGGCGCCCGTGTGGGAGGACCTTGCGGAGGTCTGCTCGCTGGTCGTGCGCGAGGACATGCGCGGCCGCGGCCTGGGCCGCGTCGCCGTGGAGGCCTGCGTGGCCGAATGCGCCGAGCTCGGCATCAGGCGCGTCTTCGCCCTGACCTACCAGGAAAAGTTCTTCAACCACATTGGCTTCGCCACCGTCGAGAAGGACGTCCTGCCCCAGAAGATCTGGGCCGACTGCGTGCACTGCCCCAAGTACCCCGACTGCGACGAATTTGCCGTGCTGCGCGTTCTCGAGTGAGCCCGGGCGAACCTTTTGCACCTCTGCACAAAAAGGCCTTTCCCGGCGCGGGGAGGCCTTTTTCCGCTGAAAAAAGGCATCAAGGAGTCGACATGGACATCTCCAGCTTCGTTCCGCTCTTCACCAGGGAGGCCATTGCCGCCAAGGTGGCCGAGATGGGGCGCAGGATAGCCGAGGACTTCCGGGACGAGCCGCTGGTCTGCGTCTGCGTGCTCAGGGGCGCCTTCATGTTCTTTGCCGACCTCGTGCGGGCCATCCCCAAGGAGGACCTGTACGTCGACTTCATCCGCATCTCGAGCTACGGCAAGTCCACCGTGAGCAGCGGGCATGTCAGCCTGCACACGGATCTCGCCTTCGACGTCGAGGGCAAAAACGTCCTCGTGGTCGAGGACGTCGTCGATTCGGGGCGCAGCCTGCGCTTCCTGCTGGACATGCTGGCTGCGCGCAAGCCCAGGCGCCTTGCCTGCGCCGTTCTTGTGGACAAGCACGCCCGCCGCGAGGTGAAGGTTGATCCCGACTACGTCGGCTTTTCCATGGACGACGGCTTCATCGTCGGCTACGGCTTGGATTATGCGGGAAAAATGCGTAATCTGCCCGAAATACGCGTGCCGGAGCAGGAGCTCCGCTAAGCCGCCCAGCGCAGGAGGATACCGCCATGCAGGTCACTTGTCCCGGCTGCCAGAGCCGATTCAGGCTTCCCGAAGGCGTCCAGCCAGGCACGCGCCTGCGCTGCTCCGTCTGCGGCGCCGTCTTCGCCCTGCCTGGCGAGTCCGAAGCCCAGGCTCCTCTCGACGCCGCCGCGCCCGAAGGCGCCAGCGCAGGGCAGGCCGAAGCGTCGGCTTCCCCCAACAGGGCGCCTGCCCCGGTCAAGTCCCCCGACGCTGCCGATGTCCCCGGGGCTGCCGACGTCCCTGGAGCTGCCGAAGCTCCAGAGACTCCGGAAGCGCCTGAGACGGCCGAAGCGCCTGCCTTCCCAGACGATCCCGAAGCGTCCGACGCCGCCGAATCCCCCAGGCGCGGCTGGGCCATGTGGCTGCTCGTCCTCGCGCTGGCAGCTGGCGCCTGCCTGTGCATCGCCTGGCAGATCTCCGAGGGCTTCCGCGAGGCCGTCATGGGCAAGCCCCAGGCTGAGCTGAAGCAGCCGGCATCCCCGCAGCCTGCCGGGCCGTCGACAGCCGGGCCTGTGCCGGCCGCACCCGCCCAGGCGGGCGGCGGCGTGGCGCAGCCTGCCGAATCCGGCGCCGGCGCCGCCGAAGGGGACGTCGCGGCCGGGGACAGGGAGCCGGCGAACCAGGCCGGCGCGCCTGCCAGCATAGAGAAGCTCACCCTGCAGAACGTGCGGCAGTACTTTGTCGAAAACAAGAAGGAAGGCCGCATCCTCGTCGTCGAGGGCTGCGTGCGCAACCTCTTCAGCGAGCCCCGCTCCGCCATCCGCGTGGAGGCCGTGCTCATCGGCAGGGACAAGAAGACCGTCGAGGCCAAGCGCCAGACGGCCGGCGCCCAGCTCTCCCACTTCCAGCTCCAGGTCATGGACAAGGTGGAGATGGAGGCCGCCCTTGCCTCCGAGGCCGACATCAGCCTCACCAACGCCAACGTCCCGCCAGGCGGCGAAGTGCCCTTCATGGTGCTCTTCTACAACCCCTCCCCGGACGTGGCCGAATTTGCGGCCAAGATTCTCGAGGCCAGGCATCCTGCCCGGTAGGGCCGGCGCAGGCAGGCGGCGCCCCTGCGAACGCGGGGGAGGAAAGCCACCCGGCGCGGCCGGCCATCGGCGTCGTGCGGCGGGCTGCGGTGCGCCGCCAGCCACCCTTGGAAAAGGGCCGGGCAGCGCGTCCTTCGCAGCTCCATGTCCTGCCTGGCGCGCATCTGGCATGCAGCCAGCCTCCGGCGCAGGGCCGGAGCTAATCTTGGCTCCTGCCGGCAGGCGGCCTGCCTTCCGTGCCGGAGAGGGCATGACTTGCGTCTAGGCTATTTGCCTCTTATGTGATACGCCAACAGCAGCCAGTTTACCTTGCCTTCGGGGAGACTATGTCCACAGGTCATCATCTTGCCGCGCTTCCTGCGCTTCTTCTGCTTGCCCCGCTTGCGGGCGATCCGTTGCCTGCGCTGGCTGCAGGCGTCGTTACCGGCGGCACTGCCGACGACGGCTATGTTGCCAGCGCCTTCGAGAAGCTTGGCCGGCAGTGGAGTCCGCCGCCTGGCCTGCATGGCGACTTCAAGGTGCAGGTGGAAGTGCGCATCAACGAGCGCGGCGGCATTGCCGGCTGCAGAACAAGGCAGTCCTCCGGCATGGACGCCTTTGACGCGGCCGCCTGCGGCGCCGTGGAGCAGGCAGGCAATCTTGGCGTGCCTCCCGGCGGCAAGCCCATGACGCTGTACTGCACGTTTCAGTCCCAGCGCGAGCATGAACGGCGGCCTGATCCCGACGAGCGGCTGCAGAAGGAAGTCCGCGCCCGCATGGAGGCAGAAAACCGCTTCAGCACGCAGCGGGCTGGCTGGGCCGAGGAAGATGCCCGCTACAAGGCGGAGAAGGCCGCCCGGGCGCAAGGTCAGACCTTTGAGGGCTACGACTTTGTGCCAGGGCAGAACATTCCCGGCGCCAGGGAGATACTGGAGCGTCCCTCACGCGTGCAGCCAGGTCCCCAGCATCCTCAGGCGGGAGCTGGCAGGGGGAGGGCGGCTGCAGGCAGTGTGGCTGGCAAGCCTGGGAGCGCCCGCGGTGCGGGCGCGCAGGTTCTGGGCGCGCAGCTCCCGGGCGCTGGCGTCGGCTCTACCCTGCCGGACGGCGAGCCTGAACTGGCGGTTGTGCCTGGCCAGCATCCTACGGGGCGCGAGCCTGCAGGCGCCAGGGAGAGCGCTCAAGGCGCAAAGGGAGAAAAGGGAGCAAAGGGAGCGGAGGCCAGGCCTGCTCCCCGCATGCTGATGCTCAGCGACGTCTCTGCCGCCATCTTCCTGCGGCGCAGGGCATCGAAAGTGGCGCCGGCGCAGGTGTCCGCCCGTCCGCCGGCGCAGTCCCGCGCTGTCTCGGGAG
>ODAI010950586.1_pt1 | contig 24932 bp, 25 predicted proteins | sample 1539321 | NCBI WGS metagenome assembly ODAI01 (sample SAMN02144231, study PRJEB22623) | gut metagenome | biome: sheep rumen | host: Ovis aries | place: New Zealand
GAAGACGACTTAGGAGATATGAACAACTTGAGATGACAATGACCGATACACATTATTATATATACAAGGTGAACACATCATAAACATACGCGGACGAAGACACCACGTCCGCCAAGCCACATGGACGGCGGCCGGCAAAGACGGCGCCCAGTCCGCAGAGACAACATGTTTAACTTTCAATAAATTCTGAACAGATATGAAACAACAGCAACCCACTCCGGTGGCCCGGCCGCAATGGCTGGCCGACCACCCGCGGCTCGGCGAGGACATCCTCGACACCCGGGCCCAGCAACCCGACCACGAGGCCACGCGCCGCAGCTACATGGCGCCCCATTCGGCCGTGTTCCTCGTCGAGACGCCCAACCACTTCCTGCAGGCCTCCTTCAGCGGCGGCGGACACACCCCCGGCGGTGAGCAGCCGCCCATCGACGACGACGACCCAGGGCCGGGCGGCGGAGGACACAACCCCGGCGGAGAGCAGCCGCCCATCGAGGACGCCAAGTTCTGGGAAATCGACGAGCAGGACTTCGTCTAGGCCATGCCCAAGGCCGGATGAGGCCGGCGGAACACCCGCAGCAGGAGGGATCCCGGCACACCGCGCAGCAGGGCGGACGGGGGATGATGCCACCCCCGGACTCCCGGCTGCAGGCGGGCAGGGCCTTCCGGGGAAGACACCTCCCGGAGCAAAGAGGACAGGAACCCCAAAAGAAAAGGACGCCGCCCGGGAAAAGGACGGACAAACCGCTGAAGACAAAACAAAAACAAAAACAAAAACAAACAAACAGACAAAACAAGAACAAGAAAAAGAACAAGAACAAGAGAAGAGAAGACAATACGTCTTACAATTTTCAATTTTTTAATTTTTATTTATTGTTTAACTAAAATTATTTTAACAATGAACAAGAGAATTTTCATGCCATTCATGGCAGCCGCGCTGGCACTAGGCTTCGCCAGCTGCGCAAACGACGACCTCCTGGGCGAGGGCTCGCAAGTGGACAACCCCGCGGCCGGCGGCAACGTGGCCGTGTTCACCAACGCCCCCAAGGCGCAGCGCGCCAACGGCCCCAGAAAGACCACCATGAACGCCGAGGGCAAGTTCTTCTGGTCGCAGGGCGACAAGATCTTCGTCAAGAACGGTTCCGACTACATCCCCAGCAACAACGCCGCCGACACCAAGAAGGAGCGCGAGAACTTCTACCTCAGCGGCACGTTCACAGCGCCCTCCTACCCCGTGGTGTTCACCGGAACGGGCAACACCTCTCACAACAGCGTGACCGTCAAGGCGCAGCAAGACCAGGCGCAGCCCAACGACGCTGAGCACATCGGCACCGACGGCGACTGCGGCAACGCCAGCGCCGGCAAGACGGGCGACGGCACCTACAGCTTCGACCTCAACCACCGCGCGTCATACCTGGTGATCGCGCCGCGCCACCGCCTCGACGCCACCACCGTCACGCTAGAGAAGATCGTCGTGAGCACATCCTCTTCCGACAACCTCTGCGGCACCTACACCTTCAGCGAGAACACGCTCAGCCTCAAGGCAGAGACCAACTCCGCCCCCGGCAAGAGCGTCACCTCCAACACCGGAAGCTTCGCCGTGCCCACCGTTGAGGCGGCCGACGGCAACAACAGCGCCCTGGACGCCGACCGCACCTTCATCGTCATCCAGCCCGGCGTGCACCTGTTGAAGTTCGCCTACACCGTGCTGGTCGACGGCGTTGAGAAGACCTACGAGAAGAACGTCAGCTCCCGCGAGTTCCTGCCCGGGCACTTCACCAACGTGCGCCACATCCTGGCAGAGGGAATGTTCAACGGCGGACACAACGACAGCAAGGCCGACCCTAGCGGAGACATCTCCGAGGATGCCACCTCCTACTACGTCAACCCCAACTTCTACTGCTGGGACGCGCCCGCCGACCAGCCCTACGACTACTCGCTCTGGCCCAACAACCAAAGCACCCTGACCGAGCCGGCCTCCCGCTCTTGCAAGGACATGCCCAACGCCAACGAGCTGTACTGGTACATCGTGAGCGGCGACCCGCGCTGGGACAACACCACGCCTTGGTCCAACGACGGCGGCCTGACCGAGCGCACCGGCGGCGCCTGGATCATGACCCGCGCAGCCATCCTGGCGGCCGGCAGGACCTTCGACCCCAACGTAGGCAAGGACAACGTTGACATGCGCGCAACTTACAAAACTCACAGCGTCTCCACCACCGCCTACCAGACCGGCGGCCGCCCCGCGGACACCTCCAACTACTTCTTCTTGCCTGCCCCGGGCTACTACAACAATGGCTCGCTGTACCGCCCGGGCACCCACGGCTACTACTGGTCGTCGTCGCCCTACCCAGGCGATAGCGCCGACGCCTACCGCCTGGACTTCTACAGCGGCGGCGTGTACTTGGGCAGCAACTACCGCTACTACGGGTTCGTGGCGGGTAGCCAGTGGTTCAAATAAAAGCATCCAAACACTTTATATTTACTTTTATTGACAATATGAGGTCCAGGCGTTGTGAAGCGCCTGGACTTTTTGTGTGGGTGGTATCATGGGCAGGGTGGTTTCGTCGCTTGTCGTTTGATGCCATTTCCTATTTGGTGTTTGTTGAAAATTCTGATGGGCTTTTCCAGATCTTTTTCCGGACGGATGGGATGATGGATTTTCAGCCTTCATTCTGTCCCAATGGCATCTGACTTTCTTCACCAGAGGGCAAAAATTGTTCAAAAAACATGGTTTTCAGGAGAATTTATTATATTTTTGTAAAATCAAACACGGTCATAACATGAAAAATCTACCTTTCATAGTGGTGCTGCTGGTCATCTTTTCGTGTGAGAGAATCGACTTCAACGACTTTGAAAAAGGGATGGATGAGGAGACTGAAGTCGAAGACATCCCGTTTTTGCTTGACGAGACATTTGCCGATAGCACTAAGTGGAACGACTGCGACGAAGATGTGGAGATGAATCGAGGCAAAACTTATCAACAAGGCCAGCATGTGAGCGTCACGGCATTTCTCGGCGACTCGATTGGTTGCGACGTGTTTGTGCAGGGCTATATCGTGGGAGCATGCACCAAGAGCCTCAAAAACGCGGAATGGCGTCCTCCGTTCACCTACGCACAAGCCGTTTTGCTTGCTGCCCAGAAAAATGAGCGCGCAAAATGCCGGCTGATTTCGGTGCAATTGTCGTCGGGTTCAAAAATCAGGAACGACCTGAACCTTGTCGACCATCCCGAACACCTCAACATGCCCATCGCGATCCTGGCAAGTCAAGGCGAGAATTATTTGGGGATACCAGGCATAAAACCCACTAAATCCACAAAATATTTTATCCTCAAAAAATAAAAAAACGACATAAAAACGAAAAAAAAACGTATAAAAACTTGCATGGTTTTGCAAAAAAATGTATTTTTGCAGGGAAGAATGTATTTTTTTATGTATAACAAATAAAACGAATCAGCCTATAGGATAGATTATTACTTCTAATTATAATAATGTTGTAACGATGAAGGAATTATATGAACTGTCGGACGAACAGTTGGCATTATCTTATGTAGAAGGTAATAATCGGGCTTTTGATTTGTTGTTGTCGCGCAATCAGTCCAAGTTGTTCTCATACATTATGTTCGTGGTCAGGGATCGCGAGACTGCTGATGACATCTTCCAGGAGACTTTCGTGAAGGTCATTACGCGTCTGCGCGACGGCCGCTATACTGCTAGTGGGAAGTTCAGTGCTTGGATTATGCGTATTGCCCATAATGTAATGATGGACTGGTATCGTGACCAGAAGGCGGAACGGATTATTGAGCTGACAGAGAACAACGATTTGTCCAACATTCGTGGCGGGGATGTCTTGGACGGCAATATCGAGAACCAGTTTGTTAATGCTCAAGTATTGAATGATGTGAAAAAGATGATGAGCCTTCTGCCGCCGTCGCAGCGCGAGGTGGTTTATATGCGTTATTTCCAGGAGATGTCTTTCAAGGAAATAGCCGAGACGACAGGTGTGAGCATCAACACTTCGCTGGGTCGTATGCGCTACGCAATTTTGAACATGAGGCGTATGGCCCGCGAGAGCAGTTTGTCATTGCAGCTTGACGCATAACATGCATTTTTTGTGCATTTAAAGACCTCAACAGGCTGGAATAGAGAGTCTTTCCAGCTTGTTGAGGCGGATATGTTCCAAGGCAATTCTTTCGGGTCAAGTGTGTTGACGAAAGACTTGCTTTTTATCTTGCCTGTTTTAGGGCGCGGATGGTTGCCTTTGGGTCTGGGGAGTTGAAGATATAGCTTCCGCTGACCAGCACATCTGCTCCTGCCTTGACCAGCAAGGGTGCGGTTTCGCTTTGCACTCCGCCGTCTACTTGGATCAATGCCTTTGAATTGTTCTCTTCAATGAGTTTTCGTAGTTTTTCAACTTTTTTCACTGAATTTTGGATGAATTTTTGTCCTCCAAATCCAGGGTTAACACTCATGAGTAGCACCAATTCTACATCGCAGATGATGTCTTCGAGTACGCTCACGGGAGTTGACGGGTTGAGCGTAACGCCTGCTTTCATCCCTGCCGCATGTATTTGTTGGATGGTCCGATGCAAGTGTGTACATGCTTCATAATGTACGTTCATGAGCATGGCTCCCGTCTTTGCGGTTGCCTCAACGTAACGCTCGGGCTGCACGATCATCAAGTGTACGTCAAGCGGTTTTTCTGCGATTTTTGCAATAGCCTCTATGACGGGGAATCCGAATGAGATGTTTGGCACGAAAACGCCGTCCATCACATCCAGGTGCAGCCAATCTGCTTCGCTTTGGTTCAGCATTTCCACATCACGTTGCAGGTTGGTGAAGTCTGCGGAGAGCAGTGACGGTGAAATCAGTGTATCCATACTCTTTATCAGGTTAATTCAGACAAGCGACGATGTTTTGATTGTCACTGTTCTTGCATACTTTGTAGTTGTAGGCCAATTGACGAATGAGGTACAATGTACGCTCTGATGGGGTTAAGTCGTCTGGAGTAAAATATTGCATAGGCATTTTGGGATTAATTATTTATCTATACAACGTTGAGAAGTTGTTATTTATTATATCCTTGCCTGAAAAACTTTTGCAAATCTTGTTTTTTTTCATTATCTGTGGTTTATGAAATTTTTTTTGAAGTGTTTTGTTTGGCCTAAAATTCGCTGGTGAAATGGAATTTGATATGTTTGAAGTCTTCTTGTGCCATGGAGAGCACATAGTTGGAGTCTGCCAGGAAGACGTCACGCCTTTCGCGGTCTTTTGCCATGTACTGATACTTGCGTTTCTTGAAATTGTCCAGTTCTTTCTCGTCGTCTGCTTCAATCCAGCAGGCTTTATATAGGTGAACAGGCTCCCAGCGGCATTTTGCGCTGTATTCGTTTTCTAGGCGATATTGAATCACTTCAAACTGCAACTGTCCGACGGTGCCGATGATTTTCCGGCCGTTAAATTGGTTGACGAACAACTGTGCCACACCTTCGTCCATTAGCTGCTGAATGCCTTTTTCCAGCTGCTTGGCCTTCATTGGGTCATCGTTCTCGATGTACTTGAACATTTCGGGTGAGAACGAAGGCAAGCCTTTGAAGTGTATCATTTCGCCTTCTGTCAGCGTGTCTCCTATTTTGAAAATGCCATTGTCGGGCAGTCCGACGATGTCTCCAGGATAGGCTTCTTCGATGGTAGATTTTCGCTGTGCCATAAACTGTGTCGGGCTGCTAAATCGGACTGTTTTTCCAAGGCGGACGTGCTGGTAGGGCTGATTGCGGACAAACTTTCCGCTACAGACCTTGCAAAATGCGATACATGAACGGTGGTTCGGGTCGATATTTGCCGTAATTTTAAAAATAAAGCCAGTAAATTTTGTCTCTTCAGGCCTGACGACACGTTCTTCTGCTGTTGTGGGGCGCGGGCTCGGCGCAATTTCCACAAAGCAGTTCAGCAGCTCTTGAACGCCGAAATTGTTGAGGGCGGATCCGAAAAATACGGGAGCGACTTCTGCCGTGCGGTAAGTGCCGACCTCGAAATCGGGGTATACGCCGCGCACAAGCTCCAAATCTTCTCTTAGCTGCCGGGCATCTAGCTCTCCAACCTGTTCTTCCAGTTGTTTGCTTTCAATGTCTACCGCCATCTTTTCAGTCACACGTTGTTTGTTGGGCGTAAATAGGTTGAGTTGTTGCTCATAAATGTTGTATACGCCCTTAAATTTCGCCCCCTGGTTGATGGGCCATGACAGCGGACGCACTTTTATCTGGAGTTCTTGTTCCAGTTCATCGAGCAAGTCGAATGGGTCACGGCCTTCGCGGTCCATTTTATTGACAAAGATGATTACCGGCGTGGAGCGCATCCGGCACACCTCCATGAGTTTGCGTGTCTGGGTTTCCACGCCCTTGGCTCCGTCCACGACAATAATTGCGGAGTCGACAGCGGTCAAAGTACGATAAGTGTCTTCAGCAAAGTCTTGGTGTCCTGGTGTGTCGAGGATGTTGACCTTGTATTCGACTTCACCGTTCTCGGGTGTGTAATCAAATTCCATGACAGATGTGGAGACCGAGATTCCGCGCTGTTTCTCGATTTCCATCCAGTCGCTGGTCGCTGTCTTTTTGATTTTATTGCTTTTCACGGCACCAGCAACCTGTATCTGTCCTCCAAAAAGGAGAAACTTCTCTGTCAGTGTCGTCTTACCCGCATCCGGATGTGAGATGATGGCAAAAGTGCGCCTGCGTCCAATCTCATTGCCGTTTTTTCCGTCGATTTTGAATTCTGAATCCATACCTATCTGTTTTTGAGTGGGCAAAGGTACAAAAATTGCTTTAGCAAACCCAAAATAAACGGTTTTAATTTTATCTTCTTCTACATTTTTAACGATTTCCAATCCACTTCTTTGAAGGCGTGTTGATGTTTTCAGAAAAGTTGAAGCAAGATGTCTGGGAAGAAACAGCATGCCTTGACCTTTGCGTCCCCCTTCAAACTCTCATTTCTTGTCATTATGTGCTCGTAACGTGTTGCCCCCTATGTGTTTAGCTTCATGAAGGCTTTTGGCAGGAAGCGGATGAGGTCGCTTGCGATAAGACTTTCTTTTCCGACCGACTCACAGGCAAGGTCTCCTGCCAGTCCATGTAGGTACATTCCTAGTTTACAAGCGTCTTCTTGTCCATATCCTCGTGCCAGCAGCCCGGTGATGATGCCTGTTAGCACGTCGCCGCTCCCCGCGGTTGCCATTCCTGAGTTTCCGGATGAGTTGAAGATGACTTTTCCGTTCGGGATACATAGTGCGGAGAAATGTCCTTTGAGCAGTATGTAGATTTCGTTTCTCTCTGCCATTTCCCTTGCTTCACACAAGCGTTCATAGCTGTTCTGGTTTGTTCTTCCGCTTAATCTCTCAAACTCTTTGGCGTGGGGTGTAAGGATGGTGTTTTTGGGCAACAGTTGGACGGCGTGGTTATTGGTAGCCAAAATGTTGATGGCGTCGGCGTCAATGACGAGCGGCGTTTGCGCATGCTTGATCTGTGCAATCAATGCCTTGGCCGTGTTTTCATGTCGTCCCAGCCCTGGCCCTATGCCCACGGCGTTGAAATCGAGGTCGTCAATCGGCTCGCTATATACGGTTTCGTCGCAGTCCATTTGCAAGACAACTTCGGGGACGGCTGTCTGGATGATGCTGTAATTGCATTTTGGGGAGTGTAGCGTTACTTTTCCTGCTCCAGACCTCAAGCATGCTCTTGTGGCGAGGATGGCCGCCCCTGCCATGCCATAGCTTCCGGCAATGATGAGCGCATTGCCCATGGTGCCTTTGTGCTCAAAGTCGCCGCGCGGCTTGAACAGTGGCCGCAGGTCGTTTTCTTCGAGTAGGCTGAACCGCGTGTCGATTTGCTTTATATATGCTTGGCTGAGGCGGATGTCAAGTATCATCAGTTCGCCAATGAAGGGCTGGCATTCGCTGAACATGGTCGACAACTTCCTTTGTTGGAATGTCAGTGTAAGGTCGGCGCGTATGATGTTGGCAGTGATGTTGTAAGTGTTGTCCTCTGCCATGAGCCCTGAGGGCATGTCAATGCTAATGACTTGTGCTGGCGACTGGTTGATATACCTCACTAATGTCGCATATCCTCCGGACAGCGGCCGTTTGATGCCCGTCCCGAAAAGGCCGTCGATGACAATTGTGTCTGGTGTCAAGTGTGGCGGGTCGAATTGTTGTGAGATCTCGGTAAAGGCTATGTTTTTGTTTTCGATGATGCGTTGTTTGTTTATGGCACAGTTTTCGGAGAGCTTGCCATTTGTGTTGAACAGGTAGACGGTAGGTGTATAGCCCAGTTCGCTCAACATTCGTGCCACGGCGAGTGCGTCGCCGCCGTTGTTCCCGGGTCCTGCAAATACGACAATGGCTGATTCCGCCCCCCATCTTTCGGTGATGACGTTGGTGATGGCTTTTGCAGCACGTTCCATCAGCGCGATGGACGAGATGGGCTCGTTGGCAATGGTGTATTCGTCAAGTTCTTGTATTTGACTAGTAGTAAGTATTTTCATCACTGCAAAAGTACAAAATAAAACTAAAATATATCAGTTATTTTGCTATTTTTTTGTACTTTTGCATCAAAATCATAAAAAACTAGCTATGGATGTTGTTAAAATAAAAGACAAGTCGTTTAAAATTTCTATTCCGGAGGCAGAAATCCTGGAGAAAATACGAGCTGTTGCCAATCGTATAAACTGTGATATGGCGGACAAAAACCCACTGCTGCTGGCAGTGTTGAACGGTTCGTTCATGTTCGCCTCCGACTTAATGAAGATGTTGACCATTCCTTGTGAAATCTCATTTGTAAAGTTGGCTTCTTACCAAGGCACCACGTCCACGGGAAAGATAACCGAGGTGCTGGGCATCAACGAGGATTTGACGGGACGTACGGTTGTTATCGTGGAAGATATTGTGGAAACAGGACTGACCATGAAGCGGATGATTGAGACGCTGGGCACGCGCAATCCGGAGTCGATACATATTTGTACGTTGCTGCTGAAGCCCGAGCGCTTGCAAGTACCTTTGGACATTGAATATGCTGCGATGGAGATCCCCAATGACTTCATCGTTGGCTATGGCTTGGATTACGATCATCAAGGGCGTAATTTAAGAGACATTTATCAAATTGTTGAAGAATAGTCCATGAAAAATATTGTGATTTTTGGTGCGCCTGGCTCCGGTAAGGGCACCCAAAGCGAGTTGCTCAAAAAAAAATATGGTTTTCAGCATATTTCCACGGGAGAATTATTGCGTAAGGAGATAAAGGACAATACGGAAATAGGCAAGACGGCGAATCTGTTCATTGCCAAAGGGCAGTTGATCCCAGATGACTTGATTGTCAATCTGCTTTCCAACCTTTATGACACGCTGATGGAGGAGAGGGAAGGGATTATTTTTGATGGCTTTCCACGTACGATTGTGCAGGCAGAATCCTTAAAGAAGCTATTGCAGGACAGAGGCGCCGGGAATGTAGCGGTTATAGACCTGTCGGTGCCAGAGGACGACTTGATCCGTCGGCTGATCAACCGCGGCAAGGAGAGCGGACGCTCTGACGACAACGAAGAGGTGATTCGTCGGCGACTGGAGGTCTATCGCCTTCAAACTCTCCCGCTGATTGACTGGTATAAGGCTGAAAAAGCCTACCATTATGTAGACGGAATCGGCGAAATTGACCGAATTTTCAATGATATTTGTGCAATCATCGACCGTCTCTGAAAATAAGTAAAAATAAAGAATGAGAAAATGGCAGACTCCAATTTTGTAGATTATGTGAAGATTTATTGCCGTTCAGGGAAAGGCGGTAGGGGCTCAATGCACTTGCGGCATGTGAAATACCAACCCAACGGCGGGCCCGACGGCGGCGACGGCGGCGACGGCGGCAGCGTTTACCTGAGGGGTAATCACAACTATTGGACGCTGCTTCATCTTAAGTACCAACGCCATGTGTTTGCTGAGCACGGCGGCAATGGCGGGCGTGCCAAGTGCCATGGGACGAAAGGGCGTGACGAATACATCGATGTGCCTTGTGGGACGGTGGTCTATGATGCCGAAACGGGAAAGTTCGTGTGTGACGTGACGCATGACGGACAAGTGGTGCGCCTGCTCAAGGGCGGGCGCGGCGGTTTGGGTAATTTCCAGTTCCGCACATCGACCAATCAGGCCCCTCGATATGCGCAGCCGGGAGAGCCGTTGCAGGAAATGACGGTCATCTTGGAGCTGAAATTATTGGCTGACGTCGGTCTGGTAGGTTTTCCCAATGCGGGGAAATCGACGTTGTTGTCGTCAATGTCCAGTGCAAGGCCCAAAATTGCGAACTACCCTTTTACGACATTGGAGCCATCGCTGGGCATTGTGGAATATCGTGACCAGAAATCGTTTGTCATGGCCGATATTCCTGGTATTATTGAGGGGGCTAGCGAGGGTAAAGGGCTTGGTTTGCGGTTTCTGAGGCATATCGAGCGCAATTCCCTGCTTCTGTTTATGGTTCCTGGCGATACAGACGACATCAAGAAGGAATATGAGGTCTTGTTAGGCGAGTTGCGTAATTTTAACCCGGAGATGCTGGACAAACGTCGCGTTTTGGCAGTGACAAAGTGCGATTTGCTTGACGATGAGCTTGTCGACATGTTGCAGGCCACGATACCGACCGATGTCCCAGTAGTTTTCATCTCTTCGGTAACGGGACAGGGTGTTGACGAGTTGAAAGACGTGTTGTGGCAAGAGCTCAATAGCGAGAGCAACAAGCTTCAAGCAATCATGGGCGAGGATACGCTCGTGCATCGCGACAAGGACATGTCAAAGTTCGCAGTGGAGCTGCATGACGAGGGTGAAGATGAAGGCATCGAGTACATTGACATTGACCATCTTGACGACCTTGAGGATGTTGATGAAGAAGATTTTTAATGCTATCATGCCTTATGCCAATGCCACAACTCACATATTACCAGCTTTCAGACCATGTTACGGCATTCAGTACGACACGCAAGGGAGGAGTCAGCCAAGGACTTTATGGCGAATTTAACATTAATGAATATTGCGGCGACGACATTTCGGCCGTTTCAGCCAATAGGGCCTCGCTGGCCCAATTATTGGGCATTGAGGAGACGCGCATCATAGCGCCCCATCAGGTGCATGGGGTTGAGGTGCGGCAAGTCGCCTCTGATTTTTTGAGCATGCCTCTTGCCACTCGTCGCATGTTAATAGAAGGTGTTGACGCCCTGACGACCGATGTGGAAGGAGTTTGCATCGGCGTTTCCACGGCAGATTGCATCCCTGTCGTTTTATATGACGCGGTGCATCATGCCGCGGCTGTGGTGCATGCTGGATGGCGCGGGACGGTCGGCTGCATCGTCCAACATGCGGTGCGGGCAATGAGACGGTCGTATGGGACGGAGCCGCGCGCGCTGTGCGCACAAATCGGCCCGGGCATTTCCTTGGATGCTTTCGAGGTAGGTGATGAGGTGTATGAAACTTTTGCTGGTGCAGGGTTTGAGATGCAGCACATTGCCCAAAGGAGAGGAAAATGGCACATTGATTTGCCGAAGTGTAACCAGATGCAGCTGCAGGCTTGTGGTGTAGAGTTGGCGAACATCCGGATGCTGAATTGCTGCACGTTCAACCATCCTGAGAAATATTTTTCCGCCCGTCGTCTGGGCATTGATTCCGGACGTGTTTTTACGGGCATAGTTTTAAAAAATAAAATGGCCTTATGAGCAGATTTTTTCAACCCAGATATATTTTTTTTGCTTTTTCACTTGTTTTGGTCTGTTGTGCCGTGGCGCAAGACATTTTTACCCCAGTGGAACAGCAACAAGTCAGTGTGGAGACACCAGGGCTTTTCGAGCGTTCAAACGCTTTCACGGTCGACTTTTCGACTTTAAGCGAAAAAGAATATTCGTTCCCGCTGCCCGTAGGCAAAGGTGAGGTGCGCGAGCATTCTGACATTGAAGTTACGACGGTGAAAGGCGATGCGGTGAAAGCGATGTTTGACGGCACCGTGCGCCTGTCAAGGAACAATCCACTGCTGGGGAATGTGATTGTCGTCCGGCATGCCAATGGTCTGGAGACAGTGTATGCCAACAATGCTCAAAACTTGGTTAAGGTTGGCCAAAAGGTCAAGGCTGGGGAGACGGTCGCCATTGTAGGGCAAATGGGCGAGAAATATGCTTGCCTGGTGTCTGTCATGGTAGACGGACGCAAGATCAATCCCGAGACAATCTTGGATGTTAAAGCTCACCGATTGCGTAAGCAAGTGCTCTTGATTGAAAAACATGGGCAGCGCATCAAAGTGAGTGTCCAACAGAAAGAAAAGGTGGAAGAGGGAGGTGTCGGCATGGTAACAGAACCCTTTGCCAAGGGCAATGTCTATCGATGGAATCTTGCGAAGATGGGTGCCAATGCATGGCACTATCCGTTGCCCAATAGTAAGGTGATAAGTCCCTATGGAGGTAAGAGAAATCATGCGGGCGTGGACTTGAAGACGAAGCCAAACGACCAAATCCTGGCCGCCTTTGACGGCGTTGTGACACGTTCAGGGCCTTATTATGGCTATGGAAATTGTATTGTCATCCGTCATCCCAACGGTTTGGAGACATTATACAGCCATCAGTCGAAAAACTTGGTTAAGGTAGGCCAAAAGGTGAAGGCAGGCGATGTTATTGGACTGACCGGTCGGACCGGCCGCGCGACGACAGAGCACCTGCATTTGGAAACCAGTTTTATGGGCAAGCGCTTCAATCCGAATGTTATTTTCAACCATGCCCGTCATGCGCTGCAAAATTCGACAATAGTCTTTACCAAGAAAGGCAAGGGTATAATGGTCCACTCAGAGCCCAATAAGCGCTGAAAATATTGTTCAGGCTAGTGTCATGATAAGGATTTGGGCAATGATGACACGCAGAAACATGCTGATGGGGTAGACAGTGGCATAGCTGACCGACGGTGTGTCGCCCTCAACGGTGTCGTTGGCGTATGCCAAGGCCATGGGGTTGGCCATTGAGCCACAGACGATGCCGCAAATGGTGCCGAAGTCGAGTTTTCGGGTGCGTAAAGCAATCCATCCCACAATGAGGACGGGCAAAATAGTCAATAAAAATCCGATGCCTACCCATAAAGCGCCTTCGGGTCTGATGACAGTTGTGAAAAAGTCTTTTCCTGCGTCCAATCCCAGGCATGACAAATAGAGTGATAGCCCAAGCTTCCGCAGCATGAGTGATGCCGAGCGAGTGGTGTATGAGATGATGTGTACCCGTGCACCAAGTGCGCCGATGAGGATGCCCACGATAATCGGTCCGCCGGCGAGCCCGAGCCGTATAGGGATGCTGATGCCCGGGATGGTGAGAGGCAGCGTGCCGAGGGCTAGTCCGATGAGTAGGCCCAAGAAAATGGCTGCCAGGTTGGGCTCATTGAGTGTCTGTACGGCGTTGCCCATGATTTTTTCTACATTTTTGATGGCTTCGTGCTCGCCCACCACCGTGACGCGGTCTCCGTATTGAAGCCGGAGGTCGTCGGTCGCCAGTAGCTTGATGCCCGCTCGCCAGATGCGGCTGACGTTGACCCCGTAAATATGCCTCAATTGAAGTTGCCCGAGCCGTTTGCCGTTGAGCTCAGGGCGTGTGACGATGATGACACGGCTTTCAACATTGCTGTCGATGGCGTTCCAGTCAATCTTGGTCTTGTTCCAGTCCTTGTCCACTTTTTCTCCAAAAAGGATCTCCAGCATTTGCAGTTCGTCTTTGTTCATGACTACCAGCACGCTGTCATTGCATTGAAGTTGTGTGGTGGACAGGGGCACCAGTACTTGGTTGTTGCGCCAAATGCGTGAGATGACGAACTTGAGGTGTGTCATTTGAGAAATCTGGGCGACGGTTTTTCCAGCGACGGCAGGATTGACGATGATGAATTGGGCGATGAAGGTGTTGTCCTCGTTATTTTTCTTGACATTGAGATGGTGTTTTTTGACAAAAAGTTTTCTCATCAGCAAAATGGCAAGGATGACGCCAATGACGCCAAGCGGATAGGTCACGGCGCATGCCAGAGCCGCACCTTGCCCAGGCTGCCCGATTTGCCCTAAGGCTTGTTGGGCGGCACCGAGTGCGGGCGTGTTTGTGGTGGCTCCGCAGAGTAGTCCGACCATTTCGGGCATTTCAACGGGAGTGAGGCGGCACAGTGCCAATGTCAAGATGATGCCCACGGCGATGATGGCGAGGCTCCACAGGTTGAGTGCGACACCTTCGTTCTTCATGGAGCTAAAAAAGTTGGGTCCCACATACAGCCCTAGGGTGTAGACGAAAAGTGTCAGTCCGAAACTCTCGGCATAGTCAGCCATGTCGGCATCGATGCTGAGTCCGAAATGTCCTGCCAGAATTCCGATGAAAAAGACGAAGGCGACACCTAATGAGATGCCCATGATGCGGATTTTTCCAAGGAAAAGCCCTAAGCCGCATATTAACGAGAGGATGACAATGCCTTGAACGGCAGAATGTGTTGAAAAAAGAGTCTCTATCCAAGACATGTTTTGAGGTGATTATTTTAATTAATATTGCGAAGTTTCAGAACCGTCTGTATGCCGCTGTCCGTGGATGGCACACATGGTAAGATGCCTTATGGTCAAACTTGTTCAAAGGATTTGCGACGATTTTCATCAATGGATGACTTTTTCTCCACGATGGATGTAAACGCCTTTTTTCTTAGGCTTTTCGAGCAGCTTCTTGCCCGTAGTCGTATACCAGTGGTCGTCTGCAATTTTCGTCGTTGTAGCATCAATGTTGCGAATCCCCGTTGGCATATAGCCTTCGGCAATCCACTTAAAGTGTCCAGGCATTGAGGACATGAATTGAAGGTAAAAGGCTGTTCCCGCGTCCACATGGTCTTCCGTGGTATGATTTACGATTTTTATGTCTGGCGAAGCGTGTTTGCGCTCAAATTCAATATAATTCCCATAAGGTACGACAATGTCTCCTTTTGAGTGGAAAAAGACGATGCGGTGTTGAGGCGTCCAGCCCTCTACCAGAGAATTTTCTGCCAGAGCCCGGTGCAAGTCTTGCATTGGGTCGCCCTGGGCGGCGGGAACGGTCGAAAAGTTATTCGCATTGCTGAAATAGGCGTAAAATGCCGGGGTCATCATCTCCTTCAAGTCTGCCGTGACATAGTATTTGTCGCTTGACAATAGTCCTCCGGCTTTTATGCTGTGGCTGGTGAAGAGTTGTTGCATCTCTCTTGGCGTGTAGACTGTGCCGTCTGCTGCCGTGAGCCCCTCTTCACATAGTGTGTATAGGAGTTTGGAAATGTCGTCCGTACTGATTGTTTTTTTGTTGATCCATGAGATGATGCCTGTGTCAAGGAATTTTTTGGAGAAATATTCCGTGAGCTGGTGGTTTTGCATGTCTGTGTTTGCAGCCAGCATCCCTTGCGCTATTAGTGGCATGACGACAGGCATGGAGATTTTGTCTTTCCGATGCTCTGTGGCAACGCCGTATGAATTGCCATCATCTTCAAAAAAGTAGCGGAGCGTTGTGATTAAGTCGTAAGGCCCGTCGCCGCAAATTGAGCCTGCGAAGTGCAATTGTCCAGAGAGGTTGTTTTGTTCTATGTAGCGTTGAGTGGCCAGGGCCACACTGCCCCCTTGAGAATATCCATAGCAGAACGAGAGCCAGTCGTCCGAGAAATCCAAAGCTTCGCCCAGCTCAACTTCTTTTCTATAAAGCGCCAGCCCATAATTGACGGCATCTACGACTTGCCGACTTGTCAATTCCTGGGCTAAGTAAGGGTGGGTGCGTTGGCTGGTCTCACCATAGCCTTCATAGTCGGGTAAGATGATGACACAATTGCCTAATGATGGATAAGTGGAGGGGCTTGCGCCTGGGAGAAAATTGTAGACGACACCTGTCTCACTTGTCAGGCTCTGATCTTCTGGGAATTCGGAAGGACATTGTTTGGTACTGGTGATGGTGATGTGGCATCCAATCAATACGGTCTCAATGACATCATTTGCCATGTTGGGCTTGTAGGCTATCAATGCTGAGGATAGGACGATGGGATTGCCTTGTGCATCAACACTTGGGTAATTGTATGTGTAATATACTTTTTTATTCCCGTTGATTCTAGTTTTCAGCCTGTCGGAGGCGTTATTATTGCCTGCGACAACGATATTTTGTACACTCGTCAAAAAAAAGATGAGCGAGAGAAAGAAAAAGTCTAGTTTTTTCATGAACTTACATTTCAATGGTTAAATTATCCTGATTATCTGGCACAAAGGTACATATTCTTGATGAAAAATACAAAAAAGGGATTTCTTTTTTGAAAGACTATGCCTGTAATGACGAAATCGGAGGATTAGCACGTTTATTTGATGCGGATGGTTAATGTCTCGGGGTCGAAAATGATGTCTTCCCGCCTGAAATAATGGTTAAAGGCTCCCTCTAATGCCAATTGGTGCGGATCGCCACACACCAGCCCCCGTTTTTTGTCCATGAGCCAGATGGTGTCTGATAGCTGTAATGCCAATTCGACATCATGGGTGGAAAGGAAAATCGTCTTGCCCTCCTGGTGAGCCAACTCGCGCAGGAGTTGCAGCATGTCGACTTTGCTGGGATAGTCGAGAAAGGCGGTCGGCTCGTCGAGGAAAATGACCGAGGTCTGCTGTGCCAATGCTTTGGCTATCATGATTTTTTGGCGTTCGCCATCGGAAAGCGTCTGTATCATGCGCCGTTCAAGGCTCTTGGTGCCGGTCATCTCAAGGGCTTGGTCCACGACCCTCTCATCATCCTTTGTCAGTGCACCCCAGAAGCCTGTATATGGGCTGCGCCCCATCCCCACCATTTCTCTTGCGGTCATGTTGCGCACATCGGGCCGCGAGGTCAGCACGACACCTATTTTTTGCGACAATTGTTTGTTGGTAAGCGTTGAAATATCGTCTTGTTCAATGTAGATCCTCCCTTTTAAAGGAGGTTGAAAAGCCGACAATGTGCGTAGAAGCGTAGACTTGCCCACGCCATTTTCGCCCAACAGGCAGGTCAGTTCGCCGCTTTGCAATGTGGCCTGAATGTCTGCGGCTACTGCATATTCGCGGCACTTTCCTGTCGTATAGCCTATGGTGAGTGCTTCAAGTCGGATCGTTTCCATTTATTTTTTAGTTGTGTACCGAAAGTATGTTGCCGTCGTAGGAGGCGCGGTAGCGGATAAGCTTCCGGGCTTTTCCGTCATCGACACAAAATCCAGAGTTGTTCAAATTGTAGCGCCTGCCGCATTTTTTGCATTTGACGTACATCCCGCTGTTGTCCCAGTCCATGGGGTAGTTGGCCTGGTTAAACTCTTTCAGGCAGTTGGGACATTGCTTGTCGAAGGCAAAGAGCCCGTTGCCAAGCAGGCTGTACCCGATGAGCAGCCCGTTGTTGGCGCCCATGACATAGGTTATCGCCGTTTCCCTGGCTGTTGTGATGTCTACATTCTCCCGGGTCCTCCCGTCGTTGAGCTCGGCATGTATTGTGCGCGCGCCGCCACTTCCCCAATTTTGGGATACGCTGACAAAAATACCTGTTGCCATCGGGTTGAGGGCGTTTTTTATGATGCTGGTGTTGTGGATGTTGGTGTCGAAAAAGAAGCGGCACTGGTATTCCATGCTGAATTCATTTTCTTCCTTACATGCAGTAATTGTCAGCAATATAGCTATTATGTATGAAAGGCGGCGGGCTCGCATCTTATCTTTCGTCGTATTTTATCATCGCCAGTGCATCTGCAATTTTCTCAATGCCTTCTTGTAGGGGTTTGGAAACCATTGCCTTGATGAACGGATTGATGTCTGCCTTCATGGTGAGTCGCATTTTGCAGCTGTTTTCGTCTATCGGCACCAGTTGGATCCAAAAGTTGAACGGTAACGGACTTTGCGTGGCCTCGAACTTGATGTTTTTGGGCTCTTCCCGCTCGACGATACGCATTCCAACGTCGCCCACGGGTGCCATGTTGATGCTAATGCTGTCGGCATCGAACGATAGGCTTGTGATTTTGTCCTCTGGCAGTTTGTCTTTCAGGCGTTCCAAGTTCGTAAGGTCGCTCAATGCGGCATAAACCGTTGCCTGACCATACGGGATTTGCTTGATGCTACTTTCAAATTTGCTCATTTTTGTTGCCGTTAATTAGGTTCATTGCATCCATTGCGATGGGTTTTTCCGCCATTCGTCCAATAGCTCGGTGTCACTGTCTTTGATGTATCCTGTTGCTAATGCCTGTTCTACAACATGTTCGTAGTCGGTCAAAGTAACCAAGGGGACGTTGGCCTCCTTGAATGCCTGTTCTGCGACAGGGAACCCATAAGTATAGGCTGCAACCATGCCGACGACTTCTCCGCCGGCTTTCCGGATGGCCTCACAGGCTTTTAGGCTGCTTCCACCTGTTGACACGAGGTCTTCGATGACCACAACCTTCTTGCCGGCTTCCAGCTCGCCTTCAATCAGGTTTTCCAAACCGTGGTCCTTGGGCTTGCTGCGTACATATACCAGCGGCAGGTGTAGCGCGTCAGCCACGATGGAGGCTTGTGGAACGCCGGCCGTTGCAACGCCGGCAATCACTTCTACATCAGGGAAATGGGCAAGGATGTTGTGTACGATTTCTGTCTTGACGAAGTTGCGGATTTCTGGATATGAAAGGGTCTTGCGGTTGTCGCAGTAGAATGGTGACTTCCAGCCGCTTGCCCAGGTAAAGGGTTGTGTGGGTTGAAGCTTAATGGCCTTGATTTCCAGGAGTTTAGAGGCAAAGTCTTTTTTTAATGCGTCCATTTTCAGTATTTTTTGATTATTTTCATTCATTTTCAGCCCAACCAATGTTTTGAGGACACGATGCTGGGTATAATGATGCAAAGGTACATATAAAAAATGAGAAAAGCGGTGGATTTTGGAAAGAAATGTGATTTCCGTCGGTGAATCATGGTCTTGAACAGCCAAAAACGCCTTTAAAACTAATAAAACTAAGATGGCAACCTGATTTTGCGTAAAGATTTATTGTGTATTGTATTGTGTTGTGAAGTGTTGTATTGTATCGTATTGTGTCGTGTTGTGTTGTGTTGTGTTGTGTTGCATCCTATGTCCCATTAAAAAAATAAAAATGGCTGGCCGACAGGCTGTCTTGATGGGCAAATGCATCCTTTTGGCGGAGTTTTATGAAAATCAACTATTGGATTCAGTTGATGGGAGGGGAAAATGCTGCCCCTCGGCGAAACTTTAGTAAAAAGCTTCGGTGGAAGGAGATAAGTGGTGGGGTGGAAGGAGAGAAATAAAAATTTTTCAGGTGCAAATTCTCCATTTTGATGAAATGGGTTAATTTTGCTGTAAATTTGTTAATTATTTATAATAATCTTATGTTGACGAGTAATAAAGTAGTTGAATCTCCGACAAAATATGTAATTTTGCAGTCCGATTATTTCGGGGATATACTTAGAACCCCAAGATTGTTGTGTTAATAGCAGTGTCTTTGGCCGGGCATTGCGGTTAGTGAATCAGCAGTCTGCATAAAGTTTTTTAGTAGTATAAACCATTTAATTTAGAAATGAACACTTTAAGTTACAAGACTATTTCCGTCAACAAGGAAACAGCCCAGAAAGAATGGGTAGTCATTGATGCTACCGATCAAGTACTCGGTCGCCTGTGCTCAAAAGTAGCAAAGCTGCTTCGTGGCAAATACAAGGTAACCTTCACTCCGCATGTGGATTGTGGAGACAACGTCATTATCATCAATGCCGACAAGGTAGTTTTCACAGGTAAGAAAGAAACCGACAAAGTTTACACGCGCTATACTGGTTATCCAGGCGGACAACGCTTCAACACTCCTGAGGAATTGCGCAAGAGAAAAGACGGTGCAGACCGTATCCTCCGCCATGCCGTGAAGGGCATGCTTCCTAAAGGTCCGTTGGGACGTCGGCTGCTTGATAATCTTTTTATCTATAGTGGAACAGAACACAAGCATGAGGCACAAAAGCCAAAAGCAATTGATATTAACCAGTATAAATAAGCATAGAATATGGAAGTAATAAATGCAATAGGCCGTAGAAAGAGCGCCATCGCGCGTGTTTACCTCACAGAAGGGAATGGCAAAATTACTATCAACAAGAAAGATATCACGGAATATTTCCCCTCGGCAATTCTTCAGTACGTTGTAAAACAACCGCTTGAATTGCTGGAAGTTCTCGGGAAATACGACATCAAAGCCAATTTGGACGGTGGCGGATACACAGGTCAGAGTCAAGCTCTCAGACTTGCTATCGCCCGTGCACTCGTTAAAGTTAATGCGGAGGACAAGAAAAACCTGAAGACTCACGGCTTCCTCACACGCGACTCTCGTGAAGTGGAACGCAAGAAGCCAGGTCGTCCAAAGGCACGCCGCCGCTTCCAGTTCAGTAAGCGTTAATCCCCGGCAGGACAGCAAATGTTTAGTATCTAAACCGGCGAGATTTCCAGACGAACTACCCGCCGGTTGGTTCTAACAAACTTAAAAAGAAAGTAAACAACCAAAAAAAATTAACACATGTCAAGAACAAATTTTGACCAATTATTGCAGGCTGGATGCCATTTCGGACATCTCCGCCGCAAATGGAATCCTTCAATGGCGCCCTACATCTTCATGGAGCGCAATGGTATTCACATCATCGATCTCCACAAGACGGTGGCAAAAATCGACGAGGCAGCCGACGCTTTGAAGCAAATTGCAAAGTCTGGCAAGAAAATTCTCTTCGTCGCTACTAAAAAACAGGCCAAAGACATTGTTGCCGAGAAAGCAGCAAGCGTTAATATGCCGTACGTTATCGAACGTTGGCCGGGTGGTATGTTGACCAACTTCCCAACCATCCGTAAGGCTGTCAAGAAAATGACAACCATCGACAAACTGATGAACGACGGAACTTTCTCAAATCTCTCTAAAAGAGAATTGTTGCAAATCACACGCCAACGCGCAAAATTGGAGAAGAACCTCGGTTCTATTGCCGACCTCTCTCGCTTGCCTAATGCCATTTTCGTGGTTGACGTTATGAAGGAAGCCATTGCCGTACGCGAGGCAAACCGCCTTGGCATTCCCGTCTTCGCTATCGTTGACACCAACTCTGAACCGAAAAACATCGACTTTGTGATTCCTGCAAACGATGATGCAAAAGACAGTGTTGAAGTCATCCTGAGTGCATGCTGTGCAGCAATTGCAGAGGGACTGGAAGAGCGCAAGGCTGAAAAAGCTGACGAAAAAGCCGCTGCTGAACAAGCAGAAGAGGCGGCTGAGTCACGTCCGCGCAGAGCAAGAAAAAGCCGCAAGGAGGCAGAAGCCAGGGCTGAAGAAAACGTAGAGGAAAATCCTACTCAAACAGAGGAAACAGAAGCAGCAGAGGCATAGTCTCCGTTTGTCTTAATTATCAACATTTAATGAATAACAAAGAATTATGGAAATTTCAATAGACGATATCAAGAAGCTTCGCGCGATGACCGGTGCTGGTCTTGCAGACGTTAAGAAGGCACTGACAGAGGCAGAAGGCGATTTTGACAAGGCCAAAGAATTGCTCCGTGAGCGTGGCCTTGCCATTGCTGCGAAGCGTTCAGACCGCGAGACATCCAATGGTTGTGTGCTGGTGAAATCTGAAAATGGTTTTGCCGCAATGATTGCCCTCAAGTGCGAAACCGACTTTGTGGCCAATGGAGCAGACTTCATCGCCTTGACACAGTCGGTTCTCGATGCTGCAGTTGCCAACAAGTGCGCTACACTGGAAGAAGTGTACGAACTGACATTGGCAGACGGCCAGAAAGTGCAAGAAGCTGTCACACAACGCTCTGGCATTACCGGAGAGAAGATGGAACTTGACGGTTATTACACGCTGGAAGGCGAAAACATCGAGGTGTATGACCACATGGGCAAGCACACTCTTGCGACGATGGTGCAGACCAACAAGCCGGCCGCTGAGGCAGGCCATAAAGTGGCGATGCAGGTAGCTGCCATGAAACCGGTGGCCCTTGATGCAGAAAGCGTTCCACAGGCAGTCTTGGACGAAGAATACAAAACAGCAGTAGAGAAGACAAAGCTCGAACAATGCCAAAAAGCAGTGGAGGTGGCATTGAAGAAAGCCGGTTTCAACCTCTACATTGCTGAAAACGAGGAACATTTGGCAGAAGGTATCGCTAAAGGAAACATCACAGAGGCACAAGCACAGGAAATCCGTGAGTTGAAAGAGCGCGTGGCAGCAGAAAAGGCGGCGACTCTCCCGGCGCAGATGATTGAAAGCATCGCGAAGGGACGCGTTCAGAAGTTCTTGAAGGAGAACTGCCTTGTAGACCAAGAGTTCCAATTTGGTGACGGTGATAAAGCCAGTGTGGCAGAATGGCTGAAGAAACAGGACAGTGAGTTGAAAATCACAGCGTTCCGCCGTTTCACACTGACCGCAGAATAATTCTCGAAAATGAGTTTCAATCATTGCTTTCCTGCCTTTCCAAACGAAGGGCAGGATTTTTTTTGCTTGTGGAAATGGGGAAAATGCAGATGATGCATGTAAAACGCATCATGTTTTGTGATTTTTTCCTATTTTTGTATATTCAATTACACTTTACAAACCTAAAAAAATGACCATTATGATGTTTCTCCAGCTGCTTGTCGTATTGCTGGCTTTGTGGACAGGCTCCCGTTATGGCAGCCTTGCGCTTGGCGCTATCTCAGGCATAGGCCTCGCTCTTTTAATCTTTGGCTTTGGGCTAAAGCCGGGCACGCCGCCGACAGATGTCATTTACATTATCATTGCCGCCGTGACTTGTGCCGGTGTGCTTCAAGCCTCTGGTGGCATGGACTGGATGATTCAGGTGGCGGAACGCATGTTGCGCAAACATCCCGACCGCATCACGTTTCTGGCACCCTTGTGTACGTTTTTCCTGACCGTACTTGTGGGAACCGGCCATGTCGTATATACTTTGATGCCCATCATTTGCGACATTGCGTTGAAGAAAGGCATCCGTCCCGAGCGTCCGTGCGGCGTGGCGTCAATCGCTTCACAGGTAGGCATCACCTGTTCGCCCATTGCTGCTGCTGTCGTCGCATTTTCTGCAATCTCGGCATCCAATGGCTTTCATGTGAACAACCTGCAGATCATCATGATCACTATTCCCGCCTGTATCTGTGGGCTGCTGGCGGCCTCGGCGGCCTCATTTCGTCGCGGCCTTGACCTTGACAAGGATCCTGTTTTCCAGAGGCGCTTGAAAGATCCAAAGCAATGTCAGTACATTTACGGCAGCAGTGCCACCACCCTTGACAAGGAAATCGCGCCTGAGTCGAGGCGTGCAGTGTATGTCTTTCTTTCCGCATTGGGGGTTATTGTCGTTTTCTCCATGGCACAGATGCTAGGTGGCAACTTACTGCCTTCGTATGATGCCGTACAGATAGTCAAAGGAGGCCCCGAGAGCATCGTGTTGCCGGGAGGTGCGATTGAGAGTGCCAAGCAATTGGCGGCGGCCGGTGTGGTGGTGGAAGGTGTGACAGAAGTCGTAAGAAAGCCTTTGGCGATGAACTTGGTGATTCAGATTGTGATGATCTCTGCCGCAGCCTTGATGATTGTTTTCTGCAAGGCCAAGCCCAAGGCAGCCGTAGTCGGTTCGGTGTGGCAAAGCGGCATGGTGGCTGTGATAGCCATCTATGGCATCGCTTGGTTGGCGGACACATATTTTGGCAGTTACATGAAAGAGATGCAGCACATGTTGACGGATTTGGTAAGCGCTTATCCATGGACCATTGCCATCGCCTTTTTCCTGGTTTCGGTGCTCATCAACTCGCAGGGGGCCGTTGTCGTGGCAATGCTCCCGCTTGCTTATACGCTAGGCATTGAAGGATGGGTGCTGCTTGGTGTTTTCCCGAGTGTCTACGGCTATTTTTTTATCCCCAATTATCCCTCAGACATTGCCACGGTTAATTTCGACCGCTCGGGAACTACTGTCATCGGAAAATATTTGCTGAACCACTCGTTCATGATGCCCGGATTAATCAGTTTGCTGGTCAGTACGGTTGTTGCCTATGGATTGAGCTTCTGCGTGCACCATTTCCTGGGCGTTTATTAGCGCCAATTGCGCTATAATCCCTTAAAACAGCGTTTTCTGGAGAGAGAGAAATGATGTTGCATGAAAATATTTAGTCATTTTTTGTCCAAAAGAACGACTTTTTTCCTAATTTTGCATTTCTAAGATGGAGACAATGTACAATATCGAAAAAATAAGAGAACAATTTCCTATCTTGCAGCGCGAAGTATACGGCAAGCCGTTGGTGTACCTTGATAACGGCGCTACGACGCAAAAGCCACTTTGTGTGCTCAATGCCATGCAGGAAGAATACCTCAATGTCAATGCGAATGTACATCGTGGCGTACATTATCTTTCTCAGAAAGCGACAGAGCTCCACGAGGGCTCGCGCGAGACGGTGCGGCGATTCATCAATGCGCGGTCAACAAATGAAATCGTGTTTACCCGCGGCACAACCGAGGCTTTAAACCTAGTTGCTGCGTCATTCGCCGAACAGTTTATGCACGAGGGCGACGAGGTCATCGTCAGCACGATGGAACACCACTCGAACATTGTGCCGTGGCAGTTGCAGGCGGCCAAGAAGGGCATTGGCATTCGTGTTATCCCGATACACGAGGACGGGACACTTGACATGGATGCCTACAAAGGATTGTTTACTGAACAAACGCGCATGGTGAGTGTTTGCCAGGTCAGCAATGTCCTGGGAACGGTCAATCCAGTGGGGGAAATAATCCGCATCGCCCATGAGAACAACGTCCCCGTGATGATAGATGGTGCGCAGAGCACGCCCCATCAGGTGGTGGATGTACAACAGATGGACTGTGATTTTTTCGCTTTTAGTGGTCACAAGATGTATGGTCCGACGGGAGTAGGCGTGCTTTATGGAAAAGAAGA
>ODAI012060690.1_pt1 | contig 24929 bp, 16 predicted proteins | sample 1539321 | NCBI WGS metagenome assembly ODAI01 (sample SAMN02144231, study PRJEB22623) | gut metagenome | biome: sheep rumen | host: Ovis aries | place: New Zealand
GCTATGTTTGCCACTGGAAGAACGTATGATCAAATCAGAAATGCAGTTTGCTATCCCGAGTTTAACGTAAAGATTATAGGAACACACGGCGGAGTTACTGTCGGAGAGGATGGCGCAAGTCATCAGGCTCTGGAAGATGTGGCTCTTATGCGTAATATTCCGAATATGTCGGTAATACTTCCGGCGGATTGCCGTGAGTGCGAGCAGGTCGTTAAATTTGCAGTGGAAAATTACGGACCGATGTACATAAGAATTCCACGCACGAATGTATACGATGTGTTCGGGGATGATTATGAATTCGATTTTTGCAAGATTAATGTAATAAGAGAAGGTTCGGATGTTACGGTTGTTACGAACGGTGAAACCCTTGCAGAAGTTATAATGGCTGCAAATGAATTAGAAAGGGAAGGGTATTCCGTTCAAATTTTGCATGCGCCTGTTGTAAAACCGTTTGACGATGCTACTCTTATCGAAAAAGCCAAGCAGACAAAATTTGTTATAACTGTTGAAAATCATTCAATAATTGGTGGATTGGGAAGTGCAGTATGTGAATCCTTATCATATTATTATCCTATGCCTGTTATAAGATTGGGTGTGAATGACTCCTTTGGGCAAAGCGGAAGATGGGATGAATTATTGGATTATTACGGATTAACCGCTGCTAAATTGACTAAAACAATAAAAAAACAAATCGACAGGTTCAGACTTGTAAAATAGTTACGGAATTTGATTAAAGGGAAAATATATAATGATTCAATTTAGAGATGTTACAAAAAAATACAAAACAGGAAATTACGCTTTAAAAAACGTAAATCTTGATATAATGTCGGGAGAGTTTGTATTTGTGGTTGGGGCTTCCGGCGCCGGAAAATCAACCTTAATGAAGTTGTTATATCATGAGGAATGTCCGACCAGTGGTACTGTTACAATTGGCGGTATTAATATTGCCAATTTATCAAATGATAAAATTCCCAGTCTAAGAAGATGTATGGGTATTGTCTTTCAGGATTATAAATTACTCCAAAACATGAGTGTATATGACAATGTTGCATATGTAATCAGAACTTTGGGTATAAGTACTCAAAAAATACATGAACGTGTGATGGGCGCATTAAATATTGTAGGACTTCAGCATAAATTTCAAGCAACCCCTTCTGAACTGTCAGGCGGGGAGCAGCAGAGAGTCGGTATCGCAAGAGCTATTGTTAACGGACCGCCGTTATTAATCGCAGATGAACCGACAGGAAACTTAGATCCAAAAAATTCGTTGGAAATTATGCAAATTTTGGATGAGATTAATAAAAGGGGAATTACTGTCATAGTGTCTACTCATGATAATGCGATGGTAGATTATTTCAGAAAGAGAGTAATTACTTTAGACAAAGGTGAAGTTGTAAGGGATATTCAAGCAGGTACATATGAGTAAACAGAAGATAAAAAAAGAAGTAAAGAAGCATATACCAAAGGATTGGTTGTGTGAGTTAAGAATATTATACAGATTGTCTATGGAAACATGTAATGACATACGCCGAACAGGAATTGTTAATATTGTCATAATTACAACGATGGCAGCTATTTTAACTATTTTTGGTGCATTTTTCCGTTCTGCGATGTCGATATCTTCATTTGCACATGAATTGGGAAATGTTCTTGAAATTTCGGTGTATTTGAAGTCGGGTTCCGACCCGAATATCGTTAAAAACCGTGTTAGCGAGTTTGAGTATGTTGAGAGTGTCAGGATTATTCCAAAAGCTCAGTCGTGGGCAGATTTAAGACGTGAAATGAAGTTGCCGGATGTTGAAAATCCTTTGCCGGATACTCTAAGGGTAAAGGTTGATAAGCCTGAAAATATAGACAATGTCTTTGCGAAGATTAAGACGTTGACTTCTGTTGAAGATATGAGTTATGCACAATCACTCGCAAAAAAAATTCAAACGCTAAACCATGTTGTTAATACGATTACTGTTTTGGTTGTCATTATATTGGGTATTTTGACTATAACCATTATTAATAATACAATTCAACTGGTAATTCAATCAAGAAAAGATGAGATTGAAATTATGAGGTTGATGGGTGTAAGTAATTGGTATATAAGATTTCCATTGTGGATGCAGGGTGCTTTTTACGGATTTATGGGCTCCGTTGTTGCTTTTATTCCGTTGCATTTCGTTGAGAATTTTATATTTAAAATGCACCAATTCTTTATGGTACCGACTCCGCAGTATGCGCAAACAATAGTTGCGTTGACGATGTTTGCGATAGGTATTTTATTCGGGGCCGGCGGAAGTCTGTTGTGTATAAAAAAACATTTACAAGTGTAGAATATGAATACGTTATTAATTACAAATCAAGATGATGTAAAGCAAAAATTTCAGGATAATCTGGTTCTGTTAAGAGGCAGTGATAAAGTGATTACCGCTTCATACGGAGAGGCTCCGGATGTTTTGTATGAAATTCGTCCTGAAATAATTATTTTACACGAGCATGAAAATCGTGAAAAAACTGCCGGCATGATAAAATATATTCGGGAGAAAAAATTATATTCTGCATCTCAGATTTTACTTGTTGCAAATAGTTATGACAAAGCCTTTATTCTTGCAGCATACGATGCAGGAATTACGGATTATATAACAGTCAAGTCCGATCCTTCAGAGATACTTATAAGAACTATTAATTGTATTAAAAAATCAGATATGGCAGAAAAAATTAGTTTATTGTCTGAAAATTTGAGAACCTATGGAATTTTGGATACAAAAACTGATTTTTATACAGAAAAGTATGAAAAGGATGTGTTTGATGTAAGACTGCACATGGATAATTATAAGGGCGGCTGCTATATAATTATATCACCTGATATATCTGCTATGAAAGACGGAGCCGCTGAAAACCTTGTTATCGCTATACGAAAATCGGTTCGGATTGGAGATATGGTTGCTGTGCTTGCCGGTTCAAAATATTCTATCATGGTAAAGACAGGGCTTGAAGGCGCTATAAGAATTTACGAAAAAATTGCTGAAGAGTTACAGAATGAGATTACGATAAGTGCAGGTATTGCTGTTATAGATACAGAAAAATTTAATGAAGTACGAAATAAAGCTGTAAGTGCTTTAAATAACGCAAAATTGCAGGGCGGCGGGTATTATGTTTATTCTCAAGATGATACCTCCGGTAGTGAAGATTGGTTAGAGCTTCCGCAAGAAAAAAATAAGACATATAAACTTTTTAAAAATGCATTTTCAAAAAAAATTGAGAATGTAATTGCACCTATTTTTTATAGGACGCAAAAGGCATATGAGGAAAAAATCGGCGATGCCAGAATAGAACAATTTACAGATGAACAGCAAAGTGTGTTCAGAATCGTTAGCGGTAAATACGAGAGTCGTATAACAATGCGTTATCCTGGCTATTCAAAGCTGATTATTTATATTACTCACTCTGGATTAGATACCCCTGAGAATAGGGAAATAGTCCTTAATATGAACCAAATTACCGAATCTCGGCTTGATGAGATAATGGAAAGTTTTATAAACGAATTTATCGGAATATATCGGCATATTTATAACAGTTAGGAGCAAAAATGAAATTGTTGGATGAAAATGATAGTTTGTTGCTGATAGTGGATATACAGGACAGGTTGGTTGCTGCGCTTGAAAAGGATACAGTCGTTTCAAAAGCTGCAAAACTCACGGCTGCTGCAAAAATATTAGAAATCCCTATCATTGTCAGTGAACAATATCCCAAAGGTTTGGGCAAAACCGTAAGACAAATAGAAGAACATTTACCCGATGATGTTTGTAAATATGAAAAAAAATCTTTTTCTTTGGTGCAAGAAGATGGCTTTCTCGAAAAACTAAAAACTTATGGCAGACGGCAAATAGTTATATGCGGGATTGAAACGCATATTTGTGTGCATCAGACAGCGGCTGAATTATTGGAGGCAGGGTTTGAAGTAATTGTCGCAAAAGATGCGTGTGCAAGTCGGAATAAGTATGAATTTAAACAAGGGATAGAGGCAATGCAGGCTAACGGGGCTAAAATCTCTTGTTTGGAAATTGTTTTGTTTGAATGGCTGCGTGGAGCTGTACATCCGAAATTTAAGGAAATTCAAGCTCTTATTAAGTAACTTTTTGTAAAATTTACCCTTTATAAATAGCAAAAATTTTTGTTTATGCGTTTAAATGTAGAGGGTCCCAAAATGATAAATCCGATTATAAACAACTGCATATCGCAATATAGGATGAACAGAGAAGCTATTCAAAATCGTCCGCACAGGTGTAATATTTCTTTTAGCGGTCAGTGTCTTGATAATAATTTTAATTATAGTGAAAAATGCTTGCCAGAAAAAACGAGAACAAGCATTTTTTATATTAATGATTTTCATGGCAAAGCTATGAATATGGAACGGGCTGTCACAGCTTCAAATGCTTTTGATGCTTTTATCCCTTCTCAAAAAACTGATAAACTAAAATTATCCTCCGGTGATATTATGCTGGGAGATTCGCTTCCGATAAACAGAGTTGCGATGAAGTTCTTAAAATTCGCAGGGGTAACTGCTTCTGCCGTCGGAAATCATGAATGTGATATGAAATCTCAAGATTTCATTAATGAAATACAAAACATGCCTGCAAAGTTACTGGCTTGCAATATCAAAAATTCTGATAGCAGCGAAATTTTAAGACATATAGAAAAATCATACATTCAAGAAATTAACGGAACTAAATACGGTATAATAGGAACCCTACCGTCAGATTTGATTTCAAGAATTAAGTACGGAAAAGTTTTTCAGGATCGGAACTTAGTGCCGGCAAATCTTGATGAAACAATTCTGTGCGTACAGAATGAAGTTGATAAATTAAGACAACAAGGAATAGATAAGATTATTTTATTATCCCATAGCGGATATGGTTACGATATTGAAATAGCAAAGCAAACGGAAGGTATTGATGTTATTCTCGGCGGACACTCGCATACTTTGTTGAAAGATATAAAGAAAGATGTAAATCTGTTTTATTCAAAATCCGGAGAACCTGTAATAATTACACAAGCTGGCAGAGACGGTAAAAACTTTGGCATATTAAATCTTGAATTTGATGAAAACGGTATTATAACTAAAGCGCAAAATAACGTAGGTACAACCAGAGATTTTTCAAGAAACGCAATTGCAAGAAAGGTATTTGATGATATTCTTGGGAAACCTGAAATTATCGGAACAATCAGAACGGCTCCAAAAATTCCGGGGAACGATTTATTAGATCCGAGCGCTTTGGGTAATTACGGGGCTGATGCGATTAAAGAATTAGCTGATGCGGAAATCTCATTAATTGGGGCGGCTAATATCAGAGGAAACATTGAAAAAGGGAAAATAGATACTGCCGGCATTGAAGAAATTTCACCGTTTAAAAATAAAATTGTGAAAATTAATTATACGGAAAAAGATATTGTAGATGCTATAAAATTCTGCGCAAAATCTTTTGTGAACAGGAATAACAAACCGGGTATTATGTATGTATCAGGGTTAAAATATACGGTAAATAAAAATGGCGATGTATTAAAATTAAGTTATCTTGACAAAAAAGGTAATGAATATCCGATAGATTTAAACAATCCCAGAGTTGATAAAACATATTCCGTTGCAATAAATGACTACTTCTCAAGCGGAAATGACGGGTTGGATATGCTTAATAAATATTTTGAAGCAACTGAGAGATACGATTGGGATTTAAACTATGCAATCGGCGAAAAGATAAAAAATTCCGACCAGCCTGTTGATATTATTGATGATGGAAGATATAAGATTTCAGACCGGTCGGATTGTGTAGAAGGATAGTTAGTTTATATTGGTTCAGTTTTCTATATAATCTTTAAAGTGTATTATGTTTTGTTCCCGTATTCGATTAATGGCAACTGTTTCAAGTTGGCGTATTCTTTCTTTTGAATAGCCCATTTTATTACCAAGCTCTTCGAGGGTATAAGGGGGTTCTCCCCCTATTCCAAACCGGCAATTTATAATTTGTTTCTCTCTGTCTGGCAATGTTTCAATTAATTTTGCAACCTGTTTTTCCATAGTGTTTGTATTCGTAACGTAATCAGGAGATTTATAACTTGTATCTTCAATATAATCACCTACGCATAAATCGTCTGTTACTGGTGTTTCCAAACTTATCGGTTCTTTTAAGATAGCTCTTTTTATTGTCGTTATATTTTTAGTACTAAGCCCCATTGCCTCCGCTAATTCTGTATCTTTGGGTTCTCTGTTTAACTTATAGCTTAGCTCCGAGTATAGTTTTTTGTATTTTCTGATTTTGTCTGCCATATGTATAGGTATTCTTATGGTTCTTGCATTATTTGAGATGGCTCTGATTATTGATTGTTTTATCCACCACGTTGCATATGTCGAAAATTTACAATTTTTTGTGTAATCGAATTTTTCTGCAGCCTTAATCAGCCCTAAAGACCCTTCTTGGACCAAATCCATAAATAATACACCCTGACCTGCGTATTTCTTAGCTATGCTGACGACAAGCCTTAAGTTCGCCTGTATAAGTTTTCTTTTTGCAATTTTTGCTTCTGTTTTTTCCCCCGAGAGGATTTCTTTTCCTAAAATTTTTTCTTCTTCTCCCTTTAAAAGTTTAATTTTGCCGATGTCTTTAAGATACATTTGTAATATGTCATCTTCCTTTACTATTGAATTAAATGTACGCGGTTCCTCTTCTGAAAATTCATTTATTTTTTCCGGAGTATTCTCTTCCGGCTGCTCTTCAAATAAAATATCCTCAACTGCTTCTGTATTGTATTTTATCAACTTGTCCTCTCCTCGTCTGATTAATAACCTTTACATATATCTTGACGTATCGGGCTAAGAAAAGTTTCCTAAATCGAAAGTGGAATATTTAGTTATTTTGTACTACTCTTTAGTTATGGGAAAAGACGTAAGTTTAGAAGCGTATCCGAGTAATTATGTCGTTGTCGATATTGAAACAACCGGATTGTCGCCTGCAAACAGTGAGATTATTGAGATTTCTGCAATAAAGGTTCGTGACGGTAAAAATATTGCAGAGTTCTCAAAATTAATTAAACCAAAAGGTTATGTAAGCTCTTTTATAACTTCTCTAACCGGTATAACACGCGAGATGCTTGTAGATGCATGCGACTTAGGTGAAACGCTGGCAGAGTTTGATGCATTTTGCGGTAACGATGTTATATTGGGACATAACGTAAAATTTGATATAAGATTTTTGGATGCCAATATGCGCCGTCTTTTTGACAAACCATTTGAGAATGATTATATTGATACATTAAGAATTGCAAGGAAATCTTTACCTGAGCTTAAAAGCCATAAATTAGGGGTTTTAGCCGAGTATTACGGCTGTAAAACAAAAGGCATGCATAGAGCCTTAAAGGATTGCCAAGTTACTGATATTTGTTATAAAAATATGGTAAATACTTTGCTTACTTCCGTATAAATTTTAGTATTTACAAAATATATTATGTTTGATATCATAATACCGTCATAGTAACAGAAGGGATATTGTATATGGATTACGATGTATTAAGAACAAGTATTGCTGATGCATATAAAAATTTCAGGAAAGACGATACGTTATTTCGCAAAAATATGGAAACCTTTTATCATGCCGGCAAAGAAAATCCGTCTGTTGCTAAGATTTTAATGCAGAATTTTGTCAAGGGGCAACAGCAATTATCACTGGAAATGATGACACGTATTGCTAATATGCCAACTCCGCATGTATATGAGGCGCCGATGGCCAGAGATTATGTCGGTAATATGTATCTTATGTCTTTAGATAAGTCTATAAAAAGTTTAGAAGCTGCTAATATGTATAGTAAAGTAAAAGGTGCTGAATCCGGTGCTGCAAACGAGTTTAATAATAAGTGGAAAGAATTATATCCCAAAACTGGCGTGATAAGAGATAGGATTATTGATGCGCACCGTATATCTGTTGATAAGGTAAATCCAAAAGCCGACTGGATGAGTAAGATTATGTATGCATTTTCAATTGCTGAATTAAAAAAGATGTATCCAAAAACTTTAAATATAAGATATATGTTAATATGTGACGGACGTATTGCTGCCGATAAAGTTACGCCAAAAGTTAAAAATTGGTTCAAACGCCTATCATATAAAATTTTTATATAAAATTCCCTGCTTTATTAATCCAATTGTTTAGCATTATTAAAATGAGATTTTTTTTGTGCTTTAGTTCTTTGTAATATTACTCTTATAACAGTCTGTTTATGGTATATTCAGCTTAATTTGCTATATCTGAAAAGTAATAATGGACAACATTGTCGTTTTTTGATAAAATAATATAAGTTAGTATAAGTTGGATTAAATTTATTATGAAGAAGAGAATAATGTTATTGGCGGCGATAGCCGTATTAGGTGTGGTAAATCCGGATATAGCTCATGCTGCTGACGTGTCGAGTTGGGCTGATATAAATACAAATAAAGCGGAAGCAAGTATTAATTTCTCAAACGATATTACTGCAGAGGGTGGCACATATCCGATGCCTATTTCTTTTACATCAGATATAGATCAGACAATCAACGGAAATTATCACTCTTTTTCTTCTCAGGATAAATATACAGACAGATGGTATTATTACTCTTTAAGTGTAGCAAAAACTAAAGGAACTCTTAATGTAACAAATTTAGGGAAATCCTCAAATGGAGATGCAGGCAATAATACTTTTTCTTATACGGATATAGATGGAAATACTGTATATAAAAATATTAGTGCTTCGGTGAATAATTGGAAAGGATATTTTTTAACAATTAATCAACCAATAACTACCAATATCACAAATAGTGTTTTTACCGATAACGGCAAAGATACGGATGCAAAGCTAGTATATGTAAGTGGTTCAGGTGTCGGTACACTAAACATAAAAGACAGCATTTTTTACAATAATAAAGTTGCCAATATTGAGGGGGTTGTATCCGGCGGCAGGTATAATCTGAATGTTGAAAACACGGTTTTTTATGGCAATAAAAATGCAAATTATGCCGGTGGCGCTTTGTACGGTAACGGAATAGTTAATGTAAAAAATTCTTATTTTATCAATAACGTAGCTGAAAAAGATACAGGTGGAGCTATAAGCCTTGGCGGTAGTGCTACTCTCACTGTTGAAGGTTCAAGATTTGAAGGTAATTCCTCAAACGATGATGGCGGCGCTATAAGCGGTTGGGGCTCTACGAATGTAGCATTAATTAAAGATTCACAATTTATAAATAATCATAACGGCGGTACATATTATGATGGCGGTGCTATATCTTTAGGCGGCGGTTATATTCAAACAATGGATAATGTACTATTTGAAGGTAACGTAGCTTGTTCAAAAGGCGGCGGTGTATACCAAGGAATGAATGGTTCAAATACGAAACCTCCAATACTAATAAAAAATACTATATTTAAAGATAATGAAGCAAGTACCGGTGGCGGTTATTATACAGACGGACAGGGAAGAAAGAATTATACCTACATTACAGACAGTGAATTTACAAATAATATAGTAAAAGCAACAGACCATTATATGGAATGGGGTATTCCTGTCGGTGGTGGTATGATTAGTGCAGGTAACGTTCCTATTATTATTAACAACACAACTTTTACCGGAAACAAGGCAGATCCGGAAGGTAACTATTCAGCCGGCGGCGGAATTTATTTCGCCGGAGAATCTGCAAGTTATCCTATAAAAATAGTGGATTCAACATTTACTAACAACTCTGCGTTAGAAGGCGGTGCAATATATATACAAAATGCAGACACCTCAATTATTGCTCAAACAAAAGATGTGATGTTTAGCGGGAACACGGCAGGGGCGGATGCTGCTGATTATAACGGCGGTGCTGATATTTATTTTGACACAAGTTCTTATTCCGGAACATTATCATTGAATGCTGCGGATGAAAAGAAAATCGTATTTAACGGTTCTATTGCGGCATATGAAAATAACGGAAACACTGCAACCATAGATATTAATAACAGTGGAGTTACTTACAATACTTATGACGGCACAACAGAAACCCCTGTTACAGTCGGTAATACCGGAGAAGTCCAATTTAATGCAAGAGTCGGCGATGAGACACAATCTTTCTCTGCAATAAATCTGTATGGCGGTAAATTATCAATAGGTCAAAATGATGCTAATAACGCAAATACAACTAACCCCGACGGATACATTAACGATAACAATTTCTATGTTAAGGGTGATAGTATTTTAAACACCGTGAACGGTATAGTCGGTGAATTTGCACCAAAAACTTTTGATATAGATGCCGCTTTGGATTACCATTTTGATGTGGATTTAGCTAACGCAAAATCCGATACTATTAAGGTAACAAATAATAACGGAACACTTAATCTCTCACTATTTAATGTGATTTCAGACGCTAATACAGACGGATTGGAAATTAAATATTCAAATACAAACGTAAACGGTGTTGTAAAAGATGATTATGAAATTACAACGAGTGAGAAAACGTATGAAGTTACGGCGAAAAACGTAAGTGATGGTTCATATATAGTATTTTCTTCAACCGATGCGGGCGGCGGCTTAGCTAATGCCATAGCAAACGAATCTAATCAATATATTATAACGAATAACCAAGATGAAAAAGTTACTGCTTGGCAAGGAAATAATCAAAACAATATTACAAGCGATATTGACATTAATGGCAATAACAATTCTATATATACCGAAAACGGTTTAGACGGTATGGTTGTTCAAAATGGTGTAAATGTTGTTTTAAGAAATGTGAAAGAACTTTCAGGGTTTAACAATGCCCTAACTAATGACGGCGGTAATCTTAACGTAGTTGATTCAAATATTACAGGAAATACCGGAAATGCAGATATTACCAATAATGCCGGAAATGTAACAATTAATGCCAAAACTAAAGACATAGAAATCGGCAGCGAAGGCACGCAAAATGCCTTGATTTCTAATGGCGGTAATATAGATGTTAAAGGTGCTAATAAAGTTACGTTCAACGGAAATGTTACCGGCACAAGAGATGCACAAATGAATATTTCCACTGATACGGAATTTAACGGCAATGTATCTGATATGAATATAATTCATTCAGGCGGAACGGTAGATTTAAAAGATTTATCCAAAGCGAAGTACACATTAAATAACGGTACATTAAACCTAAAAGACTCGGGAAGTTTTGCTCCGGACACTTTTGAATTGAACGACGGTACAATTAATATATCAGACGAAGCCGGATTTTTGCCTCAAGCAAATATCCTTAACGGCGGAAATATTAACGCAATTAACAGTAAATCCGGAAATTTGAACTTTAATTCATTGACCTTGAAAAATGTCATTAATCTTGCAGTCGATATTGATATGAATAAGCAAATAATGGATACCATTTCAGCATCTTCAATAAAAGGTAACGGAATGATTAAGGTAAATGAATTTAACATTCTTTCCGATACAAATAAATCCAGATTCAGTATTTATTTTGCAAACGATAAACTAAAAGATCACGTTTCCACAGATATTAAAACATTAGAAGGTAAAATTTATAAGTATGATATTTCATACGACAGTAAAACCGGACGATTTAATATTGTAGGGGGCGGGGGCAGCTCTGACGGATATAGCCCATCAATTATGGCATCTCCGGTTGCAACGCAAATCGGCGGATATTTAACACAATTGGAAACCTTACATGACGGATTTTTCCATATGGAAAGATACACAAAATATTCAAGTGCTGATCGTAAACTTGCAGAGAATATGAATCATTATGCTATAACAGAAACTCCGGCTTATGAAAAACCAAGTATTCCGGAAACTTCTCAGGCAATGTGGACTAAGCCATATACAACGTTTGAAAAAGTTCATTTAAAAGGCGGACTTAACGTATCAAATGTAGCGTACGGTTCATTATTCGGCGGAGACAGCGACTTAATAACTCTTCAGCACGGATGGAAAGGGGTTTTGTCCGCATTTGTAGGATATAACGGTTCTCACCAATCATACAGAGGTATAAGTATGAACCACCAAGGCGGTACTCTGGGTGTAACGGCTACCGCATATAAAGGTAATTTCTTCACAGGTATAACCGCATCTGCAGGTGCAAGTGCCGGCGAAGCCTATATCCAAAGCGGCACTGATAATTTTGCAATGATTACATCGGGTATCGCGAACAAAACCGGATATAATTTCGAGATTAAAGGAGGTAAACTTATTGTTCAACCTTCATTATTCTTAGGATACACTTTTGTAAACACTTTTGATTACAAAAACTCTGCAGGAGTTAAAGTAGATAGCGATCCTTTGAATGCAATCCAAATAATTCCGAGCATAAAGATTATCGGCAACTTGAAAAACGGATGGCAGCCATACGCAGGCGTAAGCATGGTTTGGAACGTAATGGATAAAACAAACGTCAAAGCAAACGATGTTAAATTACCGCAATTATCCGTTAAGCCGTATGTACAATATGGTGTTGGTGTTCAAAAATCTTGGGGCGAACGCTTTACAGGATTTTTCCAAACATTTATCAGAAATGGCGGAAGAACCGGTGTAGGGTTGCAGCTTGGGTTCAGATGGAATTTTGGCGACAAAAAATCAAAGTCTAATGTTATGAATAAATACCCTGCCGTTGCTGATAAGAAAATATTGAAAACCCTTTAAATCTGTTGTTCATGACCTACTTTAGATTTGTGCATGAAGAGATTATCTTGCTGCGCCTCGCATTAAACGGCAATTTCACATTGTGTTTTCAGCGATTTTATCGCTTTCAAACAAGAGTGCTCCAGCCTCTGCTCGGCTTGCGCTCGAACTCCTGACAAAACTCCGTTTTGTGAAGTTTGCATCTCTTTAGCATAAAAAAAGAGCCTTTCGGCTCTTAATTTAATATTTGGGCATGAAGAGATTCGAACTCCCACGCTTTCGCACTAGTTCCTAAGACTAGCGTGTCTACCATTCCACCACATGCCCATATTCAGTTATCAATTTGACGAAGGGTACTGCGCCTCGCATTAAACGCCACCGCTCACAATAACAACGAAAACTCAACGTTTACGTTGATTATTGCTCGTCTCTCCACGTCACTTCGTTCCGTGTCGTGGCTTTGCTCGGCTTGCACCACATGCCCATATTCAGTTATCAATTTGACGAAGGATACTGCCCTTATCTTGTTGTCTACAAATTTCTTTCGAAATCCTTGCTTTCATAATAATAATCGAAAAATTAATAACAGTCAAGTTATCAATAAAGATGGCAGGCACATTTGTGATTAACTGCAATTTCTTTTAACTCCGGTACTGATGATTTACAAATATCCATGCAATTTTTACATCTAGGATGAAATCTGCAGCCGAATATATCCTGATTAATTGTTGGCGGCTGCCCCTTTATTGTTTCTAACCTTTTGCCCCGCACTGACGGAAGTGAATTTAGTAATGCTATTGAATACGGATGCTGTGGATTTTTAAAGAATTCTTCTGCTGGGGCTTGTTCTGCTATTCTGCCCGAGTACATTACAGAAACTTCTTCCGCATTCTCTCTTACTAATGCCAAATCGTGCGTAATAAGTAATACTGCTGTATTATTTTTTTCTTTTATTTGTTTTATTAAATCCATTATTTGCGCTTGAATAGTTACATCAAGTGCCGTTGTCGGTTCATCGGCTATCAGTATATCTGCGTTGCATGCTAATGCCATTGCAATTATAGCTCTCTGTTTCATTCCCCCTGAATATTCATGCGGGTACGCTTTTAACCTCTCTTTAGCAGAAGGAATTTGTACCGCATCAAAAGCTTCAAGGGCCTTTACCTCAGCTTCTTTCCCCTTTATGCCCTGATGTATTCTTATAACTTCTAAAAGTTGCTCGCCCACAGTAAATAAAGGGTTAAGCGAGGTCATTGGGTCTTGGGGGATTAGAGCAATTCTCTTTCCTCGAATGCTTTGCATATCGGTGTTGCTTTTCTGTAACAGATTTTCTCCGTTGTATATAATCTCTCCGGATTTAATTTCTGCAGTCTTTGGCAGAAGCTGTAAAATGCTCATTGCACTGACTGTTTTCCCGCAACCGGACTCCCCAACCAGAGCAAGAGTCTTCCCCTTTTCCAGATTGTACGTAACATCCCATAAAACCTGTCGGAACCCTGTTTCTGTGTTAAATCCCAAGTTTAAATTTTTTACTTCTAATATTGCCATACCTATATTATATCATATAGATTTTATTTAACTATAACCTATAAAGATAACTTAGCGGGCGGCATTTTGACACCCGCTTTAAGCATCTCTACACTAATCCCTCTTTAACAGCTTTTACGGCAGCCTGTACTCTGTCGTTTACACACATCTTTTGCAGTATTGAACATACATGTGCTTTAGCTGTGTGTACACTGACTATTAATTCTTTTGCTATTTCTGTATTACTCTTACCGCTGACAAGATGTTTTAATACTTCGTATTCCCTTTCTGTAAGCGGTACTCGGTTTTCCATTTGGCTTTTGCAAGGCAGAAATCCTACATTTTCAACTTTTGGAAAAGATTTTAATGCCAATTGCGATACCATAGGGTCTATCCAACAAGCTCCTTCATTAACATCTCTTATGACATTTGCTAATTTTTCAGGGTCTATATCTTTTAAGCAATATGCGCTTGCTCCTGAGCTTAATGCGGCAACTACTTCTTCTTCTCTGTCGTGAGATGTCAGAGCTATTACTTTTACTGTAGGAAGTACCTCTTTTACCTTGATTGTTGCCTCTATGCCGTTCATTACGGGTAACCCTAAATCCATTAATACTACATCGGGTTTCTCCCGTTCTAATGAATTAAGACAGCTTTGAGCATCCTCTGATTCTATTACTACATTCATATCACTGTTTGCATTTAAAGCACATCTTAAACCGACTCGTGTTAATTTGAAGTCTTCGACAATACCTACTTTAATAACTTTTTTCTCTGTTGCTGGTGCTAATGTTTTCATAATTTAGTAAATCCTCTCTTCTAATTTCTTACGACAAGTATATTAAACAAAAAGGATATGATACGGTCTATTACCCAATTGGGCAAAATCCGCTAATATCCTACGTTTAGAGTAGGTCTGTCGGGTAGTATACAAGTGCCCGGTGTTATATTATGTTACATCATAAGCTTTACATTAAGGTATACTTATCGGTAATAGAATATAAACAGCAGGTGAATTTGAAAATATTCGGGTCTGCCTTAAGTCTTTACAATCGGGAAAATGTGTTTTTTTGTTGCGGGAATGACAACATACTTTACAAAAAAACGCTATCATAATGACCAAATATAATTAACATATTAGTGCTTTTCCTTAAAAAAATTGACAATACAGCGGTTCTTTAGGATAATATACATATTGGAAGGAGCTTGGAATGTACGATTTCCCATTTGAATTGGATGATTTTCAAAAAGATGCCTGTAATTACATTGATGACGGTAAAAGTGTTGTGGTATGTGCCCCAACCGGTGCAGGAAAGACCGTTATTGCTCAACACGCTATACATCGAGCTTTAGAAAACGGGACACGTATTTTTTATACAACTCCGCTAAAAGCTCTTTCTAATCAAAAATACTATGATTTTTCGGAGAAATACGGACAAGATAAAGTGGGGTTACTGACGGGAGATACTTCTATCAATCGTTCCGCTCAAATCGTTGTTATGACAACGGAAGTTTTTAGAAATATGCTGTATGGTACAAATTTTGGTGCTGTTGCCGATAATTTGCAAAATGTCAGATATGTCGTATTAGACGAAGTTCACTATATGAATGATGAACAAAGAGGTACTGTGTGGGAAGAAAGTATAATTTATTGTCCTACAAATGTACAAATTATTGCACTGTCTGCAACTGTTGCAAATGCTGATGAATTAACGGATTGGATTAATACCGTCCATTCTAAAACAGAATTGGTCGATACAGATTTCCGTCCGGTACCGTTAAAATTTTATTATTTCGATTCTTCCCAGCCGGATAAGCTGCTGCCTATGTTTACACCAACAGGACAACTTAATAAAAGAATTAAGCCTGAAAAGAAAGTTTGGGGGCCAAAACGTAAAAAACAAAAATCTCCGGTCAGAGATATTATTAGAAATCTTGCTGAACAAGATATGCTGCCTGCAATATATTTTACTTTTTCCCGTAAAAAATGTGATGAACAAATGGAAAGATGTGCGGATTTAGAACTTGTTACAAAAGGAGAGCAAGCACAGATTAAACAATTTATTGATGAATATATAGCGGAAAACCCCCATTTGTGGAATAATAAGCACATAGAATATTTAATTCAGGGGGTTGCCTCTCATCACGCAGGACTTCTTCCCGCGTGGAAAAATCTTGTGGAAAAATTATTCCAAAAGGGGCTGATAAAAGTTGTTTTTGCAACAGAAACGCTTGCCGCAGGTATCAATATGCCCGCTCGTTCTACCGTTATAAGTTCTACAAGCAAACGTACGGATTCAGGTCACAGAATGCTTACTGCAAGTGAATTTCTTCAGATGTCTGGCCGTGCAGGCCGCAGAGGTATGGATGAGGTCGGATATGTTACGGTTGTCGGCACAATGTTTCAGAGCCCGGAAGAAGTTGCAGAACTTGTTTTAAGTCCTGCTAATCCTCTGGAAAGCCGATTCTCTCCAAGTTATTCTATGGTTTTAAACCTGTTGCAGAGATTTTCGCTTGAAGAAGCAAAAGAATTGATTTTAAAGAGTTTCGGGTATTTTTCGTCAGGAAGCCGGCTTCAGCCGCTATTAGCTTTGCAGAAGTCCTACGATAACGAAATTAAAGAACGAGAATTTGTGTGCCCAAACAAGTTGACGGATGAGGATTTACATGAATATGATAAAATCCGTCACATTTATGTTCAAAACCGCCAAACATACAAAAAAATATGCAAGCAAGAACGCTCAAAAAACAGACCCTTATCTGAAGAAGCTGTAAAATTTGGACGAGAAACAAAGGCGCAATTGGAAAAAATGCATGGATACCGTTGCGATACGTGTAAACTTTATAAAAAACATACCAAAAATGTTGAAGTTATAGAACGTATACTTTCTAAAAAACGTAAATTGGATAAAGAAATTGACAGACAACGCGATATATTTTGGAATAATTTTTTGGCGCACCGAAGTGTATTATATGAATTTGGATACTTAAAAGATGATTATCCGACAGAAAAGGGAATAATGACAGCTCAAATTCGCTCGGAAAATGAATTATATATAGCGGAAATCATAAATTCACATCTGTTGGAAGATTTAACCCCTGCTCAGTTAGCAGCGGTTGTTTGTGCTCTGACAACAGAGGATTTACGCATAGAAATTCCTTATATCCCGTTCTCGGCTCCTGTCAGAAAAACGCTGAACAAAATTCGAGATATTCGTCGACGGGTGGAAAAGGTTCAGTCGGCTAATATGGTTGAAGCACCTTGTTATATTAATCCTTATTTTAGTTCGCTTATCGAGCTGTGGGTTGAAGGTAGTGAATGGGAAACTCTTGTTGAGCAGATTGATATAGGTGAAGGTGATATTGTCAGGGCTTTTAAACGTGTTGTCGATGTATTAAGACAATTTACTATAATTGATAATGTCCCGGAAGCATTGGTTTTTATTGCAAGAGAAGCTATTGATAAAATCCAAAGAGAACCTGTTAATATTGATTAGAGATAGTCATTTATAGACTTGCGGCAGGTTAAAAAATGTGCTAATATTCTTGTATGGTTAAAAATAAGAAGAAGAAAGTTTTAATAATCGGCTCATCAGCTAAAGAATATTCTTTGGTTAAATATTTTTCGGGACTAGACGATATAGAAGAAGTTTTTATTGCTCCGGGAAATGTTGCAAGTGCCGAGTATGCAACCAGGGTTGATATAAGGGAAAATGCGGTATCAGATTTATTAGAATTTGCCATTAAAAATGATATTGATTTGACGGTGGCGCCTTCGAGAGATGCCATAAAAGCCGATATCGCTCAAGATTTCAGAGAAAACTCGCAACCTATATTTGCCCCTGATGCTTCGAGTGCAAATATTTCTTTATCACGCTCTATTGCTAAAAAGTTTTTATATAAACAGCATATTTCAACTCCAAAATTCGGAACTTTTGAAAAACAGCAAATGGCTTTAGATTATTTAAAGACGGCTAATTATCCGTTGTTAATTTCAACGGATTACGATGACGAAAATTCACCAAGAGCGGTTTGTAATAATGCACATCAGGCTAGCGTGTGCATAAATGATGCTTTTTCTCAAGGGTATTCAAAAGTTGTAATCGAGGAATATACATACGGACATTCGTTTACTTTTTATGTTATTACTGACGGGTATCAAGCTTTACCTATCGGTATTGTCGGTGATTATAAATTCCGAGAAGACGGTGACGGGGGGCTATATACGCCGGGTATGGGTGCATATGTTCCTGATTATAAGATATCTTTTAGTAATATTGAATATCTTATGAACAAGGTCGTATATCCTGTGTTGAATGCCTTACAGGCACAACAGAAACCTTATATCGGGATTTTAGGTTTTGAGTGCGTATTAAAGTCTGAAAACGATATTGTTGTTGTTAACACTGTTCCATTTTTGAAAGACCATGATGCTCAAGCTGTTATTAACGGTATTGATACAAATATATATGATTTGATGTTGGCATGCGCCAATGGGTCATTTGCAGATGATTACGAAGATATTCCTATAAAAGATATAGCAAATGTTGCCTGCGTACTATATTCAAGAAAGGCTAATTCAGTTGTTACAGGATTAGAATTGATAGATGATACAACAGATATAGGTTATTTTTCGACAGATAAAAATAAATTTTTTGAAACACTTACCAATGAAGGTAGAACTATCGTTGTAACGCAGTCTGCGGGTACATTTTCAAGAGCTAGAGAACTTTTATACGAGAATGTTGACGATATTTATTTCGACGGCATAAAGTATCGTCACGATATTTGCGCAGAATAAAGTTTTTGTTTATTTATTTTGAGGGGAACTGTCCTGAGTTGTGCTTTCTTGTGAATTTGTTTCATCGTCCTCTTCTTCATCATCCCAATCTTCGTAGCTTGTATCAGGTTTTGTAGTTAGGATTATTATTATGATGAAGAACATTAGAAGTCCGAATGAAAATCCCATAAAGTTTGTAAAGCCTAATCCTGAATTATATGTGATTTCGTTTGTTTTCTTCTTTTGAAATTGTTCAAAACTGTTTAAATCATTTTTACACATCTCTAATTTTTTATAACTTCCGATAGTGTAATCCGTGTTATCTTTTTTATAAAAAGTTAACACATAGTAGTTTGATTTACCCCCGCCACGGGCAGGTTGTACCCTGCTTTCGCAGCGTGCAATTTTGTAATTCGAAACCGGAAATTTGTCTTCATTAATTGTAATATTAGCTACGGGAATTATTGATTTCATCGTGCAAATGTCGAAATCTCTTGAACAATACAAGGACTCCTTGATTGATGATAATGCAATCAAAGCAAAGCCTATTGCTGCCAATATTAAAATAGTAATAATTTTACGCATTACTTATTCGCCAATTCCTTATACATTTGTAAATATTCTTCGCTACTCTTTTTCCAAGAAAAATCTTTTTCCATCGCAGTTTTTCTCATTGCATTGAAAGTATATTTGTCTTTATATACTTCAGTTGCGCAATTTACCGCCTGCATCATATCAAACCCGTTATAAGTCCAAAATTTAAATCCGGTGCTGTCATTTAACGGATAGCCTGTAACGGTGTCTTCTAATCCGCCGGTTGCTCTTACAATCGGCAACGAACCGTATCTCATGGCGATAATTTGACTTAAGCCGCAGGGTTCAAATTTCGACGGCATTAGATAAAAATCGCTTCCTGCATATATTTGGTTTGCAAGTTCACCGTTATAGCCGATATATGCACGGATATTTGACGAATTATTGGAAAGCCAGATTAATAAGTTTTCGTAATCTTTATTGCCGCTTCCTAAAAATACGTAGTCTGCATTTGTTTCTTTCATTGCATTCTCGGAATCTCGTATCAAATCTATGCCTTTTTGTGGTACAAGTCTTGTTATGCAGGCTATTAACGGTCTGTCGGGATTGTATTGTAACCCGAATTTCTCGCATAAAGCTTTTTTATTTTCTTCTTTGTTCTTTAAAGTTTTGATATCGTAATTTTTTATCAAATTTTTATCTGTTTTGGGATTAAATGCATCGTAATCTATGCCGTTTAGAATGCCTCTTAACTTGTACTGAGCACCTCTTAGGGTATAGTCCATTCCTTCTCCGTATTCTCCGGTTAAAATTTCTTTTGCATATGTAGGGGATACTGCTACAACTCTGTCTGAGTAGTTGATTGCTCCTTTCATCCAATTAACTTTGCCGTAATGCTCGACTCCCCATTCGTTATACACAATATCTTTTCTCATATTTGCGAAATCAAGTACGTCTTCAAACCATACTCCTTGATATGCAAGATTATGAATTTCAAATACAGTTTTTGTGTTTTTCCAATACTCATCATATCTGTAATTGCTGTGCAAATATACGGGTATCATCGCTGTATGCCAATCATTTGCATGTATAATGTCAGCTTTAAAATTAAGTAATTTTGCATATTCCATTACAGCCAGCGAAAATGCTATATATCTTTCATGTTCGTATCTTGTATCAAGCCACTTAGGATAAACTTCTTTAAAACATGTAAAGTACCAATCATTGTGTACAAAAAATACGTTAATATCAGTCCCCGGCAATTTACACATAAATAATCTGAATTTATGCCCTTGGTTACCAAAAGTAAGCCACATCTCGGAATTTTCAAGTTCTTTTATTCCCCATTTGTCAACATTTATACAACCATGCAGAGGTGTAAAAATTGCAATTTGCGCTTTTTTCTCGATGTATTTAGGTAAACTTCCCACTACATCAGCCAACCCTCCTGCTTTTGAAAAAGGTGCAACTTCTGCTGAAGCAAAAAGAACTTTCATATATACTCTCCTTATTTACTTATATATTCTGATTATTTTTCTTAAGAATTATTTTCTTGGTCTTGTTCTGTTTGTTGTTCTTGAGCACCTCCGTCTAATGCATCTATTGAAGATGTTTTAAAGGCTGCTCCCTCTATATCTTCATCCGGATCTACTAACGGAACAAAGTGTGCCGGATCTGTATCAAATTCAAATATTATACCGTATTTGTTAGCTATATAATTTGCTTGAGCAAGGCAGATATCCGCATTTTCCATATCCCCTTTAAATCTCAAGACTTTGTACATATTATATTTGAATAGCATTAGCAAATATTCGTTTGCTCTTTCATCTTTTTCCAATTGTATCAGTGAATTATTAACAATACCTTTGGTTACGATATATTTACCTTCCGCCATATTTAATTCGCTCATTACGTACCATGCCATGTATAGCAGATTTTCAAGTCCGTTTTCGTTAGCTGTTCTGATTATTTGATAAATAATTGAAGAAGCTTTTCTAAATGAGCACAACTTCATGTACGAATAGCCTATCATTAAATCTGCGAATAATTCTAATTGTGTCAGATGATTTTGTTTTGCAAGAATTTTTGCTTCATAAATTTCTTCAGCAAACACTTGATAGTCGTGTTTGCATCTGGTAAATGCTTCTAATATATGGTATATGATTGACGAGAATTTGTTATCATCTGATATGATAGACTGGTCGTATACCGGCTGTTGACCTTGGATTAATGCTTCTAACGCTACAAAAGCATCGTATCCGTGCGGAATGTGAGTAAAGTCAGAACGTACGATGTTCAGAAATTCTTTTACATTTCCTTTTAGTTGTAATACGTTAGCTAATGCTATGTAACCTATTGTATCAATAACAATTTTTTCAAATTGTGCTGTTGACATATAATCAGGGCGCATAACATCAAGATTACCCTGATTCATTACGTTTAATATATTGTAGCCTAAGTCAATACAATCTTCCCAATCCCCTATATTAAACAATATTTCTACGTGAACGATAGTCATTAAGAAGAAATATTTGTTAAAGTTTGTTGCGTTAGGATCAATAGAACAGTTTGGTAACAATGACAGAACTTTATGGGTTAATTCTAATGCATGTGTGTAGTGTCCTGACTGCATACAGCTTTGAATTAACTTGTTGCACAAGTTGATTATCTTTTCTACGTCTGTTGTTTTTTCTAAATGCTGTAACGTTTTTTCCGCAATAGCAAAAGTTTTATCAGGAACAAAATCAAACATATTTTGCGCAATATTTTCGTATAATTCCAATTTATATTTTTCAATATCTTCTTGAGCCTCTTCATCCTTGTTCATATCAAGGATTTCTAAGATTTTATCTGCACAATTTAAGTATGAGTTAAAGTCCCCTAACGATAAATTAACTTGTGCTAAGTTTTCCCATTCTTTAAATTCAGCTTTATAGTCTTGTAGTAATCCGTATAAATATGCTTTTTCAGGGCAAGGCATATTGTCGGCAAAAACTTTTGAGAATAATAAATCCGCAATTTCTTTTAATACAGTTGTATCCAATACCTTTAATATGTTTTCTCTTAATATATTGTAGTTAGGGAAATACATACAGTTGTTATAGTAATAGATATATCCCATTTCAGTCAATTTTTCCAATATATCGCCCAAATTACTGAACTCAAGGCTTTTAATGGTATTATCATCTATTCTTGTCCCTAAAAGTATTACAGTGGCCAAAAATTTAATAGCTTCAGGATAATCTTTCAATAAATCTAAACGCCTTTTTATAAGCTTGTTCAGGCTTGATGGGATAATTAATGTTTTTGGCGTTGCCAATCTTATTTCGTCGTCACTTGCCTCAAAAACTCCGCTTTCAATCAGGTACTGTATTGCAATATCAAGGAACAAAATACTTCCGAAAGAATATTTCGCAATTCTTTGGAAATAGAAGCTGTCCATAATTTTTTTATAATAACTCTTATTTTCTTCAACCATTTTTTCAAACGGTGTAGGTTTAAGAGTGATTTCGGTGTAATAAGGTTTTGAAAGCAAGAAGTGCATATCTTTGTGTAAGCCGAATTCCTTACCGTACTGAACTAAATAGCTGATATCAAGCTTTTCAAATGTTTTGAATAAGTATTGTAAAACATCATAGGAACTTGCATCTATCTTATCAAAATTTTCAACGAAAATAAGTGTATTAGGTATTGCCTGCAAAAGTGTCAGGAATATATCAAAATATGTGTATCTTGTGTCTTGCGGATTATCTCCACGCTGTTTAAAAGTAATCAAATCCCTAATCATGCCCGTTCTGTCGATAGAAGCAAACATTGAAAAATCATTTGTATTAAATAATTTTTGGGATACTGTATATTCAAATATGGCAGATACTAAACTTCTGAAGAAGGAGTATGGTGAATACTTCATTTCATCATAGCAGGTAACCGTAATTATATTTGAATATATTCCCAAATCATTTATAGCAGACAATAATTTTATTGAATACGGTACATATAGCGGGTCCGTTCTGATTGCTAATATACCTTTTGGAACGTTTTGAAGTTTGTTTGCAACGTGGTAGAATACGTCAATATTTTCTGTCCTGATAAATTCGCATTGAATTTCACTGAAGTTAATTGTTTCAATATCATAAATTTCATCAGGGTCATTCCGTTTTTCCATTTTGCTTAAAGCTGCGCCGTCTAACTTATCTTGTTCTACAAGCATGTTTTGAACGAAATTCGGGATTTCAGCTTCTTTATCATTTTCATCCAATTCGTGATAATTGATAACTATTTCTTTTGTAATATCAATTTGGTAGAAAGTTCTCATTTCGCCGTTGACGGATATCGAACTAAGAGGGTCAAAAACGTAGTCTTTGTTTAGAGCTTCTTCAATAAAGTTATCTGCAATAAGCTGGAAAGTCCCCATTAAACGTTCTTCTTTACTTTCACTGGTTCTGTTAACCATATTAACGCTGAATCCGGAGTCGAAGTCATAAGGATTATCTTCAATTGTCCTTTTCATGAGGAACATGTTACATCTGACTGTTGTGTTTTTCTTGTTTGTCAGTTTGTAGTTCATTTTTGTGATATCAGTCAAAATTTTTACTGCAGTTTGGATTGCTTTTCTTGCGGAAGCTTTAAAAGAATAATCTTTTCCAAAGCGGATAACGATATTTTTATCAATATGTTGGCGTCTTGCTCCCGCTTCTTGCGCGTGAGACAGAATTATTCTGTCGATATTATCCTTAAACTTGTTAACTAATTTTGCGCTGCCTAAAACTTGGGCAATTTCACCCATTGAAGGAAATGATATAATTAAGCATGCAAAATTATCGGTATTTGACTCATTCATAATAACACTTTGCTCAAGGTCAAATTTACACTTTTTGCACTGGCCGAATTCGGTCAAATTAACCTTTCCGCACTTGTGACATTTAGTGAGGATTACATAACCGCATCTTTTGCATGTATTTGTTTTATTAATGGTTTTACATTTTGGGCAAACGATTTTGAGCACCTTTTTACAGTTAGGGCATACCGTTGCTTTATCATCTATTTCTAAACCACATTTTGGACATTCCATAATAAAATTATACCATAATTAATAATTATTATATACTTTCTTAACAGTTAGTAATATATTTTTTGTACTACTTTACATATCTGATGCCGGCTTCTTTTATTCTTTGGAGGGCCTTCTGAATAGTGGGTACATCTTGGGTAAGTGCTAATCGGACATATCCTTCGCCGCATTTGCCGTAGCCTATTCCCGGCGGTACAACAACATGAGCTTTTTCTAATAATTCCGTTGCAAATTCTTCACTGCTCATTTTGTTTGGTGTAGGTATCCAGATATAAAAAGTTGCTTTTGATGGCTTTATATCCCATCCGAGTTCTTTTAATCCTGCAATCATAACATCTCGGCGTTCTTTATATATTTTATTCA
>ODAI013521569.1_pt1 | contig 24929 bp, 20 predicted proteins | sample 1539321 | NCBI WGS metagenome assembly ODAI01 (sample SAMN02144231, study PRJEB22623) | gut metagenome | biome: sheep rumen | host: Ovis aries | place: New Zealand
ACAGCGGCGGCATCAACCACGTTCAAACCCAGCATTCGTTGTCCTCCAAGGCAAAACGACATCATCCCCGCAGATGCGAGAAGCGCGCCATGCGCAGGCTTAATGCTGCCAATGCGCAACGGCATGTCAAGAGAGGATAACCCACGGAATCTATGGCATTTCTGTGAGTTGGACAGTGCAGGGATCAGAAAGATGCAGGGCGCGCGCCCTTGCGAAGGCGATGTCTGCCTCCGAGGCCCAGGAAGAGCGTCCCCCGCTCCCGCCGGCAGGGACGGCCTGCCTTGTCGCTGAGGCCGAAGAGTCGGGAAGGGAAGGGGTATGGAAGGGAAGGGCGCCTTCAAGCAGAAGTTGAACGGCAGGCGTGCAACGCGAAACTGGAAGCCCTGCCTGCCAGGGTGCATCCTCGAGCACGAGCGAAGAAGGCCTAAGGCCGCATCCTGGCCGTATCGTTGATCGCCGTCCATGGCTACGCCATGATGCCTGCATCCGTCGGAACGCCGGTGGCCAGATGTTCGCCATGACGGCTCTGCATTCCGCGCCGAAGGCTTTTCTGCCTTGTCGCGTCGCTGGCCCTGGCCGGCGCCGTCATGACTCCTTCCGTGCCAGTCGCCTGGCCCCAGGTAGGCACCCCAGAACTTGCTCGACAGGCAAGATACGTGGCCGGTCTGCTGGACGGCGCTTGAACGGCCCAGACGCGCTCCAGGACACACGCAACTCCCGCTTCAGCGGGAACCGCTATATCCAGACCATAGACGGGCAGGTTCTCGACGAAGGTGTCTTCCGACTCATTCCTGACGGTCGTTTCCAGTAATGGGTCACGTGTGGCCTTTACGCAGGGCAGGGCGATGAGAACAGCCTTCATGCAATAGCCAGACCCTGTTCATGGTCTGGCCGGTCGGCACGCGCTCGCCTCCTTTGCTCGCTGAGGACAGGGCAGGCCCGGCACGGCACCCCGGAAGGGTTCTCCCGCCCCTGCGCCCGAAGGCGGCTGGGGATACAGGCCGGGGACAGCCTGCCCCCTCGGACATGCCTGAATCTGCTCTGCGGGGTGCTTCTGCCCTGCCGGGGCATTCGTGGAACTGACCTGGAGCGCAGCCTGCGGCTTTCCGTTGACAACGTCTGCGCTTGGACGTAGAAGAGTCCTGCGCAATGTTACGTTTTTAAAACTCGTAGCACCAATGCTGGCATCCCTGTTGCTCTCTGCAGTGCCTTGCCATCGGCAAGGCGGATTTCTGGGGGGACGTAGCTGCTTGGCCATGGAGTAGCACGTTTTTTAGCATTGTAACACTTTAGACAAGGGCATCGATCCGCTGAACAGACTTCCCTGCTGGGGGACAAGGCGCAAGCACGCTCTTCGGCGATGAAGCGCTGAGAATGGTAGCACGATTTTTATAAACATCACATTGACGGCAGGAGGCACGCGAACGGGCCTCAGGCCAGAGGCAAGGGCCGGTGCCGGCTCCTTTCTCTTATTCTATGCATCTACTGGAGGCGATATGGCGCGCGAAACAATGGAGCATGTCGACTACGAAATGAACGTCCCTCCCAGAGGGGCAGATGGCGACAAGCTTTTCTTTGTCCAGATCGATCCCGACAAGTGCATCGGCTGCGACACCTGTCAGGAGTACTGCCCCACGGGGGCCATTGAGGGCGAATCCGGCTTGAAGCACAAAATTGTGCATCCGGAGCCCTGCATCAACTGCGGCCAGTGCCTGACGCACTGCCCTGAGTTCGCCATCTACGAAACCCAGACCTGGGTGCCGGAACTTGAGGAAAAGCTGGCTGACAAGGACGTCAAGTGCATCGCCATGCCCGCGCCCGCCGTGCGCTACGCGCTGGGCGAAGCCTTCGGCATGGAGCCCGGCAGCGTGACGACAGGCAAGATGCTGGCGGCCCTCAAGAAGCTGAACTTCGCCCACTGCTGGGATACGGAATTTGCGGCCGACGTCACGATCTGGGAGGAGGCGTCCGAATTCGTCGAACGCCTGCTTGCCAACAGGGATCTGCCCCAGTTCACCTCCTGCTGTCCCGGCTGGCAGAAGTATGCCGAAACCTTCTATCCCGACCTGCTCCCCCACTTCTCCACATGCAAGTCCCCCATCGGCATGAACGGCCGCATCGCAAAGAACTACGGCGCCAAGGAGCGCGGCTACGATCCCGAAAAGATCTACACCGTCTCCATCATGCCCTGCGTGGCGAAAAAGTACGAGGGCCTTCGCCCCGAATTCGGCAGGGGCGACATGCGCGACATCGACGCCACCCTGAACACGCGCGAGCTGGCCTACATGATCCGCAAGGCTGGCATCGACTTCAACAGCCTTCCCGACGGGGGCCGGGACGATCTCATGGGCGAGTCCACCGGCGGCGCGACCATCTTCGGCGTGACCGGCGGCGTCATGGAAGCGGCTCTGCGCTTCGCCTACGAGGCTGTGATGAAGAAGAAGCCCGACTCCTGGGACTTCAAGCAGACCCGTGGACTTGAAGGCTTCAAGGAATTCACCGTCACCCTCAAGGGCATCAAGCTGAAGCTGGCAGTGGTGCACGGCGCCAAGCGCTTCGCCCAGATCTGCGAAGAGGTCCGCGCAGGCAAGTCGCCCTACCACTTCATCGAATTCATGGCCTGTCCCGGCGGATGCGTCTGCGGCGGCGGCCAGCCGCTCATGCCGACTCTGCTTGAATCTGCCGAGCGCAAGGCCACCAGCCTCTACGCCAACCTGCGCAGGCGCCTCGCCGAAGCCAGCGGCGAGCAGGCCTAAGGAGCGAAGACATGTCTATAGCCAACATCACGCGCCGCGGCTTTCTCAAGGCCTGCTGCATCCTCTCCGGTGGCCTGCTCCTCGGCGTGCGCACGGCCAGCAAGGCCTACGCCGCCGTCAAGGAGATCAAAGGCTACATGGCCGACCGCATCAACTCGGTCTACAAGTCCGACGCCGACGCCAGCGAATTCCCCCACCGCGCATCCCAGGACAACGCCCAGGTCAAGCTCATGTACGAGCGCTACTACGAGAAGCCCCTGAGCCACAAGGCGGAAGAGGATCTGCACACCAAGTGGTACGACCGCTCCGCAGGCATCAAGAAGCTTGTGGCCGAAGGCGCCTACCCCAACAAGCGCGAGAAGGAATTCAAGAACAACCCGTACATGTACGAGGACGGGTACATCCCGCACATGATCAAGACATACGGGCACGAATAGGTCCTGCCGATCTTTCAGGGCGCATGGGTGCCGTCCGTTGCCTGGAACGGCCCCATGCCGCGATGTGAGCTCCTGAAAAGCCGGCACGGTCCTGAGCCGTGCCGGCTTTATGGCCTGCCATGCCGGCAGGACAATTTAGCCTACCTTGACTGCCCCTCTTTGTCCATCACTGTCGTTAGGAAAAACCCCGTCGCCACGCCCCAAGGAACGCCATGAACGCTGCCGCTGCCCAGGCTTTCGACCGGCTCTGCGCCGGAGCCCCGCTCTCCGAGGCGGAGTTCGAGAGGCTTCTGCTCGACAAAAGCCGGAGCCTGCGGCAGGAGGCTAGGGCCAGAGCCGGCGAGCTCGCCGCGCTGCGCTTCGGGCGCACCGTCCACTTCCGCGCCATCGTGGAGACGACGAACGTCTGCAGCCGGGACTGCCGCTACTGCGGCCTCAGACGGGAGAATGCGGCGCTTCGCCGGTACCGCATGGACGAGGAGGCTATCCATGCCTGCTGCGGGCAGGCCTACCGCCTCGGCATCCGTACCTTCGTGCTGCAGGGCGGCGAAGATCCGGCCCTGACGGACGAAAGGATAGCCGGTCTTGTCAGGAGCCTGCTCGCGTCCTTTCCCGGCGCGGCCGTCACCCTTTCCTTCGGCGAGAAAAGTCTCGGAGGCTACCGCAAGTTTTTCGAAGCCGGCGCCTCGCGCTACCTGCTGCGCCACGAGACGGCGGACCCGGCCCACTACAGGCAGCTGCACGGCGAACGGCAGAGCTGGTGGAACAGGATGGCGTGCCTGCACGCCCTCAAGGACATCGGCTTCCAGACCGGCTGCGGCATGATGGTCGGCACGCCGGGGCAGACGGCGACGGCCCTGGCCAGGGACCTGGCCTTCATGCAGTCCTTCAGGCCGCACATGATCGGCATCGGCCCCTTCCTGCCGGCCGCCGGCACCCCCTTTGCCGGCATGTCTCCGGGGGACGCCGGCCTGACGCTCTTTCTGCTCGCGGTCTGCCGGCTCATGCTGCCCGATGTTCTGCTGCCGGCGACGACGGCCCTGCGGACCCTCGATCCCAGCGGCTGCCGCCAGGGCATCCTTTCCGGCTGCAACGTGCTCATGCCGAATTTCACCCCCGACGAGTTCAAGGCCGACTACGCCATCTACGACGGCAAGCCCAGGACGTCCGGCGAAGCCAGCCTGGCCAGCCTCAGGGCTGAAGTCGAGGCCATGGGATACCGCCCGGGGCAGGGCCGGGGCGACTGGATGCCCCTGGCCGGCGGAAGCGCCGCAGGAGGAGAACATGACGCTTAACGACACCCCTTCAGGCGAGCGGATCCGCATTGCCTTCTTTGGCCTGCGCAATGCCGGCAAGTCCAGCCTGGTCAACGCCTTCCTCGGCCAGAACCTGTGCATCGTCTCCCCCGTTGCCGGCACCACCACCGACCCCGTGTCCAAGGCCATGGAGCTGCTTCCTCTGGGACCGGTGCTCGTGACCGACACGCCGGGCATCGACGACGAGGGCGGCCTCGGAGACCTGCGGAAGAAGAAGGCTTTCGAAGCCATGGCCGCCGCCGACGTGGCGGTGCTGGTCACGGACGCCCAGAAGGATCTTTCCAAGGTGGAAAAAGACCTGCTCTCCGCCTTCAGGCGGGAGGGCGTCCCCTGCGTCAGGGCGCGGAGCAAGGCGGATCAGCTTGCCGAATGTCCCCGCGACGACACCGAGGCCGAGATTCCCGAAATCTGGACCAGCGCCCTCAAGGGCTGGGGCGTGCGCGCACTGCGGGAGGCCGTCTGCGCCGTGAAGCGGCCGGCCGGGGAGGCACCAGGCCTCGTCGAAGGCCTCGTCCAGCCGGGCTCGACGGTGCTGCTCATAGTGCCCGTCGACTCCGCGGCTCCCAAGGGGCGCCTCATTCTTCCCCAGCAGCAGGCAATACGCGACATTCTCGATGCCGGCGCCCGCGCCCTCGTCGTCAAGGAAGACGGCATCGCCCAGGCCCTCGCCGGCCTGAAGGCGCTGCCCGCCTGCGCCGTGACCGACAGCCAGGTCTTTGCCAAGGCTGCCCAGGCCGTTCCCGAAAGCGTTCCCCTGACATCGTTCTCCATCCTCATGGCGCGCCGCAAGGGCTTTCTTGAGGAGGCTGTACGGGGCGTGGCCATGGCGGGCCGGCTCAAGGACGGCGACACGGTGCTCATCGCCGAAGGATGCACGCACCACAGGCAGTGCGGGGACATCGGCACGGTCAAGATTCCGCGCTGGCTCAGGCAGAGCACCGGCAAGAATCTCCAGTTCAAGACCGTGTCGGGGCGCGAGTTTCCGGACGACTGCTCCCCCTATGCCCTGGTGGTCTGCTGCGGCGGCTGCATGCTCAGCCCCCGCGAAGCGGCCAGCCGCATACGCTGCGCGACCAGATGCGGCGTTGAGGCCACCAATTTCGGGGTGCTCATCGCCGCCATGCAGGGCGTGCTCGCCCGCTCGCTCAGCGTCTTTCCGCATCTTCTTCCGCTGCTCGGGGATGGGGCGTCCCCGGCTGGCGGGGCGGCGTCCGTTCATGGGAAAGCGGAACGCCGCCCCGCACCTTCCGGGATCTGCCGACGGCCTGAGCCCGGCATCCCTTTCGCCCCGGACGCCCAGCCTGCCCCGGAAGGCCCCGTCTGTCAGGGGCGGGAGGGCGAGCAGCTCTTTGCCCGCAGCCTTGATCTGGTGCTGTCAGCCTATGCGCGCGCCGGCGGGGCACTTGACGAAGGCCAGGCTCCCCGCCGCACGGCAGACGGCCTTGAAAGCGCAAGACGCGCCCTGTGCGAGGCCGAGCCCGGCCTGTCCGGACTCGCCCTTGTCCTGGCCTGCGCCGGGCTGGCACGGGACATGGGCCAGCAGGCCGACAGCCTCCAGTACCGGCTTGAGCGCCTGGAGGCCGCAGGACGCGCGGATTCCGCCGCCTTCGGCGCGCTGGCGGAATCGCTGAACCAGATCAAGGGATGTCTTGCGAAAGCCGCCTCGGAACTGTGCCTTGTCCGGTTCCGCAGGACCGACGCGGCCAGCGTCCTGCGCTACGAGCGTCTGATCGGGGAACTTTGTCAGCAGGCAGGCGTCCGCATAGCCAGGGCCGGCGGGACGCTCAGCGCCGCAGGCCTGCTCTGCCAGGCCAGCGCAATGGCTTCGCAGGCCAAGGCCCTTGCGGTCTGGCTGCTGCAGGCCATGGACCTTGTGCGGAGCAGGGGCGCGGGCCAGGGCCGGGCCAGGCGCGCCCTGCGCCTGGCGGAAATCTGGGCCAGGGCGGCCCAGCGCCGGGAAGCCGACGTGGCCGAAATTGCCTCCCGCCACTTCGACGAGGCAGGCCGTGCCGTGGCCCTGGCGGCAGAGCCCCTGCTGGACAGCTTTGCGCTGGCCGGCAAGGCCCTGCGGCTCCTAGCCTCCTGCGGCGCCCTGGACGGCGGGGAGGAAGCGCGCGGAGCCGAGGCCGGCCAGGAAGAGCCAGCCGGCAAGGAAGGGATGCATGCGTAGGATTGCTGTTTACGGCAAGGGGGGCATAGGCAAGTCCACCACTGTCTCCTGCCTCTCGGCTGCCTATGCCGAGGCGGGACTTGGCGTGATGCAGATAGGCTGCGATCCCAAGGCGGACTCCACGGCCCTGCTCCGGAGCGGGGCGCCCCTGCCGACCATACTGGAGCGGCTGCGCCAGGGCGGGGGCACATGCCCCCTCGGAGAGGTCGTGCAGACAGGCTGGAAGGGCATCGCGCTCGCCGAAGCCGGAGGCCCCGAGCCCGGCTCCGGCTGCGCCGGCCGTGGCGTCGCCCTTGCCCTGGAGTATCTGGAGCGGGCCGGCGCCTACCGGACCTTCGCCACGGACGTGGCCTTCTACGACGTGCTTGGCGACGTGGTCTGCGGGGGGTTCGCCATGCCCATGCGCCGGGGCTTTGCCGACAGCGTCTGCGTGCTGACCTCGGGCGAGCGCATGTCCCTCTATGCGGCCGCCAACATCGCCATGGCGGTCAGGAAGCACCAGGACAGGGGCAACGCGGCCCTTGCCGGCTTCGTGCTGATCCGGCGGGGGCTTGCGGGCGGGGAGCGGGACGAGGAGCGGGAGGCCGAGCGGCTTGCCGGCGACTTCGGCTCGCGGCTGCTTGGCGCGCTCGACTGGAGCCCGGAGGTGCAGAAGGCCGAGCGGCTTGGCAAGACCGTCATGGAGGCCTTTCCCGGTGGCGCCATGGCTGGCCAGTACCGCAGGCTGGCCAAGGCTCTGCTCGAGGTCCCGGGAGGTGGCGGACAGTGAGTTCCGGCCTTTGCTCCGCCGCGGCCCAGGCCTGCCTGGAAAGCTCGGTGCCCATAGCCCGGGCCCTCTTTCCTGCGCCCTTTGCCCCTGGCCTGGAGTTCAATCCGCCTGCCAGGGGCCCGTGGAACATCGTCAACACCGGCATGCTCCTGCCCGAGGCGCGGCTGGTCTACATCTGCGCCCGGGGATGCCTGCGGGGCGTCGTCATGACGGCCGCCGAAATGGGGGCGCTCGAGCGCATGTCCTGGGTCGGCGTCAGCGAAGGCGATCTCTGCCTGGGCAGGCTGGAGGACAGCCTGGCCGAAGGCGTGGCGGGCATTCTCCGAAGCCTCGAAACCCTTCCCCGGGCCGTGCTGCTCTATCCCTCCTGCATCCACCTCTTCGCCGGCTTCGACTACGCCTCCGCCGTGGAGCGGCTCGCCAGGGAATTTCCCGGCGTCTGCTTCGTGGACAGCATCATGGCGCCGACCATGCGCAGGACCCGTTCGGAAGAGGAGCTGACGCGCCTGGCCCTCTACAGGCCGCTGGCCAGGCAGGAGGCCCTCGACGCCAGGAGCGTCGGCATCGTGGGCAACGACAGGCCCACGGATCCCGAAAGCGAGCTTGTTCAGACCATCAAGCTGGCGGGATGCCGGATCCGGGACATCACCCTGTGCCGAACATGGGAGGACTACCAGGCCATGGCCGCCTCCGCCGTCGGCATCTCGACCCAGCCTGCGGCCGACGCGGCCCTCAGGGACATGGCCGGACGCCTCGGACTCCGGCCCCTCTGCCTGCACGCCGGCTTTTCCGGGACGCTTATCAGGGCGCAGCTGGCCGATCTGGCCATGGCCCTCGGCGCCGGGGCTCCCGACGCCGCGCCCTTCGAGGAGGAGGCAGAGCGCGCCCTGGCGAAGGCCAGGGCGGCTCTGGGCGGCGCTCCCGTGGCCGTAGACTATACGGCCGTTCCCCTGCCCCTGAGCCTTGCCCGCATGCTCTGCGAGCGGGGCTTCCGCATGGGGGCCGTCTATGCCGACGCCTTCTTTCCCGAAGAGGAGGAGGATTTTCGCTGGCTGCAGGCGCATGCGCCCGATCTGGCCGTCTGCTCCTGCCTCTCGCCCGGACTCCGCTTCCGGCGGGAGCGCCTGCGGCAGAGGGGCGCCTGGTGCGAAGCGGGAGCCCGTCCGCTCGCCGTCGGCCAGAAGGCGGCCTACCTCGCCGAAACGGACCGCTTCGTCAACATCGTTGCCGGCGGCGGCTTCTGGGGCTTTTCCGGCATGGCCCGGCTGGCGGAGCTCATGGAAGAGGCCTGGCGCTGCCCCAAGGATGCGCAGACCCTGATCCAGCGCAAGGGGCTCGGCCTGAGGAGCTGCCTGTGACCTTCTTCTCCACCCTGCTTCCCCCCTATGCGGCCGACACCTCGGGCGTGTGCTCGGCGCTCTACGAGCTTGGCGGCATGACCGTCGTCCACGACGCCTCAGGCTGCAACTCGACCTATTCCACCTTCGACGAGCCGCGCTGGTGGGCGCAGGAGAGCATGGTCTACATTTCCGGACTCACGGAGTCCGAGGCGGTGTTCGGCGCCGAGGAGAGGCTTGCGGAAAGCGTCTGCCAGGCGGCCGAGGCGCTGCGCCCCCGCTTCGTCGCCCTGTGCGGCTCGCCGGTGCCCCTGATGCTGAACACCGACTACCAGGGCCTTGCCAGAGCCCTTTCCAAGCGCCTCGGCATTCCCGTCTTCGGCATCCCCACCAGTGGCATGCATCCCTATTCCTGGGGCGCCTCGAAGGCGCTCGAGGCCGTCGCCGGGCACTTCGCCAGGCGCGGCAGGGAGCAGGCATCCCCCCGAGGGCGCATCCGCCTGTGCATGGCAGGCGCAACGCCGCTCGACTTTCCCCTCGAGGACACTGCCGCAGATCTGCGGTCCTGGGCCGCCGGCGAAGGCTTCAAGCCCGTCTCCCTGCTCGCCATGGACGCGACCCTCGAGGACGCGGTCCGGGCCGGCTCGGCCGACGTCTGCCTCGCCCTTTCCTCGGCGGGCACGGGCGCGGCGCGCCTCCTGCGCGAGCGCTGGGGCATTCCCTGCGTGACGGGGGCGCCGCTGGGCGTGCACTTCGCCGGCGACGTTGCCAGGGCCGTGCGCCGAGCCTTCGTCACCGGCCAGGACCAGTTCCCCTGCCGGCGGCGTCCCGCGCCGCAGGCCTGGACGGGCACGCTCGCCATCGGCGAAAGCGTTTTTGCGGCCTCGCTGGCCTGCGAGGCGGAAGCCCTGCTTGGCATCTCGGCAAAGGCGCTTGCCCCGCTCGGCGACAGCGCCGGCGTGCTGGCGGAGGGCGATGCCGCGCCCTGCACGGAGGCTGCCGTCAGAAAGGCGGCTGCCAAGGCCTCCGCCGTCTACGCCGATCCCCTCTACCGCCTCGTCTGCCCGCAGGCGGCGGCCTTTGCGCCGGTGGTCCACCAGGCCTTTTCGGGGCGCTGCCATGCCAGGGAGGCCCGAAGCCTCGTCGGCAGGCCCATCCCGCTTCCCAAGGGAGGTTTTCCATGCTGAAGATAGCCGTCTACGGCAAAGGGGGCATCGGCAAGTCCACCGTCACCTCCAACATCTCCGCGGCCCTTGCTGGCCTTGGCCTCAAGGTCATCCAGATAGGCTGCGACCCCAAGGCGGACTCCACGGTCAGCCTGCTCGGCGGCCGTCCCGTGCCCTCGGTCATGGACTACCTGCGCGAGCACGATCGTGAGCCGGAGGACCTTGCCGAGATCAGCCGCGAAGGTTTCGGCGGCGTGGTGTGCATCGAGACGGGGGGGCCGACGCCCGGCCTTGGCTGCGCCGGCCGCGGCATCGTCGCCACCTTCCAGATTCTCCGTGACCTGGAGCTCTTCGAGACCGTCAAGCCCGATGCGGTGCTCTACGACGTGCTTGGCGACGTGGTCTGCGGCGGCTTTGCTGCTCCCATACGCGAAGGCTACGCCAAGGACGTGCTCATCGTGACCTCGGGCGAGAAGATGGCCCTCTACGCCGCGGGCAACATCGCCTCGGCGGTCGGCAGCTTCAAGGACAGAAGCTATGCCCGCCTCAGGGGCATCGTGCTCAACGCCCGCAACGTGCCTGGCGAACGGGAGAAGGTGGCTGCCTTCGCGGCGGGCGCCGGTCTGCCGGTGCTGGCCGAAATCCCCAGAAGCGACGACATTTCGCTGTGCGAAGACAGAGGCGCGACGGTAGTGGAGGGCGCTCCCTCCTGCCCTGCAGCCGCGCGCTTTCGGGAACTTGCCCGGATCCTCATGGAAGGAGAGGGACATGCCCGGACCTGATTTTGCCACGGCGGCCGAGGTGGCCGCGCTGGAGCCGGGGAAGCTGCCCCTGTCCCTCCAGCGCGGGCACCTTGTCTTCAGCTCGCCCGCGACCCTGGCCTTCAACGCGCCCGGCGCCCGCGGCGTCGGCGTCAAGAAGGCCTCGCTCGCCATTCCCGGCTCCGTCATGCTCCTGATCGCGCCCGCCTGCTGCGGCCGGAACACGGCGGCCCTCGGCGGGACGGACAGGGATCTGGAGGCGCGCACGCACTATCTTCTGCTTGACGGGACGGACATCGTCACGGGACGCTACCTCAAGCGCGTTCCAGATGCCGTGAAGGAGCTGTGCGCCTTTCTGGCCTCGCCTCCATCCGTGGTCGTCCTGTGCACCACCTGCGTGGACGCCCTGCTCGCCACAGACGTGGACCGCCTCTGCCGCGAATCCTCGCAGGCGGCGGGAGTTCCCGTCATCGCCACGACCATGTACGCCCTGACCCGGGAAAGCCGCAGGCCCCCAATGGAAGAAGTCCGCGTCTCCCTGTACTCGCTGCTGGAAAAGGCGTCGCGCGATCCCGCCTCGTGCAACATTCTCGGCTACTTTTCTCCTCTCCAGAACGGCTGCGAGCTCTACGGCATCCTCGTCCAGGCAGGCATCAAGCGCACGCGCGAGCTTTCCCGCGCCCAGAACATGGACGACTACCGGGCCATGGCGACTTCAGCCTTCAACCTCGTCCTCGACCCCGAGGCAGGCCTGGCCGCCAGGGATCTGGCCAGCCGCCTCGGCATGCCCTGGGCACAGCTCTCCCGCAGCTTCCAGACGGACAAGATCGCCAACCAGTACCGCCTGCTCGGCGAAGTGCTCGGACGCAGGACCGACGACAGCCGCTGGCGCGAGGAGGCCGGGCGGCGCGTGGAAGCCTTTGCCGCCCGCTGGCGGGGGCTTGCCTGCGCGGTCGGCGAAGTCCTGTGCGCCAGGCCCTTTGATCTGGCGCTGGCCCTGCTGCGCATGGGCCTTCGCGTCCCCGAGATCTTCGCCGTTCCCGGGCGGGGCGACCGCGCGCTCGTGGCGCGCATTGCGGCCCTCAGCCCGGACACGAGAATCTATTCCAGCCTCTCGCCAACCATGCTCTTCTACGGCCAGGGAGGCCAGGGCGAAGGCTGCAGGGCGGATCTGGCCCTGGGGCAGGACGCGAGGTTCTACCACCCCCGGCTTCCCGGCACGGACTGGTGCCCCCCGCGCCAGCCCTTCGGCTACGCCGGCCTCTGCGCCCTGCTGGACGAGATGGAAGCCGCGCTCAGGGAGGCAGGACAGTGAAGGGTCTGCTGCGCCATCTTTCTCCCTTTGCGCCGGACCAGTCGGGCGCCGTCGCGGCCCTCCACGGCACGGGCGCCGTGGTCGCCGTCTGCGACGCCGGCGGCTGCACGGGCAACATCTGCGGCTTCGACATGCCCGCCTGGCTGGCCGGGGGCCCCCCCGTCTTCTCCGCCGGCCTGCGGGACATGGACGCCATACTCGGGCGCGACGCCCTGCTCGTCGAGCGTCTGGCCAGGCTGACGCGGCTCGTCGATGCGCCCTTTGCCGCCATCGTCGGCACGCCGGTGCCGGCCGTCATCGGCACCGACTTCCAGGCCCTCGCGCACCTGGGCGAAAAGGCCTGCGGCCTGCCCGTGGTCTCCTTCGCCACCAATGGCGCCGAGTGGTACGACAAGGGCTGCGCCCTGGCGTGGGAAACCCTGCTCCGGCGCTTTGCCCCCGCCTCCGGCGCGCCGGAACGGGACCCGGGACGCATCGACGTCTTTGGCGCCTCGTCCATGGACGCAAGCCCTGAGGCCTGCAGGGCCATCAGGAGCTTTCTCGAGACCCGGGGCTGGCGGCGCGCCGCCGTGCACGGCTTCGACGCCGGCATCGGCGAACTGCAGAGCGTCGGGACGGCATCGAGGTGCCTTGCCGTCTCGCCGTCGGGGGTGCGGGCTTGCCGCCTGCTCGAAGAGCGCTTCGGCATTCCCTGGGAAGCGGCCTTCCCCGTGCTTCCCGCAGAACTCGTCCAGCGCCTTGGCGCCCTCAAGGGGCACAAGGTGCTGTGCGTGCACCAGCAGGTGCTCTCCCTCGCCGTTGGCCGGCTGCTCCAGCGCCTCGGCGGGGGCACGTCCTGCCAGTGCGCAACCTGGTTTGGCAGGCTTCCCGGCAGGCAGGGCAGGGACTGCCTCCAGCTGAGGGAGGAAGAGGACTTCGCCAGGCTGGTCTCGGAGGGCGGCTTCACGGCCCTCGTCTGCGACAGCCTGCTGCGCAAGGCCGTTCCGCAGTGGCGCGGCCCTGCCGTCGATCTCCCCCACTTTGCCGTGTCGGGGAGCATCCCGGAGTTCAAGGGACCCTGGACAGGCGTCTCGGAAGGACTGCGGCCAACAGAACATCAAGGAGGATAGCGTCATGTGCGTAGGCGTTTCAGCAAAGGTGGTCCGCGTGGACCGGGGCATGGCCCTGGTCGACGCCTTCGGGGCCAAGCGCGAGGTGACGGCGGAGCTGCTGGACGATCTGGAACCCGGCGACTTCGTCATGGTGCATGCCGGCATGGCCATAGCCAAGGTCCTGCAGGGCGAGGCCGAGGAGAGCGAGGACATTCTGGCTAGGGAGGGGATCTCTCTGGCCAAGGAGGGGCTCTCGTGACGGACACTCTGGCCAGGGCCCGCGAGATCGTCTGCTCGTACGAGGGGCCCGCGCTCCGCATCATGGAAGTGTGCGGCACGCACACCCACGAGCTCTTCCGGCTCGGCATACGCAGCATCCTGCCCCCCGCCATACGCCTCATCTCCGGCCCCGGCTGCCCAGTGTGCGTGACGCCGCAGGGCTTCATCGACGACGCCGCCAGGCTGGCGCTGGACAAGGGGGCCGCCGTCTGCACCTTCGGCGATCTGCTGCGCGTGCCGGGATCGGCAGGGAGCCTGAGCCAGGCCCGCGGCCAGGGAGCCGACGTCAGGGTCGTCTACTCGGCCCTCGACTGCCTCGCCATGGCCGCAAGGGAGCCGGCAAAAGAGTTCGTCTTCCTTTCAGTCGGCTTTGAAACCACAGTGCCGTCGGAATGCCTTGCCGTGAAGAAGGCGGCCCTGCAAGGGATCGGCAACTTCTCCCTGCTTTGCGCCAACAAGACCATGCCCGAGGCCTACAAGGCCCTCAGGGGCTGCGCCGACGCCTTCCTCTATCCGGGACACGTCTGCGCCGTGACGGGCACCGGTGCCTGCCGGGCCATGGCCGAAGCCGGCGTTTCCGGCGTCGTGGCCGGCTTCTCCGCCCAGGAGCTCATGACTGCCCTTGCCGTCATCGTCAGCCTGAGCCGGGACGGCATGCCCTTCTTCCGCAACTGCTACCCCCGCGTCGTCAGGGAGGAGGGCAATCCCGCGGCCATGGCGCTCGTTGCCGAGATCATGGAGCCCTGCGACAGCGAATGGAGGGGCCTTGGCGTGATTCCCGGTTCCGGCCTTAGGCTCAAGCCCAGCTACCGGAACTTCGACGCCCTGCACAAGTTCGCCATCGCCCCCTCCAGGACAAGCCGGACCACGGCCTGCCGCTGCGGCGAGGTGCTTCGAGGCGGCATCCAGCCTCCCGAGTGCCCCCTCTTCGGCAGGGCCTGCACGCCGGAGCATCCAGTGGGCGCCTGCATGGTCTCGCACGAAGGCGCGTGTTCGGCCTGGCACCTCTACGGCATGCAGCGCTAAGGAGCTTCATCCATGGACAAAACCCTTCTGCTCGACGCCGGCAGCGGAGGCAGAGCCTCCCAGCGCCTCATTGCCGAGTGCTTCATGCGCCATTTTTCCAACCCCGTTCTAGACGTCATGGACGATGCTGCGAAGATTGACATCCAGGGGCCGGCGGCCATGTCCACCGACACCTACACCGTGACGCCCCTCTTCTTTCCAGGCGGGAGCATCGGCACCCTTGCCGTGCACGGCACGGTGAACGACGTCGCCATGCTGGGCGCCAGCCCCCGCTGGCTTACCTGCGCATTCGTGCTGGAAGAGGGACTCTCCCTGGACATCCTTGACCGGGTGGCCGCCGACATGGCGAATGCCGCCAGGGCTGCCGGCGTAGCCATCGTCACCGGCGACACCAAGGTCGTCCCCAAGGGCGCTTGCGACAAGCTCTTCGTCAATACGGCAGGCATAGGCCCCCTCATCCGTGAGCCTTCGCCCTCGGGCCATGGCGCCAGGCCCGGCGACGCCGTCATCGTCAGCGGCGCCGTCGGCGACCACGGACTGACCGTCATGGTGGCCAGGGACGGCCTCTCCTTCGCCAGCGGCGTCCAGTCCGACTCTGCTCCCCTCAACGGGCTGGTCAGGGAGCTCTTCGACGCCGTGCCCGACGTGCACGTGCTCAGGGACCCGACGCGTGGCGGGCTTGCGACAACCCTCAACGAAATCGCCCAGCAGTCCGGGATCAGCATCGTCCTGAACGAGCGCGACATCCCCGTGCACGAGCAGGTTGCCGGCGGCTGCTCCTTCCTCGGCATCGACCCGCTCTACCTCGCCAACGAGGGCAAGTGCATCTGCATCCTGCCCAGAGAGCATGCCGAAAGAGCTCTCGAAGCCATGCACGCCTCGCCCTTCGGAAGGGAGGCCCGCCTCATTGGCGAGGTCCGTGCCGAGCATCCCGGCCGCGTGTCGCTCGTGACCGCCATTGGTGGCGAGCGCTTCCTTGGCATGCTCGAGGGCGCCCTGCTTCCCCGCATCTGCTAGAGAAGCGCTGATTAAAGGCATCTTCCAGCGACAAGGCCGAGCTAACCCCCTTGAATTATCGAAGGGATGTTGAGCCGATGCTAAATTAATCAGCGTATCCTTAGGTATTTCTCCTCTCCCCGGTCGTCCGGAAAAACCAAGTACCTATAAAAATACCTTTCGCACTTGGCCACGCGCGGGTTTCGCTGCATCTCCGAATGGGGCCAAAAAGCGAAAAAGTCAAAAAAAGACCGCGCCTTGGAGTTCCAGGCGCGGTCAGGTGCTTTCTGTTTGGTGGAGATGGGGGGACACTGGTGCTTTAATGCGCCCGCAATTTGTCGGCGCTGTTGAAAGGTTGATAAAAAAATACCTGAAAAAATTCCTATTTCGACGCTTATATCGGCAAAGCCGAAGTAACTCATTAGTGTGTCATTGTCAACAATCAGGTTAAAAAGCTCATTTTTTTTGCGAAAGACTTGAAGAATTGTTGATAATGAAGGTGGATTCGTTACTGCTAGGCAGCTGTGTTGCCGCCTCGGCCCCGCTGGGCGAGCCAAGCCTCATACTCGAGCGTGCTCTTGTTTTTGGAGCCTTTGGGACGGCCACCTCCTCCGCGTCGTCTGGGCACCTCCCCGGAGGACGTCTGGGAGGACCGGCTGGTGCTCCGGCCTAGCGCTACGGCTTCCACTTCAGCCCTGCGCCAGCGCACAGATCCTCCCAGGCGCAAAGGCTGGGGCAGCGTTCCGGCGCGCACGAGCCGGCGGACGGACGATGCGGAAATGCCGAGCATGCCGGCAACGTCCGCGACGGCCAGCATTTGCGGAACAGAACTGTCTGAGGGTGCTGGAGCCGAATCCGCGACGGCCATGGTGCCGGCAGCGGAATCTTCTCTGGCCGTGCGCAGGATTGCCTCCGTCCATGCCATCAGCGAGGCCTGCGTGCAGACAGCACCGGGGACTTGACAGCCCGCTGGGCGGGGCTCGGGAGCACCGCCTCCGCGAAGAGGGCAGTCACCTGCCCGGCACATCTGCGTGCAGGCAACAGCGGCGGCATCAACCACGTTCAAACCCAGCATTCGTTGTCCTCCAAGGCAAAACGATATCGTCCCCGCAGATGCGAGAAGCGCACGCCATGCGCGCAGGCTTAATGCTGCCAATGCGCATCGGCATGTCAAGTGAGGATAACCCACGGAATCTATGGCGTTTTTGAGGGCTGGACAATGCAGGGACCAGAATAACGTCGTGGTGCGCGCGTCCTTGCGAAGGCGATGTCTGCCTCTGATGCCCATGAAGAGCGTCCCTCGCTCCCGCCGGCAGGGACGGCGTGCCTTGTCGCTGATGCGCTGGGCAGGGAAGGGCAGGGAAGGACGGGAAGGAGGAATGAACCCTCTGTTGAGAAGGCGTCGGCCGAAGGGCAGGAGCAACGGAAGCCCTGTCTGCCGGAGAGCTTGCGAGCGGACGCAGAAAGACGGCCCGAAGAGCACTTCAGGCCGTCTCAGCTGTCCTGCGGAAGCCTGCCTTGATCGGCTTAGCGGGGATACTCGCCGATGCGCGGGACGGTGCAGGTGCCGAGCCAGGCAATGGCCCGACCCAGCTGCTCCATAGTCTGGACAGTGAAGGCGTCGTTCTCCACGGCCTCGCCCGGCTTCTGGCCGAAGCCGACGTTCCAGTAGACCGAGCCGGGCACGAGCATGGTGTTCATCAGATACATGCGGTTGATGGTGTCACCTCCTAGAGCCAGGAGGGCTTGGCGCCATCTTCAACCTTGCCGTCGCCCATGGTGAATCCTCCGAGGGAGCCGGCCTTCGCCTGGATGCACAGGAAGGTGACAGGGCTTTGGGGCGAGGCCGCAAAGCAGCGCCGGCAGGCAGGATCGACGCGCAGGCAGTCGCCCTTCGCCAGCGGATATTCCCCGCCGTCCAGATAGACCCGGCCTTCGCCTTCAATGACAAGGTAGATCTCCTCGTTGGCCTGGTGGCTGTGCACGAAGGGGACGCTCGCGCCGGCGGGCAGGGTGTTGACTGAAACCTCGGCGCCGGTGAGGCTGAGCAGAGCGTGGAGTTCGGTGCGGGGGGCAGACAGGTCGATGCGTTCTTTTTTGAAGTTGCTCATGGATGTGCTCCTTAAAATAGTTTGATGTCGAACCAGTTGGGCTAGACAGGGGACCCAGAGCACCCCTGCGCCCGGCAGGTGCGCACCTAGCCGGGAAGATCGATGCCGAGGCTTTTGGCGAGGAGGCGCTCGAGTTCGTCCTGCTCCTTCTGGCTCAGGCGGCTGTCGAGCCAGGCCGCAAGCGAAGCGCTGACGGCTTCGACGCCCTGCATGATGGCCCGGCCCTTGGGCGTCAGGGCGACCGCGATGGAGCGGCCGTCTTCGCCGCCGGGCTCCCTGGTCACGTAGCCGAGGCGCACGAGCTTGTCGACCAGCGCGGTCGCGGTGGACTTGGCCCTGCCGATGCGCCTGGCCAGCTCGCTCATGCCGGCCCGCTCCTGCGTGCGCAGGACTTCGAGCACGGCGCCGTGACTTGGGACAATGCCTGAAAGTCCAAGGCGCCTGAGCTCCCGGAGGACGATGGCCTCGCCCTGCTCTTGCAGAAGACCTGCATTATGGAAGATGGCTCTGGTTCGCATGGGACCAATATAGTTCGATGTCGAATAATTGTCAAGCCCCCGAAGGAAGCAAGGCCGAGACTCCGGCGGGGACGGCGCGCGCCCTCGGTCGCGGGTGGGAGGCGAGCCGGGAAGGAGGAAAGAAGGCACCCTCGAACGGAGCATTTCGGCCGAAGGGCAGGGAAGGGATGGAAGCCCTGCCTGCAGGAGCTCGTCCTAGAGCGCGCGGAGAGACGGCCCGAAACGCCGCTTCCCTGGACGCCGGAGCAGAGACAAGCAGGGATGCGGCCTGAAGTCGAAGCCTGGGCCGTCCCTGAGTGCGCCTACGGAGAGAGAACCTACACCGTGGCCAGGCCCGCCTTCTTCCAGACTTCCGTCCTGGCAGCCGAGGTCTGCGCCGTAGTCGGCGAAGCGGCCTTGGCCCAGGCATTGAAGGCGGACATGGTGCCGGCGGGGACGGGACGGCAATGCCCCCGCCATCGGCTGGGAGGAGCCCGGCGGGGGCCTGCGGGGAGCGGGCCCAGGCCGGCGGGTCCCGCGCCTCCGGCCGGGAGGAATTGCCGCACAACCCCTTGGGACCCGGGGGGGGCGGGACGGCAAGTGCCCCGCCATTGGCTGGGAGGAGCCGGGCGGGGGCTTGCAGGGAGCGGGCATGGCCGGACGGCTCCGGCGCTTCTGGCCGGAAGGATTCGCCGTACTGCCATTGCGGACCGGGCGGAGACGGATGTGCGGAGCCCGGCCCGCCTGCCGATCTGCCCCGCACGGCTGGAAAGGTCAAGCCCGCCGGCGGGGACGGCGCGCCTCTCCTCCGCCGAGGCGATGGGAGGGAAAGGATGAAGGGAAGGCGCCCTCGGCTGGGATGGCATCGGCCGAAGGAAAGGAAGCGAAAGCCCTGCCTGCAGGGGGCGGCGCTGAGGCACGCGCGGAGAGGGCCCGAAGCGACGCTTGCCTAGGGGCGTCTCTTCTGCATGCGCCTACGGAGAGGGGCAACACCACGGCCATGCCTGCGATCTTCCAGACTTCGGCTCTGGCGCCCTTCGCCCGCGCTAGGGACTGGTCGACAACGCCTCCCGTGAGCCATGCGACGGCAGGTGTCCAAGGCGTCACGGAGCCGCATGGCCGGCTACATCTTGTCCTTGCGTTCCTCATGGAAGGTGGCCAGAAGCCTTATTAGCGCCTTGGCGTCGAGGGGCTTGGTCATGTGGGCGTTCATGCCGGCGTCCCTGCACCGCTGGGCGTCCTCGGCGAAGGCGTCCGCCGTGAGGGCGATGATGGGCACGGTGCTGGCATCGGCGCGGTTCATGGCGCGTATGGACTTCGTGGCTTCAATGCCGCCCATGTGGGGCATGCGCAGATCCATGAGTATGGCCTCGAAGCAACCAGGCTCCGACTCGGCGAAGAGCTTGCGCGCGGCGACGCCGTCCTCGGCCCATGCCACGGTGCAGCCGGCATCCTCCAGGATGGCCGTTGCGATGTCGGCGTTGATGGGCTGGTCCTCGGCCAGCAGCACGTGCATGCCCTTAAGGGAGGGAAGGGCGTCTTCCGCATTGCCACCTGCGGATGTTCCATCGCCGGTGAGCCGGGACAGGGCGCTGTGGAGCGTGGACTTGAAGAGCGGCTTGGGAATGAAGCCGGCAATGCCGGCCGCCTTGGCCTCCTCTTCGATGTCGCTCCAGTCGTAAGCGGAAACGAGGAGTTCGGGCACCTTGCCACCGGTTACCTCGCGTATCTTCACGGCCGTCTGGACGCCGTTCATGTCCGGCATCCTGTAGTCGATGATCGCGGCGAAGAAATCCTCGCCGGCCGCATGGGCTTTGGCGGCTAGATCGACGGCGGCTTCGCCACTGGTGCAGGTCTGGGGCCTCGCACCCATCTCCGCAAGGGAGGCTTCCGTCGAGCGGCACAGATCCCTGCTGTCGTCGACCACGAGCACGGTCCATGGCGGGAGCTTGAGGTCGTCGCTGGAACCGTGGACGCGCTCCAGATCGAGCCGGAGGTGGAAGCTCGTGCCCTTGCCGGGCGTGCTCTGCACCTCTATGGTACCCTCCATGACCTCCACGATGTGCTTGGCGATGGCGAGCCCGAGGCCCGTTCCCTGTATGCGCTGTACCCGGCGGCTGTCCTCGCGCTCGAAGGCCGTGAAGAGCTTCTTCTGGAATTCCTCGGTCATGCCCATGCCGGTGTCGCGCACCACGAAGTGGGTGTCCGCCCAGTTGAGGCCCTTGCTGGAGGGCTCCTGCCAGAGTTCGAGCTCGACGGATCCGCCCGCCGGCGTGAACTTCATCGCGTTGCTGAGGAAGTTCAGGAGTACCTGGCTGAGGTGTACGCCGTCGCAGACGACCTGCTCTGAAAGCATGCTGAAGACGAAGACATCGAAGTTCTGCCCGTTGGCCGCGATCTGCGGGCGGACGATGTCGCAAATGGTCTCCAGGGTTTCGCGCAGGGAAAGGTTCTCCGACTTCAGTGTCAGCTTCCCACTCTCGATCTTGGACATGTCGAGGATGTCGTTGATGAGGCCGAGCAGCTGTCTGCTGGACGCCGTGATCTTCTTAAGGCAGTCGTCGACGCGAGCGCTGTCGTCCATGTGCGCGCGGGCAACGGAAGTGAGGCCGACGATGGCGTTCATGGGCGTGCGGATGTCGTGGCTCATGCTGGAGAGGAACTCGCTCTTGGCCCGGCTGGCATGCTCGGCGCGATCCTTCGCGGCCTCCGCCTCCTTCTGGGAGGCTAGGGCTTTGGCGTTTGCGGCCTCCTCCTTGGCCACTGCGGCCTGCGATTCCTGCAGGGCATGCTCTGCGGCGAGCTTGGATTTCTCGAGATCCGCTATCTGGCGCATGGTCATGAGCATGTACAAGAGAAAGACGGTTAAGACTCCGACACCCATGCAGGCGAGCGCGACGATGGTGGCGCGAAAGCGCAACGAGCTCATGTCCTCGATGACATCGTCGAAGACGTCGTAAGGAGCGACGGAGACAAGGTACCAGTTGCTTTCCTTGAGGGGCACGGCGCGCATGCAGTGGTTCTCTGCGATGCCGAGTTCAGGATCGATGTGGCGACTGTTCAGGGTGAAGACCTCGTTGGAGGAGACGGCCTGGCGAAACATTGCGACGAGGTTTTCGGGAGAGGAGCCGTCCGGCGCCTCGTGCTTGCGCAGATGTTCGAAGTAGTTTCTGTCTCCGGGGACGCCAGCGTCTATGACGTAGCTCGAGTCGCGCCTGATGAGGCGGTACTTGACGCGCCCGCCTTCCCTGTTGATGTAGAGCATGTCCTTGAAGAGGGCGATGGACTTGCACCAGAGCATGCCGACGCTCGTGCGGCCGTTGGCCATGGGTAGCCGCAGGGGCGAGGCGTATACGCTCACATGCATGGACTCCGTCCAGGCGTCGGTAACGATGCGGCGGCCGGCACGCAGGTTCTCATGGAGGAAAGCTTCGTCGCCAAGCCGCTTGATGGGGTCGCCGAAGACTGTCTCCAGTTCGCCCGATGCGGAAACAAGAGTGCAGTTCTCCACGGCCTGAAACTCTGCGAAGCGGCACAGAACTTCAGACGCCTTTTCGTGTGCGCAGAAGGCGCCGTGCCTGGCGAGTTCGCGCAAGAGTTCGTCGATCTGCCGGAAGCGGAGATGGACGATGGCGTCGAAGCGGTCGGACTCGAGTTCGGAGATGTCCTCCAGGTGGACATGCGCTATCTCGTTGACGTCTTTTTCGGTCTGGGCACCCATGTAGGAGGCGAGCAGGGCGAAAACTGTAGCGACGAGCAGAAGGATGAAGACCAGACCGCCGATGATCGTCTTAAATTCTTTTTTCATGGCAAAAGGGATAGGGGCATGAAGTCGTGGGCAAGAGGTGCTCCTGGGGAGCACGCAAAGATATTTGCTAGCCTAAGGGGGCTTGTCCTGCAAGTCATTCTGCTTGCCTTTTTGGTGCAGGAGCGTCTTCTCCGTCCCCTTCTCAGCATCCGCTCTGACGGGGAGTCGTTGCCCGGTGGACGGGAACAAACCCTTGTACGGTTGTAGAGATCGGGTTGGTGTGCAGGATCAAATCCAGACGGATTGGGCTTCGCTTCCGTAGCGCGCATCTGCCCCCCGTCTTGGCCTCTTTAGTGCTCCTTTTTTCACTTCATGCGATTTGCTGGCCCCGTGCAGAGTGCTTACTCCATGTCAACTTCGTCCCAGCGGACTCTGGCACTCTCCTTCGTCCGGCCCGCTGTCCATGCCGTGAACAGCAGGACGTTGCGGACGGTCGGGGCTGACCATTCTCCGCTAGGCAAACTGAACAGGAGCCTCTCTTTCCGGTAGGCTCTCCCGCATGAAACAGTCAGACATCACCCTCATCGAACAAGACCTTGCCGCGCCTAAAAGGCTGGCACAGGTCCGGCAGTGGCTTCTGGAGTATGCAGGCTGCACCCTGCTCCAGTTTGCGTATCTCGTCTGCATGCGGCTCAGGCTTGTCAACGAAGCCGGAAAGCTCAGAGACCATGCCTGCGCCCGGGCTCTGGAGGAGCTCGACAGGAAGGGGCTGATCTGCCTTGCGGACAGTCTGAAGCTCGCGGCGCCGGTCAAAAAGGCCCCGGCTCCGGAGATTGTCCCTGGGGAAAGACCCGTCCCCCCGCCGGTGGAAAGCAGCGGGGAAGAGCCTGTTCCCCCCCGGTGGGCGTTCCAGACAGCGTTGAAAAGATTCGGGAAATCCGGATCGTCAAGGCCGTCGCGAAAGAGCAGAAGAACCTTGTGTACAAGCTCCTGAAGGAGGATCATCCCAACAGCGAGAACGTTCCTCCCGGCCCCAGGGAGACGTACCTGATCTATACGGAGCACGGCCTCGTGGGCGCGGCTGTCTTCACGGGCGCCCCGAAGAACAGTGGCCCCCTGAACGCCTGGATGGGCTGGTCGAAGGCCAAGCGGGACGCGCACATCAACTGCGTCATCAACATGGCCAGGTTTCTGGTGCGTCCCTGCGTCAAGTGCAGAAACCTTGCCTCCAGGCTGCTCAGCCTCCTCGAGGCGCGGGTTCCGGGCGACTACATGATGGACCACAGGCTCCACCTCTGCGTGCTGACCACCTTCGTCGACTCCGAAGCCCACAGCGGCGCCTGCTACAGGGCCGCCGGCTGGGACGAGATTGGAAAGACGCAGGGACGGGGATGGCGCGGCCCGAAGATCCGCGCGAAGGGCGAGACGCCCGTGAGCCCCAAGCTGGTCTTCGTCCGCACGATCGATCCGGACTTCAGGAAGCGCCTCGGCCTGCCCGACCTTCAATGGTGCACCGCGCCCGCCTGGTACCGGAAGGGGGCGCTGTCCCTGCATGACGGGCTCTCCGGAGGCGTCCAGGCCTTTTTCGAGAGGGAGCTTGAAGCGTCCCCGCTGGGAAAAGGGAAGCGGAACCGCAGGGCGGCCACAACCCTGGGCATGCTCTACGACATGCCTCCGGCCGTGATCAGCAAGGCCGGGGGCGGCTTGCGGAAGAAGTCCAAGGGAGCGTACCGGTTCTGCGAAACGGAGGAAGAGCAGGTCACCATGGAGAACATCCTGGCGGGCCACGTCGAGTGCACCTGCCGGCGCATGATGGCCCAGGAGGTCGTCTTCGCGACCATAGACGGGACGGAATACAACTACGACACCAAGCGGGGGACGAACAGGGACATGGGAGACATAGGGCGGAACCAGGCGCACACTTCCCGGGGCCTCGTCCAGTACGCCACGCTGGTGCACACCGCCGGAGGTCTTCCGCTGGGAATCCTGAAGCTGACATTCGCGGCCCGCAACTTTCGGAAGCCCGGCGATCCGCGCCCTTCGCCGAACCGCCCGATCGAGGAGAAGGAGACGAACGTCTGGCTCGAGCACGCGATGCACGTGAACGAGGTCGCGCGGTGGATGCCGAACACGACCGTCATCCTGCTCTGCGACAGGGAGAGCGACTTCTACCAGTTCCTGGCGCTGGCGGCGAAGCTGCCCAACGTTCAGGTCATCCTGCGGGCCAAGGTCAGCCGCGAAGTGGTCGGCGAGAAGAATCCGCTCTTCCCGCTTCTGGCGAAGTCGGACGAGTGCGCGAGGATGACGGTGCGCGTTCCCAGGCGGTCGGAGCAGCCGAAGAAACCCGGCCAGGCCGCGAGGACGGAGAGAAAGGCGCGCGAAGCTGAGCTGAGCCTCAGCATGCGCAGGGTGACTTTCAACCCGCCGGCAAGGCTCAGGGACGAAAAGCCGGTCACTGTCTCCGCCGTCGTTGCGGTGGAGATGGATCCGCCCGAGCCCGCGTATTTGGAACGGCTGCACTGGATTGTTCTGTCCACGGCGGAGCTGAAGCGCGGATCCGACGCCGTGGCGTGCGTGGAGCACTACATGAGGCGGTGGACGATCGAGGAGTGGCACCGCGTGATCAAGGACTGCTGCAGGGTGGAGGACCTTGCGCTCAGGGATATCGATCACATGAAGCGGGCCATGACGCTCAAGGTGCTTGTCGCCTGGTTCATCATGTACAGGCTCAAGCTGGGCCTCAAGGTGGACAACCTGCCTGTGGAGGACGTCTTCGACGAACTGGAGGCGGCCGTCCTTAGAATAGTCGTAATGGACATGAATCTGGACGTGGAAGACGCGGAGACAGCCAAACCGGGCAGTCTCGCGACTGCGAGGGGAGCCGTAAAGGCGGTGGCGAGGCTCGGTGGACATCTGGGACGGAAGGGAGACGGAGATCCGGGACTTGAAACCTTTGGGAGCGGGACTGCGGTTCTTGCAGTCATGAGGAAATTCTCGCTGGCCCTGCGGAGAAACCTCAAGCAGGCCATCATCATGCTGGTAGGCGAGATGTCGCTGAGCATGATTTTGGAAACTGTATGGCAAGCCTTTGTCTGGGACGGGCTCTAGTCCAGTTGTTATAGTGGGCAATGGTCAGGGCATAGCAGTGATATGG
>ODAI012229297.1_pt1 | contig 24925 bp, 22 predicted proteins | sample 1539321 | NCBI WGS metagenome assembly ODAI01 (sample SAMN02144231, study PRJEB22623) | gut metagenome | biome: sheep rumen | host: Ovis aries | place: New Zealand
CCAAATGTTCCACTGGGTTATGTCTGCAAGCTTCCAATATATTATAGAAGTCAATCATGTTGCTCTGAATATAGGCATCAGGATTGGTGATACTATAACGTACTCCTGCCTGTGCAGCGAGATTTACCACCACGTCAAAGTGGTACTTCTCGAACAGTCCATCAATTAGTGCCTTGTCAGCCAAATCACCCTTGACGAACTCATATTCAATTCCCGCTGGTTTAACCTTCTCTATCTCACTGAGGCGATAATCTTTCAGTGTCGGATCATAATAATCATTCAGATTATCCAGTCCCACGATGGTACCAGCCTGCATCTCTTTAAAGAGGCGCAATACAAGGTTCGAACCAATGAAACCAGCAGCACCAGTTACAAATATCGTCTTATTACCTAAGAGAATCGTTTGCATACTCTTTATTGCGTCCCCATTGAGGTACGAACAAGTAACTACAAAACTGCCAGATGGCTTTCAAAAGGCTCTTCATCCAATGATACTTTCTTTAATAGTGTCAACGATATACCTCACATCATCATCCGTGACGTAAGGACCAGCAGGCAGACACATACCGACCTTGAACAGTGCTTCCGATACACCATTCACGTAAGCAGGAGCATCCTTATAGCAAGGCTGCTTGTGCATAGGCTTCCACACTGGTCTAGCCTCGATCTGCGCTTTGTCGAGTGCAACACGCATTGCCTCCACATTGGCATTCGGTTCACAATCGGTATGAGCAGACACAGCAGCATGGATGACACCAGCAGCACCACCTACTGCACCCGTCACGATGGTCTTATAGGCATCCTCCTGTCCCTTCACCTTCACATCCTCATCAATGGTGATGGTACAAAGCCAGTAGTTAGAGTCATAATCACCATTATTAGGCTGAGAATGTACATGTACTCCTGGCACATCAGCCAACATTTCTTCATACATCTTCTGCACATGCTTATGATGTGCAAGGTGGTCATTCACCACTGTCATCTGACCACGACCAATGCCTGCACAAATGTTCGACATACGATAGTTGTAACCTATCTTCTCGTGCTGGTAATATGGATAACTCTCACGATACTGTGTGGCATACATCATGATTTCGCGCCAATGCTCCTCATCCTCTGTTATCAAAGCACCGCCACCAGAAGTGGTAATCATCTTGTTACCATTGAAGCTCAGCACACCGTACTTACCGAAGGTGCCCAGCATCTGTCCTTTGTAACGAGAACCAAATCCTTCTGCAGCATCCTCTACTACAGGGATGCCGTATTTGTTAGCTATCTCCATGATGCGGTCAGCCTTGTAAGGCATACCATACAATGCAACTGGAACAATAGCCTTAGGATACTTGCCCGTCTTCTGTTTACGGTCAACAATGGCTTTCTCCAACAACTCAGGATCAATGTTCCAAGTGTCGGGCTCAGAGTCCACCAATACAGGAGTCGCTCCAAGGTATGTAACAGGGTGTGTAGAAGCACAGAACGTGAAGCTCTGTACAATCACTTCATCACCAGCCTTCACACCGCAGTTCAGCAATCCCAGATGCACTGCTGCAGTACCTGCACTCAACGCCACAACCCTCTTATTAAGGTTACCTGAAACTTGAAACTTGGAACCTGAAACGGAATTAACAAATTCCTCTAGGTCTTTCTCGAAACCATTAACATTCGGACCCAAGGGCACCACCCAATTGGTATCAAATGCTTCCTTAATGTACTTCTGTTCAAGTCCTGCCTCGCTCATGTGAGCAAGGCAAAGATAAATTCTATTTGCCATATAGTTTACTTTTTTATTTCCTTATTATATTGTTCCAGAGCCTTTCCCAACAAGAACAAAGCTCTTTTTATATCTTTCTTATTTAGCACATAGGCCAAGCGTACCTGATTCATTCCCATTCCTTGAGTTGAATAGAAGCCTGCAGCAGGTGCCATCATAATGGTTTCCCCAATCTTTCCCTCAGGCGTTTTTGCATCCTTCCAACAGAACTCACTCAAACACCAAGCGCAGAACTTTTCTGTATCCTCCACTGGCAACTGAGCAACAGTATAGAAAGCACCCATAGGGACAGGCGTATAGCATCCGGGTATTCTGTTCACACCATCAATCAAACATTTTCTGCGCTCCACATACTCATCATACATCTCACGCGAGTATTGCTCAGTTCCTTCAATGGAAGCCTCTGCAATCATCTGACCAATCAAAGGAGGTGAAAGCCTTGCCTGACAGAACTTCATCACAGTTTTCCTCACCTGCTCATTCTTGGTAATCAATGCACCTATACGTATTCCGCATTCAGAATAACGCTTTGAAACCGAATCAATTAGCACTACATTCTGTTCAATCCCTTCCAGATGCATTGCAGAAATATAGGGTGAACCAGTATAGATAAACTCACGATAAACCTCGTCGGAAAACAGGTAAAGATTATACTTCTTCACTAAATCCCTTATCTGGTTCATCTCTTTCTGCGTATAGAGATAACCTGTCGGATTATTGGGGTTACAAATCAGAATAGCCTTCGTACGTTCGTTAATCAGAGCCTCGAACTTCTCCACCTTTGGAAGACAGAATCCCTCTTCTATAGTTGTGGCAACCGTTCTGATAACAGCTCCCGCAGAGACAGCAAACGACATATAATTAGCGTATGCTGGCTCCGGCACAATAATTTCATCACCCGGATTCAGACAGCTCATAAATGCAAACAACACAGCCTCACTACCACCACAGGTAATGATGATTTCATCCGCTTCTAGTTTTATCTGATAGCGATTATAGTAGTTCACCAATGCCTTTCGCAGTGAGCGATACCCCTGTGAGGGGCTGTACTCCAACGTTTTTCTATCTACATGCTTCAGTACATCCAACGCCTTTTGTGGCGTGGGCAAGTCTGGCTGTCCTATGTTCAGCCTGTATATCTTAACGCCTCTGTCTTCCGCTGCGTATGCCAAAGGGGCCAGCTTCCGGATAGGTGACGCTGGCATCTCTATGCCTCGCTGGGAGATTTGCAGTCCTTCTTGTCTCATGCGCCTTTTATTCTTTAGTTTTAAGGCTCCTCCTCTTATAATAAGCCCAGCTTACTATTCTGTCTATAAACCTTTTCCTTCCCACTTTCGCAAAATCAATCTCATCAAATCCCATCATCTGCTTTTGATTGGCTTGTATGAATTGATCTAGTCTCTCTATAGCAGCATCATTAAATGTATTCGGATGCAGACAAATTGTATATAAACCAGGTAGCAGCATCTTCATCGGATGTCCAATCTGGCAGGGAATAAATACAAAATCACCCTCTTTATATGGCTTCAACGTGTACATATCACTTATAACACGAATTTCACTCTCTAACCTCAGGGCTTCAAGAGTATTCGCATCAAACGTATGACTCGGAGCAAAAAAATATTTCACATCCAAACCTTTCTCTCTCAGAAGAGATACTCCCTCGCGGATCTTCTTTCTTTGCGAATCCAGTTTTACACCAGCAAATTCCGAACGTTTCCACAAAGGATTCAGTCCTTTTAATCCCTGGTCAGAAATATAGCAGTGATCATAGCCGTGCATAGCAATAGCCCATCCTTTCTCTTGCCATTTTCTTGCTTTCTCCCAAAAACAAGAATCTACAGAATCGGGAGCCAGATTATCATCGTTACAGTTTGGCACAATACCCACCATAGGACGAACGCCATTCTTATCCAGAACGGTTTCCACTTTATCCCACCATTTTCGACTCATCGTAGGACAGGCATCATCCAAACGTATTAAATACCGAGTCTCGAACATATATTGTATTTTACTAATTTCCAGAATGGTTTTCTGTCATTTCTATCATATTCCATAAACCTGTTGGTTTTGCGGAAATCTTGAATATACTCCTTAAGGCTAATTTGTCTGGTGAATAGAAGTTTCAATTCTGCCATATCCGGCATCACATATACAGACTTTATCTCCTTGGCCTTCTCTTCTGAATAGTCAATCCCAAGACAATCCAAATACCAAATGTATGGAAGACTCATCCCTGCAGCCAATACACAGATAGCATTTCCATCATTGCGGAAATTCATCTCCATAAAATAATCATTGCCCTGTTTGTCTCTTAGAAACTCCAAGCTAAACAAACCGTGATAACCTGTGCGTTTCACAAACTCAATACACTTATCTAGATCACAAAATCCTTTCTCTATTGGGGTATAATGAAGGAAACTTGTATTAGACCCCTTGCACGGACGGAGAATCCTTGATACTCCTGGTATTATCACTTCGCTTTTTGTTGCGCACCCAATAAGTTGATATTCAAAATCTTTGTCGATGAAATCCTGTATCTGGTTATTGCTCAATTCGTGAGTGGATGCATAATTCTGTAGTTCTTCTTTCGTTCTGCATACAGCGATATCATCTTTCGTGCCCTGTCTACTCACAATGGGTTTAATAATACACGGAAACATTATTTGTGGCAGTTCTTTATCTGGATCAATAACATATGTTGACTGTGGTATGTTCAACCCAACTTCAACCGCAAGTTCTGCCATACATTTTTTACTCATCAAAGATGATACTCTTCCTTGCTTCTCTGCTCCTGGCAGAATAAAAAAGGGACTCAATTTATCTCTATAATCATCAATAATACCCGATGACGCATCTGAGCAACAAATCACAACAGGCTTTACATCTTTGAGCTTGTAAAGATCAAGCATTACACTCACTATATAACTATCATCTTTAACTTTAGTGCTTTTCTGGACATATTTACTATAGTTTACGAATGTCTGTTCAGAAGAACTCACATAAATAAGGTCTGAATATATCCCCCTTTCTCCCAGTCCTCTAATAACACCTAAAGTATTATGATGGTCTCCTCCTATTACAAGTACTTTGCTTATAGTCATTATTTCTCAACTAATACAAAAAATACGTTATAATGCAAAATCAACACCTGCTACTATACGGGGATTATCCTTAAAGAAGTCGTTCCCCCAAAGGTAAATATTAAACTTCCCAATGCTATAATAAGCACCTACAGCCAAATCCACATCTTGGTCAAACTTCCAGGAATGGATAGCACCTATCATCGGTGTTATACTGTTCTTCCCTGCTTTAAAAGTATAGCCCAAATACTCCCAGTTGGTATAGGTATTGTCAGCATCCTTGTTAAGACCAAACCAAGTATTTGAACACCAAAACAACTTTCCATCTTTGGTTATCTGGCCATTCATATAAATAGCTCCTGTGGTATAGCTATATTTAAAACTGTCATTCAGATTAAAAGAAGGAGTTACCTGAGCTCCTATACCAAACCAAGGGTTAATCTTTAAACCATAGCGTACCAGGAATCCCCAATAGGCGGAACCTACACCTGTATAGATATCAGTACCTGCAGCAAAATGATCACCTATTCCATACTGGAAACAAGTATAGGTTTCCTGTGCGTTTATACCCGGACGTACCTTCAAAGAGGTATATCCATACAATTTTCCATCACCCACGGTTCCTGCAAAATAAGGAACCTGTGCAAGTGCCTCTAATGATGAAACAACTATCACCAATGACAAAAGAATTCTTTTCATTTTGTTTCAAGGATGTATTAAGAAAACAATAGTTACTCTTTATCTTTTTTCAACTCTTTCACCAATGCAGGCATCATGGCAATCATCACTATCAAGAACGGAAGTGTGGCCGCAATGGAAATGGTTTGAAGTGGCTTCAAACTACCAGCTGACAAAAGTATGTAAGCAATAGCAGCTACAATAATACCCCAAATCACTTTCTTGTAAGTAGGAGGATTGATACTGCCATTTGAGGTCATCACGCTCAGTGAATAGGTTGCAGAATCTGCAGAAGTAATGAAGAACACACCCAACAGTACACAAATCATTACAGATATGACCTTGCTCAACGGATAGTGGCTGAACACGATAAATACTGCAGTCTCTGGTGACGCAATCAATTCTTGTACACTCTCTAAACTCCAACCCTGTACTGTACTCAAAGCGATGGCACTGAAAACTGCCAGCCAGACAATAGTGAACAACGTTGGCACAAGGACAACGCCTAAGATAAATTCCTTAATGGTACGTCCCTTAGAGATTCGAGCCACAAACATACCCACAAAAGGTACCCAAGCCACAAACCAAGCATAGTAGAACACACGCCAGTTCATTACCCATTCGTTATCACCAAAGGCATTAATCATAAAGACATCTTTGAAGAAATACTGGATATGCTGGCCAACGCTATTCGTCAGGTTGTTCAAAATGGTGATTTTTGGTCCAACCAAGAATGCTACTGCCAACAACGCAAGAGCAAGATAGGTGTTGAAGTTGGACAACAATTTAATGCCTTTGTAAACACCGGTAATAGCACTGATGATAAACACCAAGGTGATAAAGATGATAATCCACATGATGGTTTCCTGTGTCTTGGGGATTCCAAACAGATGTTCCAAACCACCACATATCTGGCTAACACCAAGGCCAAGTGATGTGGCTACACCAGCAAAAGATACCACTACAGAGAATCCATCAATAAAATGTCCAAACCATCCGTTGGTCCTCTTCTCACCTACAAGAGGAGTAAGCAGGTTGCTCAACTGAGCATTCTTTCCTTTACGGAATTGGAAATAAGCAATACCCAAACCCACTACGGCAAAGCATACCCACTGTGTAATACCCCAGTGCAGATAGCAGGTTCGAATAGAAAAGTCTATGGCATCCATAGTGCCAGGCTCAATGCCTGCCGGTGGTGCAGCATAATGTGAAAGAGGTTCTGCTATACTCCAGAACACCAAACCAATGCCGGTACTACCGCAGAAAAGCATTGCTAACCAGCTGAAGGTGCTGAACTCAGGCTTGTCATCATCTTTGCCAAGTTTTATATTACCCCATTTGCCTACGGCCATCCAAACGCAGAAGCCAATAAAGGCAACAATAGAGAGGATATAGAGCCAACCAAAATAATGGCTCACCCAGCTCATAAACTTGCCGGAGATTTCACCTAATATGCTGCTATATGCAGCACCGAATATGATAACGCCTATTGCTATCAACAATGTCCAGAAAAAAACACTATTCTCTTTGTACCAGTTCTTCATAACCAAACTTTAATGCTTGAACGACTTAAGAATGTATGACCAGAAGGGCTTGGGGTCATCTTTGGTGTAATAAAACTTACATTTACACGCTCTCAACTGTTTTATCCACTTAAAGATCCCAACTTTATGAGTTAATACATTCTCTTTGAAATCAGACGGCTCAACTATTGCAGTGAACATCTCCTTTTGTGGTTGAATATTATCATAATCTATTTTCCCTTCCAGCATTGCCTTTGCCCATAGATATGGTTCGTTTACATTACCACAGGTAAGAGCGTATGACCAAGTTGTACTTCTAAAGTTAACCTCTAAAAAATAAAGATCGCCATCCGGTCCTTCCATAAACTCAATATCAAAAATGCCTTCAAATTGTGTACGCCTCATCAACTCATAAAGCATTGACCTTAGTTTCTCATCCTTCAAAGGCTCAACGGTCATATAAAAGCCATAACTTTTCTTTGAGAAGCGCAAATACTTAATCACAAAAGGAATATAAACATCTTTTCCCCCATTTACACTGATACCCTCAAAACACCATTCATTCTTTTTATGTATATACTCTTGAAGCATCAGTTTGGGTGTCTTAATCTTCGGATAAGCATTCTTTAATTCCTCTTGGGTGTTACATATGAATACATCATCTTTCCATCCTCCCAAGATTGACATTATAGTTTTTGTTATAATAGGATATGTAAGCGTCTTAGGGAATTCTCCGTGATTAACAACTTCTTTTTGGGGTATTTTGAATCCTACTTCCTCTGCCAACGATGTTATAACATCCTTATTCATCAATTCGTGAAGTCTACCCTTCTTGCCCGAATTGTAGACGTAAAACTTATCTTTTAGGTCGTCAAAATGGTCATCTAGCACTGCGACAGTCTTATCATCTCCGGTAAACACAAACGGTTTCTTATCTTCTTTACCATAATGGCTTATAAGATAATCATAGCCATCTTCAGAAGATACAACTTGATGTAACTCCTGAACATACTTGCAATGATTGAGTAGTACAGGATGCTCTGACACTAATATCACGATGGGCTTAATACCCACTCTCCCCAAAGACCTTGCTAGACCGAGAGGATTATAATGGTCAACGACAAGAAGAATAAACTTATGTTGACGCAACTTGATGTCTATACTTTCCATATATATTTACCGGTTCAATTATACTTGTAAAAATGATTAGAATCCCATTTTACCGATTGCAAAATGCGTTTTTAACACCATCTGTCACAGAACTAAAGAAAAAAAGCCAAGCGTCTATGGGAAAAATCTTTGCCATGCGCATGCTATCTCTCATTTGGTGTACTAAAATATTGAATTTCCTTTTAACACTTGATTTCTCTTTGAGGTAACTACTATCCCTGTTATGTCCGAAATTACCCACTTCAAGGATGTAGTTCAAAGCCCTTCCCGCTTTCATTTCATAGCCGCTTTCATACAAAGGAGCCGCTTCCGCCGGCAGGCCCAAATGTTCAACCATAAGCGTAACAAACACCTTCCACTCGGTCACAACTCCCATTTTCTGAAGTCTTTTACATAGTAAGTTCTGATCAATACTATCACGATACGTCCACAACAACCGGCAAAGGTCACATAGTTGACGTAATCCGATACCACCAAAGAAAAAATGCTGCAAAATATGAGAGAAAACAAAAACAATATCCTCATTTGGTGCCGGTATTGTCACGTCAACTTCACCATTCTTCCATACACAAACTTTTTCATCAGTAAAAACTTCGTATTGTACAGAGTCAATCACCTTATCCATTTTGGAAGATAAGTTAGCATGTAAGGTCCCGTGTAATTCCACAAGCCATTCCCCAACTTGAAATTCAGCATTAAGCCGTTCTTTGTTTTTTTCTGTTTCGTGGCTTATTTTCACCCCTATAGTCTGCAAATAAGTTTGAGCTTTTTTGTAATCGTCAGCAGATAAGAAAAGATCCACATCTCCACTTGAACGCCATAATGGACGCTCATAACTTTGAGCCACACCCTGTCCTTTTACAAGAAGACAATAGTTCCCTTTCTTTCGAAGCCCGTCTATCAACTCTGCCACGAACACGTTCATAGACTTGTTCCGTTGCTCAATCGCCTGTACTTCCCCAATCCACTGAAGTAACAGCACCTTTGGTAGCTTGAAGCCTGAATCTTGTATCCTGAAACGTTCAATGCCTTGCAGCACAATCCCCGGGACAGACTGCTCCTGCGCCAACTGATACACACTCTCCCAATCCACGTCCTTAAACAAGGAATCATGAATCATGCCCCCTTCACCATGAACCGGAAAAAGTCCTGCTCTCAACAGTTCAATAAAAACGTTTATGTTACTATCTATTAATGACACTATTTTATCTCCATTAAATAGTCATTCTTCGCAAACATCCTTCCTATTTCTGGCTTCAGGATTGCAGCATCCACCTTCTCTCCTTTCACCCACTGTATGATTGCCTTAGGCATATTCACTCCAGCTTCGTAAGAGAAAGGATAGCCTCCTCCAAATCTCGGGTTCAGTTCCAGAACGCAATAATCGCCATTGGCTCTCTGCATAATGTCCACATCCAAATTTCCTATATGTTTCAAATTCTCGCCTATCTTGCGTCCCATCTCATAGACCTCCGGGATATCAACTGTAATTGCCTTGTCCGTCTCTCCTGCACGCATAGCAAGCTTCTGCTTAACTGATACAGCCACATTTTTGCCCTGTAGATCATTCATCACATCAAGACCAAACTCTTTTCCTGTCAGTTTCTCTTGTATCATGATATACTCATCACCAACAGATGCTGTTGCAAGAATAGTCTTCTTGATTTTCTTCATCAGCAAGTGATAGTAAATATCCAGCTCCTCCATATCATCAATGGTTTCCAAACCTATGGAGCCACTACCCCAGCGAGGCTTCATGAACAACGGAAAAGAAATTTCGCCTTTAGCAAGAGCTTCTTTAGCAGAAGCCAAAGTGACATACGTCTTTGGTGCATTTAGCCCAAGAGACTCCACCCATTGTGCAGTCTTGTACTTATCAAAAGCAATATCAATCACCTCAGGGTCAGACACAATTACCTTAACCCCTAATGCCTCAAATCTCGCCTTATTCTCTGCAAGGATGGGCAGCTCCAAGTCGTTCAGACAAAACAGAGCATCTATCTTCTGTTCTTTACAGATATTCAGAGTTATATCTATATACTTAGGATCATATACAGCGGGCACCTGTATCTTAACATCAGCAGCCTGTAATGCTGGTGCTGACAGTTGCATATCAGTTGCCACAATCTTATCACCCTCAGAGAGATTCTCTTTGAAGTATTTCAGCAGATATGTGCGTCTGCCAGCGCATGTAAACAGTATATTCATTTTATTTCATTAAATTCATTATTCCGCCTGTATGCCAGAACACTATTTTTTTATCTTTCAAGCCGTTCTTTTTGATGACATCCATCATTCCATAAAAGGCCTTTCCAGAATACGTTGTGTCAAACATCAACCCCGTTTCCACCATTGCCTTCTTTAGATACGCATCCATCTCGGGCGTAAATTGCTCATACCCACCAAATAGATAATCTGTATTGAACAAAATACGATTAGCATAACTCTCTGTCATGCCATAATACTCCGCCAGCATATTAGCGAACTCGACAATCACTTGCTTTCCCCTTTCATACTGACGTGCTACAGAAATACCAATGCATTTTACGTCACTCCATCCTACACGGTCTAATCCAACGACTATTCCGGCCTGAGTAGAGCCTGTTCCTGATGCATGGAAGATATAATCAGGCTTTTCTATCTGCCTAGCTAATTCTTCAACTGCCTCAACGAAAGAAGCGCCCCCTGGAAGGTCGTGCCCGCCTCCATGGCAGTAGTATGGTTTATACCCCTCTACCACAAGCCGTTCCATTGCTCTATCCATTGTAACGGATGTATCTTCAGGCTTAATGAGTTCGCACTCTGCACCACTTAATCTATCAAGCAAAGCATTACCCTTTTCTGACAAGAAACGTTCTTCTGTTCCTTGAATACAAAGATGGCATTTCCATCCATTCCTTGCACACATCAATGCCATTGCCCTATTGTGGTTACTCTGAATGCCGCCACAGGTAACGACAGCATTGTAACCTTCTGCCTTTAGAAACTTCTCATATTCTACTGCCTTACGTGCTTTGGAACCACCACCTATAAACGGATAAATGTCATCACGTACAAAGCAGATTTTTACTCCATCAATTACGCGATGTTCAATAATTACATCAGTATCATTCATTGATCTAAATCACTTTTCAACAACCCGAAATAAAGCCTGTCCTTAAACTCACCATCTTTTAAATATTCATCTCTATGACGGCCTTCAAGTACAAATCCACATTTCTCATATACTCTGATGGCTGCTATATTGTCCTCATTAGTAAGAAGATAAATCTTATGAAGGCTCAACTCATTAAAGCCATACTCACATAACAGTTTTGTGGCTTGCGTTCCAATACCTGACCTTTGTGCATTAGGGTCAACAAATACATATAGCTCTGCTTTCTTCAAAACTGGGTCAATTGTAGTCAGACCACCAAATGCCAATATATTGCCGTTTTCTTCAAAACAAACATCTGCACGTTTATTGTTAGACTTGATATTATCAAACCATTTAATAGTATTGTCCAATAACACAGGCAAATCAAAGTGCATACTTTTATAGACTTTGGGGTTATTCATCCAATCTACTCGTGTCTGTAAGTCTTCTCGTCGAATATCACGTATTTTCATCCTTGCTGTTGTTTGCGTACCACATCCAGTTTTCCAAGTGTCAACCCTGGGACAACGTTAACATCTTTGTGTGCCAAAACATTGACAATTGTTTTGCAGATTACTCTTATATCCATCAATAGAGACAAATGCTCTACATAATAAACGTCAAGAGCAAGTTTCTCATCCCATGACAAATTATTGCGTCCATTTACCTGTGCCCATCCGGAAATACCAGGTCGTACAGTATGACGCAATTTTTCTCGCTCTGTATACCATGGCAGGTACTCTGGCAAAAGCGGTCTTGGTCCAATGAATGCCATATCGCCCTTTAATACATTAATAAGCTGTGGTAATTCATCTATGGAAAGTTTTCGTACTATGGCGCCAACTTTCGTTAAACGTTGAGCATCTGGAAGTAATCTTCCTTCAGCATCACGTTCATCAGTCATTGTCTTGAACTTGATAATCTTAAATATCTTCTCATCCTTACCTGGCCTATCCTGTAAGAAGAAAGCACCCGCACCTTTATTTGCAAAATGCAACCAAATGGCAATGATAATCAGCAACCAGCCAATGAGCAATAATGCTAATAGAGATATGAGAAAGTCAAAGACTCTTTTGAAAAAACATTTATACATTTGATACTAACTCTATTTCCTTTAAATATGCATTTATAACAATCTGACGGTCAAACTCCTGCTCAACTTTTTTTCTAGCATGCACCCCCATTTGTTCTTTTTGTTCATGATTCAATAAAATAAACTTTTCAAACTTGTACGCCAAATCCTTGGCATCCCTGACATTTACCAAGAAACCTGTAACAGTATCATCCACAGTCTCACGGCAGCCGGGAACGTTTGTAGTAATGACAGGACGTCCATTAGCAGAACTCTCCAAGTTCACATTTGACATCCCTTCATGATATGAAGGCATAACCGTGCAATGGACAGCTCCAATATATGGGCGTACATCCGTTGTGGAACCGAGGTGTTTAACCACACCAGACTGTACGTTAGCCTCTAACATAGACTTATAAGCCCCTTCAATAGGTCCTAAGATCTGAAATTCCGTATTTGGATATTTTGTCTTAGTTTCTTTTGCCGCCTCGAATAGTTCTTCTATACCTTTATCTTTAAGCAACCTGCCAATAAACAGGAATTTAATAATATCTTCATTCGAAGGGTATTCCTGAAAAGTATGATGACTCAAATTAACGCCTGAACCTGGTAGTAGAACAGATTCTTCATTAGCAATTTTGTGTTGAATAAAGTAATTGCGGTTTGTAGCATTTTGAAAAAATACTGTTTGGGCTTTCGATAATCCAATTTTATATAGGAATATCGTTAGTTTTTGCAACCATCCCCCATTTTCTATAGCATCGCCCAGACCGGTTATATTTGCCAACTGCGAAGTTTTTGTCAAACGACAAGCTATACCACCATAGACATTAGGTTTAATCGTGTACGTTAAAACCGCAATGGGCTTAACCTTTCTTATGAGTCTGCAATATCTGATCATTAGATTAAAGTCGGCAATAGGGTTCATCCCCCTCCGGCTTAACTTTGATTCCACAATGGTGCACCCTATAGACTGAAAGAATTCAGATCTTTCATCAGCCATAGGAACTGAAATAGTCACATCATAGCCCTCATCACAAATAGCTTTGAGGACTTCTTTCCTGAAAGAGTAAAGTCCCTTTAGAGAATTAGAAAGTACTAAAACAGATTGTTTCATTTGCAATCAGCCATTTGAATCGTCATATACCCATCAGATGTATTGTATGCACATACTGATTCGCCTTTATAAATTGATGACAGTACTTCTTCGCGTACAGTGACCGGATATTCACGTATATCCTTGTAATGGAACTCAACCGCTTTTCTATTGTCCTCAGCCTGCAGATGCTCAACTCTAACACTTATAATTTCCTCTTTCTCTTTGTGCATCATTGCTCTCACACTTCCTATCTTATGCTTAATCCAAGAAAGCACTCCCTTTTCACGTAGGTAAGTCTTGAAACTGAATATGCTCTTTTCGTACCAAGCTTCTAAACCACAGAACAAGTTGCCAGGACATGTATTTACGATGAATTGATAATTATAGGTATTCTCCTTTGCCCATCTGCTCTTGTATACAGAGCTACCTTTGGAATAATCGAATACTTCTATACTGCTATTATTGCATAATTCCTCTAAGAGCATTTTATATTGAACAGTCCCTAGGTTGTACTTTGAGAAAGCAGGGTCAAAAGCGGGAATCCAGTCAATCAGCATTTTTGTATTAGCAAGACAGAAGATAAAGGCTATCGTAACATCATCAAGAACAACTAAAGAAATATAGCCTTTCTTATACTTCATCAAAGTCTCAATAAGCTCTGAATAATATGATCGCTTACTCTCTGAACCAAAGAAGCTTGTGGCATACACATTGGCAAAACGTTCTTTATGGACTCGATATATCTGTTCCAAATAAGAACGGTTTTCTTGGTATGTCTGCTCGTCATAGACATTAACAAGTCTCAAATCGCCCAATTCTGCAAGTCGTTTTTGAAACTTTTTGAGTTCTGTTCTCTTCTTTGAAGATGTAAACGTCTCTTTGAAGAAGGATTCAAAATCGTTGTTAATGCGAATCCAAGGGCAACAATATAGCTGTATCTTGGCTTCCACCAACTCCGATTTGGATATAACATTGTACAAAGGTGTGGCATCGCTAATATCATAGAAATCAAAAACCACCTTGGAGGGTTTAACATGTTCAATGAACGCTTCGTGTACACGCTTAACATCTTCATCTTTACATATGTACTGCTGGTAATTGAACTTTCTATATCCGATAAAACGCATCTTGGTCACACCGAATATATTGTGGCCATAGCGATCTATCGGTATCATTGCAATCAACTTACCATCTTCATGCAATTCATAGAAGATATAGTTATTAGAACTATTATTCTTAAAGAACACACTATAAAAGGCATAGCTTTGGTATGGATTCTCAGCCACGTCAAACGTTGACAAATGCTCTAAGAACAAAGCATTGTCTTTATATTCTGTAATACTAATCATCTCGTTTTAACTTTTTGAACCTCATGCATCGTATAGGATTGCATCCCATATTCAGTATGACAGCGACTATATTCTTTTAATATATTCTCAAGGAATGTCATATTCTCGTTAATATGGCTTCCAAAATTATGTGGATGCCACCACAAATGATATAATTGATTATGTTTGGCAGCAAATCTTATATCACCTTTAATTCTGGCTAGCCTTAGCGGTTCTAAGACACTAAGCTTTTTACTATAAGGGCGTAGGAACCTACTTGCAGGAACATTCAAGCAACCATTGTTTTCCTCTAATTTGTTTATACAATATGTGTTGTGGCCACTGATATTGATATAATTGTCAGCAATCCTTAACAAGCGTCTAACGATACGTTTAATACGCCCCTTTTGCTTATCAAAAAACATTTTGGGGTTTCCCCTGTAAACAAATATTCCGTTTTCTGAACATACTTTCAAATAGTCATCTGACACCTCATTTCGTGGAAAAACAATACTCTTCAGCTGTACATCGCATCTTTGAGCCAACTCCTTTGCTTTTTGTATGTCAGCACGGAACTCGTCTATAGTCTGACCATCTTCCCAACAATAATAATGGCAGAAAGTATGCGTGGCCACTTCTATGTTTTTTGATAAATGAAGTTTTCGCACACAATCTGGAGAGAAATATAGAGGTTCGTTTTCCTTCTTGATTCTTTTTATGTAGTCATTATTATATGGTGAAAGAACCTCTTTCTTGTATGAAGGTCTTGTTTCAGGTGCATCTGCTATAGCTTGTGCAACTCCTTCTTCCATTATTAGGCCAACTGTAGCCACTGTGGCATGTACTCCATACTTTTCAAATAGTCCTACCAGTCTGTCTAAGACCTGTGGTACGTTCTTTACATTACTTTGACCATAACCTTCAGGGAAACGTTTCTCTATACCCCCCCAAAGAAGCTCATAGTCAAGAGATATTACAAGGGATCCTGGCATACTCATTTCATTTAGTTATAGATTGATACACATCCATATAAGATTGTGCAGTCTTCGTTATATCAAATCGTGATGCAAATAAATATGAACGCTTTGAGAAATCTTCATAGACATTCTTATCGGTTATGCATTTTTGAATCTGAAGTTTCAGTGCATTGCTATCTTTATAAGGGAACAGTAATGCGTAATCAGAAACCAAGTCTGATATTCCTGGGACACTTGAAGCGATGAAGGGTTTTGCACATGCCATCACTTCCAACATAGATATACTAAAACCTTCATGCTCAGTAGACAATATAGCCAAGTCGCAACCTTTAATTAATTCTATCACATCCGTTCTAAGACCCAACAAATGAACTCTATCATTAAGACTTTCTTCGACAATTTCATTTTCGAATTGCTCTTTTAAAGGCCCATCGCCAACGCATAGAAAATGAAAACGATTATCCATTGATTTCAATGTTGTAAAGACTGTTGAATAGTCTTTACCTTTAACCAATCTGCCAATCATAATTAACAATATTGCATCATTAGGAATATTGAGCAATTTACGAACATCCAATGCTTGTAACTCATTTATACGCTGAATGTTCACCCCGTTGTTAATCACTACGGGATTTAACGTGGGTACGTGACTACATAATGCTTCTTTTACTGCTTCTGTTATACAAACGACCTTGTTATACTGGCTATATACTATACTGTCAACATATTTAAAAAACATACTTCCTCTTCTTCTGTTTTTTGTCGAATGTTCTGTATATACTAAAGGTATTCTGCTAAACGAGAGCAATTTTGCAAAACCACAATAGTACAACGCGGGGAACAGATGAACATGAACTATATCATAATCCCGTGATTTTAACATCTTCATTAATTTGAAGAAACTTGTGATAGACAATCGCTTTTCTCCGAGAGTTTGTACCTTAGCCCCAGCCTCTTTTACGGAATCTAGTAATTGATTATTCGGAGAGCGATAAATATTTAAAACCGTCACCATATGCCCTTCTCTTAAAAAGGACAATACAATGTCGTGTGCAAATTGTTCTGCTCCACCACCCTTGTCTAGATGATTGATTACCTGTAAAATTCTCATCTGCTATTCAACGATAATATTTCTCTTCTTAAAATTTCTCAAATTTATCAGCGTAAAAGGGTCTTTTTGTCCAAAATCTGACACATTGCACTTTTCCACTGTAACATTGTCTGCATCGTCAAATCTGAAAGGTGTTTTGTGGATTTTCTTTAGGATACAATTTTTAATCTTGATATTTCTCACAGAAGCAGTGCCTGCTCCTCCCCAAGATAAAATACCACCTTGACATTCATTTATAAAAATCCTATCGATAATGATATTACTGCACGTATCTCCTTTGTTAGGTTCCACATCAATGGCATATTCTGGTGCTGTGCCTTTAATGCTCGATATTTGGCAGTTTCTAATCTTAACATTATTTGCCGCCGTTACAGAAATACCCTGCCTTCTTGAGTTCTTCAACGAACACATTTCAATTTTCACGCGCTCAGCTTTGCCAACGTATATGCAATCTCCCCAACAGGATTCTATTGTTAAGCCACTTATCTTTACATTTTTTGCATTGTCTACATTGATTCCCATTCCCCATTCTCCGATCTTTCCTTTGTGAAACTCTTTATCTCCAATGATTCTGCCTCTTCCATTTATAATAATGTCATTCCCTTTAACATTAATAATTTTGCAGCCTGGATAATCGTTGGGAGTCAGAAGAATAGTCCCATTCAGTGTAAGTTCTGTGTTACTATTAAGGGTAATAGCACTTTGCCATGGGTTCGGTATAGTCACTTGATAGTTGCCCTTCTCAATAATGATTCTGTTTTTTACTTTTCCGCTTGACAGGGCAACAATATCGTTAATAGCATTGTCATATTCACAATCTGCGAAGAAGGAAGACTTAATCGTTGAAACGATCCATTCCCCTCTTATCTGAACACGATTAAAGGCATTATCACTACATTTCAACTGGTTTTCGTGTCCTATCAATTCTCCATTCTTAATCTGACCTTTTGTCACATCTAACAAGACATCTGCAGGAAGAGAGCAAGTCCCTCCTTTCATATCAATTGTATCCCTGACAATCAGCTTGCCATTTCTAATACTACCCATATATTCCACAGGAATGTTTTCACCAGTCAGACAGAGTCCCTTCTTTAATGTGGGCAAAGCTACTTCACCTCTACACGACTCCGTTATGAGTAGAGTTATAATTGTTAATATATATGTTAATTTATTTATCATTTTTAGTGTATTATTATGCGGCTATGACGAAGATTTCAATTTTTGATGCACATTTAGTTGTCGCATACATTCGACAAATACTAAAAGAAAAACAAGATTTCTATTAAATAGAATCTGGTCTGTACAAAAAACACCAAGAAATATAATGATACTAATAATGTTGGCATTGGGCTTTCTAAATAATGAAACAATAAACCATATTGTTGCGCCAAGCCCAAGCAACCCATAACAAGTAAAAGCATAAATCAATGCTCCGGAATAGTTCTTCGCATATAGAGAAAAAGACATAGCAAAATTCTCAAGCTGATTAAGGCCTATACCGAAAATCACATCAGTCGCTGAGAAAAAACGCCAGAAAATGACACCACCCAACAAACGAGTGTTCTCTGAAGCATCCGCTTCATTAAATTTGTCCACATTATCCAGAATCACACTTGGAGCGTAACGAATGATTAATAAGGCTGCAAAAGCAAAAAGGACAGTATAAATTGCTTTTCTTTTTTTGCTCCCCCTTCCAAATAGGAAAGCGACCAAGAGTAATCCCAGAAGCAAGAAACCAGTGGTACTACCTGAGGCCAATGCTCCTGAAGCTATAATAATTGCAATTACTGGCTTGTTGCTCTTAAGCGCATAATAAAGCATTGGTATGACATAGATGCTAAAGTGAGCTGGTTCAGTAAAGAATGCTGCCGGTCTTGTCAGGGTTGTTACTTTTGCCTCCATTTCTTCACTTAAGCTTAAGCCTGGAATATAGAAAGTTCCAAACGAGCCTGTAGCCAACTGCATAAATCGCTGATAAATACATATTAAAGATGCAATTACAGCAATGATTACACCCACCTGAAAAAATTTCTGTATGTCTATTCTACTTCCAGAAGAGACTACGATGAACAGTATATAAATAATAACAATTAAATTATGCCAAAACAAAGACGTTGAGAACCATCCCTCTGTTCCTTGCATCATATACGTAAAAAAGGAAATAACAATCAGAGAGGTAATCCAGACCGTCGTCTTTTTGTTGTTTAGATTTGGTTTTGTGGATAACAGGGACACCAAGCCACTCAACAATAACAGAACAGAGCCCACTCCTATTGGCAAATTTCCGAAGTTATATATATCCAACACAGGATACAATGCCATTAACGCAGCGTTGACAGTATATATAACTGATGTCCTATTTGATTTCATTGCATTACTAAAATTTCAATCGCTTGCTATAAGCACTTTTATCTTCTTCAAAATTTGCAGCTTATATGTTTTTACATTATAATGATTGTCAAACACCTCTTTAACTAGCGGAATGAATAACTCATAATTATGCAATTCTCTTTCAAAAGCCACAATGGTCGTAGCAATCTCCTTTGGATTCAAAGGAGTCTTTGCCATTAAGGTAAACTCGCCAAGTTTGATATTACGTTCAAAGTCGTTCACACCATCGCTATAAATAGGTATAATATGGGCTGCTAAATACGAATTCATCTTGGTAGGTGTTGCCACCTCATTTACCCAATTCTTTTCACGTATAATAAACCCATATTTATACTTCTCTAGTTCGTTCTGCAATTCTTCAAGTGGAACAAACTTAATTTCGTAATTCTGGATAGCACGTTTCCTAATCTCTTCTGCCAGATACCCTTTATCATTACAAAGCATTGTAAGCTTCGCTTCTGGTAATATCTTCTCTATTTCTGCATAGACATCCAGTATTTTATCAATACTCTGCCAGGCGCTTATTCCTCCGGCATAGACGAATGTTGGGTTCTTAAATTTTGAATAATCAACCTTCTCATTATACAAAAGATTGAAGCACGGCATTATTACATAGTTGTTTCCTTTGTAGCCAAATTCAGAGGCATAATACTCTCGCATACGTTCAGAAACAAAAAGAACAAAATCAGCATTCCTTACAGAAAACAGTTCCGTGATATAAAACAACGGCCATTTCCATTTTGCCCTGTTCATCTTTGCTTCCTCGATTCCCAACCCTTGTATCCACATAATAGTTTTAACAAAGGGGTGTCTCAGTTTTGCCAAGCAAAAGTAGTAATGTGTAATTGTAAAGATAAGATCAGGGCGTTTAATTTCCGATAGCCTCGTTACTTTCTTTAATGTGTAACCATAATCTTTAAGACATTCCTCTACGATGCCTACATAAAAAACAGTCGCTTCATTTAGCGATCTTGAATCACAATATAGATAAGCAATTTTCTCCATTTTACAGTTTGAATATGATTATAAGACTCCTTTACTCAATAAGGAGGCATATGTTTCGCTAATACCACATTTAGACACCAAACGGATATTCTTCAATGTATAGCCATTAAAATCTTTCGGATGATCAATAAAGCACATAAAATCTCCCTTGAATCTCATAATTTTAATATAAGTCCTCAGAGGAAGATTGTCCAACGAGAACATCGCAGGCAAGCTCTGCCTCTGTATCGCCCCTGCTGTAGTCTGTTTTCCAGCATCTGCCGCTCTATTATGGGTTCCGTCAGTAATTCTACCTTGCCCCTTAGTTAATTTATTAGCGAAATAAGAGAGAGCAGATGTGAACAGGTCTCTACAATAAGCGGATATTGGAATTTCTATAAAATCTCCATTAACATCTTCTTGACACACATCGTTGGAAAAGTGATAGTTGCTCTTTAGCGGTGCACCAGTAAAATCTACAATTGTATTGTCTTTATCAATATACACTCCAGGAGAGACAGATGAATCTATCTTGATACCTGTTTTAACAAAACCGTCTTTAACCATTGCAAACGGCTGTATGGCCCATCCTCCAGCCCTGAACGCTACTATCTTGTATGATGGATCAACTGTATGTGCTATGTCTTCTATGATTTTCGTGCCTTCTTCAAACATATCGGTAATTTCATCATAGCTGAAAGTATTCAATCCATAATGACGAAATTCTTCATAATTCCAAGTTCCATCACCATTGTATTTTGCATCTACCCAGTGTGGATGTATATGTAGTTCTACGCGATGGCCTCTGCGAACCATATCTTTTAATTGATTCACAATGGCATCATAATCATTTTTGCATCGGTCATCAGTTTCTAATGCCAAATACTTCAACATCATATAATCCACAAAGAACGACCCTTTGAAACCAACAGAGTCCATGGTGTCCAACAACATATTTGTCGGTTCTATCAGTGTTTTCTGTACCGTGCCGGATAAATCACCAAAGAACAATTCATAATCATATGAAAGAATTATCTTTTTCTCTCTCATTTTCTTAACACTTTTTCCTTTACAAGAACTTCTATTTCTATGAACGATTTTCTTTTAAATATATAAGATAATAATAAATACAACAGCATGAACGATATGGCTCCTCCCAACAGTTGTGTCCACATGTTTTCAAATAGAACAACTGGTATATATGCGATGCCTGCACTAATCAACCCCAACAGCCAATATGAGCCAAAGTCTTTAATTTGTTCAAATACAGATACACCTATCAGTTCCCTTGTATAAAGAGAGTTAAACAGAAAAGCAGATATCCCATAAAAAACCTTACCAACGCACAAACCAATCAGACCGAAAGGAATAGAAATAAGTAAAATAACAGTTGCTGTTGTTTTTTTATATATTTCTACCTTTAATGCTAAATCTGAACGGCCCTCCACATATAATAGGTTCCTATTGATAGAACAAACATGGTCATATAAGAAACCGAAACATAAAATCTGAATTAACGGAATAATCTCAGCCCATTTATCTGTCAATAATATAAAAACGAGAGGTTTGGCGACAACAACAATTACAAAGACAATAGGATAAAAGACAAATGATGATAGTTGGATGAATTTTCTGAAAACTCTTATAACATCACTTTCCTCTTGAAGGGAACTCATCACAGGGTAAGTCACCCTCATAAATACATCCGTACAAGTACTTGCCGGTAAAAATGCAAATTGTTCTGCCCTAGAATAGTAGCCAAGATCTTTTGCCGTATAGAATTTTCCTACTAAAATTGGATACAGATTAGCATATATTCGATCTATCAAACTGGCCGCAAGTAATTTGATTCCAAACGGGAATAACCTTCGGAAAGATTGAATATCGAAAAAGCATACAGGTTTCCACTTCTGAAAAAAGGTAAAGAGAACTGACGTAATTATTGCGGATGACAAATATTGCCCTACAAGTGACCATACTCCAAAACCACTATATGCCATAAAAATACCAATGCACCCAGACAACAAAGCAGCCACCAAAGTAACCTTTGCTATAGACTTAAAGTCCACTGCAACAGTCATCCGTATACGGTGAATAGCTGAAAAAGAATAAATGATTAATCCTAAACTCTGAACCCTTAAATATAAAGTAATATCATTGTTGTAGAACTTTGAAATAAAAGGTGAGGCCAAGAACAAAATTGCATAACATAAACACGAAATAACTATATTGAATGTGAATACAGTAGAATAATCCCGTTCTGTTTTCTTTTTGTCTTGAATAAGCGTGGTAGCAAAGCCCCCATCAATAAAAATTTGAGATATGGTGATGAACACCATTATCAAGGCTATTATCCCATAGTGCTCTGGCAACAGTAATCTCGCCATGATTACATTCAGAACAAACTGAATGACTTTCAAAGAAGCACTCTCAATAAAAGACCAAGCGATTCCTTTTACCGATTTTTCTTTCAAATCGCTCATACAAAATCGTTACTCAGAAATAGTTGAATGACATGTAACCGCTTATTCTCCTTTAATGGCTCTCAGCATATCCTCCAAGGATACAATAGAGGCAGTCATTTTTTCTATAGGTATCTCCTCTAAGGTTTCTCGGCTGCTACCCTTCTTACCTTTAATAGGGGTCATAAAGTCCTCTCCGTAATGTTTTCTCAAGAATAATTCGGTTTGTTTAGGTATGCAGGTCTTTATTCCAAGAAATTCTGTTTTTTCAACACCCCCAAACGGCATAGTTACAAGAAGAACCTTAAACCTGTTCAGTTCAAAGGACTCATCCCAGTCTTTTCCGTGCAATGCACGGGGAATAAAACCCACTACTTCTGCATTATTATCTCCCTTATGGTTAAAACCATAAATGTCAAATGATATTTTATGATACTTGAAAGACACTTGACAGAACTTATGGTCACCAGTTAACAGACAATGTTCCAATTGAAATCCCCGTTTACATAGCGTTTCAACAAATTCTGCAGTTATATCAGAACAGAACATCGCCGTATCAATATCGTCATCATTCTTGATGAAACCCTTTTCGCGGTACGCACCTAATAGGGTTCCGAAAGCAAGCCAGTATGTTTTATTATACTCCGATGCAACTTGTCCTAGTACATCAATGGCTTTTGTTCCATATTGGCGGATTCTACGACGAACAATAGCATCTTTAATTGACTCTACTACATTATCCCCGAGAATACATCTGACGATTCCTTTTATCATTTTAAATCTTATTTTATGTTATTTTCTTCGTTTTCTAATTCCTGCCAAAACATCGTCAGGGAGAATTGACTTTCCAAAATCTTTAAGCCTTCTTACCGCATAGTCTGATTTGTTAATACGGAAAGTACTAATAAGTTCTAACGCCTTACTCTCATGTTCTGTATCTGTAAACACCTCCACCAATAAAGGCTTATTGCCAACAGCAGGAGCTAAAATGTCTGGTATCACAGCATTGAACTGTTCTTTATCTTCAGCACTGAGGTATTTAAACCCAAGATCTTCAGTATAATGCTTAACCAACGTTTTAGACTTATTACCGAAATGTCCAGCCGCTGCTATAAACTTATCCGTTTCTTCTCCAAAAATTGATGCTGTATGGTGATAGTTCCTGAATTCATTTCCCTTTCCATTATTGATGAGGATGATTCTGACATTGCAAGGCATATCCCTTATTCCAAGTACATTCATATCATAGAAAAACTGCAAATCACCAAATACACCATAGTACAATCTTTCTTGATCACACAAGGCTGAACCTATAAGTGAAGACACACCACCATCTATACCAAACCCGCCAACATTAGAATATACTTTTATAGAAGGATCCAAACTAAATATTGTCCAAGACCTAAAACTATGCAAAATACCGAGCTGCAAACGACTTCCTTCAGGTAGTTTATCATATAAAGATTTTGCAACCCATAGATTAGAGAATGGTAATTCTGGGATATCTGAAATAACAGAATTGTATTCTTGTTTACATTCTTCATATAATGAAGTTCCTTTCGTTTCTCCTGCGGAGTATTGTTTAAAGAACTCCTCTTCATCCATTTCAAAAATGTACTTCAATTTCCCGAATGTATCGATAAACTCCCCATCTTTACTTACTCGCCACACCTCTTTGGTGCCCGACTTAACTGCATTCGTTGTAGGATCGTCACCAGATACCATTCCGATATGAATAACAAGATCTAAATTAGCTATTTGAGATCCACAGTATTCTTGCATTCCAATGATAGAATAGTTTATTCCGTATTTACCATTGTAATGACTCGTATGGTCGATAAGGCAAATCGCATTATTCCTCTCGCAGAAAGCATCAATGGATGATATGAGTGATTGACTCATATGATCATGTGAACCTATAAACACACCCACTCTTTGATGGTCAATTAAGGGTTTTTGACTAAGTTGATGGTGTTCTATTCTTGTTATTTTCCGAGCTTTTGGCAACTCCTTCACAGAAAAATCCATAGAAAACTCTGTCTCAAGATTTATATGAACAGGGCCACCATCTCTATGGAACAACTCGGACAAGGCTTTGTTTACCTTGATAATGCAATCCCATTCATCCAACTTATCTTTC
>ODAI012023584.1_pt1 | contig 24924 bp, 21 predicted proteins | sample 1539321 | NCBI WGS metagenome assembly ODAI01 (sample SAMN02144231, study PRJEB22623) | gut metagenome | biome: sheep rumen | host: Ovis aries | place: New Zealand
GCTTTTCCGCTGACGGCAAGATTGTTAAGGGTCCCTAAAACATTTCCGTCGAAAGTGATCCTCTCACCAGGAGCGAATTTGCCCAAGGACAATTTCGCTGAGGGGGCGAAACCACCCACGAATTTTCCGAGCCCGTCGGTCGAGAAATCCAAATCCTCCACCCAAAAGTCTAAAACAGTGGTGTTTATGTCCGGCAGTCCCGTGATGCGGCCCTCCGCTTTTCCGCTGACCCCGCTTCCGGTCTCCAAGAACTCAACCCTGTCGATCCCCAGGTCACTGACGGGCCCGTCGACAAAGGCCTTTGCCACATTGAACCTTACGTTCATTGGTTTTAAAGCCGTAGAGAAGTAGCTGAGACTCTTGAAATCGATTATGCTGTTCCGTATGGTTCCTCCAATACTGACCTCATCAAGGAACTCGTTGAAAGAGTAGATGTCATGGTACCTCATGTGGTACTCGTCCATTCGGATGTCCGACCAATCATCGGTCATTTTGAGGTTCTCGACAATGGCCGCACCGCCTCCTACAGTCGTTTTCCCGGATAAAGAGTTGATATGGTAGCCGCTCCTCTCAGTGGCGGAGAGGCGCTCCACCTCTCCCTTCATATATCCGTTGGACAGATTGAGGTCCTTGGCTTCAAGATCATGGACGGTGATATCCAGGTCAGTCCAGTTTATCCCGCCCTCTTCGGAAGGCCTTGGATGTTTGAGATTCACCAATCTGAACCGGAAATCGCTCACCTGCACCTTTTCAGCGTCGAAAAGGCTCCCCATCTCTTTCTTTTCCTTCTCTTTTTCTTTCCCGGACGAGCCGAAGAACCGTTTGATATTGGATCCACGCTCTTCTGATACATATGTGAAGGATGCTCCGCCCACAGAGACTTTGCCTAAGTGCAATCCCTCTTTTTTGAATAAGCCCTTTATTGAGAAGGTCGCCGTAATGGACTGGGCTTTGGCCAGGGTGTCGAGTACTTCACCTCCCGGAGTCACGGGAGGATCATCATCGACCAGCCTGACATCTTTCAGGATAAGGGCATTGAAAGGCTTAAGATGGACAGAGGAGAACTCGATCTTGCCACCGAATTTGTCCTCAAGAGACCGGGTGACTCTCTTGGCGACGAAAGTCTGCACCGGTGGCATCTGGATAAGAAGCCACACGGCGAACAGCAGAACCGCCATAGTCACGATAATAGACCAGAATATCTTGAGCGCCTTTCTCACAATCTACAAATATACCAAAAAATGAGATAAATTTTTCGTATATTGCATAGCGTTAAATTGGAATAGACAAGAATGGAGCCAACTATAATAATCTCTGTTGTCGCGCTGGTGATTATCGTCGCTATCGTCATCGCGTGGATCATATCATCGAACAAGGCCAAGACCGCATACCTGCTCGACCTGAGCGAACAGGCAAACGCTTTCAAAGTTGAGATTGTCCGTAAGGAATCAGAAGCGATTAAGGCCGAGCAGCTTCTGAACTCTGAAAAAGAGAGGCATGAGAAGATGTTGGCGGAAGTTAAGAGCGGTTATGAGAAGTCTTTGACGGAATTGAGGGCGAGTCAGGAACGGGCTCTCGAGTCAGCTAAAAACGAGTTGGCTTTGGAAAATGAGAAGATGCTCAAAGCTCGTGAGGAATCACTTAAGAAGGAGGCTTCCGAAACCATGCGTGTTATCACCGGTGATCTGAATAAGGACATAAGGGACATGAAAGACGCTTTCGACGCCCAGAAGAAGATACATGCGGAGGAAAGCGCGTCCATAAAGACACAGTTCGCGGAGACTGTAAAGAATCTCAAGGAGCAGACGGAATCCATCGGCACCACCGCCGAGGATCTCGCGAAAGCGCTTAAGGGGCAGAGTAAAGTCCAGGGTATATTCGGCGAGACGATATTGGAGAATATATTGAAGGCAGAAGGCTTGCGTGAAGGACATGATTATGACGCCGAGTTCTGGCTCCGGGACCGTAAGGGAAACCGTATTGTAAATGAGGATACCGGGAAAAAGATGCGTCCGGATTTCGCCCTCCACTTCCCGGACAATACTGTGATTCTTATCGACTCCAAGGTGTCCTTGACCGCGATGGCGGACTATTTCGCCGCCGAGACTGATGAGGAGCGCGCCGATGCCTCAGCCCGCAACCTTGAGTCTGTTGAGAATCATATCAAGGAGCTGACCAGCAAGGAGTACCAGAAGTATGTCGTTGACCGCAAGACCTTGGATTATGTCATCATGTTCATCCCGAACTATGCGGCATATCAATTGGCCAAAATGGAAGACAAAGACATATTCGCGAAAGCTTTCAAGCAAAATGTCCTGATCACTACCGAGGAGACATTGATTCCATTCCTGCGTCTGATCCGGACAGCATGGGTGCAGAAAGAGCAGATGGAGAATGTTTCTGAAATTGTGAAAGCCGCCCAGAACATGGTCGATAGAGTGGCTCTGTTTTGTGAGGAGAATTCAGCATTGGAAGCCAGCCTTGACAATTTCGTCAAGAAATTCAAAAAGAACTCCGCACGCCTGGTCGATAGTGACCAGAGTATCGTGAAGGCGGCGTGGAAAGCGGTCAATCACGGGATTAAGCAGCCGGAAGGACATCTGCTTCCTCCGACAAGCCCCTCATCTCAAGTCGAATAACAGGCTGGTTTTCAGTCGCAGGCTATTTCAGGAAGGCGAAGAAGACGGCAAGCACAAGGCAGCCGAAGGCCACAAGATGATTCCAATGGATGCTCTCACCTTTGAAAACGAGCATCACAATCAATGTGAATACGGTCAGGGATATCGCCTCCTGGATGACCTTCAGTTGAAGAAGGTTGAAGGGGCCGCCGTTGCCTGAGAAACCGATCCGGTTCGCCGGAACGGTTAGGCAATACTCAAAAAACGCTATTCCCCACGAGAACAGGATGACCAAAATGAGAGGCCAACCGGTAGAGATTTTCATCTCGTTGAGTTTAAGATGGCCGTACCATGCGAATGTCATGAACACATTCGAGCAGACCAGCATCAGTATAGTCCAAATCCCACGCATTATCAGTCGCTTTCAGTTTTCGGGCCGCGAAGATAACGCTTTTCTGAGGAAAATGGTTAAAACCCGATTTTTTTCCTTGCCTGCCCGCTGGAAACCAAAGATGACTTATTGGCTTTGATCGAGTTGATAAGATGAGCCTGAGATATGGGCACATCAGCCAAGGCCGCCATCATGGCAGCCTCGTTGACTATGAACGCGATGTCTGAAGAGGCGTAATTGGCGGTCAATTTGGCTAGTACATCACAATCGATGTCATTCGCGACAGGCCGGTCTTTTAGGTGCAAAGCGAAGATGCGCATCCGAGTGTCCTCATCCGGAGCCGGTATTTCATATTTAAGATCAATCCTGCCCCTTCTTAAGATGGCTGGATCGATCAGATCCAACCGGTTGGTCGTCGCTATGACGAAGATGCCCCTCTTCGCGCAGTTATTCAGCTGTCCCAGGAACTCATTTATTTCTTCTGGCCGATGCTCGGCAGCCATCGAACTGCGTGAAGGAACGAAGGAATCAAACTCGTCGAAGCATAATATGGTCGGGGCTTTTCTCTCGGCCTCTTTAAACAAATTGGCGATTTTCCCCTGTGTTCCATGAATATACACACTGCCGAGGTCGGAGCCGTTCACCAGGACGAAATTCAATTGCGACTCTTCCGCGAATTTTTCGGCGAAAAAGGTCTTCCCACAACCAGGGGGGCCGTAAAGAATCATTCCATTGGGAGGGGTAAGCCGGTATTTCGCGGCTTTTTCCCGATCCCGTAAGATCCAGATCACCCTGTTAGTCAATTCGGCTTTCAACTTATCCATTCCGGCGACATCATCAAAGCCACCACCTTTCTTTTTCTGAATCTGGACTTTGACAGCGGTAATCTTGTTTTGTTGGTCCTGCCCATTCTCTCCCTCCAAACTATCAACTGTTTCTTTAGTCTCCTGTTCCTGAGTCGGGATGACAGTATCGACCAATATGGCCTTAAAGAAACTCTCGAGATGGATTCTTCTGGCTGGATCAAGCTTGAGAGCCATTGAAATCAGCTCAACGATATTGTCAGGAACGCCATTGTTTGATAGGGCGGACAGGTCGAGAGGTTCTTTCCTGGCGTTACGAACCTTCCGTCTTTTGTTTGAATAGGAGTCATCCTTTGATGCCTCGCATGGCCAAGGTTCCTTGCCTGTCAACATGCTGTAGAACACGGCAGCCGCTGAAAAAATGTCACCGCCATTTTCGAAAATGCCGGTAAGGGATTCAGGTGAGCAATACGAAGGATTCAGGTCGATGACCGGGAATGGGGGAGTTCCGCTAATGGCTGGATATAAGTGGCCGAGATCGATGATCTTGGGAATATACTGGTCGCGCCCGGCTTCTTCTAAAAGAATATTCCTTGGAGTGATGTCATTATGGTTGAGATGGAGAGAGTGGAGATAACGCAGCCCATTAAGGATCCCGCACATCATCCCTCTGGCTTCTTGGTACGGGAATATTTTGCCCTCATTCAATAGTTCAGATAGGAGGACTCCATGAAAGAACTCCGTAATCAGGTAGTGATAATTCTTGCCCTCGATCGAAATAGTCCCATCGCTCACATATGAGATGACGTTCTTATGGCTGACGCGCCTACTAAGAGCTATTTCCAGGATCTCTCCCTGATTAATAAGCTTCTCGGGAACTCTATCGTCCTCAAAAAACTTCATGAAAAAAGATTTACCGTGGTCGTCAACCACCCGGTAGGTACTGTTGAATAGTCCTTCCTTTATGAAGTCGCTGACGCGGTAGTCATTGATCCGGAACCCTTCTTCGAGAATCATTTTATACGAGTGTTTGCTTTATCGTTCTCCCAAATATACGTTTTTTTCCCTATTTTTGCTATATGATGCGGAATAAGCTAGATACAGAGGTGCAGTACTTGCCGGGAGTGGGGCCGAAAAGGGCATCGCTGCTCCGGACTGAGCTTGAGGTCGAGACTGTCGGAGACCTCTTGCGCACCTATCCTTTCCGCTATATCGATCGCAGTTCCATCCAATTCATCGCTGATGTCCAGTCCGGCAGCGCGCTCGTCCAAATCCTTGCCCAGGTGGTCTCCACCGAACTCACGGGCAAAGGTGCCAAACAGCGCCTAAGCGTTCTGGTGAGGGATTCCAGCGGGGATATGGAACTGGTTTTCTTTAAGGGAATCAAGTATACTTACGACCGTTTGAAACCCGGTTCCACCTTCCTCTTCTTCGGTAAGCCTTCGGTATTCAACGGCAAGATGAATATGGTACATCCGGAGATAGACAACCCTCCAACCAATGGGGCTCAGAATTTCTCCGGGGTGCTGACTGGCGTGTATAACTCCACCGACAAGCTCAGGAACGGTGGCGTGACAGGCAAGGTGATGAACAAGTTGATGGCGGAGGCTATCGATCTCGCTATAGGGGACGTTCAGGAAACCCTTCCTGACTATATCCTCAGGGAGAAAGGTCTGGTTCCATTGAAATATGCGATCAGGAATATTCATTTCCCGACCGACCAGGCAGCGCTCTCGAAGGCCCAGTACAGGCTCAAGTGGGAAGAGTTATTCCTTCTCCAACTCTCTCTTCTGAAGCAGAAATATATCCGCTCGAGGGCGGATAACGGTATACCGATGCCCAAGGTCGGGCCAGCCTTCCACGCCTGTTTTAATGCCCTTCCTTACGAGCTGACAGGTGCCCAGAAGAGAGTGATAAAAGAGATCCATGCGGATCTAATGAGCGGCCATCAGATGAACCGCCTGCTTCAGGGCGATGTCGGTTCCGGGAAGACAATGGTGGCTGTCTTGTCGGCTTTGATAGCTGTCGGAAACGGCTACCAGGCATGCATCATGGCTCCCACTGAGGTGCTTGCCCAGCAGCATTACGCGAATATAAAGAAATACCTGGAGCCAACCGGGGTGCGTTGCGAGCTGCTTATAGGCTCTACCACCAAGTCGGAACGACGACCGATCCATGAAGGCCTCCGGGACGGCTCTGTCGGGATCATAATCGGCACTCACGCCCTCATCGAGGACGATGTGATCTTCCATAATCTCGGCCTGGCCATCATTGATGAGCAGCACCGGTTCGGTGTCGAGCAACGTTCGAAACTCTGGTCAAAAGGCGCTACTGACGCGCCTCCGCATGTCCTTGTTATGACAGCGACCCCAATTCCGAGAACCTTGGCCATGACCTTCTACGGCGACTTGGACGTGTCCGTTATAGATGAGATGCCTCCAGGCCGCAAGCCGATCCAGACTATGCTGATAGGGGAGGGAAAGCGCCCGCAGATGTACAATTTCATCCGCAAAGAGATTTCCGCAGGCCGCCAGGTGTTTATAGTCTATCCTCTCATATTTGAGAGTGAAAAACTTGATTATCAGAACCTTGAGGCTGGTTACGAGGAGATTGTCAGGCGTTTCCCGATGCCGGATTATAAAGTCGCCATTGTTCATGGACAACAGACCAGCGAGGTCAAGAAGTTCAATATGGACGCCTTTGCCGCAGGAAGGGCAAATATCCTTGTCTCCACAACGGTCATCGAGGTCGGAGTCGATGTGCCGAATGCCTCGATAATGGTGATTGAGAATGCCGAGAGATTCGGTCTGGCGCAGCTCCATCAGCTTCGCGGCCGGGTCGGCCGGGGCTCAGAAAAGTCCTATTGCGTGCTGATGCATGGCAACAAGGTCAGTAAGGAGTCCAGAAAGCGGCTGGAGCTGATGTGCGCCACAGAGAATGGCTTTGACCTTGCCGAGGAAGATATGAAGATGAGAGGCCCCGGTGATCTCGAAGGAACCCAGCAGAGCGGTCTTCCAATTTCGCTGAATATAGCTTCCCTGGCCCATGACGGGCAGATTCTGTCGGACGCCAGGAGTTATTCCGAGCATGTCCTCGCCGGCGACCCCACACTCACGGACCCCGTCAACGCCTCATTGGCGGCAGAGCTCCGTAAGGATAAATATTCAATAAAGGATTACAGCAAAATATCCTGACCTGCCTCCGATAGCCTCGGATGGTGGCGATCTTTCTCCGAAAGAATCACATCCTCGGCAGGAACCCTCCAGTCAATCCCCAGGTCCGGGTCGTCCCAGGCAATGGCGCCTTCTGATTCCTTGCAATAGAAGTTGTCGCATTTATACTGGAAAACCGCTTCTTCTGAAAGCACGCTGAAACCATGGGCCATTCCCCGGGGCAGGAAAAGCTGCCTATGGTTCTCTCCAGTCAGTTCCACGGCCACATGTTTGCCGAAAGTGGGTGAACCGGGCCTGATGTCGACCGCGACATCAAGTACCGAGCCTCTGACGACTCTAACAAGTTTCGCCTGACAGTGCTCACCTTTCTGGAAGTGGAGTCCCCGCACTACACCGTAGCTCGATTTGCTCTCGTTGTCCTGAACGAAATCCACATGTCCGACCTGTCCCTCGAAATCCCTGAGATTGAACGACTCGAAGAAATAACCTCTTGGATCCTCGAAGATCCTAGGCTCGAGTATAAGAACCCCTTCTATCTCTGTTTTTATGACATTCATGCTCCAGCGAGTCTCAAAAGGTATTGTCCATATTGGTTTTTGGCCATAGGAGCCGCTACCGCGGCCAACTTAGCCGCGTCGATCCAACCGTTCCTGAACGCTATTTCCTCAAGGCAGGCTACCTTGAGTCCCTGCCTCTTCTCAATGACCTCGATATAGTTGGAGGCTTCAGTAAGGGACTCATGGGTGCCGGTGTCCAGCCAGGCGAAGCCCTGGCCGAGTTTCTGGACCTTAAGGATTCCTCTGGAAAGGAAAACCTGGTTGACTGTAGTGATCTCCAACTCGCCACGAGCGGAGGGCTTGATAGTTTTCGCCACCTCCACGACATCATTAGGATAGAAATACAAGCCTGTCACTGCGTAGTTGCTCTTCGGAGCGGAGGGTTTCTCCTCGATACTGAGGCAGTTGCCCTCAGTGTCGAACTCAGCGACTCCATACCTCTGAGGATCACTTACCCAGTAACCGAATACTGTCGCCTTGCCCTCTTCCTCAGCTGTGGTTACCGCGGACTTCAATTGATCCTCGAAACCGGCCCCGTGGAATATGTTATCCCCGAGAACCAGACATGCGCAGTCATCCCCGATGAAGTCCTCTCCAATTATGAAAGCCTGGGCAAGGCCGTCCGGAGATGGCTGTTCCGCATATGAGAAATTGACTCCGAAGTCGCTCCCGTCCCCGAGAAGCCTCCTGAACGCGGGCAAATCAGTCGGGGTTGAGATTATCAGAATATCCCTGATCCCGGCATTCATAAGCACCGAGATGGGGTAGTAAACCATCGGCTTGTCATAAATCGGAAGCATTTGCTTGCTTACGCCCTTCGTTATAGGGTAGAGTCTTGTGCCGCTTCCACCAGCAAGTACAATTCCTTTCATTATCCTTTTATCCTTTTGACGCATTCCACAAGAGAATCCCTCCAATAAGGGATCGTTATGCCGAATGTCTCTTTAACCTTCGTTTTGTCAAGCACAGAGAACCGTGGCCTCTCGGCCTTCGAGGGATAGTCCTCGGTGTGGCATGGCTTTATGTCACAGGTATTTCCTCCGATCTCGCATATAGCTTTGGCGAAATCGTACCAAGAGATGGCTCCCTCATTACTGAAATGATATATTCCCTGCCGGTCAAGCATGTTCTCATCAATCACTTTGAATATCAGACCGGCAAGGTCGCTGGCGTAAGTCGGAGTGCCGACTTGGTCGAATACGACTTTGAGGGAATCCCGCTCGGCGGTAAGCTGGAGCATCGTCTTGACGAAATTCTTTCCGAAAGGGGAGTAGAGCCAAGCGGTGCGGATGATGATATTCTTGCATCCAGAGTCTTCTATCTTCTTCTCACCGAGCAGTTTGGTTGATCCGTAGACTCCTAGGGGGTGAGTCGGCCAGTCTTCCTTGCAAGGCGTGGTCCTGTCGCCATGGAACACATAATCCGTTGAGATATGAATCAGGACGGCGTCTCTCTCGGCTGCCACGGTGGCCAGGGTGCCGACCGCGGTGCTGTTCAGAAGCAAGGCGGTAGCCGAATCGTCCTCCGCCTTGTCGACATTTGTGTAGGCGGCGCAGTTGACGATCACATCGATGTCTTCCGAGTCGCAGATGATCCTGACAGCGTCGATGTTGGTTATGTCGAGATACACAGTCTCCACGCCGGGAACAGAGGTGACGTCGGTGAAGACATATCTGTCGCGGCCTTTCGCCGCGGCTAAGCGCAGCTCGCTTCCGAGTTGGCCATTAGCTCCAGTGACAAGAATATTCATATTCCCAAAAATAGTCACAAAATTGAAGTCACGCAAAAATTTTAACGTATATTTGTATTCATGGACATTGTGAGACCTACTATATTTCTCTTCACAGACGGAGCTTCGAGCGGCAATCCCGGCCCTGGCGGGTATGGAGTGATATTGCGTTGCGGGAGCCTGGAAAAAGAGATGAGCGGTGGTTTCGCGCGCACCACAAATAACAGGATGGAACTTCTCGCCGTGATTGTGGGACTTGAGGCGATCAAGTGGGAGAAGGCGGTAGTTGAAGTATACAGCGACTCCTCCTATGTTGTCAAAGCTCTCAATGAGGGCTGGCTTCAGAACTGGGAGAGAAAAGGCTGGAAGAAAGTGAAGAATGTCGATCTTTGGCAGAGGTTCCTGGCCGTGTACAAGCGTCATAAAGTAACCTTCAATTGGGTGAAGGGACATGCTGGCCATCCGGAGAATGAGCGATGCGACGCACTCGCTGTCGCGGCCGGGTCCGGAGCTTTCGCGGCTGGAGTTCAACTCCCTTTGGATGAGGGTTACGAAAAGCTTAAAGTGGAAGAAGATAACATATTGTTATAAAGTACGTTATATTATCAAAATGGCGGATATTTCAAAAAAGAAACTGGTGGTTGGAATTACCCAGGGTGATGGCAATGGGATAGGCTATGAAGTGATTATAAAGTCCCTTGCGGACGCGAGGATCATGGAGTCTTTCACCCCGGTCATCTACGGGTCTTCCAAGATATTCGGCTTTTATCGGAAGCGCATCCACAACCTTGACCAGCAGATGGACATCTATGTGGTCCAGAGCGCCAGGGATGCCAAGCCCAGAAAAATCAACATAGTTAATTGCCTGCCTGACAACACCTATGTCGAGCCGGGGCAATCCACTCCAGAGTCTGCCAAGGCGGCCATCACCTCTTTGGAATGGGCGGTAAGGGACATCAAGAACGGAGATATCGACGTGCTTGTCACCGCTCCGATAAACAAGCGGGCTATGGTCAAGGAAGGATTCGGAAATACAGGCCACACGGAGTACCTCCAGAAAGAGTTCGGAGTCAATGACGTGGCCATGTTTATGATTTCCAATCAGTTAAGGATCGGAGTCGTGACCGGGCATATACCGCTTAAAGACGTCCCTTCATCGATCAGTGTTGAGTCGATTGTCGGCAAGTTGCGCCTTATGTACGCCTCATTGAGACGGGACTTCGGTGTGGTGGAGCCTAAAATAGCCGTGCTTGGCCTGAACCCGCATTGCGGTGACGGAGGCCTTCTGGGGGACGAGGAGGAAAGGATCATCCTTCCGGCGGTCAAGGCCGCTAACGCTGAGGGTATTATGGCTTTCGGACCATATTCTCCTGACGGTTATTTCGGTCTCGGTCATTACGCGAAGTTCGACGCCACTTTGGCCATGTACCATGACCAGGGGCTGGCTCCATTCAAGGCTCTCGCTTTCGAGGATGGAGTCAACTTCACCGCGGGCTTGCCTATTGTCAGGACATCCCCTGACCACGGCACGGCTTTCGAGCTGGCAGGAAGGGATGAGGCCGATCCTCACTCGATGATGTCGTCAATTTACGCCGCGATCGACATATATCGTAACAGGGTGGCGTTCGATGCTGTGCAGGAAGGAAAAATGGTTAAATAGAAATAATATGGAATTCGAAAGGACAATAATCATTACCGGTGGTGCCGGATTTATCGGAAGCCACGTTGTCAGGCTCTTCGTGAACAAATATCCGGAGTACAAGATAATCAATCTGGACAAGCTTACATATGCTGGCAACCTTGCCAATCTCAAGGATGTGGAAGATAAGCCTAATTATCAGTTTGTCAAGGCTGATATATGTGATTATGAGTCGATTAAAGAGATTATCTCAACTAATAATGTAACTGGAATTATTCACCTTGCGGCTGAAAGTCATGTGGACAGGTCGATCGTGGATCCGTTCACTTTCGCCCGTACCAATGTGATGGGGACCCTGTCTCTTCTCCAGGCCGCCCGTGAGTTCTGGGAGCCTAAGGGATGGGCCGGCTGCCGTTTTTATCACATCTCCACCGATGAGGTTTACGGAGCCCTTGAGCTGACAAAGCCGGAGGGTGACCCTGACGCCAAGGAGTGCGGGGGCGGACCTTTCGGGGACGATTTCTTTACCGAGAGCACCAAGTATCAGCCGCATAGCCCTTACTCCGCCGCGAAGGCGTCCAGTGACCACTTCGTGAGGGCTTATCATGACACGTACGGGATGCCGACCCTTGTCACGAATTGCTCCAACAATTACGGGCCGTTCCAGTTCCCCGAGAAGCTTATCCCTTTGTTTATCAATAATATCCGCCACCGTCGTCCGCTTCCGGTCTACGGAAAGGGCGAGAATGTGCGTGACTGGCTCTATGTCGTGGATCACGCCAGGGCGATTGATCTTATCTTCCACGAAGGTAAGATAGGGGAGACCTATAATATCGGTGGATTCAACGAGTGGAAGAACATTGACCTCATCAAGGTCCTGATAAAGACTACAGACCGGCTTTTGGGCCGTCCAGAGGGCTCAGATGACGATCTCATCACTTTTGTGACCGACCGGAAGGGCCATGACATGCGCTATGCGATTGATTCCACGAAGTTGAAGGAGGAGCTCGGTTGGGAGCCGTCCCTGCAGTTTGAGGAAGGGATCGAAAAGACCGTCAAATGGTATCTTGAGAACCAGGATTGGCTCGACAATGTCACGTCTGGTGACTATATGAAGTATTACGAACAGATGTACAAATAGGAGATTTCTCCAGGGACATATAAAATTGGAAGACCGCGGCCAGAAGGCCGCGGTTTTCGCAAGAATTCGTTTGTGCCTGTGGTAAGGATTTCTGGTGGTGGAGAGCGGACTCATCCGGCATTTCTGCTGCCTGACGGCCTTGATCGACACAAGGAATTCCGCTTCGGCGTCCACCAGCCTTTGCCAGTTGGCTTGTTGGATGTATCGCGAAGATAAATATTAATTTTTAATCTCCAAATTATTTTTGCAATTTATTGAAAGAAAAATTTATCTGATATGTATTATATTGTTTATATTCAATTTATTAGATACGAAAATATTTATTTAAAGTAATAGATTAAATAATGCGATTTTAGCCCATTTGAGGCGAGACTTGCTTGCTGCCGAGTATCTCCATCGTGTTAGCGATGATGTCGTAACTGGTCTTCTCAGAACCATCCCCGGCTATGTATTTCTGTGTTCTCAGCCTGCCACACACATAGACAGGAAATCCTTTTTCGATGTCGCCGAGAGGAGGGATCCCTTTGTTGCCTTCCCAGGCTGTCACATAGTGCCAGGTGGTCTCGATGACCGGTTCCCCGTTCCTGTCTTTGTAAGCGAAATTGGTAGCCACGGAGAAGTGCGCCACGCGCGTGCTCCCCACCTTCAGAATGTTGATGTTACCGACATTCCCACGGATTTCGATTTTGTTCAGTTGTTCCATAATTCAGTTCATTTGATGGTTTACACCGCGAAATTAAGCGCTCTGCTGGGCTTTCCCGCCATATGGAAAGAAACTATACCACTTTATTTATGTTTTTTTCTCTCAGGCCCTGAAATCGCTTTTTATTGATTCGTTCCCGTATTTATCTGATTCTTTCATGAATAATTCTTCTCATGGGGTATGAGGAATAATCTCCCATACCCCCTTCATACCCTTGCTTCCCATAGGATTATTGTCCATATTGGACGCATGAGTTATGAGGAAGACAATGGAGGGAAGAGATGCCTTGAGTGTGGGGATGTGCTTCCTTATGGGCGTAAGGACATGAAATTCTGTTCTTCGTCCTGCAAGAACAAGTGGCACTACCAGAGCCGTTCCTGGGTGGGCGCGCTGAAATTGAGGACCAGGAGTATCCTGGACAAGAATTATTCGATCCTGGAGGCCTTGTTGGAGTCGGGAGTGGCTTCAATAGACATTCCTGACCTTGCGCAGATGGGCTACAATTTCGATTGCGTCACATCCTACCACAAGGTCAGGAACAGGGATGAGTACCGATGCTACGACATCAAGTACTGTATGTCAGCGAGCCGGGTCTTTAAGCTTGAGCGTTGCCCTCCGCCGCCTTCAACTTCCTCGGATCCTTGAACAGGATCATGAACAAGATGCCGACCACAAGGGCGTAAGCCGCGAAGATATACCAGGCTTTTGACCAGCCGGCGGGGTTGATGAAACATCCGCATTTCTCAACCACCCATCCGGCGGCGAGAGTTCCGATGGAGGCACCCAATCCGTTGGTCATCAGCATGAACAGGCCTTGAGCGCTGGACCTTATGTCGGTGTCGGTGTTCTCATTGACATAGAGTGAACCGGAGATGTTGAAGAAATCGAACGCGACTCCGTAGACGATGCAAGACAGCACGAAGAGCAGGACTCCGGGCATGTCGGGGGATCCGGCTCCGAAGAAACCGAAACGGAACACCCAGGCGAACATGGCTATCAACATCACATTCTTGATTCCGAACTTCTTCATGAAGAAAGGAATCAGAAGGATACACAAGGTCTCGGACAGCTGGGAGATTGCCAGAAGGGCGTTTGAGTTCTTGACGGCAAAGGTGTCGGCGAGGGTTGGATCAGCGGCGAAAGAGCCAAGGAAAGTGTTGGCGTAACCGTTAGTGATCTGCAGCGCTGAGCCGAGAAGCATCGAGAAGATGAAGAATATGGCGAACTGGCGGTCCTTGAATAATGTGAAAGCCTTAAGGCCGAGAGCTTCAGTAAGCGACTGGCCGGACTCGCCCTGCTTGATAGGCACAGGAGGCATGGTCAGGGCATATCCGCAGAGAACCAATGAAAGAATACCGGAGGCGGCGAGCTGGGTGTAGGAGTCCTGCATCGCGACTCCACCGATCTTCACCCAGTTGGAGCATAGCATGCTGATGATGAATCCCACCGTGCCGAACACACGAATCGGAGGGAAGTCCTTGACCGGGTCCTTGCCCACTGACTCGAGCGCGTTGTAGGCCACTGAGTTGACCAGCGCGATTGTGGGCATGAAGAAGGCCACGCTGACGCTATAGAGGGTGAACAGTGGACCGAAGGCCACGTCGTCACCAGCGTTACGGCAATAGAGTCCGGCTGCGATCATGAACAGGCCGGCCAGCAAATGGCACATGGATAGAACCTTTTGGGCTTGGATCTTCCTGTCTGCCAATATACCCATAAGGGTGGGCATGAATATCGACACGATGCCCTGCATCGCGAAGAACCATTTGATCTGGTTGCCCAGCCCTATGTTGCCCAGATAGCGCCCTAGCGATGTGAGGTAAGCGCCCCAGACGGCGAATTCTAGGAAATTCATCAGGATGAGCCTGATGGTGATGGAGTTGTTCTTCATTGATTTATCTGGTTTTAATGTTTGTCTTGGGGTCTATAATCAAACAAAAATAAGAGTTTTTAGCATAAAAAACACTATATTTGAAAGTCAAATCGCAAAGAATGAGGTTCACCAGAATAGCGGCAGATCCAGGAAGTGGGGCAAGAACAGGGGTTTTCACCACCGGGCACGGTGAGGTCAAGACCCCGATTTTCATGCCTGTGGGCACTGTCGGCTCCGTCAAAGGGGTCTATCACAAGGATCTGCTTGGTGACATCGGGGCCGAAATCATCCTCGGCAATACCTACCATCTCTATCTCAGGCCCGGGCTGGAGACGCTCCGAGCGGCTGGAGGACTACACAAGTTCGAGTCGTGGGACAGACCGATCCTGACCGACAGTGGCGGATTTCAGGTTTTCTCCCTTACACAAATCAGGAAGATCACGGAGGAAGGCTGCCGTTTCCAGTCCCACATTGATGGTTCCCGTCACACTTTCACTCCGGAGAATAATGTTGACACCCAGCGGATCATAGGCTCTGACATCATGATGGCCTTGGACGAGTGCTGCCCGGGTGACGCTGACCTCAGGTACGCGGAGAAGTCGTTGCGATTGACCCAGGGATGGTTGGAGAGGTATTTCAAGCGTTTTTTGGAGACTGAGCCGCTTTACGGCTACGACCAGGTGATGTTCCCGATTATTCAGGGCTGTGTGTATCCCGAGCTTAGGAAGAGGGCGGTCGATCATGCCGTGTCTCTGGTCGGAGACAGTCCTGCCGCGGGAGGCTTCGCTATCGGCGGACTTGCTGTCGGTGAGCCCACGGAGAAGATGTACGAGATGCTTGAGCTGGTCTGCCCGTTGCTTCCGCAGGACAAGCCGAGGTATTTGATGGGAGTCGGTACTCCCGCCAATATCCTCGAGGGGATCGCCAGGGGAGTGGACATGTTCGATTGTGTCATGCCTACCCGCAACGGGCGCAACGGGATGCTTTTCACCTGGAACGGGATTATGAATATGCGCAACGCCAAATGGGCTGACGATTTCTCCCCGCTGGATCCCGATGGTACGTCATTTGTTGACAAGCAATACTCCAGGGCATACCTCCACCACCTTTTCGTGGCGAAGGAGATGTTCGCCGCGATGGTGGCGAGCGAGCACAACCTTGCCTTCTATCTGGATCTTGTGAGACAGGCCCGGCTCCATATAGAGGCGGGAGATTTCGCCTCGTGGAAAGAGGCGGCGGTCAAGAAAGTAAGCGAGAGGCTATAGGACATGGAACCTGTACTGAAAAGAATAGACAAGTACATCATAAAGAAGTTCATCCTGACCTTCTTTATCGCCTTATTGCTTATCATTGCCATTGTCATCATCTTCGACATAAGCGAGAAGATCAACCATTTCGTTGAGAACAAGGCTCCTTTGAAGGCGATCATTCTGGATTACTACGTCAATTGGGTGCCGTACTTCATGAACATGTTCAGCCCTCTGTTCGTGTTCATCACAGTCATATTTTTCACATCCAGGATGGCTGCTGACAGCGAGATCATCGCGATCCTGTCCTGCGGTGTGAGCTATCGGAGAATGATGCGACCGTACATAATCTCCGCGGCCTTGATCGCTCTTTTGTCCCTCTCGTTGAGCCTTTGGATCATCCCCAGGGCGAATGTGACGAGGGTTAAGTTTGAGTCTACTTATGTCAAGCATCGTAACCCTTTCAGTACCAGTAATGTCCATTATCAGATAGACACCGGGAAGTTCGTCTATGTGGAGTCCTTCGGTTCATGGAACAACACCGCCTACGGCTTCACTTTGGAGGATATAAAGGACAACAAACTGGTCAGCAAGCTCTCTGCGGAGACCGCCGTTTGGGACAGCACGAAGGGCGCTTGGAAGCTCAACAAGTATTTTATACGGGAATATACCGAAGGCCTTGAGGATAGGGTCAGGACCGGCTCCCGCATCGACACTGTGATCAACTTGACTGTGACTGACTTCTACCGCAACAAGAATACGGTTGAGACCCTTCCTATCGGACAGCTAAACAATCTTATCTCCCAGCAGAAACTGCGTGGCGACTCCAACGTGATGTACGCCCTCATTGAGAAACACACCCGCTATGCCCTGCCGTTTTCTGCGTTCATCCTCACCATTATGGGTGTCAGCCTGTCTTCCAGGAAGAGGAGGGGTGGTATTGGACTCAACATAGGAATAGGAATAGCCTTGAGCTTCACGTATATATTGTTCCTTAGATTCAGCCAGATGTTTGTCTATTCCGGGGCGATGGCCCCGGCTGTGGCTCTCTGGCTCCCTAACCTTATATTCGGGATAATCGCGGCGTTCCTGTATTCGAGAGCATCCAAATAATAATTATATGGCAACCCAATCCTTAACTCCACTGAAGCGTACGATAGTAGGCGTTCAGTTCATGTTCGTGGCCTTCGGTTCCACGGTGCTTGTACCTCTCCTTGTCGGATTCGACCCGGCTATCGCTCTTCTGGCCGCTGGTCTCGGAACCCTTTTGTTCCATGGTGTCACCAAGGGCAAGGTCCCGATCTACTTGGGCAGTAGTTTCGCCTTTATTGCTCCCATCGTCAAGGCGACCGAGCTATATGGAATGCCCGGAATGTTCTGCGGATTGGTAGCCGTTGGTGTAGTCTACCTATTGATGAGCCTTTTGGTCAAGTTCTTCGGAATCAGTTTCATCAAGAAACTATTCCCTCCGATCGTGATCGGCCCGGTCATTATGCTTATCGGTCTTTCCCTGGCTGGAACCGGTGTGAATATGGCCAGCCAGAACTGGACCCTCGCCCTCATCTCCTTACTGGTAGCGATCGCTTGTTCGATCTGGGGCAAGGGACTCATTAAGCTGATCCCTGTATTCTTTGGTGCTATTGCCGGCTATATCGCCGCGTTGATATTCTTCCGTAGCGGAATGGATTTCTCTCCTTTGGCCGATGCCAAATGGTTCGCCCTGCCTCATCTCACCAAAATGAGTTTCTCATGGCAGGCGATCGTATTCATGGCCCCTGTCGCGATAGCGCCTATAATCGAGCATGTCGGTGACATCTACGCCATCAGCGAGATCGCTGGTGAGGATTTCATCAAGGATCCCGGACTGCATCGCACTATGATGGGTGACGGATTGGCTTGTATGCTCGCCGCGTTCCTTGGTGGAGCTCCTGTCACCACTTATTCAGAAGTCACCGGAGCTGTCTCCCTGACCAAGGCGACAGATCCCGCTTGCATGAGGATAGCTGCCATCTCCGCCATTGTGGTGTCGTTGATCGGAAAAGTCGGAGCAGCGATCCAGACTATTCCCCAGGCCGTTCTGGGCGGCATCATGCTGCTTCTTTTCGGAAGCATCGCCGCTGTCGGTATCAACAACCTGATCAAGGCCAAGGTCGACATGAACAAGACCCGTAACCTCATCATCGCCTCCATCATCCTGACGACTGGAATCGGTGGAGCGATCCTCAGTTTCGGCAAGTTCTCTCTCGCTGGAATCGGCCTCGCCTCCATCGTCGGAGTCATCCTCAACCTCATAATTCCCGACAAGGAGAAAGTCTCGGAAAATGCTGAAAGTTAAGATAGTCAACAAGAGCCAGTGGCCTGATCCATTCTACGCCACCGAAGCCTCGGCCGGAATGGATCTGAGGGCAGATATTCCTGAGCCGATCATTATTAAGCCTCTTGAGCGTGTTCTCGTTCCCACCGGCATATTCATCGAGTTGCCGGTGGGCTATGAGGCCCAGATCCGACCTCGCAGCGGCCTGGCCACGAAAAAAGGCATCACAGTGATTAACTCTCCCGGGACGGTCGATGCCGATTTCCGCGGTGAGTTACGCACCTCTCTGGTCAACCTTTCAAACGAGCCTTTCGAGCTGGTCCCTGGGGAGAGAATAGCCCAGATGGTTGTCTCAAAGCATGAGAGGGTTGAGTGGGAGGATGTTGAGGTTCTCTCTGAGACAGATAGGGGAGCCGGTGGCTGGGGAAGCACCGGAAATAAGTAGAGTGAGTTGGAAATGATTGATATTCAGAGACTTTATTCCTTTTTCAAGGAGTGCTCGAAAGTCACCACCGATAGCAGGGCTATAGCGGGAGGCGAGATGTTCTTTGGCCTCAAAGGAGAGAATTTTGATGGTAATGAATATGCTCTCAAAGCTCTTGGGCAGGGTGCGAAGTATGCTGTCGTGAATGCGGATTCCGCAGCCGCCGCATCTGGCGACGAGCGAGTTATTCCTGTGCCTGACACACTCGAGGCTCTTCAAGCCTTGGCCCGCCATCATCGTGAGAACACCTTTGTGGACGGCCGCAGGCTGACCGTCATCGGACTTACCGGCACAAATGGAAAGACCACGACCAAGGAACTGATAACCAGGGTTCTGTCCGTCAAATACAATGTGACTGCCACTAAAGGCAACCTCAATAATGACATTGGTGTGCCGTTATCGTTGCTAACTATAGATGGGGACACACAACTGGCAGTTATCGAAATGGGTGCCAACCATCCGGACGACATCGCCAAGCTCGTGAAGGTCAGCGAGCCTGATTATGGTTTGATCACCAACGTCGGTAGGGCGCATCTGCTTGGTTTCGGGAGTTTTGAAGGTGTGAAAAAGGCTAAAGGCCAGCTATATGACTACCTCGCCGCCAATGGCGGGAAGGCTTTTGTGAACGTTGACGATCCCGACCTGTCCGCGATGGCCGCCGAACGCTGGCCGGTTCCTGAGCCTGTCGAAGGGCCGGTCATTCCGTATGGCCTGTCCTTGATGAAGGCCAAGATCCTTCGTTCAAGTGCGGAGCATCCCTTCCTGAGGATGAAGCTTCCCGAAGGTCTATTGGTTGAAACCCACCTCGCTGGCGCCTACAATGCCACTAATGTCGTCGCCGCCATAGCGGTCGGTCTCCGTTTCGGAATCAGCGTCGAGGAGGCCGTTGAAGCCGTCTCAAGCTATATTCCTAAGAATAACCGCTCCCAGATGGAGAAGACTGAAAGGAATATCCTGATTCAGGACGCCTACAATGCCAATCCAAGCAGCATGGCCGCCGCTTTGGATAATCTCATCCTTGTCGAGTCCGACTGTAAGGGAGCTTTGCTCGGGGATATGAGAGAGCTGGGTGAAGAATCTGAGGCGGAACATCTTAAGGTCCTGAATCAGGTTCTCTCTATGGGCCTTGACCTGGTTTGCCTCGTGGGTGATGAGTTCAAGAAAGCGCTTGCCGCCCGTCCTTCCACCGCGGTGAAATGGTTCGCCTCTTCCGAGGATCTTGCCGCTTGGTTGAAAGAGAATCCTGTCAGCGGAATGACTATTCTAGTGAAGGGATCGAGGGGGATTCAGATGGAGAAGACCCTTCCTGAATTGTAGGAGAGGGGATCCTTTCGAGGTACTTCCTGATCAACAGGTTTGATAGGCTGCCCAAAAGGTAGCCTATCGTTATTCCTAAAAGCGCCCCCACAAGGACATCACCCAGGTAGTGCTTCCCGACAAAAATCCGGCTTATCGAGACAAGGGCGGCCCAAGATAGTATTCCCGCGCGGAAGGCCTTGTAAGATCGCGCCTTATCATTGGAGAAACCTAGGATCATGCATACGGCGAATGAGAATGCGTTGGCGGCGTGAGCAGAGAAGAATCCGAAGAAACCGCCCCTCTTCTCAAGCACGTTAAGTCCTCCGTCGAGCATCGGGAAAGAATAGCATGGACGCAGTCTGGAGACCGAATGTTTCACGAGATTGGAGACTTGGTCGCACATGCCGAAAGCCAAGGCGGCGGACGCGAGGACAAACAGGGCTTTCTTCCAGCCGAGCATCTTGAACAAGAATACCGCGCAGAGGATATAAGCTGGAATCCAGAACTTGATGTCCGACATGATGGTCCAGAAAATGTCACTCCAGGGGGCGCTCCAGCTGTTGATGGCCAGAGTCAGCTCCTGGTCGGTCTGGTGCAAGGTTCCTATGACTGAAGCGCAGACCATAACATGTCCTTGAGCTCTTTAAGCCCTTCTCCGGAAACAGATGAAATGAATATGTGAGGTATGCCCTTTGGAAGGGTAGGCTCTATCTCGGACTCTATCTTCTTGTCGATCAGGTCGCATTTAGTGATTGCCAGAACCCTCTCTTTATCAAGTAGTTCGGGGTTGTATTCCTTAAGCTCGTTAAGGAGGGTCTGGTAGCCGGCGGCGATGTCATCCTCCTCTGCCGAGACCATGAACAGCAGCACGGAATTCCGTTCAATATGCCTTAAGAACCTGATTCCTATTCCTTTACCCTCATGGGCGCCCTCGATGATTCCGGGAATATCGGCCATGACGAAAGAGCGGTCGTCGTAATACTTCACGATTCCGAGATTTGGCTCAAGGGTCGTGAAGGCATAGTTGGCTATTTTGGGTTTGGCTGCCGTGATCGCGGCGAGCAGAGTGGACTTGCCGGCATTAGGGAAACCCACAAGGCCCACGTCGGCAAGGAGTTTAAGCTCGAGAATAAACCATCCTTCCTCTCCCTCCTCACCTGGCTGGGCGTATCTGGGAGTTTGGTTGGTAGCTGACTTGAAATTGTTGTTGCCAAGACCTCCTCGGCCTCCCTTGCAGAGGATCCTCTCCTCGCCCGGCTCCATCATCTCAAACAGAACCTCTTCAGTCTCAGCATCTTTCGCCACTGTCCCGACGGGTACTTCCAGAACGATATCCTGCCCGTTCTTGCCTGTCCTGAGTCCTCCTTCACCATGTCCGCCGTTATCCGCTTTGACATGCTTGCGGTATTTGAGATGGATCAGAGTCCAGAATTGGGGATTGGCCTTGAGGATGATGTGGCCGCCACGGCCACCGTCGCCTCCGTCCGGTCCACCCTTCGGCACGTACTTGGCCCTGTGAAGATGCATCGATCCAGCGCCGCCGTGTCCAGAGGCACAGAATATCTTGACGTAGTCTATGAAGTTCGAGTCAGGCATAATCGCTATTATTTAAGCGCGAAGGTACGTAATTTCTTTAAATTTACTTTCCCCGACTCGGTCAAGGGGAAATGATCAAAGAAGAGGTAGCGCTGGGGAATCATGTATTTCGGAAGAGCGTTTTCAAGATCCGAGGCTTTAACCACTTCTGCCCCGCCAACGCTTTCGATAGCCGCGCAGATGTCCTCGCCATGAGTAGTGGAAGGGATTCCGAACACAAGGACGGATTTTACCCCTTCCATCTTGGCAATCACTTTCTCAATGTCAAGGGGAGAGATTTTCTCTCCACTGCGGTTAATCACATAACCACTTCTGCCAGTGATGAATAGCAAGCCATTATCGACATATCCTATATCTCCGGTTTTAAAGTGACCGGTCTCTGAGCCCCCAATCATCACCTTTGATCTCACCATAATCTCTCCGGCTTGTGTAACCTTCACATCCACATTCTTGTGTATCCTTCCAGCGCAGTAAGGAATTCTTGTCTTTTTTTTGAAAATAACGCCGCCAAGTCCAGAGAGTCGAAGAAATGACGTGAGTATCTTACCGGAGTTTTTTACTGAGTCGAAAACATAGGTTAGTCGAGATATCGCTCCCGCTTCGGTTGTCCCGTAGGAGCTGTATAAAAAATGACCTCCGCCGTTACTTTCCAACAGATCAATAGTCGAGTCTGACAAATATTCTCCAGTGCATATTATGTACGACGGCAGTCGGATCTTTCCACAGCAGGCGCTGCGGTAGAGCATAGTAGGAGTGGTGAGTATACAGTTGGGCTGTGTGCTATTGATGCTCTGCCGCATTTTATCAGGATTGAATTTGCCTGTGGTAATCTGTGTGAACAGGCATCCGCTAAGATTGAGGAGCAGTAAGTAGATTCCTGTGTTATGATACCATGGAGCGCAATTGTAGACTCTGATCCTGAACAATTTGATCAAGGTTTTCCACCATGGGCGCACTCCTTTAGTTCCGAAGAAGTTCTTGATACTCTTATCGATTCGCTTTCTGTCTCCACTGGTTCCGGAAGTCATTATTGAAATGACCGGTTCATCTATTCCCCACTCGTATGGAGAGAACTCCGCGGGGGAACTCCCTTGGTTTTCAATTATTTCCGCCACCTTCTCCCTTCCAAGGACAGGGACGTCAGTCTCAACTTCGTTAAGCGCGTTTAATAGCACAACCTTGACTCCAGCGCGCAAAGCGCCGGCGATCAGGTAAATGAACTCAGGATAATTGGCTATGTGGATTCCGATTGTCTTGTGACCTTGCTCCTGTAACCATGCGGCGCAAATCCCGCTATACTTGCGGAGAGACGCTCCAGTAATGGAAATGCCGTGCTCCGGGAACAACACCATTTCGAATCCATCTGGAATCGAACCGATTGTCTTATTGAAATCCATGTTCATTAAATCACTATACTTTGGCGGTGTTACCTCGCTCCTTTCCTTTATTGATAAAAAGGAATACCACAATGGTAACCACGAGATTAAATGCTATGATTAATAAAATCGTCAGGGAAATAGAGTCGGTTATGAACCCTCTGATGAAGATGTACTCGAATCTGTGCAAGAAATACAGCATCCCCGAAAACAACGAGATCGCGGCGTGGTAGGGATACATAAAATGCCCGGGCAGTTTCTTCACAATCAAGAATAGGGCTATTGACAAAAGGAAAGGTGAGATGACTATATGGCCTGTGTGGAACTCAAGGAATGCTACAGGTATCGCGGATAGTATCAGAGCTAGTGGTTTCAGCCTCCAGGAATCGATCTCGAAACCTATAGTGGTGTACAGCGTTCCGGCGAGCAGATGTCGCCACATCCTTGATAACTCCTGAGCATAAAAGATTTTCCCGATGATCGGCAAGGATGAAAGAACATTACCTATTTCTTCTTCCAGCACATCGTTTCCAATTATTTCTTTCGCTATTATCAATGCCGCGGAAATCACGATGACAATTCTTCTCCCTTTCTTGTCCAGAAAAGCGTTCAAGAGCATGGGGTACAGCAAGGCGGGGATGAACCACAGTTGGTATGCGTCATCGCTGCGGCAGACAAACCCCTTAAACAAGTTGACTATCAAGCCAGTCCAACTGAATTCACCAAAATGGGCTAAAGCGTTGATGTGGGTATATATAACTGCTAAAGAGTTGACCGCAAGGTATATCGCACCGTATTTAAGGACTTGACTGTAAACCGCTTGCCGTGAGAAGGATCGTTCCCGAAGATACCCGGACATGATAAAAAACACAGGTATCAGTAATGAAAACAGTTGATAAAACTGGGAGGTGTTATTATAGAAGTACATGAACACGCCACAGTGTGTCACGGCTACTAATATCGACCCTATGATCCTGACCCAGTCAAATCCTGGGATATAACTTGATTCTCGCATAAATCAAATGGCTATCACATCGCGTGGTCGAGGCCGACGTCGATGCCGTTCCAGGCTTTGCGGGAAGTCCAGTCACGGGCTGGGGCACTCCAGAAAGGATCTTCAGCGGGAAGACCGAGCGGAAGGAAAGCGGCAGTGCAGAGATAGACGCTGCCTGTATTGATGTAAGTTTCTCCCATTTGGATTTGGGATCCAGCGTAACCGATTCTTAACCAGCCGTTTCCATCGAATGTACCAGGGGCGGATATTTGGCGGGATATCACTGATGTGAGGCCGCATCTCACTTGGGCAGGACTCAGATTATCAGGAAGAAGATGGAGAAACGCCGCGTCCGCCAGGGCGTGGAATGAGCCGAAACGGTAGGCTATCGATCGTCCGATCACCGGATATGTTCCCTCAGGCGAGATCATCCTCTCCAGTTCCGCCGCATACCTGCCGAGCCGTTTTTCCTGATCAGGCAGGAAATCAGAGCCCTCGATTCCGTGCTTCTTCATCACCCTCAGGACCTCAGTCAGCATGGGATGGATGACCAGACTGTTATAATAGTCAAGATGCAGTTCTATTCCGTCACCATACCAGCCGTCACCTTTGTACCAATCGTCCCTGAAGCGCTTGACACCATACAGGAGCCTGTCCTTGTCATAATCGCCGGTAAACTCCAGAAGAGCCGCTTCGACAGTTGAGGCGAAGAGAAGCCAGTTGTTCTCGCCGGGCGTGATTTCCCTAGACCGCTTCCATTCAGCCACAAGACGTTGCTGAGTCTTTTTGTCGAGCTTTCCCCATATCTGTGTCGGAGCTCTCAATATTCCCTCAGCCAAGAAAGCGGCGTCCACAAGGGGTTGCCCGCCGGACTTGCCGTCGAAAGTCAGATAATCGGGTGAGGATGGATTTACGGCGTTTTTCAAACCCTTGACCGTCAGGTCAAAATGCTTTTCTCTCAGGCGCCCTCCCTCTTGGCTGTCAGCC
>ODAI012788867.1_pt1 | contig 24924 bp, 19 predicted proteins | sample 1539321 | NCBI WGS metagenome assembly ODAI01 (sample SAMN02144231, study PRJEB22623) | gut metagenome | biome: sheep rumen | host: Ovis aries | place: New Zealand
CATAAAGCAGAACTGTAGTGCCTCTATCGTCACAGAGATACTACAGCCTATCAAAAGTACAATCAAACATGAACCTTTAACCCTTAACAGTGAACCAAGTATCATTCCAACAGGAATGAATACGATGACATTCATGATGTTCTCTATTAGCAGTTCTGGACTATTATAACTCCAGAAAGGATGAAAATCATATTGTCTCACCTCGCCTGTTGGCCTGAAGAAGACAGTCGAGCAGAAGATAAGAAAGACGTATTCTATCAGTAGCAGTGCCACTGCATACCGAAGTCCTGTCTTGAATCCCTTCCATGAAATGAATACCACAAGGCACAAGCAGAATATACTTGCAATACCCTCATATACATAATAAGGTGTAACATGAACCAAGATGAAGACATAATCCTCAAACTGCTTATAATCCAGCTTCGCCATCAAGTAACTCGCTCAGGCATTTTATCTGCAATTGAGGCATCGCTAATTTTTCCAGCGAGAAATCCTGTTTATGAATATTCCTCCCATTATCCAACAAGCAGATTGTCGTCCATCCTAATGTATTCGGGGCTACAAAGTCTTTAGCAGTATTGTCCCCAACGTACCAGAAAGCGCAATCTTTTCCATATTTCTCCATGAAATGTTTAAAGCTATGCCGGTCTGGCTTTATACGACTTAGGTCAGTATTGATGATAATGTCTTCTTCGTGAATAAAGTCCTTAAGCCCAAGGGCATCTATCTTGTTCATCTGTTGAGCATACCTGCCATCTGATATAATGCCCATTGTGACACCCTTTGCTTTCAAACGTTCCAAAGTCAGCCGGGTATCGTTATCTAAGGTGATATGCGGCTTATGATTCCTATACACATCCAACATCCACTCGACGGTAAACAGTCTGAAACCGTATTTCTGAACGACTGTGGCAAAAGCATTACCACCTTGTATATAGGTGTTCAGAAGGGTCTGATACACCTCATCTTCAGGAGCATTCGCATTTGACACCAAACTGGCAATATGCCTGTATGCGGATTTCAAGAAGTCGATCTCCTTATACAGCGTATCGTCAAGGTCGAAGCAAACTACCTTCTTACACATACACGGCATCGTCATATCGCAACATCAGCAGATGGTCTTTCCAGTCATCTTTATATGCAATCACCTCTCCTAAGAAATACTCCCTTATAAGATACTCTGCATAATTGCCACCGGCAGCATATGTCTGCGGATAACCGCCACCAAAGCGAGGGTTAATCTCTATCCCCACTACATCGCCCGTGACAGGATTCAAGAACAACTGTATACAGATACATCCAATGCATCCCTCTATGGTTTCCAACCGTTCATACAGATAACTAGTCAGCGGTTCCCTCTCCGTCAGTCCTTTATTAATTTCTCCCGCCCTAATCTTGATGCGTTCACGTGGAACAATGCACTTCACCTTATGGTCACGCCCGTAGTACATATCAATGGTATATTCTTTATACACATCTTTGTCTATATACTCCATAAAGAGCAGTTTGGGGTCGTTTAATATTTCTTCTGTCAGTTCCTCTGCATTCTTGATGTAGTGCAGGTTGGTACTTAGTGAACCATCATACGGCTTCGCAAACAGGGGAAAAGTCGGATGATACTTGTCTATCGCTTTAGGCACCCTTATGCCGTGTTTCTCAAAGAACTCTCCTGTATTCCGCTTGTCCCTGCACATCATCACAAAGTCGTAGTCAGATACCGACTCTGTGATGCCCTGTTTGGCAAAAAACTCTTTGTTCGCAGAAAGAATGGCCAGTTCCGTGTCAATGGTGGGGACTATTAACCCAATCTCGTTCCCCAAACATATCGTCAGCAGACTCTCAATATAGTCTTCCGACGTACACCTTGGCACCTCAAAACACCCGTCACTCACATACGCAGCAGGTGCTAATCTCGGATTCATATCTGTCGTATAAACCTTTCCATCCGGGAAGAACTTCTTCAGCGTCTCTTGGAAGCCTCTTACCAAAGCTACACGTTGCCCTGCAGAAGTTATCAGTACATTCGTTTTCATGCTGCCACCCTCCTTTCTCCAAGGGTACAGCCCGAATTAACCTTTAGCCTTTCACCATAAACCTTTAACCTAAATCTGCCCCCCCCAGACAGTTGGGTTCGACTATTTTTATCATATCTTGATTCATTATTTTTACTATTCTACAAGGATTCCCATAAGCCAGACAGGCATCTGGTATGTCTTTCACGACAACAGATCCTGCACCTATATAGCAATCCTTACCAATATGTATGCCTTGAATAACAGTGGAACCTGCTCCAAGCCATGTTCCCTCACCGATTTCACTACCTCCACAGACAGTACAGTGAGGTGCAATGTGGACAAAATCACCCACTTTGACATCATGGTCAAGCAAAGCACCAGTATTGATGATACAATGATTACCAACTTCCACATAAGGGTTCATAATAGCACCGGCCATCACAACGGTTCCATAGCCTATTATGACGCTATCTGCTTTCACAGCATTCGGATGAATAACCGTCAAATATTCTCTCACACCAAGTTTCTGAGCAACTTCCCTCCTTATCTGGCAATCACCTATTGTAATAATCATAGGAGATAATCCATCAGCAGAATGTACGACAGGCTTCCCCGCCAGTTCATTCACCTGCTGGTTGTCGTCAATTAAACACGGAACATCCACATACGCCAATTTAGCAATGTCCATTACTACCTTGGCATGACCGCTTGCTCCGTAGAGATATACTTTATCAGTTTGTTCCATCGAAAAACTCCATTGTTGCCGCTGTTGCGGAGTTAATGTCCTTCCGCATCAGCACATTCTTTATCGTTATGAATATCACCTTTAAATCCGTCATCAGACTCACATGATCCACATACCACACATCCAGTTTGAACTTCTCCGTCCAGCTGATGGCATTGCGCCCGTGGCATTGTGCCCAGCCACTGATGCCCGGCCTCACCTCATGGCGTCGCGCCTGCTCAGGCGAGTATAGCGGCAAGTACTGCGGCAGCAGTGGCCTTGGTCCAATCAGCGCCATATCGCCCTTCAGCACATTGATGAGCTGCGGCAATTCGTCAATCGACGTAGAACGCACGAACTTCCCGACCTTCGTCAGCCGCTGTTCGTCCGGCAGCAGATTCCCCTCTGCATCCCGCTCGTCTGTCATCGTCTTGAACTTAATCACCTTGAAGATCTTCGCATCCTTGCCCGGTCGTTCCTGGAAGAAAAACGCCCCCGCACCTTTATTGGCGAAGTGCAGCCAAATGGTTACCACCAGCAATATCGGGGAAATCAAAATCAATACTATCAGCGAAATCCAGAAATCCAGAAATCGCTTAAAAAAATTCTTGTACATAATATGATGTTGGATGAAATAGGACAGAAGGAAGATGTTTGTGGCACCTTCCCCAAAAGTTACACGTTTATCCTAAAAATTTAAAATTGAGAAGTTCTAGTTAAGACTCTAATTTGACATAACTACTTTGCGGATCTATCAACTGTAACTATCAGTCAATTTCTGCTGTAGTGCCTTCGGTACATGATTTCTCAATGCTGTGTTATTGTAAAAAACCTCATTAATATATTCTCTTAACGAGCCGTGCATAGCAGTGACAGCATAGACCTCTTTCTTAAGGGCTGCATGGTCTGGAGCAGGTGTGTTCTTGCCAAGTGCAGACAATCTCTTTTCAAAGATGGCCTTGCATATAGAGAAAAGAAGGTTCTTTACGATGCTATTATATAAGCAATGGCCTTGCATTAATTTATATGTATCACGCTCTTTGTACCCTAAACTTTTCAATCGTTTCCTATATTGAATCATCGAATTACGATGTAAGAGAAACAGCGCCTTCATACGGGCGAGACAATTAGCCTTTTGGATATTAAAATCGGCCTCACTCATTGTTGCTGTAAACTTCATCTTGTTTACTTCTTCTTTAAAATCTTCAAGACTAAACTTCATAGACCTCTTTTGATTGATGCATGACAGATACAATCGGAATATATCACAGATGGTGTTTGACATTCTTTTCATAAACAAGTCAAAGTCAAAAAAGGTTTCTTCTCCTGTAACCGTAGCTACAACTTCCTTAAGCAGTTCGGGTTGAGAAAGAACATTCTCTATGGCATAATATTGGGTATTGAATACAAACGGGTCTTTTCGCAATCTCATACTATATGGAGAGTAATTCTTGACTACAAGATCCAGGTCGGCATCTACACAGATAATTTTCTCTTTTGACAGCCCGTTAATATGCATAAGTGCCGTTTTGCCATTAGGATAATTTCCATTCACCTGATACGAGCGGTTTACAGATACCCTGAACTTGTATTTGGGATAATTACTGAGTATTTGCTCCCATACAGGCACATCGTCCTCACCTTCCACATAGGCTATAACATTCGCTGCGGGAGTACGACCCGACAAAATGTCAAGTTTTCCTATGATTGACCCAGAAATATATTCTGTAATGTCAGCCATTATACGATTTTATCTTGTCCATGTTCATCACGCTCTGTTCCCAGCCGTCCATAATCAAAGCAGGAGAATGCGTTGAAAGGATAATCTGGCAGTTCGGATTAAGCTTCAGAATATTTTCTATCAGTTTACTTTGCCATTCGTAGTGCATTGATATTTCTGGTTCATCCATCATCAATATGTACTCTTCTCCTTTTTCTAATAAGACGGTCATCATAATGATAAGGAATTGTTTCTCCCCAGAAGACAAAGCATCAGAATGAATCAATGTGCCGTCTTTCAACTGGAATGCAATACGTGACTTGTTGTCAACAATCGCCTTGTCTGTTTGTGAAAAGGCTTTCTGTACGATATCTAAGAAAAGATTCCTATATTTATAAATCTGATTTGCCTCTTCCTGGCTTATCTGATTGCCGCTCTTTATCTTTTCAACGATAGCGTTCGACAAGTCTGACTGATAATAAGCATAATCACGTTCCAAATCATCCAACATCCTATCAAGCAAAGATTTTCCTTTGATATTAGCAGAGAGTCCTTTTACGTCGAATGTGGAGATAAGATCAACCTTTGCAAGTTTTTTGAAGTCACTTAGTTTTATATCTTTTCCATCTTTGCTTACCCCAATAATATCAGCAGCAAGCCTACGCTCTGCCAATGTGGCATCATCCACCCCCTCAATATCTGTTTTCATGTCCATCGCTATACGGTGTAACATATCATCGTGGGCTGATGTTTTCTTCAGCTTTAAAAGGCTATCATCAAAGCTTTTATATCGGATTACTACATCCTCGGTCATTGCCACTTCTGCCTGTACCACTTTACATACGCCACTTAAAAGCTGGGCATTACAAAGACGACTAAGCACTTTCAGCAAAGTGGTTTTAAACGAGCCGTTAATACCCGAGAGGATATTTACCTTGGGTTGCAGCTTCCAACTGAAGTTCACGTCGTTATATAGCCCTTTTATGTTTATCTGCCTTATTTTCATACAAGTTATTTGAAATCTTCATCGGTGAACAACTGAGGAGACTCCTTTTCAACCTTCCGTTTCTTGCCAGCCAAAGTCAGTTGGTAGTTTTCTTCAACCCCCACCCCATAGACCTCTTTGATTACGAAATCAGAAAGTAACGGTTCGTCGTCGTCTGTACGATCCTCTTTATATTCCACCTTGCATTTTACATAAGTACCATTCTTGAATGGCACATCCCCGTTTTGAGTTTTCACTTTGAACTCTGCCGATTCCATCTTGAAACGCCTACGGTGGTTGTTGTAAACACCTATCCACTTCAGATTGTCATCATCAACCACAACAGGTGCCTCAAGAAATACAATCGCGTCATCCTTCACCACTATCTCAGGACGGGCATCACTAATATAGTTCTTAAAATCCTTAGACTGAACTGTTAAGGAAGCCTCCTTCGTGTAGTCAAAATTCCTGCCATTAAAGATTGAAATCGATTTCACTCTCTTGTAGTTCTCCAGTGATTTATAGAAACCATTTCTATTCTTTCTCAGGCTATTGTTATTATATATCGAAGCAAGAGCATTGTCATCTATTTGATGCCTCTTCAAAATCTCTCGCGCCTGTACTTTTTGATTCTCTTCGATAGCAGACAATATATCTTCTACTTTCAGCAATCTGTTATGATAGAATACCGATTGAAGTACAAACATGAAAACAGCAAGTTGGAGTTCATTATCTGCTTTACCTTTTACGATAAACTTAAACAGGCGTTCTACGCTCCCTTTCTGCAATGATGTCGTTTCGACATCAACCCGCATATTCAGGGCCTTCGACACATAGTTAACGGCACGCAGACTGCATGCAGTGGTTTCATTCTCCACTGTAGCACTCATCACGTAGGAATCATCTTCCTGAAGCTGATACTTCATCTTTATGCTGTCATCTATAGCCGACATAACAACAGGATATTTGGTGCAAATATACAACTTTTATTGCAAATCATCGTTGTATATCCCTATTTTTTTATGAAAATATAGCAATTTTCTTTGTTCATCAGTCATTTGCATGACCTTTTTCTTCTTTTCTTCTTACGCTACCTGTCCATAGATAAACTGCAAAGCAGCTTCAACATTTTTCATTGGCTGATGCTCCATTAGATACATTTCATCAAGACGTTCTGCCCATCGAACTACGCTCATGCTTCTTTCTATACCAAAGTCTTTTATCTCTTTGACTGCAACATTTTTAACATGTTCCAATGTTACTTTGTTCTTCATCGCTATTTTGCTCAGCGACTCAAGAATCGTGTTCATAACAGGTGCAAATAGCCTTTTGCTTCTGCATAGGCAGTACATCCTCGCCAAAAGCATCACACTCGACTCTTGGTCGTAACAGAATTCATAGTTCATAGTATCTTTCAACATCAGCGGGTTCGACAACACCAGTCTCAAAGCTTCATCACTGCCAAGCCTAAACAACATACTGATACGTTTTCGCATCTGGACTAAGTCATAGCGGGCATATACTGCCACCAATGTCTCCTTAACCCATTTATGTTGGTTCGGTTTTGACATAAGAGCATCACAAAGCTCAAAGACAAATGACACTTTTCCCTCCGTCACTTTCTCATATCTCCTCAATTTTCCAATGATTTCGTCCGCAGCAGCTATCAGGGAATCTGTCATGCTACCTTCCTCAACTAAATCGAAAATCCATTGTGCCGTCATGGGATGCCATCCCTTCTTAACCACCTCTGTTAGCATTGTCAAGGTTTTCTGATGATGGTTCCTCACTAAGTGTTTTTGTAGGGCATCATAAGTTGAGATGTCCATCTCTTTTGTAGGACTTTCAATCATTTCAAACACTAATTCCTCAAATTCCTGCGGTGCCATCTTACCCTCTACATATCGTAACAGCGATGGTGGGTCATCGTCAAATAGATTATCGATCGACGTATTTAAAGGAACATGTATAAAGTACAATAAAGCCTTATAATTGTCTGTTGAAGCCGTAACGTTGATTTTCCCAGCCAACAACAATTCTAATGCTATCTGCTCGCTATCGGTAAATGTGCCGGCATGAGGTTTTTCCACCATCTTTTCCAGAATATTTTCTGCCGTTTCAAGACACATATGCTCCTGTTTCGGTGTCAATTCATAGCCCATACGCCTTCCTCGAATGAAATCGTACAAGGCTTTCATGCGGAATATCTTGTATTTCTGCTCATCGTTTAGTGCTTCTCTGGCTTTCTTCTCGTTAATGTCAGATGTCTTCTCGTCTGCTCCATGCATTATCATAAACTCCATGACGTACTGCGATGTCTTCTCGTCCGAAGTAATCTCATCCTCATAGACCTTTCGCCAATCCACCCTTCCATTGCTATTTGAGTAATTAGTAAGCACCGACCGGGCCTGCCCCCTAAACTTTATAAAGTCGCAAAGTGTCTCCACCTCGCCAGCTATAGTCTTAGTTGTTCGGGCCACCTGCTCTGATGTCGGTTCTGGTAATGGCTTCATTATCCACCTTTCCTGTTGCTCACATGCTTTAGCCATGACATCTATAAGAGATTCCGTTGAATTACCATCATCAATTAGTTTCCTCGTTTTTTCTATTATCTTACCGAAACTCGCATCAGCATGTTCCTTTTTGTCTGCATATCGCCAGTATTCACCTCCTGACATCAACTTCAATGCTTTCTCAAGAGCCGTTTCTTCCGTCAATTTTCCAATAGCAGTATAAAGGGGTTCTCTCACCACTATCTGATAGTCGTTAGAAGAACGGTCTCGTCTCAGCAGCGTTTCAGCATCTATAAGGTAGTCTGCGTAAGGATTTACATTTCCGAGGATGGAAATCCTTGAGACCATTACCTCCACATCGTGTTTGTTTGTCCTGTTCTTTATATGTTCAAAAAGCCGCTTAGTCTCGTTTCCTGTAAAGAAGTGATCGTTGGCCATAGCCAGATATATATACTCCGAATGTTCACCCGAAAAGAGAGGTTCTTCCAGACAATCGTATAGTGCGTCCTTTAAATCATTCATCTCATGAGGATAAGACGACAACAACCCTTCCCAATCCAAAAGTCGGGTTATCATCTGAAGATTCTTCAAGTGATAACTAACAGTTGCCACTATCTTCCATTCATTAGTAAGATATAAAATAACATCTCTCGGTATCCGTAGCCGTTTCTGGCTTAGGTCATTACCGAATACGTATAAAGGTCTGTTTTCCTTTTGGTATGTTTTCAACAGATTAATAATAATCTTTCCACGTTCATTATCATCAATAAGCGTTTTTGGAGCAAAGACGGCTATACTTGGGGCATCTTTAATAAGCCACTCTACTGCTTCCGCTTTTATGTTGGGGGCATCATTTTCCACTATCTCAGTCCATATTCTCAATGGTTGTTCCCACCATTGATTAATCATACCACCCCCTTCATAACAGGTCAAATGCTTCAGTTCTTCTATACCTTTACACCGTGTCAGGAGCCGTGCTGCCATATATTCCAATATAGCATTACTCTTGAACTTGATGAGTGTCCGACCATCGGTTATCGCCTTCTGCAAGATGTCAAACCTCAACTGATCCAACTTTGTTTTTCCGCCTAATACCTTATTAAATTCTTCCTCTGTCAGTTCTCTTTTGCCCATCACTATCATCGTTCCGGCCACACACTCCAGAAGCTTCAGTTCATCACCTTCACTGATAGGTTGCATTGTAAGTTGTTTCCCATGCTCAATTTTAATGCTCTCCCTGACAATGAGGTCATAGAGAGCAGCCCTGCCCGTCGATAGTATTCCTGTGTCAGCATACTGCCTTATCATTACGTTCAGGGTCAAAGGTATGGTAGCCAAGTCGAAGAGGTCGTTATTAGCAATAGCTTTTATCAGCTGGTGACCTTTTGTTGGCATTTTCTTTTTGATATACGCCATCGCCTCTGCCCAAGAGAGTGGTTGTAGTTTCACTTTCGTAAATACATGCTCATCCAGAAAATCAGCAAAATTAGAACGGCAACTCACCACCACATGTGCCGCAGGGTGTTGCTCGACATAGTATCGAATTTCTTTTACAAGACAGCAAAATAACTGCTCATTTGCTTCATCAAGTGCATCAATCAACAATAAGATAGGAAGGTCAGCCACCTTTTCTTTTTCAGGCAGGTCATTGTATGTGAGTGATGGCAGGTCTGACAGTCTAAACAACAGCGGTTGCCAATGACCGCTCTGTTGGGCTTCCCATGCCAGGTTGTAAAGTTCGGTGCTCTTCCCTGTTTGCATAGAGCTTACCAAGGCAACGCCTTTACCTTTTTCTGAATTGACCACGAAATACGACAAGTGCTGTCTGGTATCCATTCCTGGCAGTGAAAAGAAAAGTTCATCAGCATCTTTCTCTACGCAATAACGTTCTATATAGTCCCCCTGTTCATGAAACTTGCAGATACCCTTTGTAGTAAACTGATTTATCCAGTCGTGTATCTCCTGGATTCTTTTCCCGTTTTCCTTTACTTCTTTCAGTAGATTGTCTAACTTCTTGTTTACCTCGTCTAACTTCAGTTCTACAACCAGTTGCCTACAAACTGCATCTTCGTGTAGTACGTTTATCCATATCTGCACTATCTCTCCAACAGCACTCTCATCCCCCATCTCTTTAGCATATTCTTGTAGCGACTTGAAACAATTGATTTTTGGCATCAAGGCTTTCCGCATTTCATTGTCTTTAGCCCATTTTTTCACAGCCTTCTCATAACATTTCTCTGCACTCTCTTCAAATCCCTTCACAGGCTTAAGTAGGGGTACATGATTGGCAAGATAGGAAGCTGCCACACCACTGAAAAAGCTCTCAATGGTTGTCGATTCTATCAACTGTACTACAAGTAATCCTGCTAGTATCATACTACAATTAGTTCAAAATACTTTCCTCATCATCTTCCACGCCGCTTCCATAAGGGAGTGTTAATTTCTCATCAATATCCTTGCCAAGGAGTCTTTCCGTAAAGGCTTTGTTTCTTAGATTAGCTCTTTTCAACAGTGTTGAGTACTTCAGAACCTCAATGTACATAGTTCCTTTAGGTCTTCGATCATTTCCATTCACTGTCTGGTCTGGGTTATATACATAATCGAGATGTGGCGACCTAATAAAATCCGGATCTGCATCAATGACTGCCTCAAAATCAAAATTTTCGCCAATCAAATAGCCATAGAAATTCGTTATTTCAAACTTATCCTTGGCATATTTTCTAATGAGGCTTGCATATCTGGTAGCCTGCGTGGTAAACTTTGACACGTCGGCATCAAGACTTTTTAGCTCAATGATAATACATTTATGCTCTGACGGAAACAGCAGAACATCTAATCTGTTCCCCAGATAATCCTTATTATATTTTGTTAATTGCGCCTCCTCCTCTTCTGTCAAATCATCTCTTATAAAGAGTTCATTACCAATCTTCACTTTTCTCAGCTCTGCTTCAGAAGTCCCGCTAAAGTGAATAAAATCCTCATTCAACATCCACAGATTACTCTCTTGAGGCATGTCAGTCTTCTGCTTAAAAAGAAGATTATGAATGAGCTTCTCCGTTTCTATCCTTTTTTTGTCATCAGGAGTGCTCTGCCGTGCCTCAAGCTGTTTATGCAATATTTTGTTGAGCATCACCAACACAGATTTCCTTTCTGCCACAAACTTGGCTAAGTTAGCCCGATTCTTGTCAGGTATAAGTTTAGTAATGTTATTGGCTCTCTTCTTCAGTTCTTTTTTAAAGTCTGCCGCCTTGGGATTCAGTTCCTTAAGTCTATCAAACTCCGTCAGAATTTTCTCCTTTCCTTTGGCTTCAACTTCTGCATTATACTGTGTATAACGCGAAATGAACTCAGAAGTGCTAACTCCGCTGACATTCCCCAATTTTTCGATGATTTCTTTGTCCAAAGAGAACAACTCTATCATTTCATCAAGTTCATTGTTGATGGCGTCGTTTGCTTTTTTTATCTTAGGGTAGTGAGCTGTCACCTTCTTGCTTACCTGTTCCTGAATGTCATCAATGAAGATCTGTTCCGAGTCAGCATCCCAAAAATTCCTCCTTCTCTTGTATTCCTCCTTAGTGTAGATTTTTATCTTACCTCGCTCATCGCTGTCCTGATTGGTCAAGTACTCACCTGAAATCAGGCAAAGCATGTGCTTCCCGTTAATGTCAGACAATCTGTTGATAGCTTCAAACTCTATGTTACTGACATCTACTGTCTCATTCTTGCTTGTAAATTTTATCTCATTCTTCCTCTGTACCTTTTTGGCCAAAAGGAAAGAGTCAACATAAAATATTTCCTTGCGCGACAGTTCATCAAAACCGTCACCTCCTTTTTTTATTTTTTTATAGTTCAGTTCAAAACTGTCATGATAGTCAGAGTCTGGTACATCTGTCTTTCTAATATAAAGATCTTGCTTATCATCATGTATGTTGTTGATATAAAATTCGAATTTCAATTCTGGCAAATTCTCTTTGTCAAGACAAAACCGGCCTATATACCGCAGAAAGACCTTATCTCTCAACTCTTGGAGAGTGAGTCCAGAATATTTCTCTTGGTCATGCTCGTCATAGAGTAGATAAAACTCTACACTCGTCCCTATCATTTCTTCTCTGGCATTCTCTGGCTCTGCTACCTTCATGACAGCCTTGTGTTGGTCATAGAATTCTTTGGAAAGCACCATTTTGCGCTTCCATCTCTTCCCATTCTCTTCATATACACTCCTTATTTCGGTATGTCTAAAAAAATGGAGATATTGTATCCTGCCAGTTCCAAAGTTGTTGTTGTTTTTCGATTCGTCATATAGGTTTTGGAATCTCTCAAAGTTTTCAGAGTCAAAGCCGACTCCTGTATCACAGACTTCCAGCGAGACGAAAGTAAGGTCTTTTTCGTCGTAAAGCGAGTTCTTAGCCATCTTTAATTTGACAACGATAGCATTATTATCACCATGAAGTGACTCTAACGCGTTACTATATGCTTCAAACAACGGCTGAAGAAACAGGTCATGTTTCTTAATCTGCTTCCTCATCATCGTTGGGTATGAGATGGGTTGCCTTATGAATTTACCATTTGTCAATTCTTCCATTGCTATTCTATGTTTCAACAAAATATCGCAGGCAAATATACAAATTTATTCTCATATTCGCAAGACAATCGCAAAAAAAGAATCAAAATACTTTCCTAATCACCTTCCACGTCGCTTCCGTCGGGAAATAGCGCATGGCGCGGAGCGACTGCTTCGCACCACCAATAGCCCTGCCAATGAGACTCTGATGGCGAAGCGAGTTAAGACTGCTATGATGTCCGAAGTTGCCTCCATCCTCGATGGTCCGCTGGATGGCACGACCAATCTTTTCCGACGGTTCTACTATCAGGTACTTTTCCTCTAAGCCTAACAGTTCCTTCTCTATCCACATCACACCCTGCGCGAACTTCAGCAAGCCCATCTCGCGCAGTTCATCATCCCAACCTTGAACCATGAATCGTGAACCATGGACCGTCTTCAGTACATAGTAATAGTCTATGAACTGCCTCAGTCCGATGCCTTCACCCATCACATGACTCATCATGTGCGACAACTGCTGCACCAGATTGAATTCTGCTGTTGGAACAGCACAAGTACCATCAGCACCTTCCAACGTCACTTGATTGCGAAACTGCTCCTCAGCCTTTTCTCGGAAGAAAGCCTGCAGTCGTCTGTCATGCTTTGGTGCATACATATTCCTTGGAATATAGTGTACCTCCACCGCCACGTCATCGAACATAGGGAACTCGATGTGCATCTTTCCACCTTTAATCTCAGGGAACCTGCTATGCACAAATTCATCTATCCTCTGTCGTGTATCATCAACCGTGAACCCTTCACCCTGAGCCATTAACCATATATCGATGTCCCCAGAAGTCCTTGCCAACGGATTCGCATACATTTTTGCATTCCCCTGCCCTTTCAGAATACACGTCTTAAACCCTGCTTCAGCAAACATCCGTGAGATTTCCACACACCGTCTGTTCACTCTCAGATTCTGCTGCTTAATCTGCTCCGCATCCCCAATCCACTGATACAGCAAGTCAAAAGGCGGTTTCTGCCGCTGCTCGTTGAGACATTCAAGAGCATCAAAGGCTACACCCACCACAGACTGCTTCTGGCACATATTATATAAATCATACCACTCCGTTTCAGATGGAGTACGGCTTAAAACTTCCCTGTTACCCAGTGCAACCTGTATCAGTTCATAGAATAGTGTCATTCTTTTATCTCCGCTATAGCATCAAGATATGCTTTAACTACGATATTACGGTCAAATTCTCGTTCCATTTTTACACGAGCATTTTTCCCCATCTGAATCTTCTGCTGATATGGTAAGGCTATAAAACGCTCAATCACAGAGACCAAATTATCTACATCTTTGGCATTAACCAAAAAGCCAGTCCTGCCATCTTCTATTATTTCTCCACAACCAGGTCTGTTGGTAGTGATGATTGGACGTCCTGCTGCACAGCTTTCCAACAATACGTTAGACATTCCTTCCGGATAGTATGAAGGATGAATGGTACAATGAACAGCCCCTATAAAAGGCCTCACATCAGCCTGTAGGCCATGATATATTACTATACCATTATTCTGCAACTGTTTCAATTGTTCCTCATACGCGTCCTCACACGGTCCAACCACATGGAACTCGGTGTTAGGATACAACTCTTTAATCCTTGCCGCTGCACCAAAATATTCTTCTATACCCTTTTCTTTCAGAAGTCTGCTGATGAATACAAATTTAATAACACCATCTTCTGGGTAATCTTGTAATGAATGATACTCCAAATTAACCCCCGAACCTGGTATCAGCGCCAAATTGCCCTTCACCATCTTGTGCGATTTGCAAAATTCCATGTTGGCTTTATTCTGGAAAAATACCTTTTTGGCTTTCCTTAACCCTATCTTATATAGGAATATTGTAAGTTTTTGCATCCAGCCTGGGTTCTCAACTGCTGATCCTAATCCAGTTATATTGGCTACCTGCGGTATGCCTACTAGTTGGCATGCCATGCCACCGTATAGATTTGGCTTTATTGTATAGCTCAACACTATAAAGGGATTGACGTTTTTAATGATTTCCTTGTATCGAAACACAAGTGCTAAGTCTTTTATCGGATTGGTCCCTTTACGATTAAAAGGGGTATCGATAATCTTGCAACCAATGTTTCTAAACCACTCGGCCTTTTCTTCATATTCTTCAATAGGACATGAAATGTACACATCATACCCTTTGTTTCGAATAGCTTGGAATACCTCCTTGCGGAAACTAAATAACCCAATATAACTATTACTGAGAACTAAGACTCTATTATTCATGATTATTTCTTTGGAAGGAATGAACTGCAATCCATTAATTTGCCCAGTTCAAAATCAAATGAATCAGGAGTAAACTGTACATAGCCAGTCCAAGGATAGAATGTCAGTTCTCCAAAATATATTTTCCCTTCTACATTATATAGATCCACACGAACAAAGGGAAAATCCTTTGACAAAATTTCCGCTACACGAAGCATTTCCTCAAAATTCTTTGGTTTTGGATAAGGCGTTTCAAACTGATCATGATCGGTAGTCACATCAACCCTATTCCATTCTGTATCGTAGAAATTACGTTTATGATCAATGTATCTGTCTTTATCTACAATTATATATTTGGGGGCTCCTTGGAAACACAGGATCTTAAAATCTTCTATACCAGCTTCAGGATTATCTTGGTTTACAAGTAGTTCTTCTGCCACAATTCTTGAACTCTTTATCTGCGAATATGCCCATTCTCGACCAGCAGGCACTGCACCAGGCTTAAACCTCCCCATCCATGTGTTAAACTCACTCTTAATCTTAGGCAAGTCTATCTTCTTTTTATCACTCACAAGAACAACATTAAGTCCACCTCCTCCGTCAGTTGTCTTCAACACAAAAGAATCGGGAAGTTTGTCTATATCAATTTCTTCTGCATTATTGTAAACTGCATACAATTTTGTGAGTGTATTTGAAAGCCCTTTCTCTTCTATAAATTTTCTAACTTCATACTTATCCACGCAAGAGCCTAACAATGGATTTCTATAATACATCTTGTATAACTGTAGCTTCTCTGTCCAACGCTGTGCATTATCGAAATTACACTTCCTATGAAACTTCACATAATACTGAAGTGCAAGCATCAATTTATCTGGTAGAAAGCTTAATGCATTAACAATTGCAAATCGCAACTTCTGACTTCTCAGAATTTTTTTATATGAATTAATATCCTTACTCATGATTACAATAATTTTCTAAAATCAATTGTCTCATAACCTCCAGCTTGTGAGTAAGTATGAGTAACTAGAGGATTCCCTTGCCCATCCAAAACTATATTACTACTTTTTAATGAGTTAACAACCATATCTTTTCGTAAATCAGTATTTTCAGTAAACATATTTTTTACATACATGGACTCCCCGTATATTTTCTTGCAATTTTGTGTCACTCTATACAAATTACCATTATGAATAAAACAAGGACCTGCAGGACGGTTTGTTCTTTCAATATCAGATTCTTGCTTAATCATATTGATTTGTTTATTTTCCATATCCAGTTCGAACAGTGTCAGGAAGTTTTTCATATTGTAGGCATTTGTTCCATTTTGCTTATATGAAAGCATTAACAACTGACCATCTTGATTAAAAACAGTAGTGTCTCGATAGCAATCATTATCAAGCAAAACTTTATCTAATTCCCAGCCATAAGGAAACGAGCGGGCCTTGTAAAGATTAATCTTGCCGGCTGCACCTGTCTCTGGTATCATATAATACTCGTCTTTATATTTAAACACGAAAGGATATGACATATGCGTTGACATAGTTATTAGCAATTGAAAATTAGAGGCTTCTCCATTTACAATGTCAAAAACGCCAATTTCACCTTTTTTCTCTTTTTTATTGAATGCTTCTACAAACAACCATGTCTTTCCTTTATCAGAAAACAACAATGGGTCAGCAAACCAGTACTCAGGTGTATTGGGAATTGTTTTAAAACAAACCTGCCTATCATTACTACCCATGATAGTATTATTATCGGAAGCCGGTCTTAATGCTACACCCCATGAAGACGTCTTTACCAATTTTAATTTCCGACCAATCTTCGAAAAATATAAAAATCTTTTAATTGAATCCATCTTTTATACTTTTAATTTATTAATTGCCTTTATAAAAAAGTTGCCTCTAATTTGTGATAACTTATTTGGATCGTATTCCTTGGATTTTTCAAAATTACGTTTTGCCTGCTCAATCATTTTATTATTATCCATTTTTAAAATCAATGACGCAGCACTCTCCACTTCATTTCCGTTGTATGCGAACATACATTCTGGAGAAATTAATTCAGGGATACCGCCAACATTTGAACAAATACATGGCGTCGCTTTCGTCATCGCTTCGAGTATAGTCCTTGGAAGCCCCTCTGAGCGGCTTGGATGTAGATAAATATCTATCTCATCAAACCATTTTAAAACATCATCATGACTGAACTCACCTAGGAACTTTACTTGTTCTCCGACACCAAATTCTATCGCTAAGCCTTGAAGCCTCATGCTAGAACCGCCGCCTACTAATCTATATTCATAATTGTCATACCCCTGTTTTTTTAACAAGGACAATGCTTTTATAACAGTATCCTGACCTTTAATTGCGGTAGTAACAAGCCCGATTGAACCCAATACAACTTTACCTGTATGCTTTCTAATATGATTAATCCTGTTTTGAAGTGCTGTTTCTTTAATATCAAGGAACTCTATATCAGAACATCCTAAAGTCTCACCATCACAAGGATAATGCTCTTGCAAATAATTCTTAGTTACGTAACATGCGTAATTAGCCAGCTTCACTAAATGACGATTCAGATAACGTAAAGGATAAGCAGATAGCCTTACGAAAAGACTTGAGTGTGCTTTCGTATTCTTATATATATCTTCATTTATGATAGCCATATAGGGGATGCCTTTCCATTTACAAAAGTAACTTGCAAATGAAGATGCTAGGCCCGTCCTTAAATAACAAAAATCAACATCGTTAACAATCGTTTTTACTCTCTTATAGACACAAAATATGTTTTTCAGATTACGAGTCTCAGGAATATCCCTAAATTCTATCATAGGATGACTCACTTTTTCATATTTTGAAATCCTAACATTATCGTTAATATCTATAATCCTTGCATAAACAAACAACTTATCACCTTTATTAAGTCCGCTTAAATACCTAAAATAAAAATTCGCGGATTTTGGATGAAAATATTCATCTTTATACCTGTAGACAGGCTGGTCCTGAATATATACTACATTCATCGTTCTAATTTTGTTCTAACAGTTTCCAAATCTCATTAACTACATTTTGAGAAGCGCCTTCCCCTATCAATCCACATTTTTCTTTAAACATCTTAGTCAGATGACATTCCGCATTATAATCGAGATTATTAATGGCCTCACATAAATCCTTTTGATTATATAAAATTTGAAATGGCATAAAAGATTCATATTCAAAATACAGACCTCTTTTTTCTTCATATTCTTCCAAATCATACGGATAGCATAAAATTGGTTTTTCAAGTAGAGCGAAATCAAACATTATTCCTGAATAATCTGTAATCAGAATATCAGACACCATCAACAAATCTTCTACGTTTGGATACTTAGACGCATCAATAATACCCAAATCTGATGCATTAGTGAATAATAATGCAGGATGTGCCCTAACTAAAAGTTGATACCCTGTTGCATTCACAAAATCAAATAGTTGCTTTGTCACATTGAAATCAAATGTATAAGCACCTTTTAAATCCTTTTTATAATCACGAAACGTCGGAGCATACAATATGATTTTTTTCTCGTATGATATCTCAAGATATTCAGATACGCGTTTTTTACAATCTTCTATACTTGATGAAAACATAATATCATTTCGTGGATAACCAGTTATTTTCACCTGTGCATCACTTAATGCAAATGCTTTCATCATAATTGGCTTATCATATGATCCCATAGCACATAACAAGTCGAATTCTTCACTTCCTTCTAACAAAGTAAAGGCAAAGCCCGCATCATTATCAAGTCCTATATGCTTAATGGGTACACCATGCCATGTATTCACATATATTGTTCCTTTATTCTTAAAATTGAGCCCCCTTTGGACTGAAACATTAGTGATCCAACACTTAGCTTTTAAAGCATAGAAATAATATTTCAATGAATCTATCTTGACAACAACAGTTCTCTTTTTATCATGAAAAGGAACGGATTTGACATCTCTCAATGCCCATATAATTTTCCATTCATCAAACCTATGGTCATTTAAGATTAATTCATATACTGGCGGTACATTATCAGAATATCTCTTCCCTCCAGAACACACGAATAGTATTATATTACTATCTGCTTTAATAAGCAATCCTAAAAGTTGCAAAATCGAATTAAAGAAATAGTAATAAAATCTATAAATCCACCTATACTTTTTTAAAAGATTAATAAGCAAAACTTTCATTGACTAAATGCTAATAGATTTCAACGACTCAAGACGTTCTCGTATAAGGTATAAATAGCTGATAAAGTTAGTCCCACCGGATTATTCTTCAATCTCACTGGATTAACCGAAGTAGAGAGTACATCAAGATCCTCATCTTTCTTTTCTGATGTAGGATTAACAAGTTCCATTCTCTTCATCATGTCATGGAAGATTGCAATAGCTCCCTTAGGATTCTCTGCACCCATCGCTTTGGCAATAGAATCAAAGATATCAAAGAGATATACTGATCCTCTACTATCAATGCACTTATCCATGTGCCCCAACATATATTCCCATATCTCAGGCAAGCACACAGCTACTGCATGACCATGAGGTAATTTATAAAGAGAAGTAATCTTATAACTGAATGCATGTGCGGCAGTAGTCTGGGTGATATTGATAGCACGTCCACCATAGTTTGCCGCCAGCATAATTTGCGTTGCCGCCTCATCATCATTCTCAAAGATGTATTTCCGCCAATTTGCCATAATGAGTTCTATGGTCTTACGGCTATACTCATAGCTCTCCTCCGTTGAATTCACACTCCACCAAGATTCAATGCCCTGGCAAAGGGCATCCATCATAGTACATTTCTTCTGATATAGAGGCAAAGTCTTCAAAACAGAAGGCTCAAGAACGGCATAATCAGGCAACACTCCATCATTCGTTACAGTCTGCTTCGCTCCTTCATAATACATCACCGCATTATGAGTAGACTCACTTCCTGTACCAGCAGTTGTAGGAATGGCAATAAACGGCAGCTTAGCACCATCGCAAGCCACACGAGTGCTTACCAGCGGTGGAATAATTGCTGCATTACCTTCTTCCGCAAGTACAGCAAGTTTAATACACTTTGCTACATCAATAGCACTGCCACCTCCAACTGCAATAATAGTATCACAATTGGAGGATTTAAGCAGTTCTATTCCATTGCAGACCTGTTCATAAAGAGGATTAGGAGTAAAGTCAGAAAACATCACCCTCTCCTTCACTGGCAATGCCTCAATCACATCTTTGATGTTTAAGAACGGATAAGAGGAATCCACTACCAGGAATAATTTCTCGCAATCAACTTCCTTCAATATGGCAGGCAGTTGTGCTATTCCGTTTATTATCTTTTGCATTACTTGAAACTTGAATCTTGAAACATGGAACTACTTTCGCAGAAAGTCCATAAGTGCTTCTTTGTTCTGAATAGGAGTTGTAGTCGGACGCCCAAGGTCTTTGCGGTTACCCTTCTTTACCTGGACCTCTAATAATATCGGTCCACCTAAAGTTGAGAGTTGAGAGTTGAGAGTTGAGAGTTCTTTTTCCAACTCTTCTTTACTACTCACACTGATTGCCATTTTATAGCCAACAGCCTTTGCCACAGCAGGCAAATCAATCTTCAAACCAACAGTAGGCTGACCACCGACAGAGTCATGAGCGCCATTATTGAACACAACGTGCACATAGTTCTTGGGTGCCTTGTTAGCTATAATAGCCATAGAGCCCATATGCATAATAGCAGCACCATCACCATCAAAGCACCACACCTTCCGGTCAGTCTTTGCCATTGCAATTCCAAGAGCAATCTGAGAAGCGTGACCCATAGAACCAACGGTCAAGAAGTCACGTTCGTGACCTTGGTTCATAGCCGCACGATACTCAAACAATTCACGGCTAATCATACCAGTGGTTGAGACAATGCAATCTTTCTCACCAAGAGCAGCAGCAACTATCTGGATAGCTTCTTCGCGGGTCATAGTGAGATCATTCACCTCTACATTCTGGAGCTTGTAATCCTCAAATGTGTCCTTCTCAATGACCAGTGCAAAAACTTCCTTGTTCGCAAGGGCATTTGCGGCTTTCTCAATCTGCTTGGCAGCTTTGTCTTCCTCCTTGGAGAGAACCTCATAGTTCACGCCCATCACATTAAGAAGGCCAGTTGTCACCTTACCTTGCTTAACGTGCTGAGGTTCGTCGTGAACACCAGGACGGCCTCTCCAGCCAATAAGCAGCAGTACAGGTATGTTATATACTTCCTGATCTGTCAGTGATGCCAGTGGGTTAATGATATTACCCTCACCACTGTTCTGCATATACACGCAGGCAGGCTGGCCAGTCGCCAGATAATGACCGGCAGCTAGTCCGACGGCTGCTCCTTCATTGGCTGCAATGATGTTGTGCTCTGCATCAAAATGGTCTGTAATGTAAGCACAGATGTTTTTGAGCAAACTATCAGGTACACCAGCAAAGCAATCAATGCCTTTCTCTCTCAATGCCTCAATAAAAAACTCAGGTCTAATCATAGTTCTGCTCCTTTCTTACTCTTCGGGGATTAACGTAATGATTTCCTTAATACTCATGCACTTGTCATCGCACTCCTTAGCACGGTGGTTCTCCAAAATGGTACGTGCGGCATCCTGCATGGCAGGGAAACCAGTTCGGGTGAGCTGGTTAGCATAGATAACCACATTCACTCCTCTATCCTTAAATTCCTGCTCGGTCACGGTGTTAAAGCTAGTGGGAACAACCACAATAGGAGTAGTGGTGTTCTTTGCACGGAACTTCTCCACAAACTCGAAGATTTCTGCCGGATCTTTCTTGCGACTGTGAATCATGATGGCATCAGCACCTGCTTCACTGAACGCAAAGGCACGAGTGAGGGCATCCTCCATTCCCTGCTCCAGAATCAGGCTCTCGATACGGGCGCAAATCATAAACTCCTTGGTCTTCTGTGCGTGCTTACCAGCACGGATCTTATTGCAGAAGTTCTCAATGCTGTCCTGGGTCTGCTTCACCTCGGTTCCAAAGAGACTATTCTTCTTTAAGCCTGTCTTATCCTCAATGATGACCATGCTCACCCCCATACGCTCCAGTGAACGGACGGTATAAACAAAGTGCTCAGTAAGTCCACCTGTATCACCATCAAAAATGATGGGTTTGGTGGTCACTTCCATAATGTCATCAATGGTACGGAAACGGCTGGTCATATCCACCAGTTCAATGTCGGGTTTACCCTTGGCGGTAGAGTCGCAAAGCGAACTTACCCACATGGCATCAAACTGATAGGTCTTGCCATCCTGGAGCACAGTAGTCTTCTCCACAATCAAACCTGTGATACCGCTATGGGCTTCCATAGCCGTCACCAGTCCCTTCATGTTGATGAGCTTGCGCAGACGGCCACGACGCACATCCGGCATGGCGGCTTCTGCACGGTGGGCTGCATCCAATTCCGTATACTGAGGACTGTTGCTGTAAGGATATTCCACCAGTTTGCCTCCATACTCAGCCAACACCTCACATACTTCCTGACGGATGGGCTTCTGAAAACCATCACACCAGTCATTGCCGTGTACCACATAGTCGGGTTTCAGTTCACGCAACACCTTTGCGTAGGAAAGAGTGTCTTGTGTCACCACACGCTCCACACCGGCCAGATTCTCAAAGAGAGCCTTACGCTCGGCAAACGGAATCAGCGGATAGCGCTTGAAACTGCTCACGGCTTCATCACTCAGCACACCCACAATCAGGCGGCCCAAGCGACGAGCCTTGTTGATGATGGCAATATGGCCGCTGTGAATGTACTCCGTGCTGAAACACATATACACCGTACGCTCATTGATTTCTGCCACTTTCTTGCTGACTACCTCCAGATCTTCAGGAGTGTCAATCTCAGCACAGAGCATGTTCTTCACATCACAAGGATAGATCTTGCACTGGTCGCTCACCTCGTTAAAGGCGTTCTCTGCATAGCACTTACGGTTGTCGCTCTCGCAGAACTTCACAATATTGTCCAACCAGATGTTCCAGTCCTCTTTCTTTAGTTTATACAGTGGCTGGGCAGCCATTGCATTGTCAAAGAATTCAATGCCTACCTTCTCGATACGGCCATCCTTGATGACCGCCTTGAAGTCTTTCTCGGGGAGGGGCAAGGTGCTGCTTACCGCCATACAACTGTTGGGGCTGTCAATCACAGCCTCCATCACACGACTCTCGAATACCAAGTCACCATGCATTAGGATGATGTCGTCATCCTTCAACTGCTCCTTAGCGCAATAGATGCTATAGATGTAATTGGTCTTGTCGTAGAGCGGGTTGTTCACGAAGGTGTACTTCAACGGGAGGTGAAGCGCGTTGCAGTAGTCCACCAGCACTTTGTCGTAGTAACCGGTGGTGATTACCACATCTTTGATTCCAAAGGACACAAGTTGCCGCAGCTGGCGGCTAAGGATTGTGTTCTTTGGAGAAATCTCCGTCATACATTTGGGGTGTTCGTTAGTGATGACACCCATGCGCGAACCAAGTCCGCTGTTTAAAATTAAAGCTTTCATTATTCTATGTTATTACTATTATTTTTCTTATAAAAGAAGCATCCCCACTTTTATTGAACCTCTTGTACTTACGCACTTCTTATGAAAGACCATCGGGAACACCGCCCTTTATTCTTGGGTAGCCAAGGCGTGCGGATTCCTCGAGCTACCCTAAGCGGCAATAATGGTTAACGTTTAACATTTCTGGGTTAATGGTTGTCGAGTGACAGGGGACAGATTCATGTCACTATTTATTTGACCTTTGACCGATTACTTTTGACCGTATAGCCGTACTGCTTCGTAATACGTATCAAGGCTTCCTATATCAAAACGTCCAGCACTCATGGGCCAGGCATGCATGATGGTATGTTCTACCATATAGTGGGCCAAGTTCCCTGGTGCATCCTTGCCACACCCTTTCTCTACGGAATGCCGTACCAAGTCAAGGTCTTTCTTCAGATAGATATAGAATGGTGGCACAGCCCAATGACTCTTTGGCATCTGCGGTTTCTCCTCCATACCAAGAACCTTATTATTCTCATCCAATTCCACTACACCAGTCCTTTGCAGTTTCTCTATCGAAGGCTGTTCATGGCACATAATGCAACTTGTCTGCTTCTTCTTGGCGAAGTCAACAAACTCCTGAAATGAGAAGAACAGCAGATTATCCGCTGCAACAACAAGCAGATCATCGTCGATAGCCAGCTTATCCATTGCAAACAACAAGTCGCATACAGCACCAAGACGAGTGTCATTTGTCTCTGTGCCGTCGTCCACAATGGTTATAGGTTTGCTATAATGCAAATCCTTCTTCCAATCCTCGAAGATGAACTGAAACTTGTGGTTTGTGATGATGATATGCTCGTCTATTTCAGGAATCCTGTCGATGTCATCGAGTATTCTCCCCAAGATAGTATTCTCACCTATCTTCAACAAAGGCTTAGGAAAGTTCTTTGTCAACTCCCCCAAACGGGTTGCGTATCCTGCTGCTATAACAATGTTCTTCATAATGCGGTAGCAATTTCTTCACTCTTCATTCTTCACTTTATATGAATCTTGCACCGTCATCCGGCTTTACCCAAAACACTTGGAATGTCTTTTCGTATTCAGGGAACTGCTCCAGATACTTCTCTGTCAGCACCTGCTGTATTTCTTCCTTATAGGCAGGATCAACAAGCGCAATGCAAGCCCCTTTGAAGCCAGCTCCTGAGAAACGACCGCCATAGACACCTGGCAACTGTCGCATAATCTCATAGATGGCAATCAACTCAGGCGAACCGCACTCATAGTTATGAATGCTACTCTCGCAGGAGTCAAAGCTCAACTTCCCAAACAACTTCAGATTCCCTGTTTCCCATGCTGTCACGCCCTGACGTACACGACGGTATTCCGAATAAAAGTGCTCTGCACGTCTGGCAAAACGCTGTGGCATAGCAATCCGTGTTTTCTCAAACGTTGCTTTGGGAATATCCCGCAGGAACGTCTTGTCGAACGTCTTCAGCGGCTGGTCAGTATAAGCCAGCATGTTCCATGCTGCCGTCTTACACTCATACACACGAAGGTTATAGTCCGAGTTCACCAACGATCGAGTAAGTCCCGAGAAGAAGATGC